>Ga0208716_1000542_pt1 | contig 15611 bp, 14 predicted proteins | sample NGESurdeep092012_8_FD_184482 | JGI IMG/M metagenome (GOLD analysis project Ga0208716, IMG submission 184482) | Arctic peat soil microbial communities from Barrow, Alaska - NGEE Surface sample 415-3 deep-092012 (SPAdes) | ecosystem: Environmental > Terrestrial > Soil > Wetlands > Peat ...
CCATGCCTTTCGACTCCGTGAACGCCTTGTCGCAAACGGTGCAATCATGCGCCATTCTTTATATCAAGATATCTTGACCATAAACGCTTGTCAATGTATCGTGGGTAGCATGGCACAAGGCACGACTAAGAGACTTTCCTTCCTCGACCGCTACCTGACCGGCTGGATCTTCCTCGCCATGGGCGTCGGCGTCTTCCTCGGCTGGGCGGTCTCAGGTGTGCCCGAGTTCATCAACAGGTTCAACGCGGGCACGACCAACATCCCCATCGCCATCGGCCTGATCGTGATGATGTATCCGCCGCTCGCCAAGGTGAAGTATGAGGAGCTCGGCGACGTCTTCCGCGACTACAAGATCCTCGGCCTGTCGCTGGTGCAGAACTGGCTCATCGGGCCGTTCCTGATGTTCTTCCTGGCGATCATCTTCTTGCACAACTACCCCGAGTACATGGTCGGCCTGATCATGATCGGCCTGGCGCGCTGCATTGCCATGGTGATCGTCTGGAACCAGCTCGCCAAGGGCGACACCGAGTATGCCGCCGGCCTGGTGGCTTTCAACAGCGTCTTTCAGGTGCTTTTCTACAGCCTCTTCGCCTGGATCTTCGTCACCAAGCTGCCGCCGCTCTTCGGCCTGCATGGCGCCGCCGTTGACGTGTCCATCGGCCAGATCGCCAAGAGCGTGGCGATCTACCTCGGTATCCCGTTCGTGGGCGGTATGGTCACCCGGTTCGTGCTGCTGCGCGCAAAGGGGCGCGACTGGTACGAGCAGAGGTTCATCCCCCGTATCTCGCCGCTGACGCTCGTCGCCCTGCTGTTCACGATCCTCGTCATGTTCAGCCTCAAGGGCGATCTGATCGTGCAGCTCCCGCTCGACGTGGTGCGCATCGCCATCCCGCTGCTCATCTACTTCGTGATCATGTTCTTCGTGAGTTTCTACATGGGGCGCAAGATCGGCGCCGACTACTCGAAGACGGCGACGCTCTCGTTCACCGCTGCCAGCAACAACTTCGAGCTTGCCATCGCCGTGAGCGTCGCCGTGTTCGGCATTGGCTCGGGCGTCGCTTTCGCGGCCGTGATCGGGCCGCTGGTCGAGGTGCCGGTGATGATCGGCCTCGTCAACGTGGCCCTGTGGATGGGCCGCAAGTATTGGGGGATGACCGACGAACCCGTGCCGGCGGCGGTCGCCGCCGGGGCCGCCGAGATCGCGTGCGACCCGCTGAAGGAGGCCCAGTGAAGTCTGTGAAAGCGTCTGGCGAAACCGGCGACATGCTCGACTATGTGCCGTTCTTCAAGGCGTTCTGCAACTCGACTCGCGCTCAGATCATCGAGTTCCTGCTCGGCGGCGAGCGCTGTGTCTGCGAGATGACGGGCCCGCTCGACGTGAGCCAGCCGCTGGTCTCGCACCATCTCGCCCTGCTGCGTGATGCGGGCCTGGTGCGCATGCGCAGCGAGGGTGCGAGGACCTACTACTCCATCGACTGGGAGCGCTTCGACGGCGACCTCGCGGGGTTCCTGGACTACGTGCAGCGTCTGCGCGATGCACCGCCGGCGCTTGCCGGCGCAGACAGCGCCTGCTCAGTTCGGGACAAGTCCGCCGGGAAGCGCAAGGCATCGTGACGATCGACTGAAGGAGAACGACAGATGAAGCTCGAGGTACTTGGTTCAGGCTGCGCCAACTGTCAGAAGCTGATGGCAGTGACCGAAGAGGCAGTGCGTGACCTCGGCGTCGCCGACGCCGAGGTCATCAAGGTCGAGGATTTCGCTAAGATCATGACGTACGGGGTCATGTCCACCCCGGCCCTGGTCATCGACGGCAAGGTCGTCGTGAGCGGCAAGGTGCCGTCGAAGGCCGAGGTCGCGTCGCTGGTCACCACCGCCCTCGCCGCGCAGGGATGAGCGCGAAATCGGCGCGGACGCGTCGGCTGTGTGTCGGCTGAAGGCTCACCCGGGTTTCCGACTTGGGCGGCGACGGGTGCAGGCACGACATGAATGACGTACCGGTATCCGTCGAGATCCTCCATACGGTCGGCTGTGGCAACTGGCAGGCCGCACGCGACGCTGTCTCTCGCGTTGCCGAAGAGGTCGGCGTCGTGGTGACGCTTACCGACACTGTCGTGGACACGCCCGAAGCTGCCCGGGCGCTGCGCTTTCCCGGCTCGCCCACAGTCCGCGTGCGCGGCCGTGACGTACAGCCGGAAGCTGAGGAGCGCGCCGACTACGGTCTCGGCTGACGGTCGTACTTCCCGCCCGCCGGGTCCGGCGGTGTCCCGTCTGACGAACTGCTGCGACTCGCCCTTCGCGAGAGAGACTAGCGCCTCCTCTCTCGCCCTGGTGCAGCGACGCCCTGGGGGGATGGCGCCCGGCTACGTCTCGACGTGATCCTTGTCGAACTCGTACTCGCCCTTGGGATCCTTGCCGCCCCAGGCGCCGATCTTGACCAGGAGCTTGCGAAAGCCGGTGGCGTCCATGATCGTCGCGAGCTCCTTGGCCGCCTTCTCGGACGGGTACGCGGTGCCGAGGCCGAGCATCTCGCGGATCTCGTCGCGGTGGGCGACGAAGTCCTTCCACTTCGGTCCACACATGTCGGCGATGTCCTGGAAGAAGACCTGCGGCGTGCCGCCCATGCCCTTGTCGTAGTACTGCTCGCCCCAGGCGGCGAACATCGCCACGTGCTTGACTCCGTAGCCGCTCTCGACCTGCATGCCGCGGATCACCTGGTTGATCACGGCGACGCTGTTGTGTCGCGGGCAGCGGCTCTGGCAGGTGTAGCAGTAGAAGCAGTACCACACGGTGTCGTCGGTGAGCAGCGTCTCGTCGCCGTCGAGGGCGCGCCGCGCCGTCTCGCGCGGCGAGTACTCGGTGAAACGCGCCGCGGGGCAACCCGACGTGCAGACGCCGCACTGGATGCACGACTCGAAGCCGTCCTTGTGGTCGTGCATGCGCGGGTCGTTGAGGATGCGCTCGACCAGGTCCTTGCGACCTGCCGAGCGTTCGCCGAAGGCGTTATCGGCGATCATCGAGTACGGGTTTACGTGCTCCGTGGCTTCGCCGGCCTTTTCGCCCGACGACTGCTTGACGGTCACCGGTACCGGCGTGCCCTTCCTGGCCTTCTTGTCAGTCATCGGTAGCTCCCTCGGGTGTGTCGGCAGGCCCGGCGCTGAAGAACTCGGGCCAGAAGTGGATCTGTACGGGTAGATGGCGCCGGCGCGCGGCCGAGCGCAGGTTGTCGCGGCAGAGCAAGCAGGTCGTGACGACGGGCGCCTGCTTCTCGACGGCGAAGTCGAGCAGGCGCCGGGCGCCTTCGCTCTCGCCGCGGTACATGCCGCCGAGCGCGCCGCAGCACGCTGCGTGCAGCGACGGATAGGCGCGCTCCATGCGGATGCCGGCGAGCGCGGCGGCTTGCTCGAGCGCAGCGAGAGCGGTGTCGCGCTCGCCCAGGCAACCGACGTACGGCACGAACGCGTCGCCGGCAGCGGCGAGCGTGCGGTCGTCGCGCTGCGCCTGGTCGACGAGCGCTTCCCACAGCGGGGTGGTCGTGATGCCGGCCTCGCGCAGGCCGGCATCGCAGGCCGGGCACGCGGTCAGCACGGGCTCGTCGCTCGCGAACCGCGTCGGCACGGCGCCGCGCGATGGATGGCCGCAGCAGGGCGCGCCGCTCGCCTCGGCGAGCGGCAGTCCGAGGGTTGCGGCCGCTTCGTGCGTGAGCTTGCGCGCCGCCTTGTCCTGCGGCAGCGAGCAGCCGGCGTAGAACGCGTGCGCTGCTGCGGCCGGCGTCCTGCCGGCCTCCGCCGCGCTGCCGGCCTCCGCTGCGCCCGCCGTCTTCTTGCCGGCGAACGACTGTCCGACGATCTTGGCGACGGCGCCAGCGGCACCGAGCACGTCCTTGGGCACGTGGCCCTTGCTCGCCATCGTCACGCCGAAGGCGAGGTTGTCGATGCGGTCGTGCTTCTCGAGGCGCCTGGTCGCGACGTCGGCGGCGCGACGTTCGGGGCAGGTCTGCGCGCCGTACTTGCTTTCGAGCGCGCGCAGCTCGGCGATGATCTTTGCCGGTTCGACCTCCATGGGGCAGGCGTCGGTGCACTTGCCGCACTCGCTGCAGCGCCAGAGGTCGTCACTGCTCATCACCGCCTCGACGTCATAGGCGAGGAGGAGGCGGATGAGGCGTCGAGGACCCTCCTCGAGACTGCGGGCGCTCGGACAGCCCGACGTGCACTGGCCGCACTGGAAGCACTGGCGGCAGCGGTCGGCCAGAGCGTAGAACTCCGTCAACAGGGCCTCGTCATCGACCGCTACAGCCACTGCTCTCACCTCCCACGCAGGCGCCGGCGGGGACGGCGGAGCCGCCGAAGCCGGCGCCGATCAGACTCATCTCCTGCTCGAGCATCGCCGCGGTGGCGCCGTCGCCGGTGGCGGCGGCGTGGAAGAGCCGGATGCGCCGGCCGACGCTGTGGCGGTCGACGGCGCACAGGTGCCAGAGCTCGAGCGGCAACGGCGTGCCCGCGTCGGCGAGCAGCTCCTCGGCGATGCGCGCCTGCTCGGCGGCGCTCGTGTCGCCGGTGCGGTACTGACAGCGGCCTTCGGCGCAGCCGGCGAGGAACACGCCGGCTGCGCCCAGCCGGGCCGCCTCGACGATGTGCAGCGCGCTCACCCTGCCCAGGCAGGGCAGCTCGATGAGGCGCACCGATGCAGGGTAGGCGTCGCGCCGCTGGCCGCTGAGGCCGATGGCGGCGCCGGCGCACTCGCGGCAGTAAAAGCCGACGATCGGCTTGTCGACGTCACGCGTCATGACCTCGATGCGTCCGAAGAGGGCGTCGTCGGCGAGATTGTGGCGGATCGCCATCTCCGGGCAGTTCGCCGCGCAGATGCCGCAGGCGTGACATTCTTCGGCGTCGATCACGGCAAGCTTGCCGTCGTCCTTCACGTCCTTCGGCCGCGGCGCGTCGTCGGGCCGGTCGACGAGAGTGATCGCGTTGAACGGGCACATCGTGCTGCACACGTCGCAGCCGACGCACTCCGCCGCCTCGACGACCGAGGCGGCGGTGCCGCGGCGGCCCGACGACGTGAGGAAGTTGTGGATCTCGCTGGCCACCGCCGACGCCTCGGTGTTGACCTCGATCAGCGCCTTCGGGCCGGCGGCCGAGCCGCAGACGAAGACACCTTCGCGGCTGGTCTCGGTGGCGCGGTTCTTGCGGTCGAGGATCTCGATGAAGCCGTCCTCGTCGAGATCGACGTTGAGAACGTGCGCGATGCGCTCGATGTCGGTCGCCGGCACCATGCCGGTGGAGAGCACGACGAGGTCGGGGCGCAGCACGCGCTTGCGACCGGCGGTGGCGTCCTCGACTTCGATCACGGGCTTGCCGGCGCCGTCGAACTGCACTTCGGGCGGCGTGCCGCGGAGGAACTCCACGCCGGCACGCCGCGCCGCCAGGTACCAGTTCTCGTAGCCCACGCCGGCGGCGCGCATCTCGAGATAGCAAATCGTCACCTTCATGTCCGGGAACAGCGCCTTCAGTTTGATCGCGTGTTTCAGGGCGATCATGCAGCAGAGCCGCGAGCAGTGCGGGATGAACCGCCGGTCGCGCGAGCCGGCGCACTGGATCATGACGACCTCGTCGGCCGGTTTGCGGCCGATCGACGCCTGACCCTCCCAACCGTCGAGCATCTCGGCCAGCTCGATCTGCGAGACGACGCCCGCCTGACCGTAGCCGAGATGCGCGACGAACTCCTTCGGTGCCGGCTCGCAGCCGATGGCGGTGAGGATCGCGCCGGCGCGCACGGTCGTGCGCTCCGGAGATTGTGTGAAGTCGATCGCCGCGACCGGGCACGACTCGGCGCAGGCGCCACAGAAGCTGCAGGTGTCGAGATCGACGGTGCGGATCACGCGACCGTCGTAGAACTCGGCGAAGATTGCCTTGGTCGCTCCGTCGACGGCCATCTCGGGACAGACCGTCTCGCAGGTGCCGCAGTTGACGCAGGCGTCGGTGACGATGTTGGGCAGGCGGCGGATCGCGACCTCGAAGTCACCCGGGCGGCCGCTGACCGACTCCACCGAAGAGCGCCGCCAGATGCGCAGGTTGGGGTCGTCGATCGCCAGGTTGCGGTGGAAGCACTTGCGCGTGCCCGCCTGGGCGTCCGTGGTCGGCAGGCACTGGCCGCAATCGTTTGTCGGGAAGACGGTGCCGATGCGCGCCGCCCGGCCGCCGAGGAACGGGCGGCGCTCGACGAGGTCCACGTGGTGGCCCATCTGCGCGAGCTCGCAGGCCGACTGCGTGCCGGCGACGCCGCCGCCGATGACGAGCACCGAGTCGAAGCGCTCGCCGTGCGACACGGTGTCGCTGGGCGCGGCGGGATAGGCGATCGCCGAGTCGATGATGCTCGCCGCCTTGGCGGTGACCGCGCCGTCGCCGTCGCTGTGCACCCACGAGCAACCCTCGCGGATGTCGGCGATGTCGAGCTTGAGGCCGCGGGCGATGAGACGGTGGAAGCGGCGGTCGGCGAAGTCCTGCGAGCAGCCGGCGAAGACGAGCTGACGCCCGTCGCCGGCCTCCATCAGCTCCAGCAGGCGCGCCTGACCCTCGCGGCTGCACCAGTGACGGCCACGCAGCGTGTCGGCCTGCGGCCCGACGTGGCCCTCGAGCTCGTCGAAGGCGATGTTCTCCATCGTTCCGGCGCATTCGCAGAGCATGACGAGCGGACGGGTGCCCGCACCTTTCGGCGCGGTGTTCATGACGTCGCCTCCGCTGCGGGCGCGGCCGGGACTACGGCCGGCCGCGCCTCGATCGCTTCTACTGGGCAGTTGCGCGCGCAGGCGCCGCAGCCGAGGCACTCCTCTTCGTCGTAGAAGATCGTGCGGAACACGGTGACGCGCTCGGGCACGGCAATGACGCCGGCCGGCGCGTGGCGTGCTATCCGCTGCAGGGCGGCGCCGAGCGCGCCCCGGCGGCTGTCGGCCGGCGCCGAGAGCAGCTGGTTCACGTCGAACGTGTCGCCGCGCCGGCTGGCGCCGCTGGGGCAGTTCTTGGCACAGGTGCCGCAACCGACGCAGAGCTCTTCGTGACGGACGATCTCGCAGCCGATGCCGCGACCGATCGCGACGTCGTGCGGCAAGCGGCCGATGATCTCGCGTCCACGGTGTGTGAGCGGCATCAGGCACGCTCCAGAGGAGGCAGCGATCCAATCACGCGGTCCATCTCGCGCACGGCGGCGACGAACCTGGGCGGGTCGCCGGCGCTCATCGTGAACATGCGCACGCGTTCGGGCTCCACGCCGACCGACTCGAGCAGGCGCTGCACGAAGGCGACGCGGTCGATCGCCTGGAAGTTGCCCTCGCGGTAGTGGCACTGGCCCTCGAGGCAACCGGCGACCATCGCGCCGTCGGCGCCGTCGGCGAGGGCGCTGAGCAGGTGCAACGGCGACACACGGCCGGTGCACGGCATCAGCACGAGGCGCACGGTGGGCGGCAGCGACGTGCGCGCATTGGCGGCGGCGTCCGCCGCCGCATACGCGCACTCGTGGCAGCAGAAGGCGACGATCGTGCGCTCGCCGCCGCCGGGCTTGACGGCGTTGCCACCGCGCTTGCCGGCGCTCTTCTTGGCGCCGGCCGGCTTCGCCGCCGGCGCCTCGACCCCAGCGCCGCTCACGCCGTCACCTCGGCGAGGATCTCGTCGTCGCTGAAGCCGCCGAGCTGGATCGCTCCCGACGGGCACTCGGCGGAGCAGATGCCGCAGCCACGGCAGATGTTGGCGTCGACGACCGCGTGCGCGTCGGTGCCGGTGGTGAGCTGTACGGCACCTTGCGGGCAGACCGTCTCGCACACGCCACAGCCGATGCACACCTGCGGGTCGGAGGCGGCCACCTGCGCCGGTGTGAGCACGAACCCGGTCGAGAGCATCGAGATCACGCGCGCAGCGGCGGCCTTGGCTTGGGCGATCGTGTCGGGGATGTTCTTCGGGCCCTGTGCGGTGCCGCAGACGAACATGCCGGTGCGCTGCGTGTCGACGGGCTTCAGCTTGGGATGATACTCCTTGATGAAGCCGGCAGCCCCGGTCTGCAGGCCGGCGACCTTGGCGATGTCGACCGTGCCGGCCGACGCTTCGAGGCCGGCGGAGAGCACGAGCAGGTCGAAGAGCTCCTCGCCCTTGCGGCCGGTGACCGTGTCCTCGAAGCGCACTCGCAGGCTCTTGTCGGGCTCTTCGATGACCTCGCCGACGCGGCTGCGCACGTAGCGCACGCCGCGCGACTGCACGAGCCGGTAGTACTCCTCGTGCGCCTTGCCCGGCGTGCGCATGTCCGTGTAGCCGATCGTGATCTCGGCGTCAGGGTAGTGCTGCTTGATGAGTGAGCTGTGCAGCGTCGCGAACAGGCAGCAGACCGCCGAGCAATGCTCGTTGCCGGACGACGTGCAGTCGCGCGAACCGACGCACTGCAGCATGAAGATCCGCTTGGGCACGGCGCCGTCGGACGGCCGCAGGAGCTCGCCGGCGGTGGGGCCGGAGGCGGCGAGCAAACGCGCCACCTGACTCTGGGTGAGCACATTGGCGAAGCGCCCGTAACCTAACGGCAGCTTGCGCTTCGCATCGAACTCCTGGTGACCGGTGGCGATCACCACGGCGCCGACGGCGATCTCCTCCTCCCAGGGCTGCTGGGTGAAGTCGATCGCGTTCGCCGGGCAGGCCTCGACGCACGACTTGCACTCCGAGCAGACGGAGCAGTCGAGGCAGCGCTTGGCCTCGGCGACGGCGTCCTCCTCGCTGAAGCCGAGGCGCACCTCCCGCCAGGTCGTACGCCGCTCGACGCCGCCGATCGTGCGCATGATGCGCCGCGCCTGCGGCTCGAGCGGGGCGAGCTCGGTCTGCGGGATCTTGACCTTGTCGCGGACGTCGTCCCATACGGGGATCAGCTGCTGGCCGCGGAGGAAGTTGTGGATCGCGCGGGCGGCGCGGCGGCCGGCGGCGATCGCCTCGATCGCCGTCCAGGGGCCCATCGCGGCGGCGTCGCCGCCGGCGAACACGCCCGCCCGCGCCGTCATCATCGTGTCGGGGTCGACGGCGATCTGGCCGCGCTCGACGGTGACGCCGTCAGCGCCCTGCAGGAAGTCGTCGACGAGCGCTTGGCCGACGGCGAAGATCACCGTGTCGGCCGCGATCTCGACGAACTCGCCTTCGATCGCGACCGGCGGCCGCCAGCCGCGCTCGTTGGGCTCGCCCAACGAGCAGCGCTGGAACTTCACGCCGGTCGCCACCCCGTTCTTGCCGAGGATCTCAACGGGCATCAGCGAGAAATGCACGTCGACGCGCTCCTCTTTGCCCTCCTCGATCTCCTCGCTTGTCGCCGGGATCGTGCGCTCGTCTTCGATGCAGGCGAGTGTCACCTCGTCGCTGCCGCAGCGGAAGGCCGTGCGACCGGCGTCGTAGGCGACGTCGCCGCCGCCGATGACGACGACGCGCTTGCCGGTCGTGGGCGCTTCGCCGAGCGTCTGCGCGCGCAGGAACTCGACGGCGCGCACGACGCCCTTCTGCTCGAGCCCCGGCAGCGGCAGCTCCTTGCTCTTCTGCAGGCCGGTGGCGAGCAGGACCGATTTGAAGCCGTCGGCGAACAGTGAGTCGACGGTGAAGTCGCTGCCGCAGCGCAGGCCGGTGCGCAGCTCGATGCCGAGCGCGAGGATGCGGCCGACATCCTTGTCGAGGGCGCTCTGCGGCAGGCGGTATTCAGGGATGCCGAAGCGCAGCATGCCGCCCGGTTGCGGCAGCGCCTCGAAGACGGTCGCCGCGTAGCCGAACTGCGCCAGCTCGCGGGCGGCGGCGAGACCGGCCGGGCCGGCGCCGACGATCGCGACTCTCTCGTCGTAGGCCGGCGGCAGCGCCTGCGGCAGGGCCGCCGGCATCGCGTTGTCGGCGATGAAGCGCTTGAGGCCGGCGATCGCGATCGGCTCCTCGACGTTGCCGCGCGTGCACTCGGTCTCGCAGACGTGCGTGCAGATGCGCCCGCAGACGCTGGGGAAGGGGTTCGGCTCGCTGGCGACGCGGAACGCGTCGTCGTAGCGGCCCTGGGCGACGAGCGCCACATACCCGTGCGCGGAGGTGTGCACCGGGCAGGCCGTCTTGCACGGCGACCAGCCCTTGTGGTCGATCGCGAACGTAGCCGGCACGGCGCCGGCGAACGGCCGCGAGATCGCCGTGCGTGTCGAGACGCCGAAGTCGAACTCGTTGGAAACGTGCACCGGACAGGCGGGCACGCACTCACCGCAGCCGACGCACTGCTCGGTGACGTACCGCGGCCGGTGGCGCAGGGTGACGCGGAACTCGCCGGGCGGCCCGACGATCTCGGTCACGTCAGAGAGCGAATGGATGTGGATGCGCGAGTCGGTCGCCGCGTTGGTCAGACGCGGCGAGAGCGAGCACATCGCACAGTCTTCGGTGGGGAAGGTCTTGGAGAGGCGGGCCATGTAGCCACCGATGCTCTGCTGACGCTCGACCAGGTGGACTTCGATGCCCGCCTCGGCGAGCTCTTCGGCGGCGGAGAGGCCGGCGATGCCGCCGCCGACGACCAGCGCGGAGCGGTGCAGGAAGGTGCGCGCGCGCGGCAGGTCGGACTGGAACCGCGCGCGCTGCACGGCTGCGGTGACGATCTTCTCGGCCTTCTTCTGCGCCTTCTCCGGCTCGTCCTTGTGGACGAACGAGCAGCCCTCGCGCAGATTGGCGAAAGCGACGGCGTTCTCGCCGAGGTGAAGCTCGCGGGCGATGCGCTCGAAGGTCGGGCCCTGAAAGCGGCGCGAGCACGAGCCGATGACGAAGTGGTCGAGCCCGCGCTCTTCGACCGCCTGCTCGATCAGGTCGCGGCCCTCGGTGCCGCACATGAACTGGTTGATGGCGACGCTGACGACGCCCTCCCGGCTCCTGGCTGCTTCGGAGAGCGACTCGAGGTCGAGCACGCCGGAGATGTTGCCGCCGCACTGGCAGAGGAAGACACCGCACCTCATCGGGCCACCGCCTGCTTACGGGCGCCGATGCGCTCGAGGATCGGCTCCACGTTCTGCGAGTGCGACTGCACGCCGCAGACCGTGTCGGGGTCGGCGCCGAGCGCCAGGGCGATGAGCTGCTGCACGTGCAGGTGCACGAACGGGTACTCCTCGCCGGAGACGCTCGAGATCATGTCGTGGTGGCGGTCGAACTGGATCGCGCAGTTCGGACACATGTGCACGCACACGTCGACCTTCTCCTGGGCCAGCCGCTTCAGCTTCTGACGCGTGACGGCCTGTGAGATCGCCGGATTGACGAAGCGCTGGCGAAAGCCGGCGCCGCAGTGGGTCGTCTTCTCGTTGTAGTTTCCCGTCGAGATGACGCCGGTGTCGGCGAGCAGGTCCTCGGGGATCATGAAGTTCTCGCTGTCGCCGACGACTTCGTCGGGAAAGACCTTGCAATAGTGGCAGGCGGGGTGCGTGGCGACCTTGATGCCGTCGAGGCGGCGCTTGATCAGGCCGGGGATCGCCTCGTGTCTGCTCCAGAGGATCTCCAGCGTGTGGTGGTGGCGGATCTTGCCGGCGACCTCGTCGTTGTACTCGCGGCCGATCTCGGCCAGCACGTCGTTGACGCCCTTACGGTATTCGGGCACCTCGAGCACGTTCCGGGCCTTCTTGTTGATCGCATAGCAGGTGGAGCAGAGGTAGCTCTGGATCGGATGCCCTGCCTCTACGGCAACGCACGAGTTGCGCGCCGCGATCGCCGCGGTTGTGGGGAAGGGCATCATGTCGCTGTAGTAGCCCAGACCGGTGCAGCACGACTGGTCTGGGTTGACGATGTACTCGATGTCGAAGCGTTCGAAGAGCCACTTGGTGGCTGCTTCGACGCCGGGATACTCGGTGGAGATCAGACAGCTTCGAAAGATTTGCACACCCTTGGTGATCGGCGGGATGGTGGGAGTGGTCGTGACGGCTCTCATGGCCCCCCTCGGGGTCGCTTGCGATCCAAGGTAGTATCGATAAATTCGGCTAATGAAGCAAATGAGGAATAGTGATACTCATGGGCGCGAAGATAAGCCGGGCGGTACGCCCGGCTCAGCTTCGCGCGGAGTATGTGCCGAGGGCGCCGGCGCGGCTGCGCCGCGGCGCCCCTAGCGCACGGTCACCTTGATGACCGAGGTGAAGGCGCGCCAGTACCACGCGTCGCCCGGATAGCGCACGACGTACCAGGTGGTGCGTACGGGGCGGAACACGGCACTTGTGTAGTTGCCGTAGGCATTGGCAAGGCTCGTATCGGCGAGCTGCCAACCTTCGCGCGTCGCATCCCACACGGTCGGTTGGCCGATCGTGGGGGCGGTCGTGCGCTTGAATATCGTCACGACCTTGGGCAGGCCCTTGGCGCCGCCCCAGTGCCCCTGCGTGGGTACGACGCCGCGCAGCCGTACGGCACTACCCTTGGCGATCGTCGTCGCGCTTGCCTTGAGCGTGCAGACCTGGACCGGCGCCGTCAGCGACAGCCGGCTACCGGAGTCGGTGCGCTGGGCGGTGAAGTCGTAGGCGTAGCCCGGTCGCGCCGTCGCCGGCAAGCGCAGAGTGACCTTCTGCGCCTGGGTGCCCACCGACGAGAACGCCAGGGCGAAGTGCGTCGCCGCGCCGCCGCCCGGGAAGCGCGGTGCGGCGAAGAAGTGCGCCGTCGCCCCAGCTGGCCAGTTGGCGACGGCGACCTTTACGGCGCCACCGGGCTTGCCCGAGTGCCAGAACGGGGCGGTGACGCGTAGCCGCAGCGCCGCCGCCTGGCTCACGGTGACCGTGTCGCTCGCCGTCACACCGGCGGTGATCGTCACCGGTGCGCCGGGGGTCCACTCGGCCGCCTGATAGGGCGAGTAGTACACGACCGCCGACGCGACCGTTTGGGGCAGCGCCTTGACGGCGGCGCTGACGCCGCCGGCCGCGGTGCTGCCGATCACGGTCTGGGCCGAGGTGCTGCTCAGCGCGTCGCTGCCGAAGGTGACGACGCGCACGCTCTTCCAGTTTCGCCACGACGTGGCGCGGTCGGTGGTGAAGTTCAGTTTGCCGGGGCGGAAGTCGAGCGTCGTCGTGCCGGGATCGGCGAACGTGAGGCCGAAGCGCCGCAGGTAGTCGTTGGTCCCCGGCGGATGGACCCACAGCTCGCCGGTGCCGGCGGCGGCGCCGACGCCGGTGATCGTGTAGGCGCCCGAGCCGTCGGTGAGGGCGCCGCCGGCGATCGAGTAGATCCCGTGCGTGTCGGCGGCGCCCCACTCGACCCAGGTGCTCGTTTGCGCCGCGCCTTTGTAGCTGAGCACCGTGCCGCTGACGGTGCCGCCGCCGGCCGCGGAGGCGACCACGGCAGCGGCCGAAACCGCGGTCACGACGAACAACAGGACAAGTGAGAAGAGGGCCCCCCGCTTCATGATGCCTCCCGGGCTAGGTTGGTCACAGTCTAGTCCAGATCGCGGCGAAAGTGATGCCCCGCGCGTTTGCTAGAATAGTCCACCCGACGAAGGGTGAGAATGCGATTCCTCGAAGCGTGTGCCCGGCGTCCCGTCGACGCGACGCCGGTGTGGGTGATGCGACAGGCCGGGCGCTACCTGCCCGAGTACCGTGCCATCCGCGACAAGCTCTCGTTCATCGAGATGTGCAAGCGGCCCGACGTGGCCGCCGAGGTCACGCTGCAGCCGCTGCGCCGCTTCGATCTCGACGCGGCGATCGTCTTCGCCGACATCCTGCTGCCGCTCGAGGGCATGGGCATCGGCTTCCACTTCGTGCCCGAGGGTGGCCCGGTGATCGACAAGCCGGTGCGCGCGGCCGCCGATCTCGCCGGCATCCGCGCGCTCGACCCGGCACGCGACGTACCGTACCTGATGGAGACGATCAAGCTCGTGCGCCGGGAGCTGGCCGACAGCGTGCCGCTGATCGGCTTCGCCGGCGCCCCGTTCACGCTGGCCAGCTATGTCGTCGAGGGCGGCCACTCGAAGGACTATGCCGCCATCAAGACGCTCATCTACAGCGACCCCGACACGTTCGACCGCCTGATGCGCATGCTCTCCGATGCGGTCGTCGCCTATCTTCTCGCCCAGGTCGACGCCGGCGCCCAGGCGCTGCAGCTCTTCGACTCGTGGGTCGGCTGGCTCTCGCCCTATGACTATGAGCGGCACGCGTTGCCGTACGTGCGCTCGGTGATCGAGCGCGTCAAGGGGCGCGCGCCGCTGATCTACTTCGCCAACGGCGCCGCCGGGATGTTGCCGCTGGTCGCGACCGCCGGCAGCGACGTCGTCGGCGTCGACTGGCGTAGCGACCTCGATCGCGCTTGGGCCGAGCTCGGCGACGGGGTCGCGGTACAAGGCAACCTCGACCCCGTCGTGTTGCTCGGCCCGGCCGCCGCGATCGAGCCGCGCGTCGCCGACATCCTGCACCGTGCCGGCGCCCGCCCCGGCCACATCTTCAACCTCGGCCACGGAGTGTTGCCGTCGACGCCGCCCGACAACGTCAAGTACCTCGTCGACGCGGTTCACCGCCTGTCGGCGGCGAGCTGAGGAGGCGAGCATGGCCGAGAGCATGGTCGATATCGCCCTGCTTGCCTTCGGCGGGCCGGAGAGCGTCGACGTGATCCCCGAGTTCCTCGAGCGGATGACCGGCAGGCCGCCGACCGACGAGGTCGTGTCGGCGGTGCAGACGCGTTACCTGGCGATCGGCGGCGGGTCGCCGCTGCCCGACGTCACCCGCCGCCAGGCGCTCGCCCTGCAGGCGCACCTCGTGCAGCGGCTCGTCTTCCCCATCCGCGTGCGCGCCGGGTTCCTGTACGCCGACCCGGGCGTCGCCGAGTGTCTTCGCGAGCTCGGCGGCCACGAGGTCATCGCGGTGCCGCTCTCGCCGTACAAGTCGCGGCTCACGAGCGACGCCTACCGCAAGGCGCTCGACGCCGCCGGCGGCGAGCGCATCCCGCTGCTCGAGGGCTGGTACGCCGACCGCGGCTTCGTGCACGCGATCAGCGCGCGCATCGCCGAGGCGCTCGACGGCGCCAACGCCGCCGACTACGCCGTGCTCTTCACCGCGCACAGCGTGCCGGTCGAGACGATCCTCGAGGGCGACCCCTATGTGGATCAGATCCAGCAGACGGTCGCCCAGCTCGTTCCCGCGGTGATGCCGGGCGACTGGCGGCTCGGCTTTCAGAGCAAGGGCCGCGGCGGCGGAGAGTGGGTCGGTCCCGAGGTCGACGACCTTGTCCGCGAGCTCGCCGTCGCCGGCTGGCAGAAGTTGCTCGTGGTGCCCGTCGGCTTCGTCAGCGACCACGTCGAGACGCTCTATGACCTCGACGTCACGCTGCGCACCGTCGTCGAGGAGAGCGGGATGATCTACCGCCGCAGCGAGACGCCCAACGACTCGCCGCAGTTCATCGCGGCGCTTGCCGACATCATCGTCGACTATCTCGCGCGGCGGCCGGTCGAGCAACAGCTCCAGCGGCCCGAGGGCAAGCACGACCACGGCTCGCCGCGCGGCTGAGTGAGGGCACGTGCCGGCCGGCGCATCCGAACCGACGAATGGCCGCTTGCCGCGCGTCGCGGTGATCGGCGGCGGTATGGCCGGGCTGGCGGCGGCACGCGTCCTCGAGGACGCGTGCACATCCGGCAGCCCACAG
>Ga0208716_1000543_pt1 | contig 15582 bp, 11 predicted proteins | sample NGESurdeep092012_8_FD_184482 | JGI IMG/M metagenome (GOLD analysis project Ga0208716, IMG submission 184482) | Arctic peat soil microbial communities from Barrow, Alaska - NGEE Surface sample 415-3 deep-092012 (SPAdes) | ecosystem: Environmental > Terrestrial > Soil > Wetlands > Peat ...
GAGGCCCACATCTTCGACGGCGGCGTTGACGCCGAGCCGCGGGATCATCAGGCGGACCGGAAGGCCGACACTGGTTCTCCCGGCGTCGGGAAGAGCGACGCTGCGCAGCGTCCGTTCGACCCGCGTCTCAGTCCTGTACCGGGCGGCGTCGAACGGGGCGCGATGTGGGCCGCTCCTCCCGAAGAGGCTGTGACCGAGCGGAGAGATGAGGACAAGGAAGACGCCAAAGCCGACGGCAGCTCCCGCAAGCAGGACTGCCGCCATCGCCCGTCGTCGAGCGACCTGTTTGGAGCGCCTCCGTGCGGCTCTTGGGCCGCGTTCCCTAGTGCCGCCTGATCGAGGCTGCACGCAGTCTCCAGGCCGCGAGCAGAAGGATCACGGAGACCACGAAGATACCGGCCGGGAGCTGCCACGGGATGCCATCCGCGCCGGGGGCGAACCCCGTGGTCGGCAGACCAACCGGGGTCGGGGTTCCCGTGGTTCCCGTCCCAGTCGGCGTCGCCGAAGAGGTCGGCGAAGAGGTCGGCGAAGAGGTCACCGTGAGACAAACCCCGTTTGTGATGGTATTCGTGTCGAGCGTGACCGAGCCAACCTGTGCCAGCAGCTGTCCTTGCACCGTCGCACCGGTCTCCGCGCTGATGGATAAGTGTGCGAAGATGTGTCCCACGAAATGGGAGTTTGTTCCCAGGGTGGCGGAGCTTGGAACCACCCAGAAGACGCGGCAGAACCGAGCCCCGTGGATGAGGCGAACTTCACTGTCTGACGCAGTGATCAGCGTCGCGCTGCTCTGAAAGATGAACACGGCATTGGGGTCGCCGCGGGCGTCGAGCGTGAGAGTGCCCGTTATCCCGAAAACGCCGCCCGAACTGTAGACGCCGGGATACAAGGTATGCCCACCAAGCTCAACCGGCACGCTACTGGTGACCGATCTTCCGGCAGCATCGTTGTATGCGGTGACCAGATCGGTCTTGGCCTTGATCGCGACGGCGTCGTCAATATGCCGTGCCCCATTCAGCGTTACGCCCGTGTCCACGAATGCAGACCCGGGATACAGCCCGACATTTCCGTTGATTGTGGTGGGTCCGGTATTGGTGATCGTCCTGCCGGCCAATACCGCGAAGCTGGAGGTTGTTCCCAGGTTCACCGGCAGTTGGGCTGCCATACTCACTGCAGCTACTACCATCAGAGCTACCAGTGAGAGTGCTACGAGTACTGGTACGTATAGCATCCTCTTGAGCGTCTTCATAAGTCTATTTGCCCCCCTGTTCTCGACTTCTCATGCACGCACACCATTCATCATATATTGAACTAATGCCAGCGTTTTCCTGTAAGCCGCCCCCCGAGATTGGGCTGGGCTCGTCCCTCAACTGCGCGGCCTGCGCGTGCGCCAGTGAAACAACGCACCGAGGACCATGCCCAGCGCCAAGCCGAGGATGGCGGCGATCAGCACCAGCCAGACAAGCGAGACCGAGGAGGCGCCGAACACCCAGCTGACCTTGACGTGGCCCGTGTTGGCGACCACCAGCGCGACCAGGTAGACGAGGAGTGCGACCGCGGCGCCGGCGTAAAAGTACAGGCGCGTGCGATGGGCCTTGCGGGCGAGACGCGCGCCGGGTGTCTCGGCTGCGGTCTCTGTCCCGGCGCCGGGTGTCTCGGCTGCGGTCTCTGTCCCGGAGCCGGTGTCCGCTGCACCATCGGCCGACCCTGCCGGCTCTGTCTGGCCGGACGGTTGTTCACTGGAATCCATCATGCCTCAGCGCCTGCCTCGGTTCACGGCGAGACCGTAGAGGAAGAGCAGCACGACGGCTCCGGCGAACGCGATCAGGAAGCTCCTGAAAGAGAACCCCGTGAGCCCGGGGCCATTGGTGACGGCCGTCAACACCCAGCCGCCGACGACAGCGCCGACGATGCCGACGAGGACGGTGACGATAAGACCCAGGTGGCGCTTCATGACGAAGCGCGCCGCCAGGCCGGCAAGACCGCCGATCACGATCCACGACAATATCCCCATGCTGCCTCCTTTGACTGATGAGCGCCTACCAATGCTTCTGGCTGTCGAAACGTGACGTCGCCAGTTCGGTGACTCGGGGCCGCGGCCTCGCCCGACGGCTCAAAGATACCCCAGCCCAGCCCGCGTGTATACTCCCGCCATGACTGGACTCTCGCCATGACTGGACATGCGTGGCAGAACGCCGTGTCGTCGATGGACCGCACTCTGGGGGACGGCCTGGAGCGGCAAGTCGCGGCCCACCACCGGCGGCGCCTGCGGCGCCTCGGCTGGGAGCACGCCTTATCGCCTGGGCCCGGCCTGTGGGCCGCGGCCGATCCGCCGCCGCGGCCGGGCAACGCAATGGAGCTGCTGGTCGACGGCGAGGCGGCGCTGCCGCGCATCGCCGAGGCGCTGACCGCGGCCCGCTCGCAGGTCATCATCGCCGGCTGGGAGATCACTCCCAACCTCGCCCTCACACGCTCGGGCTCGCGTCTCGTGCTGCGTGACGTGCTCGCCGAGCTGGCGGAACGCATGCCCGTGCGCGTGCTGCTGTGGGCGGGGGCGCCGCTGCCGGTCTTCCGGCCCTGGCGGCTGAGCGTGAGGGGCGTGCGCCGCAGCCTCACGGCCGGCACCCGGATCGAGGTGGCGCTGGACCACCACGAGCGTCCGATGCACACGCATCACGAGAAGCTGATCGTCGTCGACGGCGAGGTCGCGTTCGTCGGCGGCATCGACCTGACCGACAGCCCGGTGGACCGGTTCGACGGCAGCGACCACGTGTACCGCCGGGTGTACGGCTGGCACGACGTGGCCTGCGAGCTGCGCGGCCCGGTCGTCGGCGACGTGGCCGCGCACATCGCGTTGCGCTGGCGTGAGGTGACGGGCGAGGCCATAGACGTCACGTGGCCTGAAGGCGCGGGCGACGTGCAGGCGCAGATCGTCTCGACGATCCCCGAGCACCACTACGCCGGCGCCCGGCAAGGACGCTTTCGCATCCTCGAGTCATATCTGCGCGCCATCCGCGCGGCGCGACGCTTCATCTACCTGGAGAACCAGTTTCTGTGGTCGCCGGAGATCGTCGCCGCCCTGCGCGACAAGCTGCTGCACCCGCCGTCCCCCGAGTTCCGCCTGGTAGTGCTGCTGCCCTCCAAGGCCTACAGCGGGCAGGACGACACGCAAGGACAGCTGGGCGTGCTGGCAGAAGCCGATCACCACAGCGAGCACTTCCTCGCCTGCACCATCTACGCGCGCAGCGCCGGTGTGACATCGGCGCCCGTGTACGTCCACGCCAAGGTCGGCATCGTCGACGACGAATGGCTCACCCTCGGCTCGGCCAACCTGAACGACCACTCGTTGTTCAACGACACGGAAGTGAACGTCGTGACCTGCGACGCGGCGCTGGCCCGGGCGGCGCGCATCCGGCTGTGGTCGGAGCACCTGGAGGCGTCGCCGGACGAGTTGCAGGGCGACCCGGTGGAGCTCATCGACTCCCTCTGGAAGCCGATCGCCTGCGAGCAGCAGGCGCGCCGGGAGGCGGGCGAGGCGATGACCCATCGCCTCGCCCGCCTCCCTCACGTCTCCAAGCGGCTGCGGCGCCTGCTCGGCCCTCTGGACGGCCTGGTGTTCGACGGCTGAGACGGCGAGCTTTACCCCTTCGCGATGTTGACCGCCCGCGCGACGACGAGCGCCGCGATCGAGAACGACAGGACGGCCTCGACGCCCATCGCCAGCTTGGCCTTGCCGGAGTAGGGCATCGCGTCGGTCGGCGAGAACGCGGTCGCGCAGGTGAGCGCCACGAACAGGTAGTCGCCGAAGCCCGGCTCCCACACGACGCCGCCAGGCTCTTCGCCGCTCTCCTGCTGCGGGAACCTCAGGTCTCGCCCCACGATCGGCACTTGCGGGCGGGCCAGCGGGCCGCCGCCGTCAAGCTCCCAGTACACGATCGCGAACACGAAGACGTTCACAACCCACAGCGCGACCCCCGTGAGCAGAAGGTTCAGCGGGCTCAGATGCGATCCGACGAAGACGCCGTGGACGAGATACCCCAGGCTGGCGATATTGGCGATGACGAGCACGCCCGCAAGGGCGACCGCGGCGTAGCGGGCGAACACGTCGGCCCCGCCCGCGGGAGCCACATCGAGGAGCACCGAGACCAGCAGCAGCAGACCGGCCGCGGCGGGGAGCAGCCAGACCGGTCTGAGTGCCAGCTCGCGCGCGACCCACGCCTGGCCGGCGATGACGACGACGCTCGCGGCGAACGCCGGCCCGCGCCCCTCGGCGTCGGTCAGCAGCCGCCGGAACCCCCGACGCCAACCACTCTCGATGACCGCCTTCTTGACCATGTCTGCGCCATCCTACTCCTGCGCCAGTCGGGGCGGGTAGTGGGTTGAGATGAAGGCCTGCGGGTTCGATGGCGGGATCGCCAGGACTGTCATGGGCAGCGTCAGGCTGAGGTTGGGTGTATCGTCGAGCCGCACGGTGGCCCGCGCCACGCGGACCTCGAGCAGGTGACCGCCACCGCTCCGATCGGCGGTCGGAAAGTGGAGGTGGTAGAGCCGTGAGGTCCGTCGCGCCGATGAGATCGCGGTCGTCCGCGCGACATCGCTGGCAACCAGCGCGGTCGGGGATCCACCTGGCCGAGTGGGGGGCCGAGTTCCTCGGCACGGCCATTCTGGTGTTCGGCGGCTTGAGCGCGGTGGCGCTCGACTTCGGCACAGGCTCGCCGGTCGCCGCGCACATCCCGTCAGTGTCGGCGCGACTGTTGCTGACGGGAGCGCTGTTCGCCGCCACCGGCAGCCTCGTGGCGATCTCGCCCCTCGGCCGCCGCAGCGGCGGCCACATCAACCCCGCCGTGACCCTTGCCTTCTGGGGGACCGGGCACGTGCACCCGCACGACCTCGCCGGTTACGTTGCCAGCCAGTGCCTCGGCGCCGTCGCCGGCGCATTCCTCTGGCGCGCCGCATGGGGCGCGACGGCGATGAGCGTCCGGTACGGCGTGACCCAGCCCGGACACGGCCTCAGCTCGCTCGCAGCGGCCGGCGTCGAAGCGCTGATGACGGCCGCGCTGGTCACGCTGATCATGGTCTTCGTGTCGAGCATGCGCACGGCGCGCTGGACGCCCCTGGCCGTGTGGGTGCTGATCGCCGTGTTCGTCTGGCGCGTCGCGCCATACACCGGGACCAGCTTGAATCCCGCGCGCAGCCTGGGACCGGCGGTCGTCGCGCGCGACTTCAGCTCCTACTGGGTCTACGTCGCGGGGCCGCTCAGCGGCGCCGTCGCGGTCGTGCTCGCCATGCGGCTGTCGCCACGGAGAGTCGTGCCGCTCACGGCCAAGCTCTTCCATCACCCGGGCGACGGCTCCGTCTTCAGGACCGCGACGGCCCTCACGGGCGGCGACGAGGGCGCGGGTGTGCCGGGACCCGGCACCGGCGCCGCCTGAACGCCGCCCGCCACCCGTGAGCGGTCCGTTCATCCCGATGACGATTCCGCCGGCGGGGGTTCTCCATTGCCAGGCGGAGGATTAGCGTGGCTGCTTTCGCCACCTGTCCCTGGCCGGCCGGCTCGCCGCCTACGTGGGTAGGTCCACGTGCGCCGCAGCGGCAGACGACGATCTCGACCGAGCACAAGCAGTAGAAGGCGTAGGACGAGGATCTCGATCAGACGCGCGACATATTTACGCCCGATGCCTCGGGTCAGCAGACGCAGCAGGCGGCGGACGGCGAAGTAGACAAGTGATAGCAGCAGTGCGAACCCCTCACGGTACTAGGTCAACAGCCGCCCCAGAGGGAACGGCCTGCTGTGCCCGGGATGGACGGTCTCGACGCCCAGGTTGATCCTGCGGATTCTGCCGACCACGCTGTCCTTCCCGTCGATGTCGGCGTGACGCACGAACCGCCAATCGTTGATGATACTAACTCCGATATCCTTGACACGGGACACATCTGACGGAAAGTGAGGACGTGGTCGTGAGATGCGCGATGGAGACGTGGGAGGAACGATGACCGAGACGCGACGCCGCTCCTGGGCCGAGCCCTACAAGATCAAGATGGTCGAGCCGATACGCATGACCACCCGCGCCGAGCGCGAGCAGGCGATCGCCGAGGCCGGCTACAACACGTTTCTGCTGAAGAGCGAGGACGTCTACATCGACCTGCTCACCGACTCGGGCACCTCGGCGATGAGCGACCGCCAGTGGGCCGGCATGATGCTCGGCGACGAATCCTACGCCGGCAGCCGCAACTTCTACCACCTCGAGGCGGCGGTCCGCGAGATCTACGGCTACAAGCACCTGGTGCCTACGCACCAGGGCCGCGGCGCCGAGCACATCCTCAGCCAGATCACGACCAAGCCCGGCGACGTGGTGCCGGGCAACATGTATTTCACGACGACACGCCTGCACCAGGAGCTGGCCGGCGGCGCCTTCGTCGATGTGATCATCGACGAAGCGCACGACCCGGCCAGCGAACACCCCTTCAAGGGCAACGTCGACCTCGACAAGCTGCAGCGCGTGATCGACGAGCACGGGCCCGAGAAGATCCCGTACGTGTGCATCGCCACCGCCGTCAACATGGCCGGTGGCCAGCCGATCAGCCTCGCCAATCTGAAGGCCGTGCGCACGCTGTGCGACACGCACGGCATCCGCATCATCCACGACGCCACGCGGGTCGCCGAGAACGCCTACTTCATCAAGGAACGCGAACCCGGCTACGGCGACAAGTCGATCGCCGAGATCGTGCGCGAGATCTGCGACCTGACCGACGGCTGCACGATGAGCGCCAAGAAGGACGCCCTGGTCAACATCGGCGGCTTCCTGGCGCTCAACGACGAAGAGCTCTTCGACGCCGCCCGCAACATGGTCGTCGTCTACGAGGGACTGCACACCTACGGCGGCATGGCCGGGCGTGACATGGAGGCGGTCGCGATCGGACTGCACGAGAGCGTCGAGTACGAGCACATCAAGGCGCGTGTGGGGCAGGTGCTCTACCTGGGCACCAAGCTGCAGGAGTTCGGCGTGCCGATCATCGTGCCGATCGGCGGCCACGGCGTGTTTCTCGACGCCAAGGCGTTCCTGCCGCAGCTCGACCAGGACGTCTACCCGGCCCAGACCCTGACGGCAGAGATCTACGTCGAGGGTGGCGTGCGCACGATGGAACGCGGCAACGTCAGCTCGGGGCGCGATCCAAAGACCGGCGAGAACCGTCGCCCCAAGCTCGAGATGGTGCGCGTGACGATCCCGCGGCGCGTCTACACCCAGGCGCACATGGACGTCACCGCCGAGACCATCGCCGAGGTCTACGACCGGCGCGCGTCGATCAAGGGCCTGAGGATGGTGTACGAGCCGAAGGTGCTGCGCTTCTTCCAGGCGATGTTCGAACCGCTATGAGCGTGACGCGGGCCTGAAGCGGCGACGGAGGGCGGGCCGGTCGTGCGCGACCGGCCCGCCCTCCGTCGTTCTGGCGCTAATCGTCCAGCTAGAAGCTGACGGTCTCCAGCTCACGCTCCTTCAGGATGTCCATCAGCGTCCAAAAGCGCGCCTCACCGGAGCCGATCCGGAAGACCTCGGTGATCGGCTCGAGCGGCGCGCCGATGATGTCCTCCAGCGCGGAACGCTCCTGCGCCGCCTTCCTCGCAAGGTCGGCGTCGTCGACGAACTCCACGGCCCCGGTGACGCGCAACATCTTGGCGTCGGGCAGTTCGCTCGCTCCGTTGTAGAAGCACACCTCGACCTTCGGGTTCTGGTGCAGCTGCTCGCTGAACCGCTTGGGCGACATCGTCATGAAGTAGAAGCCCCGCTCATCGGCGAACCACATCAGTAGCGCCCTCACTCGGGCCTGGTCGCCGTCCTCACTGGCCAGGTAGCAAATCGGGTGCTCGGTGGCGAAGCTGATGCACTCATTCAGGTCCACGACCCCTCCTAGCGCAGCGGCAGACCGGGAACACCGACCTGCAGGGCGAGGATGCTCGGCGACGAGCCGTCCATGAAGCCGTAGTAGGCCCCGTTCAGAAGGAAGAGCGTGGTCGCCGTGGACGCCGTCCTGCCGAACGCCAGCTGGGTCGGGTAGTTGAGCCAGCCCGGGTCCCTCGCGAGCTCGGTGATGGCGCCGGTCGCCGACACACGGTACAGACCCCCGCTCGGGGTCCTGGCGGATCCATTCACCGCGACCCAGAGACGGCCGAGGCGGTCGAACGCGATGCCGTCGGCGGTCTTGAGGTCGGCCGAATGACAGAAGACCGTGGGGGTACCCGCCGTTCCATCGCGCTTCACCGGCACGCGCACGATCCGCCCGGCATCCCAGTCGGCCGCGTACAAGGTGTCACCCTTGAACGCGATTCCTGTGACGCCGATCTTGCGGCCGGCTGGGAGCAGCCCGCTCTGCAGCCACTGCGAGGACGGCCTCGCCACGGCGTCACCGACCGTGACCCGCCAGATGCCGCCCTGCGCGGCGTCGGAGATGTAAAGCAAGCCCTTGTGGAAGGCGATGCCGTTCGGCCAGCTGCCATCGGGCAGTTGGGCGACGGGTGAGAAGCTGCCGTCCGCGTTGAGCCGCAGCACGTCGGCGCCCGGGCCCTGGCCGGGAGCGCCGGAGGCGGTGGCGAAGTCGTCGACGGCGACATAGACGCGGTCGCTGCCGTCCAGCGCGATGCTCATGAAGGCCCCGTAGGGCGTCAGATTGAGATGGGCGAGTTCCGTCACAGACGTGCCGTCGGGCGAGACCCGCCAGATCTCGCCGTAGTTGCTGTCGGCGGGGGTCGCGCCCCACACCGTCAGGCCGACGATCAGGTCGCCCGCCGAATCCACGGCCATGCCGCGCGCAAAGGCCGGGGATTGATCGAAGCTAGCAATGACTGTGGGTACAGGCACAGGCGACGATGCCCACGCAATCGCGGTGCCCAACAGGAGCAGAGCCCCTGCCAGAAGCAGCGCCCCTGTCAGAAGCAGAACGACTGAAACTCGATTCACGGCTCCCCCTCGTGCCGTCCGTCTCGGCTGTCCCGACCCATGGTGGGCGGGGTAGCCCGACTGTTGTGCGCCGCTTGAGGCAGAAGGCCGCCGGCGTGGTAGCAGGATGACCGTAGCTTGATACATGGCTCCCCCTCGTACCGTCCGACTCGGCTGTCCCGACCCGCGGCCGGGCAGCCCTACTGTCGCGAGTAGCTTGGGGTACGCGGCCGCCGGCGTCGTCACACAAATGGTGTGATATTCAGGTCTCTTCCACGGGGGCGAGCAGACGGAGTCGACGAGCGCGATCGACGGCGTCCGTGCGCGTCGTCACGTCAAGCTTGGCATAGACGTGGCGCATGTGCGTCTTCGCGGTGTTGATCGAGACGAACAAGCGGGCGGCGATCTGGGCGGCCGTCAGCTGCGTCGGCAGGAGCTCGAGCACGCGCCGCTCGGCCGGCGTGAGCGGATCGGCCAGCCGAAGCTGCTCGAGCGCCTGGCGCAGCCGCGCGACCCGCCCAACCAGCATGCCCGCGTCGGGGTACTGCTTGAGCGTCTTCTGGGCTCGTGCGGCCCAGCGCTCGGCGTCGGCGAGGTCGCCCTGTGCGAGGGCGACCTCGCCGAAGACGACTGCGGCGAGGATGATCCGCCAGGGTACCTGCGGGATCATCTGCTCGAGGTGCCGGGCCGCCCTCGCCTGCTCGGCGATCAGACCAGGATCGTCGACGTGAGCAAGGACGCTCACGCGCGCCAGCAGCATCGGCAGCGCGAGGTACATGCCCGGGGAGATGTCGAGGGTCATCGCTGGAGACTGTTCGCTCGACCGGCGCTCGAAGTCCACCGCGTCGTCCCAGCGGTTCTCGTCCACAGCGATGAGCGCCAGGAAGGCCAGCGCATACGCCCGGATCGAGGGCAATTCGCTCTCGTCCATCACGTCTGCGAAGAGCCGCGCCGCACGATGGGGATGGCCGGAGAGGTAGCAGGCGACGCCGAGCACGCGGCTGACCTCAGAGAGATCCGCACCGGGGACACTCTGCTCCAGCGAGTAACTCTCCTTCGCGTCCTGCAACATCGAGCCGATGCCGTCGGGGGCCAGGAATGCTCTCAGGTAGAGCTGGAACGAATGCCAGATGCCGCTTCCGCCATCGTTGATGCGGTCGTCGGCAGGGGCAGCGCAAACAGCGCGCACCCATCGTCCCCCGCGATCGGGGTCGCCGGTGACCGTCCCGTACAGCCAGCCGGCGGCCAGCGTGAGCGGGATCTGACTCCGGAGCTGTTCGTCGCTGAAGCGATCCAGCAGGCGGCGGGCCGTCTCCACCTGCCCCCGATAGACGAGGTCCTGACAAACACGGAAGGTGGGCTCGGCGGCGGCCTCGAGATCGCCGGCGTCCAGCCAGTGCCGTATGGCTGTTTCGGGATCGCCGTGGAGGTGATGCCATTCCGCCGCTCGCTGGTGCAGTCCCGGCAGAGACCGAGGCTCGCGACGCTCGAGCTCGACGCGCAGCAGCTCGCCGAACAGGTGGTGGTACCGATACCACTCGTCGCGCTCGTCGAGCGCAGTGACGAAGAGGTTCTCTCGAGCGAGCCTCGCCAGCAGCTCGTGCGCGTCATCACTCCCGGTGACGGCACGGCACAGGGCCGGCGAGAGCCGGTCGAGGATCGACGTCGCGAGGAGGAACTCACGCAGGTTCTGAGGCTGTCGATCGAGGACCTCTGTCGTCAGGTAGGCGGCGATCTCGCGCTGGTCACCGTGCACGCGCGGCAGCCAGTCACCGCCGTCGCGGCCCTGGCCGGCGATCGCCGCCAGGTACAACCCAGTTGCCCAGCCCTCGGTGAGGGTCAGCAGGGCGTCCAGATCATCGTCCTCGACGCGGCAGTCATTCAGTTCGAGCAGCTGCCGCGCCTCGTCGCGGTCCATGGCGAGGTCGGCCATGTGGAATGCACTGAGCCGGCCGGCGGCGCGCAGTCGGGCAAGCGGCAGCGGTGGGTCCGTACGGCTGCCGATCGCCAGCTGCGCCCCCGCCGGCAGCTGTCCGAGCAGCAACTCGATGACTCGCCAGGACGCCTCGTTGTGGATGAGATGGCCGTCGTCGAGGACCAGGAGGAAGGGTGGCGCCGCCGCGACCGATGCGGCGAGGCTCGGCAGGATGCGCTCGTCGACCGGCGGATGACGGAGCTGCAGCAGCAGGTGGTGCAGGTGATCCACGGCGACCCCGACGTGGCGAGCGTGGCCTCGTTCATCGGCGCGGACGGCAACAACCCCACCACCAACAGCGGACGGCTGTCGATCACCCTCAAGCCACGGGAGGACCGCAAGGCGAACGCCGCGGCGATCATCGCCCGGCTCCAGCCGCGACTCGAGCAGCTGGCGGGCATCAACGTCTATCTCCAGGCGGTGCAGGACCTCCAGATCGAGACCCGCGCCAGCCGCACGCCGTACCAGTACACGCTGGAGGATCCGGATTCGGCCGAGCTTTCCCGCCTGGTCCCACCGCTGATCGACCGGCTGCGCAAGCTTCCCGAACTGCGCGACGTCAGCAGCGATATGCAGAACGAGGGGTTGCGCACCTCGCTGGATATAGATCGCGCCACGGCTTCGCGGTTTGGCATCACGCCCCAGATGATCGACGATACGCTCTACGACGCCTTCGGCCAGCGGCAGGTGTCCACGATCTTCACGCAGCTCAACCAGTACCGCGTCGTCCTGGGGGTGAAGCCGGACTTTCAGGATAACCCGTCCGATCTCGATGCGATCTATCTCCGCGCCGCGAACGGCGGCCAGGTGCCGCTGAGCGCGATCGCGCGATCCTCCGAAACGACGGGGCCGCTCGTCATCAGTCGCCAGGGGCAGTTCCCCGTGGTCACGCTTTCGTTCAACCTGGCGCCGGGGGTTTCGCTGGGGCAGGCTTCGAAGGCGATCGAAGGGGTCATGGCGCAAATGAATCTCCCCCAAAGCATCCGGGGCGGTTTTCAGGGAACGGCCGCCGCCTTCCATTCCTCGCTGTCGAACGAGCCGCTGCTGATCCTGGCGGCGCTGGTGACGGTCTACATCGTGCTGGGGGTGCTGTACGAAAGCTACATCCACCCGATCACCATTATCTCCACGTTGCCGTCGGCCGGCGTCGGGGCGATCCTGGCGCTGCTGCTGTGCCGCACGGAGTTCACCGTCATCTCGCTGATCGGCCTCATCCTTCTGATCGGCATCGTGAAAAAGAACGCGATCATGATGATCGACTTCGCCCTGGAGGCTGAGCGCAAGGAGGGGAAGGGGCCGGCCGAGGCGATCTACCAGGCGTGCCTGATCCGCTTCCGTCCGATCATGATGACCACCATGGCGGCGCTTCTCGGCGCGCTGCCGCTGGCGCTGGGGCGCGGGGTCGGGTCGGAGCTTCGGCGTCCGCTCGGAATCTCCATCGTGGGCGGGCTCATCCTCAGCCAGGTGCTCACGTTATACACGACCCCGGTCATTTATATCTGGTTCGACCGCCTGTCGAGGCGGGTTCGCGGCGTACCGCAGGGAGAGCAAACGGTGAAGGACGACGGCAATGCGGAGACGTAATTGAACATCTCGGCTCCCTTCATCCGCCGCCCCGTCGGTACGACACTGCTGACCATCGGGATTGTGCTGGCCGGCGCGATCGCCTTCAAACTCCTCCCCGTGTCGCCGCTTCCCCCGGTCGACTATCCGACGATCTCGGTGTCGGCCAACCTTCCGGGGGCGGATCCGGAGACGATGGCGACGTCCGTCGCCGCGCCGCTGGAGCGCCAGTTCGCGCGCATCGCGGGCGTGACCGAGATCACCTCCACCAGCAACCGCGGATCGACGAGCGTCACGATGCAGTTCGACCTCTCCCGCGACATCAACGGCGCCGCCCGCGACGTCCAGGGGGCGATCAACGCCGCGCGGGGATATCTCCCCGCGAATCTTCCGAACAACCCGACCTACCGGAAGGTCAACCCGGCCGACGCCCCCATCATGATCCTGTCGCTCACGTCGAATACTGTCGGCACAGAGAAAATGTACGACGCGGCCTCCACCATCCTGGCCCAGAAGCTCTCCCAGGTGGAAGGGATCGGTCAGGTGTTCGTGGGCGGCAGTTCCCTTCCCTCGGTACGCGTGGATCTCAACCCCATGGCGCTGAACAGGTACGGGATCGGCCTCGACAACGTGCGCCGCGTATTGCAGGCCACGAACGCGAACCGTCCCAAGGGGCAGCTCTCGGACGCGACCCGTGCGTGGGAACTGACGGCCAACGACCAGATCCGCACGGCGAACCAGTACATGCCGCTCGTCATCGGGTACCGGAACGGGTCGGCCGTGCGGCTATCGGACGTGGCCGACGTGCAGGATTCGGTGGAAGACCTGCGCGCGGCGGGACTGGCCAACGGAAAGCCGGCGGTGCTCGTGGTCCTGTTCCGGCAACCGGGGGCGAACATCATCGAGACGGTCGACCGCGTCCGCGCCCTCCTTCCCCAGCTGGAGGCTTCCATGCCTGGAGCCGTCACGCTGGCGGTCGCCATGGACCGATCCCCGACAATCCGCGGGTCGCTCCGGGAGGTCGAGAAATCGCTCGTTATCTCCGCGCTGCTCGTGATCCTGGTGGTCTTCCTGTTTTTACGGACGTTTCGCGCCACGATCATCCCGGCCGTAGCGGTGGCGGCGTCGCTCATCGGCACGTTCGGCCTCATGTACCTGTGCAGCTACAACCTGGACAACCTCTCCCTCATGGCGATGACGATCGCGACCGGCTTCGTCGTGGACGACGCCATCGTCGTCCTCGAAAACGTCACGCGGCACATGGAAGGAGGGATGCCTCCGCATGAAGCGGCGCTCCTTGGGGCGAAGGAGGTGTCCTTCACCGTCCTTTCGATGAGCACCTCGCTCGTCGCGGTCTTCACCCCGATCCTGCTGATGGGCGGAATGGTCGGGCGGCTCTTCCGCGAGTTCGCCGTGACGCTTTCGATGGCGATCGGCGTCTCGCTTCTGGTCTCGCTTACCACGACGCCGATGATGTGCGCCGCGATCCTGAAACCGAATATCCGGCGGGGAGGTTTCTACAAGGCGAGCGAGCGTATGTTCGACGGGATGCACCACGGCTACGACCGGAGCCTTACCTGGGCCCTCCGGCACCCGCGCTTCATGATCCTCCTGACCGCGGTCACGGTCGCGGTCAATATCTACCTTTACGCCATGGTCCCGAAAGGGTTCTTCCCGCAACAGGACACGGGGCGCCTCACCGGCGGGATCCTTGCGGCGCAGGACGTTTCGTTCCAGTCCATGCGGGAGAAGCTGACGAAGGTCGTGGACATCGTAGGGAAGGATCCCGCGGTCGACACGGTGATCGGCTTCACCGGCGGCGGAGGCGGAGGCGGCAGCACGGTCAACACCGGGCGGCTGTTCATCGGCCTGAAGGACCAGAACCAAAGGAAGGTCACCGCGGACGAAGTGATCGCCCGGATGCGCGGGAAACTGGCGGGGGTGCCGGGAGCCCAGACGGGGCTGCAGCCGGTGCAGGACATCCGGGTCGGCGGGAGGTTGAGCAACACCCAGTACCAGTACACGATCCAGGGAGACAACCTGAAGGATCTCACGGCCTGGGCGTCGCGTGTCGAACGGGAGATGCGAGCGCTTCCCGTGTTGGCCGATGTGACCAGCGACTGGCAGAACAAGGGATTGGAGGCCCGGCTGACGATCGACCGGGACACCGCGTCGCGGCTCGGCATCACGCCGCAGATGATCGACGACGCGCTCTACGACGCCTTCGGGCAGCGGCAGGTGTCGATCAACTACACCATGCTCAACCAGTATCACGTCGTGATGGAAGTGGCGCCGCGGTTCTGGCAGCATCCCGATACGTTGAAAGACATCTACGTCCACACGGCGGCGGGGGCGGCGGTGCCTCTTTCCGCTTTCACGCATTACGAACCGTCCTCCACCTCGCTGGCGGTGAATCATCAGAGCCAGTTCCCGGCGGTGACGGTGTCGTTCAACCTGGCGCCGGGCGTTTCGCTGGGGAGCGCCGTCACGGCGATCGAGGCGGCGACGCGGCGCATGGGGCTGCCGTCCACCATCCGGGGAAGCTTCCAGGGGACGGCGCAGGCGTTCCAGGCCGCGCTGGCCAACCAGCCGTTGCTGATCCTGGCGGCGCTGTTGACGGTCTACATCGTGCTGGGGGTGCTGTACGAATCTTATGTCCATCCGGTCACCATCCTCTCCACGCTGCCGTCGGCGGGAGTGGGCGCGCTCCTGGCGATGCTGCTGACGAAGACCGAGTTCACCGTCATCTCCCTGATCGGGATCATCCTGCTGATCGGCATCGTGAAGAAGAACGCGATCATGATGATCGACTTCGCCCTGGATGCCGAACGCAAGCAGGGGAAGGGGCCGTCCGAGGCGATCTACGAGGCGTGCATGCTTCGGTTCCGTCCGATCATGATGACCACCATGGCGGCGCTTCTCGGCGCGCTGCCGCTGGCGCTGGGGCGCGGGGTGGGATCGGAGCTTCGGCGCCCGCTCGGCATCTCCATCGTGGGCGGGTTGATCTTCAGTCAATTGTTGACGCTCTACACGACGCCGGTCATCTACGTTTATCTCGACCGCCTCCGTCTCTGGTTCGCGGGCTTGAGGAAGAGCCATGGTCGCCGCGTGGGA
>Ga0208716_1000544_pt1 | contig 15575 bp, 13 predicted proteins | sample NGESurdeep092012_8_FD_184482 | JGI IMG/M metagenome (GOLD analysis project Ga0208716, IMG submission 184482) | Arctic peat soil microbial communities from Barrow, Alaska - NGEE Surface sample 415-3 deep-092012 (SPAdes) | ecosystem: Environmental > Terrestrial > Soil > Wetlands > Peat ...
CTGCAGGCGATACAGCCGGGTCACGAAGTCGACGTATCGCCGGTACCCGTCGGCGTCTGCCGGGCCGGAGAAGGCACGAATGCGTTCGGCCATCGCGTCGGTGTCGCTGGTGACCGACAGGGCGGTGCCGTCAGCAAACCGGGCCCGATAGGCAGGATCGAGCGGCCGCAGGGTGAGCCAGTCCGACAATGACTCACCCAGGGCAGCGAAGCAGTCGGCGAGGAGGTCGGGCATCGTCAGCACGGTCGGCCCGGTGTCGAGCTGGTACGTCCCTCCAGTCGATGCGGGCAGGGACACCCGTGCCGCACTCCCTCCGGGAGCGCTCGCGGCCTCCAGGACGGTCACCCGGCGGCCGGCACCGGCAAGATGCATGGCTGTGGACAGGCCGGCGAGGCCGGCGCCGATAACCACGACATGGTCGGCTGGCGTGGCGTGCGTGGACCGTGCTGTTGGTGGACCGCTCACGTGGAGCGGGCGGTCGAGACGTCGATGAGGGCGTCCAGCGCCTTCCGGCCTTCGTCGGTCAGCCCGGTGGTCTTGTGAAGGGCTGTGCGGGCTGACGTGGTCAGGTCCAGGATCATCTTTTCGACGCGGTCGGGGGCACCGCTGGCGCTGATCGCCTCACGAAGGTCGTCCACGCCGGCCCCTTCCAGGTCCGGCGAACCGAGCAGCTTGTCGAACAGTGCCACGTTTGACGGGCTGGCCTGGTCCAGTGCCAGAGCGACCAGGACCGTGCGTTTGCCTTCACGCAGGTCGTCGCCGGCCGGTTTGCCTGTGTGCGCGGGGTCCCCGAAGACGCCCAGAAGGTCGTCGCGAAGCTGGAAGGCCTCGCCCAGGTCGAGCCCGTACGCCGAGAGCGCGTCCAGGTCGGATGCGCCGACGCCGGCTGCCGCGGCCCCGATGAGCAGGGGGTGCTCGATGGTGTACTTGGCGCTCTTGTACCGAATCACCGTTCGGGCGCGAGCGACTCGCTGGTCAGTGGTCAGCTCGTCCCAGCCGCGGGCGGACTCCAGGACGTCGAGGAACTGCCCGCCCATCAGCTGCGTGCGCATCCGGTCGAAGATCGGGCGGGCGCGAGCCAGCTCGGCCACCGGCAGCCCGGAAGTCGCAAGAAGCTCGTCGCTCCAGATCAGGCACAGGTCCCCGCCCAGGATGGCCCCGGCGACCCCGAAGCGGTCACCGCTTCCGGCCCAGCCGGCTGCCGCATGCTCATCGGCCAGGCGCCGGTGTGCCGCGGGCATGCCACGCCGGGTGTCGCTGTCGTCCATGACGTCGTCATGCAGCAGGGCCGCGGCCTGGAAGAACTCCATCGCGGTGGCGGCGCGGATGACGGCGCCGGTGTCCGGCCCCCCGCCGGCGCGATAGCCCCAGTAGAAGAAGGCCGCCCGGAGTCGCTTTCCACCCTGAAGGAGGGCACCGACCGCCCCCACCAGCGGGGTCAGCTCGTCGCCGATCTCGGACAGCACCTGAGACTGGAAGGAGATTTCGGCGTCGACAGCGCTCTGCACGCGCGCGGGCAGGTCACTGGTCTCCAGTGGATTCGACAAGCAGTCCTCCCGGATGGTGAGTTGTTTGAGCCTACGTGCAGCACGATCGCATCGTCCCGCCGGTCCCGGTTGCCTACGCTCGCCGGTCCCGGTCGCATACTCTGGCCGGTATGGCGCACGGAACCTCATCGACGATGCCGCAGGCCGAGCACCTGACCCGTTCGATTCCGCGGATGCTTGAGCAGGAGGGAACGTCATACAGCTTCGAGTTCTTCCCGCCCAAGGATGACGCGGGTGAGCAGACGCTCTGGGAGGCGATTCGGCACCTTGAGCGGATCCGTCCGACGTTCGTCTCGGTGACCTATGGGGCTGGCGGTTCGACCCGTGAACGCACGGTGCGGGTGACGGACCGGATCGCCCGCGAGACGACGCTGATGCCGATGGCTCACCTGACCTGTGTCGGGTCATCGGTGGCCGAGCTGCGTCAGGTTGTGGGGGAGTATGCCGGTGCTGGGATCCGCAACGTGCTGGCTCTGCGCGGGGACCCGCCCGGTGGCCCCGGAACTCCGTGAACGCCTCACCCCGAGGGCCTTAACCATGCGGACGAGCTGGTCGCGTTGATTCGTTCGCTGGGCAACTTCACAGTTGGCGTGGCCGCGTTCCCCGACGGGCACCCTGAGTCCTCAGGGCTGGACCAGGACGCGGACGTCCTGGTGCGCAAGGCCGATGCCGGGGCCGAGTTCGCAGTCACCCAGTTCGTCTTCGACGCCGACAGCTATGTGCGGCTGCGTGACCGGGTGGCCGCCCGCGGACGCGACCTGCCGATCATCCCCGGGCTGATGCCGGTGACGAGCTTCGCGCAGGTGCGCCGGATGGCCGAGATGTCAGGGACGCCGCTGCCGGCCGTTGTGGTTTCGCGATTCGAGGCGGTGGCCGATGACCCGGACGCGATCCGCGAGGTGGGTGTACAGATCGCCACCGAGCTGGCCCAGCGGTTGTTGGCAGAGGGCGCGCCGGGCCTGCACTTCTACACGATGAACCGCTCGCTGGCCACACTCAAGGTCTACGCCAACCTCGGGGTCTAGGGCTGGCGGGTGCACGTTTGTCGGCTTCACTCACCAGTGCCCTGGGGCAAGCGCTTGGCGGCGCGGTGAGTTTGATCAGGGATCAGGGATCAGGCGACCTCGGCGGGGTGGCCTCTGGTGAGCATCAACAGCTCGTCGTAGGAGGTCGGGAAGACCGCGCGTGGGTGGCCTGCGGCGGCCCATACCTGGCCGTAGCGGCTGAGGGAGACGTCGACGACGGTCTCGATGGGATGGCTGGGGGCTATCGGCGCCACACCTCCGATCGTGAATCCCGTGTGTTCACTCACGAAGTCAGCGTCGGCCAGAGAGATCGCACTGAGCGCCAACAGGTCCGCGAGCCTGAGTGTGTCGACCCGGTGAGCTCCTGAGGCGAGGACCAGCAGCGGCCGGGTTGTGTCGTCGCCGCGATGGGCCCGGAAGACCAGGGAGTTGGTGATCTGGGCGATCTCGATCCCCAGCGCATCGGCAGCCTGCCGCGCAGTGTGGGCGGCGTCGTCCAGGATCGTGATCTGACCGCGGACGCCGAAAGATGCCAGGGCGGCGGCAACCCGACGCACGCAGGGGTCGTCGAGAACGTTCCCGTTCGCATCAGTCATCTGCGCACGGTAGGGCAACAGGGTGCTTGGCCGGAAGATACCGGAACCCGCATCGGGGGATTGACGGGCTGTCGGAGCCGCGGTGTACCTTAGGATTAGTCGAACACATGTTCTAGTTTCTCGTTCGACTGGTACGTCCGGTTCTGCGGCGGGCGCCTCGACCCCGTCCGTCGCAGGCCGGACGGCATCCCTGAATCCAACCTCCCACACACGTCCGAAGGAGCCGACCATGGTGCGTCGTTATGAGGAATCTATCGAGGTCCGGGCAGGTGTCGACGTTGCGGACCCGTCACCCTCGGCCTTCCTGTGGCGCGGTCGGCTCTACATCGTCCGCGACGTGATCGGGCATTGGCGAGAGCGCAGGGCGTGGTGGCGTGAGGCCCTCGACCCCGATGAGGAGGTTGCGGCCCGTGGGCTGGACAGCCTCGAGCACGAGGTATGGCGGGTGGAAGCCAGTCCGGGTCGCCTCGCCGGCACTGGGGTGTACGACCTGGGAATGAACGACCTGGGCATGGACGACGGGCCCGCGCGCAGCTGGCGACTCCTGCGCGTGGCGGACTAGGTGGTGTCTGTCATGACGACTCGTATCGCGACCGCGCCGAGGGCACCCTTGGCCAGCACTGCACTGGACCTGCTCGACCGATCCCGGGCCAGCCTGCTGTCGGCCTGCCACGCCGACACCGTCGCCGAGCGCTACGTCGAGGCTCACCTGGCCGCGTTGCGGGCTGCGGCCGCGTTGTTGGCTGCTCGCAGCAAGCCGAGCCGGAGCTCGCAGCTACGCAGCGTGTGGGAGGTGCTGCCGCAGGTGGCGCCTGAGCTGACCGAGTGGGCGGTGTTCTTCGCTGGATCGGCCAAACGTCGCGCGGCGTTCGAGCGAGGTTCGGCCGGGCCGGGCGCGCGCGAAGCCGATGACCTTCTACGGCAGTCCGAGACTTTCTTCGAGCTGGTTCAGGGGGGACTCGGCCTACCCATGAGCCGGCCGTTGCCTGAGTTCATGGCGGTGGCCAGAGCGACATGAATGATGCCTTTGCCCACCTGCACGTCGCGTCCGGCTTCTCGCTGCGTTACGGCGCATCGACCCCGGCGACGTTGGTGGAACGTGCCTCAGCGCTGGGCCAGCCCGCGCTGGCCCTGACTGACCGCGACGGACTCTATGGCGCGGTGCGTTTCGTGCAGGCCTGTGACGAGGCCCGCATCGCCCCGGTGCTTGGGGTGGATCTGGCTGTGGGGCAGAGAGCGAATCTGGCTGCGGGGCGGAGACAAGTCAATACTGTTGCAGGGCAAGGGAACCGGGTGAGTCGTGTCAATCCTGTTCGGGGGGGTGCCGAGGTCGATCCCCGGTACCCGCGGGTCACGGTGCTGGCACGCGGGCAGGGCGCGGGCGTCGAACCTGGCGTTGGTTGGGGCAGGTTGTGTCGTCTGGTGACCCAGACTCACCTCAGTGGTGAACGCGGGGCTCCGGTCAGCAGCTCAGAGCTCATCGCCGAGCATGCAGTCGACCCGCGGACCGGAGCGCTGGCTCTGGTGGTCCTGCTCGGGCCGGGCTCTGACGTGGGCCAGGCCCTGCTGGCGCGTCGTCCTGACCTGGCACGCATGCTGTTGCGCCAGTGGGTCGACCTGCTGCCGCGAGGTGGCGTGGTCATCGAGGTGGTGTGTCACGGCGGGCCGGAGGGCACCCCGGCCAGCCTCGGGCATGCCGCCCGGCTGCTGGGTCTGGCCACGGAGGCCGGGTTGCCGACAGTGCTCACCGCAGCGGCCCGCCATGTCGATCCTGGCGGGGCCGTGACCGTCGACGTCCTTGATGCTGCCCGTCGCCTCGTGCCGCTGGACACGCGTCATCTCGACCGGGTCACCACGGCGGGTCATCTCAGCTCATCGGCCCAGATGTATGCCGTGGCCTGCGACGTCGCCCGGGCCGCAGGCGCCGGGGTCAGCGGAGGCGGCAGCGGTGAACATAGCCGAGCCCGTCAGCTGATGGCCGACACCGTGGCCCTGGCGCAGTCGTGTGCGCTGGACTCGCGCACCGACATCGGCATCGGTTCGGTGCACCTGCCCGAGCCGTCGACGCTCGGGATCGCCGCCGGCGAGAGCCCTCAGGAGATTCTGGCTGCTCGCTGCCGAGGGGCCATCGCCATGAGATACGGGGGAGCGGCCGACGCCGAGCTGTCAGCGGTGGCATCGCGGCTCGAGGACGAGCTTCGCGTCATCGCCAAGCTTGGCTATCCGACCTACTTCATGACGGTGGCTGCGGTGTGCGACCTGATCCGCGATCTCGGGGTGCGGGTGGCGGCACGAGGGTCGGGCGCAGGCAGCCTGGTCAACTACCTGCTCGGTATCAGCGGGGTCGAGCCGTTGCGTTATGGCCTTCTCATGGAGCGGTTCTGCTCGCCTCTGCGCGCCCAGCTTCCCGACATCGACATCGACGTGGAGTCAGCCCGGAGGACCGAGATCTACGAGCACGTCCTGGAACGCTTCGGCGGGGACCGGGTCACCTGCGTATCGATGATGGACACCTACCGGGCGCGTCACGCGATCAGGGACGTGGGCGCCGCGCTCGGGTTGCCGCCGGGCGAGATCGACGTCATCGCCAAGTCGTTTCCGCACATTCGGGCCCGCGATGTCCGGGGCGCTCTGGCCGAGCTGCCCGAGCTGCGCGCCAGCGGCCTGACTGCTCCTCGCCTGCGTGTTCTCTTCGACCTCGTGGAGCGACTCGACGGTCTGCCCCGTCACATCGCGGTGCATCCCTGCGGCGTGATCCTGTCCAACAAGGACCTGCTCGACCGCACTCCGGTCGAGGCCAGCTGGCTGGGGTTCCCGATGAGCCAGTTCGACAAGGACGATGTCGAGACCCTGGGCCTGCTCAAGCTCGACATCCTCGGTATCCGCATGCAGTCCGCGATGGCACACGCTGTCGATGAGGTGGCTCGGGTCGATGGCATCAGTATCGACCTCGACGACCGGGCGCAGGTCACTCTCGAGGATGACCGGGCGTTTCGGCTGATTCGGTCCACGCACACGCTGGGCTGTTTCCAGATCGAGAGTCCTGGTCAGCGCGAGCTGATCGGCAAGTTCGGGCCGGAGACCTTCGAGGACCTCATTATCGACATCTCGTTGTTTCGTCCCGGCCCGGTCAAGTCCGACATGATCACCCCGTTCCTGTTGGCACGTCAGCACTGGCGCTCGCCGGAGTACCTCCACCCCAGCCTTGAACCAGCGCTGAAGGAGACCCAGGGCGTCGTGGTCTTCCACGAACAGGTGCTCAAGATCGTTGCCGAGACCACCGGCGTCACCCTGGCCCAGGCCGACGAGGTACGCAGGGCCCTTGGGTCCCCTCAAGGCCAGCTGGACGTCGAAGCCTGGTGGCGACCTGCCGCGGCGGCCAGAGGCTATGAGCCTGCCGCGGTCGACCGGATCTGGGAGGTTCTCAAGGCTTTCGCATCCTTCGGGTTCTGCAAGGCTCACGCGGCAGCCTTCGCGTTGCCCACCTACCAGTCGGCGTGGCTCAAAGCTCATCATCCGGCGGCTTTCCTGTCCGGAGTGCTCACCCACGACCCGGGCATGTACCCCAAACGGCTGCTCCTGGACGACGCGCGCCACCTGGGCATCACGATCCTGGGGCTGGACGTCAACGCCTCGGGTGAGAGCTACCGGGTGGAACGGGTCGCGCCGTGGGCGCAGGGAGACTACGACGGTGGCGTGTTCGTCAGCGGTGTGACTGACAGCGGTGTGACTGACGCTGTCTCCGTTGAACAACAGCTGGTCGCCGACCTTCCCGATGGGCGGGCTCATGGCATCCGGCTGTCGCTGGCAGACGTCAAGGGCATCAGTGACGCCGAGGTTCAGCGCATTGTGGCCGGCCGGCCGTACGCCACCCTCATCGACTTCTGGCATCGCGCCCAGGTCAGTCGCCCCATGGTGGAGAGGCTGGTCATGGCCGGGGGATTCGACTCGCTCTACGGGCTCAGCGGCAGCAGCGGGGCCTCCCGCGGCAGCGGCACGACCGGGCGGCGAGGCAGGGTGACCCGACGCGACCTCTTGCTGCACGTGGCCGAGCTCGACCGGTGGTCTTCCGGTACATCCACTTCAATGTCGGTGCGTCGATCCGGTCGCCGGGTGGCAGCTCGTACACCCAGGTCCCTGGCTGCCAGTGTTGCCGCGGCTACTCGTGAGGCAACACTGGCGCGAGCGACACGAACGCGAGCAACGGCCGGCGCAACCGCCCCCGGGATGCGCGACGTGCGGCTTCTGGCTGCGGCTCAGTCCCAGGGCGGGCTGCCTGTCATCCAGGCTCGGGCGCAGCCCGCCCAGCTCACATTCGACCTGGGGGACACCCCCGAGCTCACCACGGCCACCGGCCTGCCCGAGATGACGGGGCCGGAGCGGGTTCGGGCCGAGCTGGACATCCTCGGGCTGGATGCCAGCGCCCACATCATTGACTTCTACGCCCCGATGTTGGAAGCGCTCGGTGTGACCCGGTCCGGTCAGCTGCTCGGACAACGCAGTCGTTCTGAGCTGTGGGTCGCCGGGGTCAAGGTCGCCACGCAGACACCGCCGGTCCGCTCGGGTCGGCGTGTGGTGTTCCTGACCCTTGACGACTCGACCGGCCCGGTTGACGCGACGTTCTTCGAGGATGTCCAAGGCCCTTATGCGGCAACGGTTTTCCACTCCTGGATGCTTCTGGTCCGCGGGATCCTGCGACGCACCGGACCCAAGGGGGTCTCCCTGCGCGCAACCGGGGCGTGGGAGCTGTCCGGGCTGTGGGATACCTGGAGCCGCGGTGGTCTCGAGGGAGTGCACGCGGCGCTGGCCGAGGCCGAGGGCCATGATGTCGACGAGCACGGTGTTAACCGGGGTGACCCGACTGGCGCGATGGACGGACCCCGCGCCCGGATGCTGGTGCACGCCTCAGGGTTCAAGCAGTCGCCTTACGCAGACGTCAAACCTGCCGGCGGTGATGTCAGGGACTCCCGCAAGCTGCCCAAGGAAGGCCACGCGGTTCCCGAGGACGGCACCCCACCGCGCAAGCTGTGGCACGCCAGCCCTGGAAGCTCAGGGCGCTAGGGTGGACATGACCCGAGCGTCACCGCAGTCGCCCCGCCAGGCCTGTTGCCCGGCGACGACCACCAGCACCAGAGGAGCCTTGCCGTGGCTGATGAAGGGCGCCGCAGCGGTCGCGGCGACGTCGAGACCTCCGTGCGCACCTCAGCCGTCTGGGAGTCCGTGCGGGCCGTCGTGGTCGAGCGCGAGCAACAGCTCGGTCGCAGTCTGCGCGTCGTCGATCTTGGCGGTGGCACCGGCGGTCTGGCCGTCCCGCTGGCCCAGCTCGGTCATCACGTCACGGTCATCGACCCAAGCCTCGACGCGCTTGCCTCGCTGCATCGCCGGGCTGGCGACTCCGGGGTCGCCGAGCGGGTCGTGGCGGTGCAGGGGGACGCCGCAAACCTGCTTGAAGTCCACCCCGACGCCGACGCCGACCTCGTGTGCTGCCATGGCGCGCTGGAGTTCGTCGACGACCCGGCGGCGACCCTACGATCCATCGCCGGTGTGCTCGCAGACGGCGGATACGTCAGCCTCGTGGTCGCCACCCGCATCGCCGCCGTACTGGCCCGAGCACTTGCCGGCCAGTTCGCCCAGGCCCAGTGCGCGCTCACCAGTGACGACGGTCGATGGGGTCCGGCGGATCCCCTGCCGCGGCGCTTCGACGCAGCAGGCATCACTGCTCTCGTCGAAGACGCCGGACTGGCCGTTGCGGACATGCATGGAGTGCGCATCTTCAGTGATCTCGTACCCGCCGCCTATGTCGACTTCGATGCCGACCGGGCCGCACTGCTCAAGCTTGAGCAGACTGCTTCGCGTCATCCCGACTACGCGTTCCTGGGGCACATCGGTGCAGCCCTGCACGTGCTGGCACGTCGAAGCTGACCCGCAGGTGTCGCGGCGATGAGCCGGCGTCAGTTTGCTGTGCCCGAACGCCGGGACGGGCAAGCGCCTGACGACGAGGGCTGTTCGATCCTGCACGTGGATATGGATGCGTTCTACGCGTTGGCTTCCCTGCTCAGTCGGCCCGAGCTCAAGGGCACACCGGTCATCATCGCCGGCGGCGGCAATCGTGGGGTTGTGCTATCCGCGACCTACGAGGCGCGCGCGTTCGGCGTGGCCTCGGCGATGCCGATCGCCCGGGCCCGTCGGCTGTGCCCACAGGCCACCGTCGTGGCTCCTGACTATGCCCGCTACGAGCGCATCTCCCGAGCTGTCATGGCGGTGTTCGCCAGCGTGACGCCGATCGTCGAGCCGCTGTCGCTGGACGAGGCGTTCCTCGATGTGTCCGGTGCCCGCCGCCGGTTGGGCTCACCACGTCAGATTGCCCAGCGGATCCGCGACACGATCGCCGACGAGCAGGGCATCACCTGCTCGGTCGGTGTGGCCACCACCAAGTTCATCGCGAAGCTCGCGTCGGGTCTGGCCAAACCTGACGGGCTGCTCGTCGTGCCCGAGTCCGAGGTGGTCGGGTTCCTGCACCAGCTGCCGGTCGGGGCCCTGTGGGGGGTCGGCGACCGCACGGAGGAGGCTCTGCAGCGTCTGGGGCTGCACACCGTGGCCGATATCGCCCACACGCCGGTCGACACGCTGCGTAGGGCTCTTGGCGACAACGCCGGACCTGCCCTGTACGCGCTGGCCTGGGGACGTGACTCACGCCCGGTGATGCCCACCCGTCGTGAACGCAGCATCGGCGCCGACGAGACATTCTCCTTCGACGTGGACGACCCGGCATACATCCACCGAGAGCTGCTCAAGCTCAGTGACCGCACGGCGGCCCGCGTGCGCTCAGCGGGGATGGTGGGACGAACCATCTCGATCAAGGTGCGCTTCTCGGACTTCACCACGATCACGCGCTCCAAGACCCTGCGTGATCCTACCGACGTCAGCCGCGACATCTACGTGACCGCGAGGGCGCTCTTTGACGGGCTGGGTCTGCAGCGGGCCCGCCTGCGGCTGGTCGGCGTCCGGATGGAAGGCCTCCTGGACTCCGACCAGGCACCCATACAGGGTCTGCTCGATGAGCCCGAGCATGGCTGGCGTGACGCTGATCGTGCGGTCGACCAAGCCAGTGCACGGTTCGGTGCCGGCGCGGTTCGTCCTGCCAGTCTGGTCGAAGGTGATCGGTCGGCTACCACTCCGAAGCGCGGCGACATATCCTGAATGGGGAAGTCGATGAGAGGGTTGACTTGAGCACCACGCAATGCCGGTTTTGCAAGGAATCGGCACCGTGGGATGTAGTTGTCATACAGTGGAGCCGCCCACGGGAGGTCGAAGGTGCCGCTTTCAGAGCACGAGCAACATCTGCTGGAGCAGATGGAACAAGCGTTGTATGCCGAGGATCCAAAGTTCGCCTCGCAGATGCAGGGCTCTGCTGCGCGTGCCCGCCTCCGCAGGGGACTTGCCATCGGGGCCATTGGCGTTATCGCCGGTCTCGGGCTCGTCGTGCTGGGCGTGGCCACAGAGTCCATCTGGTGGGGCGCCCTCGGCTTTGCGCTGATGGTGGGTGGCGTGGCCTACGCCATCAGTCCGCCAAAGGTGCCCAAGGTCAAGTTGGGTGAGGTCACCGAGGACGGGTCGGTGCGTACGCACGAGCCGGCTGGCCGCGTGGGCAAGCTCCGTAAGGGCAAGAAATCCAACGTCTCCAAACAGACGTTCTTGCGTCGTCTCGAGGAGCGCTGGGATCGCCGTCGCGACGACGGTCAGTAACCTGCGATGCGCTGATCAGTAACGCACCGCACGATGCGCTGAGGGTCTGGCTGGGGATGCCTGGCCCGACCGGGGGCGGTCAGGCTGTCACAGCCACACCGATCAACCATGTGGTGGCAACAGCCAGACCGGTCAACAACTCGATGCCCATGCTCAGCACGATGGCCTTGAGTGCATGCTTGGTGGACGGCCAGGCGGCGGCATGGGTGCCCAGCTTGATCCGCTCGGCCAGATAGACCCCGAGCGCGAAGCCGAGAAACCCGCCGACGACGGGGATCACAAAGAATCCCACGACCCCCAGTGCTGCCCCGGTCACAGTGCTGGACGTGGTGACGCCGGCTTTGGCCATCCGCCGACCCGGCAGGAGATACTGCAACAGGAGGCCTGACAGGGACAGGGCCGTGGCGATACCGAAGACCACCCAGCCGGCCGGAGTGTGTGTCGCAAGGGCCCAGACCAGGACAGCCGCCCAGATCAACGGGAGTCCGGGCAGCAGGGGGACGACAATACCGATGAGTCCGACAGCCATGATCAGGCCCACGACAACGTTGAGCCCGTTCATCGCGGAATCAGACGTTCGCCACGTTTCAGGGCGTCCCGATCCCGAGTGTCCAGCTCAGGCGGACCGTGATCTAGCGTGTGAGGTCCCAGCCGTGTCAGGACTCAGTGTGCCTGGACTTAGTGTGCCGTGACTCAGTGTGCCGTGACTCAGTGTGCGTCCACGTCGGCGCCGACCGGTGTGGGCATCAGGCGATCAGTCTCATCCTGGATGTTGGTTGACATGTCCTGCAGCTTGGGCAGGTGCTCGCGGCCGTGATGCGCGCAGAAAAGCAGCTCGCCACCGGAACTGAGGCGAGCGCGCACGTAGGCCCGGGCGCCACAGCGGTCGCAGCGGTCAGCCGCGGTCAGAGTTGGTGCCAGTGCAGTTGTCACGTCAGCCATCCTTTTCGTCGTAGTGGGCGTCCGCTAGCGGTCCTACCTGGTGTCGCGATCTCGTCCGTATCCGTGCTGGTACTTCATCGGTTGCTGATACTTCCTAGACGCTTGCCGAGTGGTTTGCTTTGTGGGCAGACCCATTCGCCGGTTGTAACAGTCAAACACGAAGATTGCTTCCCGATGTCCATTCTGGCCCGATGTGGACTAGATCATGGCGTGTTTCTCTCTACGCGCAATGCTCCGACGCCCGTATGCCGCGTGCTCCCGCGTGCCTCTCGCCTGCTCGTCGGTGCGGCGAGATAGCCTGCAAGAGAGTTCCAGGTCGGCCTCGGCCGACTCCTCCGTCGCACCGAAAGGACGTCCGTGGCCATCGCCACCCGAACGAGCAGGACCGCCAGTACCGCCCGCGGCTCCGCCACCGCCGCCCGAAAAGCGGGCACATCGGACACTGGCGCGCCCAACACTGACTCACCCAACACTGACTCACCCAATTACATGGCCCGGCACCTGCAGGTCCTGGAAGGCCTCGAAGCCGTCCGGAAGCGTCCGGCGATGTACATCGGCTCGACCGACTGGCGCGGGCTCATGCACTGCGTGTGGGAGATCATCGACAACTCCGTTGATGAGGCACTGGCAGGGGTGTGTGACCGAATCGACGTTGCCTTGATGGCCGACGGGTCGGTCGAGGTACGCGACAACGGGCGGGGCATTCCCGTCGACATGGAGCCACGAACCGGTCTTTCGGGCGTCGAGGTGGTCTTCACCAAGCTGCATGCCGGCGGCAAGTTCGGTGGCGGCTCCTACACCGCATCAGGTGGTCTGCACGGCGTGGGCGCCTCGGTGGTCAACGCCTTGTCCGCGCGCCTGGACGTAGAGGTTGACCGGGGGATGAAGACCCACGCGATGAGCTTTCGCCGCGGTGAACCCGGTGTGTTCCACGACGTGAAGGGCGTCAAGACTCCCGACGCCGACTTCACGGCGTACGTGGACAACAGTGAGCTGCGGATCATCGGCAAGGTGGGCCGCGGCAGGACCGGCAGCAGGGTCCGCTACTGGCCGGATCACCAGATCTTCCTCAAGGATGCGGCGTTCAGCTACGACGAGCTGGCATCCAGGGCCCGCCAGACGTCATACCTCATCCCGGGTCTGACCATCGTCATCCGTGACGAGCGTGGGGTGCTGGGCACGCCCGGCGAGGACGGCCCGTACGAGGAGACGTTCCTGCACGCCGGCGGCATCAGCGAGTTCGCCGAGTACCTGGCGATCGACCCACCCCTTACCGATGTGTGGCGCCTTCAGGGGTCGGGGACGTTCCACGAGAACGTGCCGGTGCTCGACGAGCGGGGACGGATGACGCCCACCGACCTCGAACGCGAGTGCCATGTTGACGTCGCCCTGAGGTGGGGCACGGGTTATGAGACCAAGACGGTCTCGTTCGTCAACATCATCGCCACGCACAAGGGCGGCACCCATATGGCGGGCTTCGAGCAGGCGATGCTCAAGGTCTTCCGGAGGCAGCTGGAGGCCAACGCCCGCCGGCTCAAGGTCGGGTCGGACAAGGTCGAGAAGGACGACATGCTAGCCGGCCTCACGGCGGTGGTCACGGTGCGACTGGCCGAGCCCCAGTTCGAGGGCCAGACCAAGGAGGTGCTGGGCACCTCTGCGGTCCGCGCCATCGTGGCCAGGGTCATCGAGAAAGAGCTGACGGCGATGCTGACCTCGACCAAGCGGGGTGCCAAAGCCCAGGCTGCGATGCTCCTGGAGAAGGTCGTCGCCGAAATGAAGTCGCGGATCAGCGCGCGGCAGCACAAGGAGACGCAACGCCGCAAGAACGCCCTGGAGACCTCCTCCCTGCCGGCCAAGCTGGCCGACTGCCGTAGCAGCGACGTTGAGCGGACCGAGCTGTTCATCGTCGAGGGTGACAGTGCGCTCGGCACGGCGAAGCTTGCCCGGTCCTCGGACCACCAGGCACTGCTGCCCATCCGTGGCAAGATTCTCAATGTCCAGAAGGCGTCACTGGCCGACATGCTCAAGAACGCCGAGTGCGCGGCGATCCTGCAGGTCATCGGGGCCGGATCGGGGCGCTCGTTCGACCTCGGTGCCGCGCGCTACGGCAAGGTCATCATCATGACCGACGCGGACGTCGACGGAGCCCACATCCGGACTCTGCTGCTGACGTTGTTCTTCCGTTACATGCGACCTCTGGTCGAGGACGGCCGGGTCTTTGCCGCAGTCCCGCCGTTGCACCGCATCGAGGTGATCAACGCGGGCGGCAAGAAGAACGAGCTCCTCTACACGTACAGCGAAGCCGAGATGCGTCAGGTGATGTCCTCGCTGGAGAAGAAGGGCCGCAAGGTCAAGCAGCCACTGCAGCGCTACAAGGGTCTGGGCGAGATGGACGCGGACCAGCTGGCGGAGACGACCATGGATCCTCGGCACCGGACATTGCGGCGGGTGACACTCAAGGACGCCGAGAACGCCGAAGGGGTGTTCGACCTGCTGATGGGCAACGACGTCGCGCCGCGCAAGGACTTCATCATCGAGTCCGCCGCCGAGCTGGATCGCGAGCGCATCGACGCCTGAGGGTCGCGGAACGGCGTGTCAGGTTCGATGTCTGGCGCAGGTGAGGGAAGTAAGTAGACACTTCAGTCATGTGCTTCAGCAGCGATCAGCACCCGCCCGAACCACCCAGATCCAGTGAGGTGGGCCATCACGGTCCGCTGGTGCTGACAGCGGCGGACGGCAACCGTTTTTCGGCTTTCGAGGCGGTGCCGTTGACCCCGCGTGGCGCGAGTCTCGTGCTGATGCCGGACATCCGGGGGATGCACGCTTTCTACACGGACCTCGCCCTCTGCTGCGCCCAGGCCGGGATCGACACGGTCGCCCTCGACCCCTACGGGCGCAGTGCCGGGCTCAGCGCGCGCGATGACGACTTCGACTTCATGCCACACGCCACCGCGCTGACGCCCGAGAACGTGCTAGCCGACGCTCATGCTGCAGTCGCGCGCCTGCATGAGCGCAGCGCCGACCCGGTCTTCACTCTCGGCTTCTGTATGTTCGGCGGTCAGTCCTGGCGTCTGGCCGCCACCGACCTGCACCCGGCTGGCTCGATCGGGTTCTATGGCCGCCCGTCTGCGGTAGAGGACGTTGTGGGCGACCTTTCGGCGCCCTTGCTGATTCTCGCGGCCGGTGGTGACAAGGCCACATCGCCGCAGGAGAACGCCGATTTCGTCCGCTCGCTGACTGAGGCCGACAAGGTGCACGACTACGTGGTCTATGAGGGCGCCCCGCACTCGTTCTTCGACCGGGGCTTCGAGCAATGGCAGGCCGAGTGCGCAGACGCGTGGGTACAGATGCTCGGTTTCATCGACCGAAATCGTTGACGACGGACCATTGCCAGGTCGGCACGGGCTCCTTGCCACAGGATTCGGGTAGGTCATCACCGCCGGGACCACGCACCGCAACCATGTCCCAGTGGCGACCATCGGCGTGACTGACCCTGCACTGCCATGCATTCTGCTGGTCTGGTCGCGGTGTCGCGGTTGTCGAGAGGGCAAGCAGACCGGGTTCCTGAATCTGTTGTCGCACAACGGATTCGGCGGCCTGTCCGGGTGCGGTGAGGTGGCTGCGCCCCCGGTCGTAGGTCGCACCAAGCAACGCGGTGGGGACCTCGTCGCACACCGCGGCATCGACCACCGCAACGGCTGACGTACCGGAGAGGCGGC
>Ga0208716_1000545_pt1 | contig 15557 bp, 14 predicted proteins | sample NGESurdeep092012_8_FD_184482 | JGI IMG/M metagenome (GOLD analysis project Ga0208716, IMG submission 184482) | Arctic peat soil microbial communities from Barrow, Alaska - NGEE Surface sample 415-3 deep-092012 (SPAdes) | ecosystem: Environmental > Terrestrial > Soil > Wetlands > Peat ...
CTGCTGCTCGCGTTTCACTTTCTGCTGCGCTATGTGGAGACCGGCGAGCGGCGCTACAACTGGTTCCAGTGGGCCGCATTCCTGTTGGGCTTCGGCGCCCTCGAACTGAATGTAGTCTACCCGGCGATCGCGGCGGCCTACACGCTGCTGTGTGCGCGAGGTGGGGCAGGCGCTTCCGCCTGCCAACCCCAAATGCACGGAAGGTTGGCAGGCGAAAGCGCCTGCCCCACTACTCTCCCCATGTTCGCCGTCTCCATCGCATACGCCCTGGCCCACAACGCCGCCGCGCCGGCGCTCCGGACCGGCGGCTACGCCATGCATTTCACCGGCGCCATGTTCCGTACGCTGGGCAAATACTGGACCTGGTCGGTAGGCCCCACCTTCCTGTTCACGCCCTACTACCTGCCGAAGTGGCTGCTGCCCGCGGGAATCGCCGTGGTCTCGGCCGGCCTCGTTGGGTTTCTGGCGTGGAAGCTGCGCGCGGGCGCGCGTGTCGCCCTGTTTTGTCTTGTCTGGTATCTGGCCGTGCTGGCTCCCGTGCTGCCCTTACGCGACCACCAGACCGAGTACTACGTGTTCCTGCCCGTGATCGGGCTGTGCTGGCTGGCCGGATGGGCCGCGGTTTCAGGCTGGCGCGCCGGAGTGCGCGGGCGCGCCATCGCCGTGACGCTCGCCGCCATCTATGCCCTGATGGCGGTTCCCACACTGGTAGCGACCTCGCAATGGAATTACGCCATCACCATGCGGGTGCGCAATCTGGTGGAAGGCGTGGCGGGCATCCACGAACGCTATCCCTCGAAATCCATTTTGCTGGAAGGCGTGGATACCGATCTGTTCTGGAACGGCGTGCTCGACCGGCCCTTCCGGCTATTCGGCCTGGATCATATTTATCTGGCCCCGGGCAGCGAGAAGCGCATCGCTTCCCACCCCGACTTGGGCAATATCGGCGACTATATCCTCCCCGCCGATGTGGTCGCGCAGGCGCTCAAGCGCGAGGAACTGGTGGTCTACGACGTGCGCGGCCCGCGTCTGCGCAACATTACGGCCGTGTATGCCGCGCTGCCGCGGGACAGCGGGCTCCCTCTGCGCGTGGATGTGGCCAGTCCGTTGTCTGGGTACCTGCTGGGTCCGGAGTGGTACGAGAGCGATGGCGACCATCGCTGGATGCCGCGGCGCGCCGGACTGCGCATGGGCGCGCCGGCAACGCCCGGCCAGAAGCTCTACCTGCGCGGCGCTTGCCCGGACGAACAGCTCCGTGCGGGACCTCTTCCCGTGACCGTAACGGTGGAAGGCGTGCGACTGCCCGCCACGGTGATCCGGCCGGGAGAGAATGCCTTCGAGCTGGTGTTCGCGCTGCCCGATTCGGTGGTGGGGAAGGCGGAGATGCGCGTGACGGTGGAAGTGGGGCGGGTTTTCCGCCCGGCCAGCGACCCAAGGGATCTGGGCCTGGTGTTCGGCGCATTCGAAGTGCGCTAGCTTCAACTCTCTTGTTGTTCTCTGCGCTTATCTCTGCGTTCTCTGCGTCTCTGCGTTGAATAACCTCCTTTCCCAGCTCATGTCCGCCCCGGCACCGTAAACTGGAAAGATGTCCCCCGCCATCCTGGTCCGCGATCTTCGAAAATCGTACGGGCTCAAAGCCGCCGTCGATGGCGTCGATCTCGAAGTCCCGCGCGGATCGTTTTTCGGCTTCCTCGGACCCAACGGCGCGGGGAAATCGACCACCATCCGCATGCTCACCGGATTGATCCCCTCCGATGGCGGGAGCATAGAGATCCTCGGCCTGAAGATGCCCGGGGACGAACTCGCGATCAAGCAACGCATCGGCCTGGTGCCCGATGAATCGCTGCTCTTCGACCGTCTGAGCGGCGTCGAGTTCCTGGAATTCGTGGGTCGCATGTACGGGTTGCCGCGGCCCACCGCCATGGAACGCGCCGGCGAACTGATGGACCTGTTCCAACTCCAGGCCGACCGCAAGATCATTGGCGAATACTCCAAAGGCATGCGCAAGCGCGTCGCCATGGCCGCCTCGCTGATCCACCATCCCGAGCTTTTTCTGATGGACGAGCCCTTCGAAGGCGTGGACGCGGTGGGCGCGCGCCTGATGAAGGACATCCTGACGGACCAGGTACAGCGCGGCGCCACCATCTTCCTTACCACGCACGTATTGGAAGTGGTGGAGCGGCTTTGCGATCGCGTGGCCATCATCAACCAGGGACGCATCGTTACCAGCGCGGCGCTGAGCGAATTGCGCGCCGGCGGCGAATCGCTGGAAGACGCTTTCGTGCGCCTGGTGGGCGCGGGCCAGCAGACCGGCCGGCTGGAGTGGCTATGATCGCGGCCATCCTGCGCGCCCAATTGCTCAGCCTGCGGATCGGCAGCCGCGGCCGCGTGTTCGGCGTCATCACCGGGCTCTTCTGGTACGGCATCTGGGTGGTGGTGGCCTGCGCCGCGTTCCTCGGCGTATCCGGGGCGTCCGCCGGCAGGCTGCGGCTCTGGCTGCCGTTGGGCGCGCTGGGCGTGTGCGTGTACTGGCAGGCCATGCCGATTCTTTCGGCCAGCATGGGCTCGGCGCTCGATATGCGCAAGCTGATGGTCTATCCGGTGCCGCACTCCAAGCTGTTTCAGGTGGAGGTGCTGCTGCGGCTGACCACCGGCGTCGAAATGCTGATGGTGCTGGTGGGGAGCGTCGCCGGCATGTTCCACAACGCGGGCATCTCGGGATGGCTGGCACTGCCGGCGGTGCTGCTCTACATCGCATTCAACCTGCTGCTGGCCAGCGGCACGCGCAGTCTGTTGGAACGCCTGCTCTCCAAACGCAAGGTTCGCGAACTGCTGATCTTCCTGATCTTCATGGTGTGGATGGTGCCGCGTCTATTGTTCGTGACCGGCCATCGTCCCCAATTGACGGGCAACTGGACCCACCTGATGCAGAGCGTGGCGTGGCCGTGGACGGCCGCCGCCTGGGCCGCGCTGGGACGGAGCGAACTCGCGGCGCTGCTCTCGCTGGCCGGCTGGACCCTGCTCGCCGGATGGTTCGGCCGCACCCAGTTCGAACGCAATCTGCGCTTTGACGCGGTGGCGGCGCAAGCCATCCCCCAGACCAACGGCGTCTCGCCGATGCAGGCGGCGGCCGAAGCGTTCTACCGCTTTCCCGCGCGATGGCTCCGCGACCCGCTGGCCGCCATCGTCGAAAAGGAACTCCGGTCGCTCTCGCGAACGCCGCGTTACCGCATGGTCTTCGTGATGGGGTTCTCCTTCGGCCTGATGATCTGGCTGCCCATGATTCTCGGCAACCGGGCCGGCCGCAACACCACGCTGTCGCATCATTTCCTGACCGTGGTCTGCGTCTATTCGCTCACCCTGCTGGGACAGGTGTCCTTCTGGAACTGTTTCGGCTTCGACCGGTCGGCGGCCCTGATCTACTTCGCCGCGCCGCAACCGCTGGCCAAAACATTCGCCGGCAAGAACGTGGCGGCGCTGGTGTTCATCTACCTGGAGGTGTTCATCCTGGCCGGCGTCACCAGCCTGTTCGGCGTGAATCCGGGGGCCGCCCAACTGCTGGAAACGCTGCTCGTGATCGGCGTCTGTTCGCTCTACATGCTGGCATTGGGCAACATCTCTAGCGTGCAGTATCCGCGCGGGCTGAACCCCGAACGAGTGTCGCAAGGCGGCGCGTCCAGCCGTTTTCAGGCGTTGATCATGCTGTTGTATCCGCTGTCGTTGCTGCCCGTGCTGCTGGCGTATGTGGCGCGCTACGCCTTCGCGAGCGACATAGCCTTTTACCTGGTGCTGGGGTTCGCTGGGCTGGTGGGAGGAGCGCTCTACTGGATTGCCATGGAATCGGCGGTCTCGACCGCCATCAAGCACCGCGAGCGCATCATCCACGATCTCTCCAACGCCGACGGTCCAATCGCCAGCGATTGAGTTTCAGTGTGCCAACGCCCGCTTACGGGCGCATGTTTTCTCCACGTCTGATCTGAGGATGTTATTGCTCGTCTTGTGCCGGGCCAAGCATGCTCAGCACATCGCGGGCGGCGTGGAGAACCCGGATGATCTGTAGGGGCTTGGTTGCGTGCCGATAGACGATCAAATACGAATAGACCAGAAGGAACCGGTGCCGCTTGTCCGTCAGTTCCTCGCGCCAATGGCCAAGGCCGGGGTTCTTCGCCAGCTTGATCATGGCGTTGTCCAATGCGTCAAGAACCCGGTCGGCAGCTTCGATGTTGTCGTTCGCGATGTAGTCCCAGATGTCGTTGACATCCTGTTTGGCGCGAGGCGTGAGGATGAATCGCTTCATCCTTTGGCGCGCTTCCGGTTGGCGCTGCGTCTGCGGATTTCAGCAAACGTCTCTTCACCGCCAACGAACTCGCCGCGGTCGGCCTGTTCACTGCCGATGGCGATTTCCTTTCGCAGTTGCGCCAGCCGGAGCTGTTTCAACTCTTCTCGCTCCTTGAGAAGCCTCAGTCCTTCCCGCACCACCTCGCTCTGCGTTTGGTACATGCCGGTCTTGAGCAACTCAGCGATAAACCCGTCGAACACGGTACCAAGATTGACGTTCATACCAAAAATGTAGCTCATATAACAATATTTGTCAATTCTTGACAACAGTGTTGGAGGGCTTGGCAGGACCGCACTTGACGCTGCGACGAGGATAGTTTATATTCTGACTAGTCAGACTAGTTCCAAACAGGAATCACCGTGCCAAAAGCCCTCAAGAAACCACACCGTCAAACCGCCGCCGCCAACATCAAGAACCTGACGCTCGCCGGTCCCGGATGGCAACTTCAGGCAGCCAAGGCTCGTTTCAGCGAGGTGTTTCGCCTGGCCCGAACTGCTGGGCCGCAACTCATCACGCGGCAAGGCAAGGATGGCGTGGTCATGATGCCGGTCGAGCAATTTGACCGGCTGGTGACTCGGTCGCGTCAGCCCAAAAGCCTGGTGCAGTTCTTTCGAGATTCTCCGCTGGTTGGTCTGGAATTGGATTTCGAGAGAGACAAGGACACGGGGCGAGACATCGAACTATGAGCGGCTTTCTCCTCGACACCAATTGTGTTTCAGAACTCGTTCGGATCAAGCCCGAGCCGCGCGTCATGAAATGGGTGGAGGCGACAGACGAAGCAATGCTCTACCTGAGCGTCCTTACGTTGGGAGAAATCCGCAAGGGTTTGGCTGGCATTGCACCAGGCAAGCGCAGAACCCACCTGGAAACATGGCTGGAAGTTGAACTGCAAGCCCGGTTCTCGGGCAGAATTCTGGCAATTGACGCGCCGGTGGCGGACCGTTGGGGGTTGCTTGCCGCGCACGCGAAACGCAGAGGGACACCTCTCCCCATCATCGACGGCCTACTGGCGGCAACAGCGCTGCATTACAATCTCACGGTGGTGACTCGCAACGCCGGCGACTTCGCGAATGCGCACGTTCAGGTCTTGAATCCGTGGAAGGCATGATTTGACGTGTCCGAGCTGCGCTCGGATGCACAAGGCGGAGCGTTATGGCACAGGCGTTACAATCGACGTATGCGCCGGTTCCTGCTCCTGCTCACTGCGTGCGCGCTCGTGTTCGCGCAAAAACAGCCGTTTGATGTGAATGCCCTGCTGGCGTTGAAGCGGATCGGCGACCCGCAGCTCTCCCCCGATGGCAAGCTCGTGGCTTTCACGGTCCAGTCCGTCGACGTGGCGGCGAACAAGAAGCCGGTGCAGGTCTGGATTGTGCCCCTCGAGGGAGGCGCGCCGCGGCAGATCACGCAGGATGGCGAGAGCAATCAACGGCCACGCTGGTCGCCCGATTCCAAGCGGATCGCCTACCTCTCCGACCGCGGAGGATCTTCGCAGATCTGGATGATGGATCCGGATGGCGGCAACGCCAGGCAGGTCACAAACCTGGCGACCGAGGCCGATGGGCACCTCTTCTCGCCGGACGGCAAGAACCTGGTATTCACCAGCGCCGTGTACCCCGAATGCGGCGCCGACGATGCCTGCAACAAGACGAACCTCGACGCGGAGAAGGCTGGCAAGGTGAAGGCCCGGATCTATACGGAACTGCTCTACCGCCACTGGAACGCCTGGCAGGGCAAGCGCCGCAGCCATCTGCTGGTCACCCCGGTGGCGGGTGGGGCGATCCGCGATCTCACGCCTGGAACGCGCGACGTGCCGCCCTTCTCGCTCGGCGGCAGCGACGATTATGACATTTCGCCCAACGGCCAGGAGGTCTGCTACAGCATGAACGCGGACCCGGTTCCGGCGGCCAGCACCGACTCGGATCTCTACGTGGTCTCGATCGCCGGCGGGCAACCTGTGAAGATTACCATCACGCCGGGGGCGGACTCCAACCCGCGCTACTCGCCGGACGGAAAGTATCTCGCGTGGCGCGCGCAACTGCGCGCCGGCTACGAAAGCGACCGCTGGCGGTTGATGACGCTGGAACGCAGTTCGGGCAAGGTCGCCAACCTCACCGAGAGCCTGGACCGGTGGGTGAACAGCTTCACCTGGTCGCCCGATTCGGGCAGCATCTTCTTCACGACGAGCGACCGTGGGCGGCAGCCCATCCAGGTGATTCCGGCCGTGGGCGGCGCCTCTAAGACGGTGGCCTCTGGCGACAGCGAACTGGACGATATGCAACTAACGCGCAACGGCCGGACGATGGTCTACACGCAGCAATCTGGCCTTTCTCCGGTGGAGATTTATCGCGCGTCTTCCAGCGGCGGGGCGGCCGTCCCGCTGACGCATCTGAACGACCAGACGCTGGACGATCGTCAGATGACCCCGCTGGAGGAGTTTTGGGTGAACGGCGCGGACGGCGCCAGAGTACACAGCTTCCTGATCCGGCCGCCGAATTTCACGCCGGGACGGAAGTATCCGGTGCTCATGCTGATCCACGGCGGACCGCAGGGCTTCTGGGGGCACGCGTGGACGTATCGCTGGAACGCGCAGGTGTTCGCCGCCGCCGGGTACGTGGTGGTCATGCCCAATCCGCGCGGTTCCACGGGGTACGGGCAAAAGTTCGTGGACGAGATCAATAACGATTGGGGCGGGCGCGCGTTCGACGACATCATGGCGGTGGCCGACCACATCGTGACCGATGTCCCCTTTGCGGATGCCAGCAAGATGACCGCCGCCGGCGGAAGCTACGGCGGATACATGATCGACTGGATTCTGGGCCATACCCAGCGTTTCAAGGCTCTGATCTCGCACGACGGCGTCTACAACCTGACCAGCGAGTTCGGCGCCACGGAAGAGTTGTGGTTCCCCATGTGGGAGTACGGCGGCACGCCGTGGGACAAGCCGGAGAATTACGCCAAATGGTCGCCCAACAATTACGTGCAGGAATTCCACACGCCGACGCTGGCGATCCACGGCGAACAGGACTTCCGCGTGCCTCTCAATCAGGGATTGGAGTTGTTCACCGCCCTGCAAATGCAGAAAGTGCCTTCGAAACTGCTGCTCTTCCCCGATGAAGGCCACTGGGTTCTGAAGCCGCAGAACAGCATTCTCTGGTACAAGACATTCATCGATTGGATGGATTCCTGGGTCAAGAAATAGAAGCCAAGAAATAGAAGCCACCAATGAAAGCAATCATAGCCATCGTTCTTCTCGCGGTCATAAGTTTGATCGCGCTTTTCGCCATGTCTTCGAACACGGTGTTGACCATCAATCCCGAGGTCAAGACGGTCGGCGTGACCACTCCGGTCACGGTGAAGATTTCCAATCCTCACGGCGTGCGCCGGACAGCCGCGTACATCGAACAGGGCGGTGCGCGTTTTCCGCTGACGGAAGTGAAAACGCCGGCCCACCGGTTCTTCTGGCGCCGAAATCAGGCGCCGCAGACGCTGACTTTCGACGCCGGCAAGAGCAAGGCGCCGAATCTGAAGGAAGGCGACGCGCGCATCGTCGTGGAAGCGGATGCCGACGATCTGGCGGGCCATACGGATGCCACGTCGTTCGCCGTGAAAGTGGTATTGGCGCCGCCGCGCGTGGCGCCCGACGACGCCCAGCACTACATCAATCAGGGCGGCATGGAACTGGCGGTGATGACTCCCGGCGGCTCGTGGAGCGAGGCGGGGGTGAAGGTGGGCCAGTACACCTTCCGCAGTTTCCCGCTGCCGGGGCATCCCGAGCAGCGTTTCGCCATGTTCGCGTACCCCTGGGACTTGGCGGATAACCTGACGCCCATGGTGTTCGCGCGCAACCTGGCCGGCACGGAAGCCACGGCGCAGTTCTGGTTCAAACTGTTTCCGAAAAAGTTCCGGACGCGCGATTTTCCGATCGATGACGCGCTGATGTCGAAGATGGTCAATCAGATCGACCCCGGCGGCACCCTGGCGCCCGGTCCCGACATCCTCTCGCGATTCCTCAAGATCAACGGGGAGATGCGGCGCCGGAACAACCAGCAACTCGCGGACCTGCGCTTGAAGACCGAAGAGAAGATTCTGTGGAACGGGCCGTTCCTGCACTGGGGCAAGGAAGAGTCGCTGTTCGCCGACGTGCGCAATTATCTGTACAAGGGCAAGTCGGTGGACCATCAGGTGCACCTGGGCTTCGACCTTTCCGACACGGCGAACGCTCCGGTGCACGTGGCCAACGACGGCCGCGTGGTCTGGGCCGCCGATCTCGGGATTTACGGCAATTGCGTGGTGGTGGACCACGGGTACGCGCTGCAATCCATCTACGGTCACATGAATCGCATCGACGTGAAGGTGGGCGATCTGGTGAAGAAGAATCAGAGCCTCGGCGTCGCGGGGGCCACGGGGATGGCGGGCGGCGTCCACGTTCACTTCAGCATGCAGATCGATGGCGTGCAGGTGAATCCGCGCGAGTGGTGGGACGAGCACTGGATCCACGATCGGATCATGAGTAAGTTGGATCCGGCAGCGGCGCCGGCGAAGAGTGCGGCGAAAGCGGAAACAGTCGTGACCAGCCAGCCGCGGGCAAAGGCTCGCGGGCGGCGGCGGAAGTAAGAGTTGGCCACCGATGAACACCGATGAACGCTGATAAGACAAATTGCTTATCCGCGTTCATCTGCGTTCATCGGCGGCTGAATATGCTTTGCGCTCCTCACCACACCCGGCAGGCGTTCTGGCTCACCATCGGCTGTCCCGCTTTACACGAAAATGCCTTTTGGAACTCCGGCGAGTTTTGCAGGGTTCCGTTCACGCGGTAGCGGCCGGGCGAGTGCGGGTCCGTCATGGCGCGGGCGCGGACTTCCTGGGGCGCCGTGTTCTCGCACCAGATCTGGGCGAATCCCAGGAAGAGGCGCTGTTCGGGCGTGAAGCCATCCAGCTTCTCCGCTTTGCCCTGGAGCGTGTCCTGAAGCGCCATGAGAGCGATGCGCAGACCGCCGTTATCGGCGGTGTTTTCGCCCAGCGTCAGGCGGCCGTTCAGCTTGACGTCGTCGACCGCGGTGAAGCTGGAATATTCGTTGGCGACGCAGGCGGCGCGCTTGTCAAACTCGGCGCCGTCGGCCGCGGTCCACCAGTCGCGCAGATTGCCGTCGCCATCGAACTTGCGGCCCTGGTCGTCGAACCCGTGAGTCATCTCGTGGCCGATCACCGCTCCGGCTCCGCCGTAGTTGAGCGCGATGTCGCGGCGGGGGTCGAAGAACGGGGTCTGGAGGATGCCTGCCGGGAAGTTGATGCTGTTGTTCTGCGGGCTGTAGAAGGCGTTGACCGTGGGCGTGGTCATGCCCCATTCGGTTTTGTCCGTCGGTTTGCCGATTTTCTCGATGCGCTGGTTGTAGAGCATCTGGGAGGTGCGCACGGCGTTGCCGAAGAAATCGTCGCGGGCAATCGTCAGCTTGCCGTAATCGCGCCACTTCTTGGGCGAGCCCACGTTGTTGGTGATGGCCTTCAGCTTGGCGAGCGCGGCCTTTTTGGTCTCCTCGGTCATCCAGGGCAGGCTGCGTATATCCTCGGCCATGGCCTTTTCCAGAGCGCCGACGAGTTGGGTGATCTGCGCCTTGGCGTCCGCGCCGAAGGCGAGCTCGATGTACTTCTGTCCCAGAAGGTCGCCGAGTTGGCGATCGACCGTGGCCACGCAGCGGGCCGTCCGCGGACGCTGCTCCTTGGCGCCGGAGAGGTACCGGCTCCAGAAATCGAAAGCCTCGTTTTCGAAGGCTTCCGGGAGGGTCGCGGCGCTCTGACGCAGCAGGTGGTAGGAGAAGTACGCGCGCCAGGGTTCGATCGACGAGGCCGGCAGGTCCACCGCGATCTGTTTGAAGTAGTCGGGCTGGCCGACGTTGAGCGTCTCGAAGGCGGGCGCTCCGCTGGCTTGAAAATACTGATCCCAGGCGAAGTTGGGCACCAACTGAGCCACTTGCTGTTTGGTCAGGATGTGATAGGTCTTGTTGGGGTCGCGCAGGGAAACGCGATCCATGGAGTCCTTGGCGAGAATGGTCTCCATCTCGAGCACCATCTGCGCGTTGACGCCGGCGTTTTCGGCGGAGTCGCCCGCCAACTGGAACATCTTCGTCATGTGGGCCACGAAGCGCTGGCGCGTCTCCACGCTCTTGGCGTCGGTCTTGAGATAGTATTCGCGATCCGGTAGGGAAAGACCGCCCTGACCCAGGCCCGCAATGGTGCGGTTGGAATCCTTGGCGTCCGGCCGGGCGCCGAAAGTGAACAGCACACCGATCCCGACACGGTGCAAGCGCACCAGTTCGGCCACCACGTCCGGCATGTTCTCCATGGCGCGGATGCGGTCGAGTTCGGCCTTGATGGGCTGGATGCCGTGCTGGTTGATGGTCGCGGTATCCATGCAGGCGGCGTAGGCGTCGCCGATTTTCTGGTCGAGCGGGCTACGCTGCTCGCGCACCACCGCGGCTCCCTGGAGGACGTCCAGCAGGACCTTTTCGTTGTGGTCGCTCAGTTCGGTGAAACGGCCCCAGCGGGCGCGATCGGCCGGCAGCGGGTTCTTGGCGATCCAGTTCCCGCAGGCGTATTGGTAGAAATCCACGCACGGGTCCACCGATTTATTCATGGCGGCCGCATCCAAACCGGAAGCGGTCTTCTCCTGCGCGAACGCGCAAAACGCGCAGAGGGGCGCGATCAAGGCAAATAGGGATCGAAACTTCATATTCATACCAGAAGTTCCGATTTTAGCGCAACGCGGCGACGGTACACTGGAATGGTCTGTGAGAAGGCGGACCGGCGCACGCGCGGTAGGGCAACCTAACTCAGCGAATCACTTGGACGCGGATCTCGTTGTTTTCGATCCGCTGACCGCTAAGTTCCTGCCATCTGCGATCGGCAGTCACGGCAATGCTTCCATTCGATGCCGCGACCGTCAGGCAGATACAGTCTCCCAGGCTTAGACCTTGCTGCCTGGTTTGTGCCACTAACTCTCCGCACAGTGCGGCCTGATGCGCCGGTAAGTTCTGGTCGATGTCGAGGTCGAGTTCCTCGATCATTTGCTCGGCCCTCAGTCCCGGCACACCCTTTCTTATCAGCTTGCTGACTACCTCGGCGATGTTCACTGCGTGGATGAAGGCACGGTCGAGAATCGCATGCACCTGTTCGTGTCCGGGCTCATCGAGCATGAAGGCCAGCAAAGCGGACGCATCCAGGGTGTAGTCGGTCTTGAATCTGGAGATCAATCCTGGTTCTCTCTCTCGGCCTCGGCGCGCCGCTCCTGGATCAGTTCTTCAGAGAGACAGCTACCCTCTGGAATATAGCGGCGCAGTTCCTTGCGAATGCGAGCGAGCGCCTGTTCACGCGTGCCCATTTGGATGCCAGTCTCATCTACCCGAAGAATTACCTCAGTGCCTGCTTCCAGTTTGAGTTGCCGACGGATCGCGGCAGGAATCAAGATTCTGCCAGATTTCTCCACTTTAACCGAAATTGTCTCCATACGGCAATTTTATCATCATCTGAGTAGTCCAGGGCTGTTAACGGCTCAGGCGCGCGAGCTTCTCAAATAGCGCGCCACACTCTTCCACCCGCAGCCAGTACGTCACCGCGAAGTAAATTAGGCCATACGGCACGAGCACGAGAATCGCGATGACCCAGGGCTCCGCCGCTCCCATGGCGAGTTTGATGCCCCACGCCGCTGCCGCGCCGGCGGCCGCCGAGCCCCATAGCTTGGCGATCAGTGGCACAGCCACTCCGGTCGCCCCGATGCGCGCGTTCAGCGTGCGCCGCAGCAGTGTGAACTCGACCCAACCTGCCACACCGGCCGACGCGGTCAGCCCCGCCGCCCCCCAATGCGGATGGCCGAGCCACCTGGGAAGCGGCAGGGCGCACAAGTATCCCAAGCCAACGGTGAGCCCGACGCGCACCGACGCGTAGCGCAGCGGCGTCCGCGTATCGCGCAGCGCATAGTACGTGGAAGCGTAGAGGCGGCCGAGCGTCGAGGCCAACAGGCCGACGGCCGAGCCCGCAAGAATTCCCCAGACGTATACGGCGTTCTCGTGGGTGAAGTTTCCGGTCTGGTACAGCCCCGCCGCCACCACGTCGCCCAGCGCGAAGAACGCCATCGCCGAAGGCACGATAAAGAACGCGATCTGCCGCAACCCGGCATTCAAACGCCGGCGCAGGCGAGCCTGCACCTCCGCATCCGTGCCGAGCGTGCTCGACATAGCAGGCAACTCGGCCGCCGACACCGCCATGCCGAAGAGACTCACCGGCAAGGTATAAATGGACTGCGCGTTGGTCAGCGCGGCGACCGCGCCCTCGCCGAGTTTGCTGGCAATCACCTGGTCCACGTAGGCGCTGATCTGCACCACGCCGCGGCTGACGAATACCGGCGCGAAGTTGCGCAACACGTCGCGCACGTTGGCCGCCGCGGTGTCCAGCCTGAGCCGCAACTTTCGCGTCAGCCGCAGCACGGTGGGCAACTGCACGAAAAACTGGAGCGCGCTTCCCACCACCGAGCCCCAAGCCAGGTAGACCGCCAGGGTGGTGAGGTCCTTACGGCGGAAGGCGGCCATGGTCGCGATCATCGCGACATTCCAGATGACCGGCGCGGTGTAGGAGAGGAAGAATTTGCGGTGGCTATTCAGAATCCCCAGCGACCATGCGGAAAACACCAGCAGTCCGGCGCCGGGAAAAAGGATGCGCACCAGGCGGATGGTGAGTTCGCGCTTGGCGCCCTCGAACCCCGGGGCGATGATCCAGATCAGCAGCGGCGTCAGCAAGACGCCTGCCAACACGATCGCCGACGTGGCCAGCGCCAGGATCGCTCCCACCGCGCCGGCCACGCGGCCCGATTCCTCCTCGTCGCCTTCGGCGAGCAGGCGCGCGTACACCGGGATGAAGGAGGCCGAAAGCACGCCTTCGCCGAACAGATTCTGCAGGAAATTCGGAACGCGAAAGGCGGCGTAGAAAGCGTCGGCTTCGTCCAGTTGGCCGAAGTAGTGGGAGAAGACGCGCTGCCGCACCAATCCCACGATGCGGCTGATCAGAATCCCCGCGGCGACCAGGAATGCGTGGCGGCCGGTGCTCTCCCGGTTTTTCACGTTCGGCACTAGGCGAGTTGCTCCACAACCGCTTCGGTGACTTCCTGTGTGCTGCTCCGGCCGCCGATGTCGGGGGTGCGCACCTTGCCCTCCGCCAGCACTCTGGCGACGGCGGATTCCAACTCGCGGGCGGCGTCGCTCATGCCAAGATGGTCGAGCATCATACCGGCGCTCAGGATGGTGGCCAGCGGATTGACCACGCCCTTGCCGGCGATATCGGGCGCGGACCCGTGGACCGGTTCGAACATTGAGGGGAAGCGCCGCAGCGGGTCGAGGTTGGCGCTGGCCGCGAGACCCATGCTGCCGATGAGGATCGCCGAAATGTCGCTCAGGATATCGGCGAACAGGTTGGAGCCCACCACCACGTCGAAGCTCTCCGGGCGGCGGATGAAGTTCATGGCGGCGGCATCCACCAGCAGCGACTCGGTCTCCACATGCGGATACTCCGCCGCGACTTCCTCGAAGCAGCGATCCCACAGCACCATGCTGTAGCCCTGCGCGTTGGATTTGGTGACCGAGGTGACGCGCTTCTTCTTGTTGCGTTTGACCGCGAGATCGAACGCAAACCGCACGATCCGGTCGATGCCGCGCCGCGTGAATACCGAAGTCTGTATGGCGATCTCTTCGGGCTGCATCTGGTATACGAAGCCGCCCACCTGGGCGTACTCGCCCTCGGTGTTTTCGCGCACCACCACGAAATCGATGTCACCGCCCTTGGGCCGTGCCAGCGGCGAATCCACTCCCGGATAAAGGTATGCCGGCCGCACGTTGGCGTACTGGTCGAAAGCGCGCCGGATGGGAAGCAGCAGGCCGTTCAGCGTGGTGTGATCCGGGATTTCGGGGTGTCCCACCGCGCCGAGCAGTATGGCATCGCAGGGTTGGAGGAGATCGATGGCGCCCGCCGGCATCATGCGGCCCCAGCGAAAGAAGTGGCTCGCGCCCCAGTCGAAATCCTGGAACGAGAAAGAGACGTCATGCTTCTGTGCGATCTTTTCCAGAACGCATTTTGCCGGCGGGATGACTTCCGTGCCCACCCCGTCGCCGGCAATCACCGCTACTGTGAAGGTCTTCATGGGTCCGAACACAATTGTAGCCGGAACTATACTGGGACCTGATGATGCGGGATTTTCTGCGCGTGCCGCTTGGCAAGATTGGCACGCCTGTCTGCCGGATTGGACTTTCGGCAACCTACCGCCCCGGGCGCCAAACCGTTTTCAAGGCGCTGGACGAGGGTCTCAATTATTTCCTGTATTTCGGCTTCGATCAGCACATGACGAGCGTGCTGCGCGAAACCGTTCCGCCACGGCGCGACCAATACGTGCTGGCCACCGGCGCCTACAACTGTATCTGGTGGCATCAGAACCTGCGGCGAACGCTGGAAAGGCGCCTGCGCCAGATGCGCACGGACTACATCGACGTTTTCCACTTTCTCGGAGTCACGCGGCGCGCCCACTTCACGCCACAGGTTCGCGAGGAATTGCAGGCGGTCCGCGAGAGCGGCCTGGTGCGCGCGGTAAGTATTTCGACGCACGACCGCAAGTTCGCCGTCGAACTGGCGCGCGAGGGCGTCTTGGACGCCATGATGATCCGGTATAACGCGGCGGATCGCGGCGCGGAGGCGGAGATTTTTCCGCATCTGCCGGAGTCCAACCCGGCCGTCGTGGGTTTCACGGCGACTCGCTGGACTGGGTTACTTCGCCCACCGCGCGGATACCCCAAGGGCGGACGCCTCCCCACCGCCGGCATGTGCTACCGCTTCGTGCTTTCCAACCCCGCGGTCCACGTGTGTTTGATGGCGCCGGGCAACCTGAAGCAATTCGAACAAAACCTTGCCGAGATCCGGCAGGGTCCGCTCCACGAGGAGGACATGCAGTTCATGCGCAGCTTCGGCGCTATGGTTGACGGGAGGAAGCAGTACTGAATGTGACGGGGCAAACCGGGGACAGGGCGAACCGGCGAATGACAAAAGGCCTTTGCCGAAGCGAAATCCTTTGATTTAAACCGGACGACGTCCTACTCTCCCACACACTTGCGCGTGCAGTACCATCGGGGCTGAGGAGATTACCTGCCGTGTTCGGGATGGGACCGAGTGGGTCCTCCTCGCTAGGGTC
>Ga0208716_1000548_pt1 | contig 15463 bp, 10 predicted proteins | sample NGESurdeep092012_8_FD_184482 | JGI IMG/M metagenome (GOLD analysis project Ga0208716, IMG submission 184482) | Arctic peat soil microbial communities from Barrow, Alaska - NGEE Surface sample 415-3 deep-092012 (SPAdes) | ecosystem: Environmental > Terrestrial > Soil > Wetlands > Peat ...
CCCTCGAAGATGACCGGCCGCAGGTTGGCGCGGGCCGCATAGACCGCCGCCGTGTAACCAGCCGGACCCGAACCGATGATGATGACGTCACGAACCTCGGCGCTCATGGCTCATCTCCGTCTTCCTTCGTAGCTCACGCTTGACTGTCCCCGGGGGGTGGGTGCGCATTTCGGGTGGGTGCTGTCTGCTCTCAACCGATCCTACGGCGGGATTGTTCCGACCGGACCACGGCCCGCGGAGTCGCGACCAACGACGGTGCCGCACTCTCCATTCAGGGCAGCGGCGTGGCCGGGCGCAATACTGCCGGATCTTTGTGTGAGCACTGGCGACCCACGGCGTAGGCAGTGGGGGTGCCATTCCTGGTGGCCACGATGATCACGGCGGGTTGTCCTTCGTAGAACGCGACGTCGGCCTGGACCACCTGCGCGCCTGCTGCGCCGATTGCGTTCAGGCACTCCGTGAGCCCAGAGGTCGTGCCTGCAGGTCCGACGCTGGATGACTTGGCGGCCGTCGGCTGGAATGGGGCGCGGCGAAGGGCTTGGACCTGCATCTCGAAGTCTGCCCGGGTGTATCGGGTCCCGGATAGACCGATCTGAACGAGCGATGGGGTCTCGACGCGGCCGGCCAAGGCCGGGGCCTTGTCGGCGGCACTGGGCGGAGCCCCAGAGGTTGCCCCTGTGCCGCTTGAACTGCCGGCCCCAGCCGTGCTGACGATCGCGGCACTGCCACTGATCGCGGTGGTCTGGTGCACCGGGAACATGTTGTTGCCAACAACTGCCATAAGGGCGACAACGGCTGCCGCGCCGGCTATCGCCAGCAGGAGCCTTCCGGGGCGGCGCCGCGTGCTGGCGAGCATTGGGGTCACCGGGTCACCCGACATCCTGGCGACGCGCTGGGACTGTTCGGCGGCCAGGCTTGCGTTGATCCGCTCGACCAGGTGCTCCGGCATGGGGTCGGGCTCGGGCAGCGAAGACAACAGGGCGCGAACACCTGTGGGGTCGTCATCGCGAGACGGCTCTGATCCCATGGGGATGTGGGGCTTGATCAGGGTGTTCACCTCGATGCTGGTTCGCGAGACGGTTGGTGATGGCGAGCGTGAAGCCTCATCGGCATGTCCGGGGCATGTCAGACCTGAATACGCCGACGAGGGTATGACGTCAGGGGGATGTCATTGGTTCCTTCGGAGCGGGACTTATGGGCGTGTCTGAGGGCGCCTCGAGTCCCAGCAAGGGGACCATTGCGGCTCTGCCTCGTGCGCAGCGGGACTTGATGGTGCCCTCAGCGACATCAAGGATGCTGGCCGCCTCGGCGATCTTGAGCCCGTGCATGTCGACCAGGATCAGTGCCATCCGCTGGCCCTCTGGCAACTGCTCCAACGCCGCTCGGACGTCGAGCCTCACGTCGACGCTGTGATGGTGGTCGTGGGTATCAGCAAGGACGCTCAGGTCGGCGTCCGGCAGATCTACGATGGGCTTGATCCTGCGCAGCCTGTCCAGGCAGGAGTTGACCACGATCCGATGAAGCCATGTCGTGACTGCGGCTTCCCCCCGGAAGGAGTCGGCGCCCCGGAAGGCGGCGATGAACGCTTCCTGTACGGCATCGGCGGCCAGCTCCGGGTCGCGGGTGGTCCGCACGGCCAAAGCCCACATCTGATCACGGTGGCGCCGAAAGAGCTCACCGAAGGCTTCCGGGTCGCCCGCACAGTGTGCCGATAGCAGCTCGCGGTCCGGAAGCTCGCGCAGGTCGTCAGCTGAGTGCCACATCACGGCGCACTCAGCGGAGCGCGATCTCCGAGATCGAGGCACCGAACTGACCGCTATCCGGGGCCAGCGCGGTGAACCAGACGATGACGTACTGCGCTTCCGGCATGGTGCTGGCGGCCTTGAGGTCCATCCGCCCGGTTGTCGCACTGGCGCTGCCGATCTCGGTGGCTCCGGCAAGGTCTGGACTGGTTGCGGCGTAGACCGTGACGTCCAATGGTCCGTTGGCAAGGTCGATGGTGACCTGATGGACTGAGGTCGGCTGGCCGAGGTCCAGGAGCAGCCCCACGCCCTTCTTCAGATTGCCGAACTGAGCGCTGTTATAGAGCTCGGAAGTCCATGTGGTCGCGGGGTTGCCGTCGTAGACCTTGGCTGCCTGGGAGTTGCTCTCGACCTGGTCGCCCTGAGGGTCGAAACCGGTGGCCGACAGGATGGCGATGGGTCCACCCGCCGTCGCCCCTGCCTGCGGTGCCGGCGAGGCAGGCACCGTGACAGCTGGGGCACTCACGGTCACTGTGCGCTGCGTGGGCGTGCTCAGGCTCAGGCCGCTGGGGCCGAACAAGCCGTGGTATCCAAAGAACAGTGCCATTGCCACGAACGCGGTTACGATGAGCATGACGATCTTGGTCTGGCCACGGCTTGGCGGCAGCGCCGTCGAAGCAGGCAGCAACGGCAGGGGCGGCCCGATGTCGTCGAAGCTCGAGAGGCCCACGGGCACCCTCCGCTCACTCGCGTGATTGGACTCGGCTCGGGCACTCTTCTGAGCCGTACCTCTGGCGAAGGTACCCAGCTTGCCACCGAGCACGCCAGCGGTCGCACCTGCGCTGGTGAGAGCGGCTCCGAGCGCTCTGGTGGTGGCCGCACCTGCTGCGGCCGCCTTGTCCCCGACCGTCGCGGGGGTTGCCACCTGGTCCAGGCTCTCCGGCTGGGGCGCAGTCTGTGTTGGTTCGAGAGTTTGTGTTGGTTCGAGAGTCCGTCTTGGCTCAGGGGAGGGGTCCAGGGGTGGAAAGTCGTAGCGTCCGACGGCAACTGTCGGCTCCGTGCCAACCGCGACGGCCGGAACGATCGGCGGAACGATTGCCGGAACATCGGGAGAGGCGTCGCCTGAGCTGGGCAGGCGCAGGACGACGGTGGGGTCGACGCCAGCTCGGTGGACCCTTTCACGTGGCCAGGGAGCGATCCTGTTGGCCACGACCCCCGGTGTCAACGGACCGGCAGCCTCGTTGAGCGTCATGCGACACAGGGCATCGAGATCGTCGGGGATGCCTGCGACGATCTCGGACGGTGCAACCGCTCCGGCGAACACCCGCGGTGCGGGCTCGACACCAGAAATCTCTTCGTCCAGCGGCCACCGACTGGTCAGGGCGGCATACACGATTGCCACAAGGCTGACGGCGTCTCGACGCAATGCCGCAGCGGAGTCCGGCTCGTGCTCATCGGGCCCGTCGATTGCTGCGGCGATCGCCACGCCGCTGACCCTGATCGCGCCGTCGGGGGCGATCAGGATGTGGTGCGGAGTCAGGCGAAGATGGTGAAGGCCGCGCACGCCTGCGGCTTCCAGGCCTTTGGCCGTCTCACCGGCGACGCGGCGGGCCTCTTCCGCGGGCAGTGGCCCCTGGAGCAGGATCGAGGCCAGCGACTCCGAATCGTTCATTGCCTCTTCGACGATGAACGAGTTGTCGTTCTGGGTCCCGACATCGAGGATGCGTACCAGTCGGGCGTCCTCAACTCCTGCGGCCCGCCGGGCGGCGTCCAGGACGCCGGCGCGGTTGGGGTGTTCGGCGTCGACGATGGTGAGCGCGACGGCGCGTCGGAGTGTGGTGTCATGAGCGGACCAGCACTCGAGGTGAAGATCTTGCGACAGGCGGCGGCGCAGGGCATAACGACCCCCGAGGACCGTTCCTGGGCCTACGCCTTGCACCCCTGCTCCTGTCTGTGTCCACATCCAGCGCGGTTCATAGCGATTGCGTGAGTCTTCATCCTAGGGCGCACTCAGCGTTTGGGGAGGGCTCTTCGCACGCGCGCCAGAACGGGTCCTGCCAAGTCGTCGATCTCATGAACGCGCAGTCTGCGCGCCACAACCACGTAGACAGCGGCGAACACCAGACCTCCGGCCACCAAACTCACAGGACTGTAGAGCTTTCCCTCCATGATCTGGGCCAGGCCAAACTGCACGATCAAGGCCGCGGCGCCGGCAACCAGAGATGCGGCACCGAGTCGAACATATGTCCGAGTCACCTCACTCAAGGGCAGGCCGTTGAGTCGCCGCCGGACCAGGACCAGTCCGATCCCCACCGCGGCGAAGTTGCTGAGGGCTTGACCTGCGCCCACGCCCACGACGATCCAGCGCAGCGGAAGCAACAGGCTGGCGAGGTTGGCCAGGGTCGCGATGACGGTGACCACGACCGTCAGCCTGAACGGCGTCTTGGCGTCCTCGAACGCGTAGAAGACCCGCTGTAGCAGGAACAGGACGCCGTACGGCACCAGACCGACCATCATCGCCATCATGACAGTGGCGATGCCCCGGGTACTTGCCGCGCTGTTGCCCGCAAAGAGGGTGGCTGTTGCGGCGAAGCCGAGGACGAACGCACCCACCGTGGCGGGGACCGTGGCGACAGCGGTCAGCCGCATGCCTCTGTCCACGTCGGCGCGGACCTCGCTGAGGTTGCCGGCGCCGGCGGCCCTGGACATCCGGGTGAACAGAGCGGTGACCAGCGTCACCGTCACGAGCGAGTGCGGGAGCATGAAGATCAGAAAGGCGCTGGTGTACGAGATCTTGCCGGGCACGTCGACGTTTGCGGAGGCTCCGGCCTGGCCGGCGAAGGTCGCGACCTTGGAGGTGATGACGAAACCCGCAGATGAGACTCCCAGGGCGGCGAAGGTCCACAGGGCCACTCTCGACGCGGTGCCCAGGCCAACTCCGCGAAAGCCCCACCGGGGCGTGTACCGGAACCCGGATCGCCACAGTGGCACGACGAGCACCAGCGCCTGGGCGACGATCCCCAGCGTGGCGCTTCCGGCGAGCACCCAGATCATCGGAGAGGACCAGCTGTCGGGGACAGCCTGACGTGGGAACTCCAACAGGAAGTACGCCATCCCGCCGATGGCGACGATGTTCGCCAGGACTGGGGCCCACATGTATGCCGCGAAGTGGTTGCGGGCGTTGAGCACGTTTCCCAGGAGTGTGTACAGCCCGTAGAAGAAGATCTGCGGCATGCAGATCAGCGCGAAAGCGGTGCTCAGCGATCGCACGTCCGCGTTCCACCCCGAGCTGTAGAGCCTGACCAGCAACCCTGCGCCCACCGTGAAGACGACAGTGATGACAGCGAGGCCGGTGATCGAGATGGTGAGCAGACGGTCGACAAAGTCACGTCCACCGTCCGCATGACTGGCGGCGCGGGTGATCTGAGGGACCAGGACCGCGTTGATGACGCCACCTGCGAGCAGGAGATAGACGATGTTGGGCAGGGTGTTGGCCACATCCCACGCGTCACCCGACAGCCCGGCCCCGACGACCGCCAGCTGCATCGAGGCTCGGACCACGCCCAGAACCCGGGAGGCGATGACACCCGAGGCCATCCCAGCCGTGGAGCGCGCCAGGCTGGCTTCAGCAGAGTCCGGAAGCTCGTCTGGCGAGCTTGGCCCTTCCGGCGAGACCGGCGGGATGGGGGAGCCTCCCGGAAGAGGCGAGCCGGGCGGGATGGGAGAGCCGGGCGGGAGGGGAGAGCCGCGCAGGATAGGCGAGACAGGCGCGTCGTTGTTGCTGGACTCAGTCATTGAGTGGGGGCTCCTGCGCGTCGGGTCGAGAGGCGCGGGTGGATCCGCGACGTAGAGATCGTTGGGTGCCGAGCACCAGAACAATGCCGGCCAGGCCGCCCAGAACCCAGTAGAGCCAGGTGCTGGGGGGTTGTACGCGCACCGGGAAGTTGGTGGTCTCGCCCAGTGGCGTGCCCTTTCGAGTGGTCAGCGTGGTCTCCACATTGACCAGCCCGGCCGCGATGGAGGTGACCTCCAGCTTCACGTTCGCCCGGCTCTTTGGGCCTATCTTCAATGGCCCGGGCTGCTGTTCGATCCGCAGCCGCGGTTGGGCCGGGGTCAGGGTCAGGTGCACGTCGTGGATCGGGACGGCGAGGTCGTTGACGACGGTGACCTGCACCTGTCCCCGGTCGGCGAAGAAGTTCACTGAGCTCGGCGCCACCCTCACACTGTTGTTGACCGTCTCGATCGCCGACGTCGTGGCAGCGTCGATGCCGGTGAGTCCCTTCGGGTGGTCACGCCAACGTGCGGATAGCTCCTGTACCTGGGCGTCGGTCCAGGTCGACGCGAAGAGCTGCCCGTCGCCCAGGATGCTGGCGATGCCCCCGATGGTGGACAGCGTGTCCTGGATCGTCGCAAGCTGACCCGAGTTCAACGGGGAGGTGCCAGGGTTCAGTGGATCCGGAGTTGCCGGCTTGGTCGTCGGCGAGGTTGGCTGGGAGGTTGCGCTCCCGGTCGTGCTTTTGCCCGGGACCTCTGGGGCCATCTTCTCGCTTGCTCCCAGGAGCTGCCCGGTGGACGCCGGGACCAGCCACGGCGCCTTGGCAACGGCCGCGAAGAGGGATCGCAGCACGCTGGGGTCACCGGCGAAGCTCCTGGGCTCGGCGACCAGCACCGACCGGTTGCGGGTGCCTGGCCGTTCGCCGAGCAGGGCCATGGAGTCGGCCAGGAATCGCTGGATGGTGATGGGGCCGTTTGCCTTCGAGGAGGTCTGGGCGACCGTCCTGCTGAGGGGCTCGTCATAGGCCAGCAGAGCCAGCCCGGTGGAGGACTTGCGGCTCGCGTCGGAGGTGGGGCCGTTATGGCTGGTCAGGGTCGAGGCGGAGGTCACCGCAGCCGTCAGCCCGGGAGATGCGAACGCGCTCCGTAGCCGGGCCTGGGCCTGGGGAGTCAGCGTCCCGGTGACCGGCCAGGCGATGTCGGAGCGAGCCGGGCCCACGGCGACGTCCAGGGTTGACGGGTGGCTGATCAGTGCAGTGAGGTTTTGGTTCCCCGAAGCGAGGGGAAGGAGGGCGGCTAGGTCCGGGTCGGCATACGGAAGAGACCAGAGGGTATGCCGCGGCGCGGCTGCCTTGAGCCGCGCAGCGAGCGCAGTGGTCACCCCGGTCAGCGGATCCGGAGTTGCGGTGCTATCCGGAGTGGGTGGCTGCGACGCGCCCGAGGTCGGCGTCGACTCAGTCGCCGAAGCGTCCAAGGCGGGCGGTATCTGGCTCGGGCCCAGAATTGCCGGATCGATGGCCCAGGTGACATTGGCGTTCTCGGTGCCCTGGATCAGTCGGTCCAGACGTGAACCCGGCCCTATGGCTTTGGTCCACGCGGCGGTCCGGGCGGGGCTGGGCGTTCCGTGAAGCGCCGGGTCGGGATCGAGGGTGAGTGGCACGAGCCAGGCTATGGACAAGGGTTCGAACGCCTTGATCGTGGCCAGGGTGGGCAGGAACGTGTGCACGTCACCGGATTCCTGCGTTCCGGCGGACGTTGTCCCGACCACCTCGACACGCAGAGCCAGGACTGCGAAGGAATCACGATGGCTGATCGCGGTCGGCGGGACGGTGAGGGTGAACACGGCGACGGCGCCTGCCGCGAGGGTCGTGCCGACTGACTTGCTGGCGACCTCCGTCAAAGGCAGGTCACCTGTGGAGGCGGCCCAGTCGGACACGGCCTGGCGACTGGTCAGAGAGAGCTGCCCGATCGAAGCGCTTGCCACCGGTGAGGTGATCTCGACGCCGCTCGAGTTGCGGACGCTTCCGGTGATCGTGATCGGGGCCTTGGGGACCGCGATCGTGGGCGTGATAGTCGTCAGAGAAACAGCCAGAGGTTGCGGTGGGGCCGCGACGGGGCTCAGCTCGGCAACAGTGGGCAGGGTGGTGGCTGCGGTGGCTGCGGGCACCGGCGAGAGGATCGGCAGCACCGAGATCGTTAGCAACGAGATCGCCAGCAAGGTGGCTGAGGCGGCTCGCCCGGGTTCCCGCCGCCGCTTGTGCGCCCTGCTTCCAGTCACGTGGCTCCCGCCAGGCGCACCCATGCCTCGTGGGCTATTTGGCGCTCGTTGGGGAAGGTGAGTTCGGTCTGAACCTCGCCGAGCGGGAACCACGCCACATCGATGGCCTCGGCATCCGGATCGCCTTCGATGCTCAGCTCACCGCCGGTGGCTTCGAGAAGGTAGTGGTGGACGATCTTGTGAACACGCGTGCCGGAGGTGGAGAACCAGTAGTCGATGGTGCCAAGTGAGGCCAGGACGCGGCCAACGATCCCGGTCTCCTCGGCCACCTCGCGCACGGCTGTCTGTTCCAGCGTCTCGTCGCTCTCGACATGCCCTTTGGGAAGGCACCACTCGACCCGGCCGGCACGGTTGCGACGGGCGATGACCGCAATGCGCGCGACCCCGTCCTCTACGTCGATGATGACCCCGCCCGCGGAGACCTCCTCCACCTCCGGCAGCCGGTGTGGCAGCCGGTGTGGCAGCAGGTATGGCAGCTGGGTCGGCTGCGGCGGGCTGGAAGTCATTACATAACTGTAGCCAGCGTTGGGCGTGACCCGGTTCGGGCTCGTCGATGGACGGCAACGCCTGACTGCGCGTCGCCGTCACCTACGCTTGGTTCTCGTGGCTGCCTCCGATCCGACCAGTGCCCTGCTTCGTGAGGCCGTACGTCGGCTTGCTCCGGTCCTGCCGCTGCTGACCGACCTGGGCTCCCGGTTTGTTGAGGCCGGTCATGAGCTCGCCCTGGTGGGCGGGCCGGTGCGCGACGCCTTCCTGGGTCGCGTATCGCCGGACCTGGATCTGACCACGTCTGCCGGACCTGATCAGACCGAGGCGATCCTGGCCGGCTGGGCGGATACGAACTGGGACGTGGGCCGGGCCTTCGGCACGATCGGTGCCCGCAAAGGCAACCACGTCATCGAGGTGACCACGTATCGTGCCGATGAGTACGACCACGTCAGCCGAAAGCCCGTGGTCGCTTTCGGCGACAACCTGCTCGATGACCTTGCCCGCCGGGACTTCGCGATGAACGCCATGGCGATGCGGCTCCCCTCGCTGGAGTTCGTGGACCCCTTTGACGGACTTGCCGATCTGGAGCGCCGGATCCTGCGGACGCCCGGCGCACCCGAAGTGTCCTTTGGTGACGACCCACTGCGGATGATGCGTGCCGCACGCTTCGTTTCTCAGCTGGGGTTCACGGCGGCGCCGGGGGTCGTTGCCGCGATGGCCGAGATGGCGTCTTCGCTGGAGATCGTGTCGCCGGAGCGAGTCCGCGACGAGTTCGTCAAGCTCATCATGGGCTCTGCCCCGCGCCAGGGACTGGCGCTCTTCGTCGAAGCCGGCCTGGCCGGGTACGTCCTGCCCGAGCTACCGGCGCTCAAGCTTGAGGTGGACGAGCACCACCGGCACAAGGACGTCTACGAGCACTCGCTGACCGTGCTCGAACAGGCCATTGCCCTGGAGGGCCCCGCTGATGGGCCGGCTTCGTCCGTCCCCGGACCGGACCTGATCCTTCGCATCGCCGCGCTGCTGCATGACATCGGCAAGCCGGCCACCCGCCGTTTCGAGGACGACGATGACGGCGCAGGTGGCGTCAGCTTCCATCATCACGAGGTGGTCGGCGCCAAGATGACCGCGCGCCGGATGAAGGCGATGCGCTTCGACAAGGACACCATCAAGGCCGTGTCCCGCCTCGTCGAGTTGCACCTGCGCTTCCACGGCTACGGCGACGGCGAGTGGACCGATTCAGCGGTGCGGCGCTATGTCACTGACGCCGGGCCTCTGCTGCCACGACTGCACCGCCTGACCCGATCGGACTGCACGACGCGCAACGTGCGCAAGGCACGTAGCCTCTCGCGGATCTATGACGACCTCGAAACCCGTATCGCCCGTCTGCTGGAGCAGGAGCAGCTCGACGCGGTTCGGCCCGAGCTGGACGGCAACGAGATCGCCGAGATCCTCGGGATAGCTCCGGGACCGGTGCTGGGCCGCGCATACAAGCACATGCTTTCTGTCCGGATGGATCAGGGTCTCATCGGTCGAGAGGCAGCGGTCGAGGCTCTGCGGGCGTGGTGGGCGGAGCAGCCCGAGTCGAACACCACGACCTGAACACCACGACCTGAACACGCCTTGGTGGGTTCCTTGCTGAGCTTGCTCGTTGTGCCAACGGGCGTACATGGGCAGATGTGCTTAGCCAACCTGTGGATAAGCAAGTCCCGACTGTGGATAACCAGGCTGTTCATAACGCTGCTGTGCATAACGGAGTGGGTGGTCTTCTCGTTCGTGCGAGCATCCCGTGGTGATCGATGCCGGGTTGACAGTCCTGTTCTGCGGTGAGGAGTTCCCTGTGCTGGCAGGTCGTCAGCTAACGATCGGGCGCTGCGGTGACGTTGAGATCGACGACAACCCGTACTTGCATCGCACCTTCCTGGTGGTCCTTGAACAGGGCGGCCTGTGGTGGCTTTCCAACGTCGGGTCGACGCTGACGGCGACGGTCGGTGACGACACGGGGTTGTTGCAGGCGTGGCTCGCGCCGGGGGCCCGGATCCCGTTGGCGCTGACCCGGACCCTGGTCTGGTTCACCGCTGGGCGGACCACGTACGACTTCGAGATCATCGTGGATCATCCGGCCTTCGTCCCCGTTGACATGGACACTCTCGAGCAGGACCAACGCGGTGAGATGACCGTCGGTCGCGTCTCGTTCACGCCGGACCAGAAGCTGCTGATGGTTGCGCTCTGTGAGGGCTCGTTGTCCTGCAGCCGGCCGGGCACCAGCCAGATCCCGTCCTCGGCGGCCGCTGCCGCGCGGATCGGCTGGACCGTCACCAGGTTCAACCGCAAGCTGGACAACGTCTGCCAGAAGCTGGCCGACGCAGGGACCCGGGGACTACACGGCGGAATCGGCCGGCTGGCGACCAACCGCAAGTCCCGTCTCGTCGAGCACGCGTTGTCCACCCGGCTGGTGACGGCCGGCGACCTGATGCTTCTGGACGGCCGGCAGAATCCGTGAAGCTGAAGTTCGCGCTGCTCTCTGACGGCCAGGACAGCCGGGATCTGGTTGCGACCATCGACGCTTCGACCACAGTGGGGGATCTGGCGACCTATCTCGTGAACGCTGACCCCTGTCGGCCTTCTCCGGAGGGGCCGGTGGATTCCTTCGATGATGGTCCGCGTGCTGTGGGTGCAGGGGGTGCACTGGCTACCCGGGGTGCATCGGGTGCGCTTGGTGCAGGGGGTGATGGTGAGCTCGCCAGGGGTGAAGGCGAGCTCACCCTGGCGCTGGTTGACCAGAACCACCGGATGGTCGACGCGCAACTGACCATCCCGGAGAGCGGCCTGCGCTCGGGTGTCACGATTGCCGTCATCCGCCGCGGCCACTCCGTCCTCGACCCCGGTCCTCCCGTTGCGGTGGCCCGCATCGTCGCCGGTCCGGATTCCGGCAAGGAGTTTCCCCTGTGGCGGGGCACGGCCTACATCGGTCGCGGACATGGCGCCGAGATCCGGCTGAGTGACGCCTCGGTCTCACGCCGTCACGCCAAGCTGGTGGTCGCCGGGGTGCCAGGGGTCATGCCGGTCAGGCAAGGCATGCAGGTAGTGGAGGTCGTGGACCTCGGGTCGGCCAATGGCATCTCGGTTGGCGGCGCTGAGGTGCCACGCGCGGTCCTCAAGGCCGGTGATCGAGTAAAGCTCGGCGACACCGAGGTCGAAGTTCGCCTGATCAAGACCCGCGGCGGGGTGCTCATCGGTAGCTCGGCGGTCCCCGCGGATTCGGCGGACCTGGTGTCCGCGGCGGATTCGGTGGACTCGCTGTCCGTGGCCTTCACACGGTCGCCGCGTATCGCGCCGCTGTTCGAGGGCCGCCAGTTCGACCTGCCCGATCTGCCCGAACGCCCCAAGCCTTCGCGGATGCCGTGGCTGGCCATGATGTTTCCGGCGCTCATGGGCATGGGCCTCTTCGCGTTCACCAGGAGCCCCTACTCGCTGATGTTCGTGCTCATGTCGCCGATGATGATGCTCGGCAACCATGTCGAGCAGCGTCGGGGAGGCAAGAAGGACTTCGAGAACCAGATGCGGGACTTCCGCGAGGACGTCGAGGTCGTGGCGACGCAGATCCGTGAGTCCCTCGAGGTCGAGGCCGATCAGCGTCGCACGGAGCACCCGTCCGGCGCAGAGTGTGCCGAGATGGCCCGACGGCTCAGCTCGCTGCTGTGGACCAGGCGGCCAGACATGCCTGGGTTCCTGCAGCTCCGGCTCGGCCTGGCGACGTTGCCGTCGCGTAGCTTGATGAAGATGCCGGTGGTCGGCCGTTCAACGGCGCAGGCGTGGAGCGAGCTGGCCGGGTCGGTGGAGGGCTTGTCGGTCGTTGCAGGCGTCCCGGTTGTCGTCGACCTGCTGAGCACAGGAGCGATTGGCGTGTCGGGTGCTCGCCGTGTCGCGCTTCCGGCGGCCAGATCTCTCGTGCTTCAGGCGGTGTCGTTGCACTCACCGGCTGAGCTGGTCGTGACCGCTTTCGCCTCGACCACCACGGCGCATGACTGGGACTGGCTCAAGTGGGTGCCGCACGTGACGTCGCCGCAGAGCCCGATCTCGGCAGGCCATCTGGCCAGCACGGGCCCGGCTTGTTCGTCGTTGTTGTCCCAGCTCGAGGGCCTGATCTCGGCAGCGGGTGAGCTCGACGGGCCCGGTGAGGACCGGCGCCGTTCCCTTCCGTGCGTGCTCGTGCTGGTCGAGGACGATGCGCCGGCTGAGCGAAGTCGGCTGGTCCAGCTCGCCGAGAGAGGCTGGTACATGGGCGTCTGCGTGCTGTGGATCGCGCCATCGACACCCGCACTGCCGGCGGCCTGCCGCGTCTTCCTCGAGGTGGAAGGTACCGGTGGCAACGCCGGGTACGTCAAAGAGGGCAAGCTCGTCACGGCGGTGGCCGTGGAGGCGGTCAGCCTGGAGCAGACGCTGGTCGCTGCTCGTCTGCTGGCTCCCGTCGAGGACTCCGGCGCGCTGGTCGATGACGCCGGCGATCTGCCCCGGGCTGTGTCGCTGCTGACGCTTGCCGGCACCGAGCTCGCCCGTTCCGAGAACGCCGTTCTCGAGCGCTGGGGTGAGAGCCGCTCCATTCTCACCGGCCCGTTTGCCCCGGAGACGCCCCAACGGAGGGCCGGCAACCTGCGAGCCATCATCGGGCAGTCGGCGCAGGGGACCTTCTCCGTGGACCTGCGCGCGGACGGCCCACACGCGCTGGTCGGTGGCACCACGGGAGCAGGCAAGTCGGAGCTGCTGCAGGCCTGGATCCTCGGTATGGCGTCGGCGCACTCCCCGCAGCGGGTCACCTTCCTGCTGGTGGACTACAAGGGCGGGTCGGCGTTCCGCGACTGCGTGGAGCTGCCACACACCGTGGGTCTGGTGACCGACCTGTCCCCGCACCTGGTCCAGCGGGCGTTGGCCTCACTGTCCGCCGAGCTGCGCCATCGTGAGCACCTTCTGGCTCAGTACGGGGCCAAAGACCTCGTCGAGCTCGAGCAGCGCGGTGAGGTCGACGCGCCTCCGAGCCTGGTGATCGTCATCGACGAGTTCGCAGCCCTGGTCCAGGAGGTCCCGGAGTTCGTCGAGGGTGTCGTCAATGTGGTCCAGCGCGGCCGTTCCCTGGGTGTGCACCTGATCCTTGCGACACAGCGGCCGGCCGGCGTTATCAAGGACAACCTGCGTGCCAACACCAACCTGCGCCTCGCGCTCAGGATGGCCGACGAGAATGACAGTGCCGACGTTCTCGGTTCGACCGTGGCCGCCTCCTTCGACCTGGGTCTGCCCGGCCGCGCCGTATCCAGATGCGGGCCCGGGCGCCTGACGTCGTTCCAGACCGGGTATGCCGGCGGCTGGACCTCCGACACGCCCCCACCACCGGAGATGCGGGTCGAGACGCTGAACTACGGTCTTGCTCAGGTGTGGGCGCCGCCGGTCAACGAGACGGACCGTGATCACGTCACGGTGGGCTGCGGCCCGACAGATATCCAGCGTCTCGTGGCGACCATTCGGGTCGCCGCCAAGACAGCCGAGCTGCCGGAGCCTCGCGTGCCCTGGTTGCCTGAGCTGCGTCCGGTCTACGATCTCGCCAGCCTGCTCACTGCTCGGTGCGACGACGAGCTGATATTCGGCGTGGCGGACGACCCGGACAACCAGGCTCAGCCGGTGGTCGGGTTCCACCCTGACAGGGAAGGGAACCTCGCGGTATTCGGCGCCAGCGGATCGGGTAAGAGCGTGTTCCTGCGGACCATCGCGCTCGCGGCCGGGTTCTTGGCCGGTGGGGGTCCGTGCCACGTCTACGGCATCGACTTCGGCAACCGGGCGCTGTCCATGCTCGAGTCGCTGCCGCATGTGGGCAGCATCGTGCCCGGCGCCGATCACGAGCGCCTCACCCGACTGCTGATGTTTCTGCGCGACACGATCGACGACCGGGCGGTGCGTTACTCCCGGGCCAGTGCAGCGACGCTCACCGACTACCGTCGCCTCGCCAATGCCCCCGACGAGCCGCGCCTCATCGTGCTGGTGGACGGCCTGGCAGCCTTTCGTGCGGCATACGAGAGGGGCGGCAGGGTCCGCTGGCTGGACCTGTTCACCTCGCTGGCCGCCGATGGCCGTCCGGTGGGCGTGCACTTCGTGATCTCGGTAGACCAGCGCACCGGCATGCCGAACGCGTTGGCCTCCGCTGTTCAGAGCCGGTTGGTCCTGCGGATGGCCCACGCCGACGACTACGGCTTTCTTGGCGTTGCCGGCGACGTTCTGAGCAAGGATTCGGCGCCGGGTCGAGGCTTGCTCAACGGTGCCGAGGTCCAGTGCGCGGTCCTGGGAGGCACCTGCGAGGTGGTGACCCAGGCGCGTGCGGTGGTCGAGTTCGGTGACGCGATGCGCCTGGCCCCGTCAATGATTCACGGGGGCATGAGCGAGGCATCCCCGATTCGCAGCCTGACCCACCGCGTTCTGATGGATGATCTTCCCGCTGAGGTCGAAGGACGTCCCGTGCTAGGGGTTGGTTCGACGGGTCTGTCGGCATTGCCGTTCGAGGCGCGAGGATCGTTCGTGGTGACCGGTCCCTCCGGCAGCGGGCGGACCACGAGCCTGGCGTCGCTGGCCCGGTCCCTGCGTCGTTGGAACCCGGCCATGACGCTCCACCTCGTCACCCCGAGACGCTCCTCCGAGCTGGCTGTTCTTCCGGACTGGACGGAGGTCGTGGCCGGTACGGATGAGATCGTCGCGTTGGCCGCTCGACTGCAGGGGGAGCTCCAAGAGGGTCGTCATCGGGGACCGATGTCGATTGTCGTCGAACGGATGGATGACCTGGCCGGCACTGCCGCAGAGCTCCCCCTGACGGGCCTGGTCAAGGCCTGTCTGGACCTCGACGGCTTTGTGGTGGCCGAGGGCGAGACGATCTTCTTCAGCTCTGGCTTCGGACTCCCAGGTCTTTTGAAGTCCTCGCGGTCGGGTCTGGCACTGCAGCCGGACGGGGCCGAAGGACAGATGATCTTTCGCTCGAGCTTCCCTGCGTTCAACCGGGCGGACCAACCCGAGGGCCGCGGATTCCTCGTGCAACGCGGCAGGCCGGAGATGCTCCAGGTTGCACTTCCGGGTTAGGGCCAGGCCTGCCCGGTTAGGCACTGTTGGGTTGGGCCGTTCTTGGGTGGAGCGCTGTTGGGTTGGGCCT
>Ga0208716_1000552_pt1 | contig 15379 bp, 14 predicted proteins | sample NGESurdeep092012_8_FD_184482 | JGI IMG/M metagenome (GOLD analysis project Ga0208716, IMG submission 184482) | Arctic peat soil microbial communities from Barrow, Alaska - NGEE Surface sample 415-3 deep-092012 (SPAdes) | ecosystem: Environmental > Terrestrial > Soil > Wetlands > Peat ...
CGATCTTGTATAAAACCCCCACACCATGTTTGGTGTTTTCCATAACCGTGTTTTCTGTACGGATGCGCTTTTCATCCGTACAGAAAACACGGTTGGCGCGCGCAGCGCGCAAGTCCGTTTGTCGCATGCGACGGTACTTATGTCGCCGTACATAGCTAACGCGATGGAGGCACCGGCGTCACCAGATTCCTGAGCGTCAGATCGCGCACCTGCTCGTCGATCGCCAGATTCACACTTGCCAGAACCGATTCGATCTCCGCCGGCACGGGAACCGCCTCCGGTCCCAGATACTGCTCTTCGCCGGCCGCGCGCACCGTGTGCAGCAGTTCCTCGAGCGTGATGGATCCGATGTCGCGACTTGGCAGGTAGGCGGGCGGATCGTCACCGGTCTGGACCAGCAGGCCGTCTTGCTCGAGTGCGTCGAGCACCATCTTCAGGGCGTAGCTGGGCACGTCCAGCCGCTGCGTGAGGCTGGAAAAGGTCCATGCCGGACCGCGGTCCTGATAGCTCTTGCCGACCAGATACATCAGCATCAGCGCGACGCGCTCCCGCACCCGGTTGCTCAGCCGTGGTTCGCCCTGCTGCAGCACCAGGTATTCCGGATGCTGGCTGTAGAACGCGATGCTCGCGCCGAGCAGCAGGATCAGCCAGTTGAGATACAGCCAGATCAGAAACAGCAGAAAAATCGCGAAACTCGAATAGATCGCGGCGTACTGGGTCGACATCCGCGCGAACTCGGCGAAGGCCCAGCTCGCCGCCTCCCACAGCAGTCCCGCCGCGATTCCCCCGGTCAATGCCGAGGTCAGCCGCACCTTGGTGTTGGGGGCGAAATAATAGGCGAAGACGAACACGCCGATCACGAAAAAAACGGCGATCGCCTGGCCCAGCGCATAGACCGCGGCGCCGACAGGCTCCAGCGCAAGCAAGGCCCGCACCTGCGCCGTAGCCATGATGGTGGACGTGATGCCTATCGCCGAAAACGTCAGCACCGGCCCGATCAGCAGCACGCTCAGGTAACCGCTGAATCGCCGCGCGAAGCTGCGCAATTGCGCCACATGCCAGATGAAGTTGACCGACTCCTCGATCTTCTGCATCAGCGATATCACCGTATAGATCAGTAACGCCAAGCCGATCGAACCGAGCACTTTGACGTTGAGGTTTTCAATGAACTTGATGATCCACTTGCTCGCCTCCGCGCTTTTCTCGCCCAGCGGGGCGAGGAAGTTCAGCAGAATCGGATCGATCTGGTTGTATACCCCGAACGCCTTGAGCACTGAAAAGCTGAGCGCGAGCAGCGGCACCAGCGAGAGCAGCGTGGTGTAGACGAGGCTGGTCGCGCGCAAAGTCAACTGGCCATAGGCGAGGTCGCGCATGAGCACCAGCAACAGCCGCGCCAGCGTCATCATGCCTGCCTTCCAGGTCGACATTGCACCGAGCCGGCCGCCCCAAATCGCGCCGTAGACGGTGGACTTCAACCTGGCCGGTTTTTCAGTCACCGTTGCGTGCCTCTGTTCGGCAGGCGCAGGGACGCGCGCAACATGGGCACGCTAAATATCCCCCCACAGCGCTTGCAGCACCGCCAGCGCCGCGACCGGCGCGGTTTCCGTGCGCAGGATGCGCGGCCCCAGGCTGACCGGCTCGAATCCGCCGGCTTCGGCAGCCTGGTATTCGGATGGCGCGAAACCGCCCTCGGCGCCGATCAGCAGCACCACGCTTGCCGCGGGCGTAACCCGCTTCAAGGGTGTGGCCGCATCCGGCGACAGCATCAGCAGCCGCTTGCCGCGGCCGACCGCCGCGAGATAGGTGAACAGCTTCTGTACCGGGGCGACTGCGGGCACGCGGTTGCGTCCGCATTGCTCGCAGGCGGCGATGACCACGTGCTGCCAGTGCTGCAGGCGCTTGTCGGCGCGTTCGCCGGCGAGCTTCACCACGCTGCGCTCGGTGGCGAGCGGCTGAATGGCGCTGACACCGAGTTCGGTGGCTTTTTGCAGGCTGTAGTCCATGCGCTCGCCGGCCGAGATGCCGAGCGCCAGCGTGATCTCGAGCGGCGATTCGCGCTCGGCCGCGTGGAACCCGGTCAGGCGCACGCGGGCTTCGCGCTTGGTCACGGCGACGAGGCTGGCGCTGTATTCCCCGCCCGCGCCGTTGAACAGCCTGAGCGTGTCGCCCGGCTGCAGGCGCAACACCGTCACCGCATGGCGGGCGGCGGCTTCGGGCAGGACGATTTCCGCCCCGGGCGAGAGCGGCGCATCGCAGTACAGGCGCGTTCCGGCAGATCGCGGCGACAGGCCTTTCGCAATCATTGTGGCTAGTCGGCCTTGATATTGGCGGCCTTCGCGACCGCGGTCCATTTGACGATGTCCGCGGCGATGATGCGCGCGAACTCTTCCGACGTGTTTCCCACCGGATCGATCGCGAGGCCGGCCAGGCGCTCGCGGATTTCTGGAAGCCTGACCACGCGCGCCACCTCGTCCTGCAGTTTCCTGACGATCGCGGCAGGCGTGCCGGCCGGCGCGAGCAAACCGCTCCATAGCACGATCTCGATGTCGGGAATCCCCGCTTCGGCCATCGTCGGCAAATCCGGCCACGCCGGATGGCGCGTCGCCGACGTGATGGCGAGCCCGCGCACCCTGCCGCCCATGAGCGGGCCGGTTGCCGGCGGAGGGTCGGCAATCGTCATCGTCACCTGGCCCGACATCACCGCGTTGATCGATTCATTGCTCCCCTTGTACGGTATGTAGGCGAATTTGGCGCCGGTTCTCAGATTGAGCAGTTCGCTAGCGAGCTGGAACGGCGCGGCGCTGGCGCCATAGTTCGCCTTGTCCGGATTGGCCCTGGCATAGGCGACGAGTTCCCTGACCGAGTGTATCGGCAACGCCGGGTTCACGACCATGATCAACGGGAACGACCCGATCATGGAAATCGGGACGAAGTCGCGCAGCGGGGAATAGGGAAGCCTGGAGTAGGTGGCCGGATTCATTGCGATCGGACCGGACGCGCCCATCAGCAGCGTATAGCCGTCGGGGGCGGCCTTGGCGACATATTCGGCGGCGACGATCGACTGCGCGCCGGGCTTGTTCTCGACGATGACCGGCTGGCCCAGGCCTTCGGCCATCTTCGGAGCGATGAGCCGCACGACGATGTCATTCCCGCCGCCGGCAGCGTAACCGACGATGATGCGGATCGGCTTCCCCGGGAAGTTCCTGGCGGAGTCGTCTTGCGCGCCGGCCGAAGCAGCGACCAGTGTAGCCAGCGCCATGCCCGCCAGCCGGGCAAAGAGCCTGGGACCGAAAATCCGCGTCGAGGATTTGCATGAGCGTGCACTGCGTTGTTGCAGCATATGTGGATTCATCCTGACCCCCCTTACAGCGGCGTCACGCGCACGGCGAGCACGGCGGCCTGGCCCGCATCGACCGCGGCCAGACAGCGTTCGATGGCGCCGGCCACCTGCCCGGGTTCGCTCACCGCCTCGCCGTAGGCGCCGAAAGCGCTGGCGACCTGCTCGAACTGCCGCTGTCTGCCTTCGAGGCGGGACTGAAAGGCGTTTGCCGCCGCCGCCGTTCCATCCGGATAGACCCGCAGCACCGACTCCTTGACCGCCTGCCATCCGCCGTTGTCCAGCACCACCGTGAACACTGGCAAACCGTATTGCTGTGCGACAGCATATACCGAGCTGGGAGTGGAAAAGTGGAAGCCGCCGTCGCCCACGAACTGAACGACCCGGCTGCCCGGACGCGCGAGTTTCGCGCCCAGTGCCATGCCTCCGCTGAAGCCGAGCCCGCCCCCCGACAGGCCGAAATAAGTCTGCGGACGGGTGCGCATGATCTGATTGAGCACGGGAAAGGTGTTGCGAATCGCCTCATTGATGACGATATCGTCCTCGCGCAATACGGCGTTCAGCGCCGCGCACAGAAAATCGGGCGAAATCGCGCCGGCCTTGCCGCTGACGCCTGCAGCGGCCGCGATCCGCTGCGCGCGCGCTTGCCGGGCGCCCTCCCACCCCGCGATGCGCTCTGCCACGCGCGCGCGGAAACCCGCGTCGGCCTCGGCGCGAACCATCTCCAGCACCTGTCCGAGCACCGTCGCGCAGTCCCCCTGAACGCGAAGGTCGGTTGCGAACCCCCACATCGGAAAGTCCTTCTTGATCGGGTCCACGTCGACATGCACCCAGCGGGCGCCGGGATTGTCCGGAACATGCTTCGGCAGCCAGGGCACGTCCACGTCGAGCAGCAAGCCGACGTCGGCTGAGGGAATGGCGGCGCTCGCATCGAAGCCCGCGAAACAGGGCGAATCCCGGGGGATGTTGAGGTAGACCGGATTGGATTCGAATACCCGGATTCCGCATACGCGTGAAAGCGTATCCAGCGCCGCGACCGCCTCGGATTTGCGGCCGAGATAAGAGGCAATGGCGATCGGGTTCTCGGCGGCGAGCAGTTGCGCGGCAATGCGTCGCGCGCTATCGGGCTCCGTGCCGCCGGCGCGCACCGGGCCGTAACGGGCCGGCGGAAAGGCGCGGATCGCAGACTCCTCCCATTGCTGCGCCAGCGTTTCGCGCGGCAAGGACAGATAGACGGGCCCGGCGGGATCGCTTTGCATGAGCGCGTAGCCGCGCGTCAAGACTTCCTTCGTCACCACGCCGGATGGCAGGGTGTATTCCCACTTGACGTAGGGCCGGACCAGACTGCCGATGTCGTAGGGATCCTGGACGAAATGCACGTAGTTGTCGCGCGACCCCGGCAACTCGCCGCGCAGCGTATACGGCGACCTGCCGGCCATCAGGAACACCGGGACACGGGCGCGGAACAGGTTGTGCATGCCCATGCTCGCATTGGCCGTCCCCGCATCCACATGCACCAGCACCGCCTGGCCGCGGCCGGTGATGGCGGCATATCCCCCCGCCATGTGAATCGCGACGTTCTCGTGCGGACACAGAATCACCCGCGGATGCGCCCGCCCGTTGCGATCCCAGCGCGCGAGTTCCTCGATCAGCGATACGTGATCGGTGCCGAGATTCGAGAACAGGTATTCGATGCCGAGGTCCGCCAGGCCTTCGAGAAAGTAGTGCGCGGTGCTATGGGTAGGCATTTATGGTTTGCTCCACATCAGTTGGACATTCTCACGACTGCGCGGCCGCGCACGCCGCCATGGATCAGCTTGTCGCAGTGCGCCTGCAGGTCGTCGAATGCGATTTCGTAAGCGATCTTGCGCGCGTGCCGCGGCCGCAAGTCGCCCCCCGGCGCCATGCGTGCCCACGCGGACTCGCGCGCGGGCACGGGATGGTTGCCGTTGATTCCGACGAGCGATACCGAGCGCAGGATAAACGGGTAGATCGACGAGGTGAAGGTCTCGCCCGCGGCGTTGCCGAAGGCGCACACTACGCCGCGCTTTTTCATCGTGCGCAACAGCGCATCGAGCGGCGCGCCGCCCACCGCGTCGATCGCCCCCGCCCAGCGCTGCTCTTCCAGGGGCTTGGGGCCGGCCGCGATCGATTCGCGGCCGATCACTTCCGCGGCGCCGATCGCCTTCAGGTAATCGGCTTCGTCCTGTTTGCCGGTGCTGGCCACCACGCGGTAACCCAGTCCCGCCAGAATGTCGATCGCGAACGACGAGCATCCCCCGGTGGCGCCCGTGACCGCGATCGGACCCTTGTCGGGGGTGATGCCGCGTTGCATCAGTTCCTCCACCGCGAGCGCGGAGGTGTAGGCGGCAAGGCCGAGCGCCACCACCTCGAACGCGTCCATGCCCTCCGGAATGCGGCCCACCCAGGCAGCGGGCACGCGCACGTATTCGCCATAGCCCCCGTCGTGGCGAATGCCGAATTCCTGTCCGCCCTGCACCGTCACCATGTCGCCCTCGCGAAACGCCGGGCTGGTGGAAGCGGCGACGGTTCCGGACACCTCGACCCCGGGAATGCAGGGAAAGCGCTTCAGCACATTGCCGATCCCGCTGACCGCGCGCGCGTCCTTGAAATTCACCGCGGCGTACTTCGACTTGATCAGGACCTCGCCCGGATCGAGATCGTCGATGCCTTGCGTCACCATGCGGCTCACGCGCCTGCCGTCCTCGTTGAAAACCTTCACCGCCCTGAACCGCATGCTCTGCTCCTTGTTCCCTTAATTTTGGATCACAGCGCCGGTGCTTAACAGGTTTTCAATCTGATCCGCGCCGAAGCCGAATTGCTCGAGCACCTCGCGGCTGTGCGCGCCGAGCATCGGCGGCGCCCGGCGCACGCGCGACTGCGCGTCGCGGTCGCCGAAGGCCATGCCCGGCATTCTTACCGTGCCTGCCGCCGGATGTTCCATTTCCACGATGGCGCCGTTGTGTTCCAGTTGCGGCGAAGCCATTACCGCGTCGTACTCGGCGATCGGCCCGCAGATGATGTCCTGCGCCTCCATCGCCGCCTGCCACTCGGAGGTGGTCTTCGCCGCAAGGCGGCGGCCGAGCGCCTCGGCGAGCTTCGCGCGATGGGCGACGCGCGCCGGATTGGTCGCGAATTCGGGGTGCGACGCGAGCTCCGGATCGCCCAGAACCTGGCACAGCGCCTTCCAGCGGTCCTCGTGATAGGCGGCGATCATGATCCAGCCGTCCCTGGTCGGGTAAGCTTCGTTCGGCGCCGAGTAGGGCGCCGCGCTGCCGATGCGGGTGGGCTTCTCGCCCGAGGACAGATATGAAGCGATGCCGGACTGCTGCAGCATCAGCGCGCTGTTGTACATGTTCACGTCGAGGTGCTGGCCGCGGCCCGTGCGCTCGCGCTGGCGCAAAGCGGCGAGCACCGCCGTAGTGGCGAGAAAACCGGTGGTCATGTCCACCGCGGGCACTTGCACCTTGGCCGGCGGCGCGCCCTCGCCGCCGATGGTGCTCATCAGCCCGGAAACCGCCTGCAGCATCCCGTCCACGCCGGGCTTGTCGCGCCAGGGGCCGCTCTGGCCATAGGCGGAGATCGAGCAGAACACGATGCCCGGCGTTTTCGCCGCGAAAGCGGCATAGCCGATGCCTAGCTTGTCCATCACCCCGGGCCTGAAGCTCTCCAGCACGACGTCGGCCTGCTCTGCCATGCGCGCAACGATGGCCGGCCCTTGCGGTTGTTTCAGGTCGATCACGATCGAACGCTTGTTGCGGTTGAAGCACATGGACACGACGCTCTCGCCGCCCTGCCAGGGTGGGCCGAGCTTGCGCCCGATATCGCCGCCGGGAGCCTCGATCTTGATCACGTCCGCGCCCATGTCGCCGAGCAGCATGCCGCAGGTCGGGCCGGCGCCGACTTGCGAAAAGTCGAGCACGCGAATTCCCGCGAGCGCCTGGTTCAGGCTCATCGACCCAGGCTCCTTGCGTCGAGCCCCATCAATCGAGCTTCAGGCCGATTTCGCGCAGCGACTTTCCCCAGCGCGCCGTATCGCGACGCATCAGTTCGCTCATCTGCTCGGGATTGAGGTAGGAGACGTCGAAGCCCTGCGCTGTCAGCTTGTCGCGCACCTCGGGCAGCGCGAGCGTTTTCGCGATGTCGCCCGAGATCCGCGCGACGATCTCCTTCGGCGTCCCCGCCGGCGCGAGTATCGAATACCAGAGCGATACGTCGTAGCCGGGCAAACCGGACTCGGCCACGGTCGGCACGTCGCGCATCACCTGTGAGCGCTTCGGCGTCGCCACGGCAAGCGCGCGCAGTTTGCCCGCCTTCACCTGCTGCTCGATCGAGGCCATGGTGCCAAACGCCGCCTGCACCTGGCCGCCGATGAGATCCGCGACCGCCGGGCCGGTGCCTTTATACGGCACATGCGTGATGTTGATGCCGGCGGCGTGATTGAACACTTCGAAGGCGATATGCTGCGGCGTGCCCGTCCCCGGGGTGCTGTAGTTCAGCTTGCCGGGATTCGCCTTGGCCAGCGCAATCAGTTCGCTTACGTTGCGTGCGGCAACGGAGGGATGCACGACCAGCACCATCGGCACCGATGCGGCGAGCGCAATCGGCTCGAAATCCTTCTCGATGTCGAAGGGCAGCTTGGCGTAAAGAGCCGGATTCATGGTCACCTGGTTCGATGCGATGACGATGGTGTAGCCGTCGGGCGCCGACTTCGCCGCGATGTCGGCACCGATGTTGCCGCCGGCGCCGGCGCGGTTGTCGACGATTACCGGCTGGCCGAGGAACTCCGCCATCTTAGGCGCGATCACTCGGGCGAGGATGTCGTTGCCCCCGCCCGGAGGAAAGGGCACGATGAAGCGGATCGGCTTATCGGGAAATTTCTGCGCCTGTACCGCGGGCGCGGCGATCGCGCAAAGCGCGGCCAATGAAAGCACGGCAAGTCGTTTCATGTTTGCTCCAGAAAAAAATCAATCCATCCGCGAATCATTGCCTCCCGGCGCGGGGAGGCAGCGCTATTTCGTGCAGGCCCAGGCGGCGACTTCGCACTCCTTGGCCGCGCACAGGCGCAGCGCCTTCGTCTCGGCTTCCTGCCTGGTCGCGCCCGTGGCGGGAAAGTACTTTTTCGGTCCGCGCGTGAGCGCGCCGCAGGCGTTGCGGAAACTCGCCACGACTTCGCAGCGCGGGTGGGCGCATTGATTCAGGGCTTCGATCTTCGCCGCGCGCGAAGTGGTGGAATTGTAGGCGTAGCCGAGCTGACCCGTTTCGCGCTGCAGCGCGATGGCGCCGTAGGCGCCTTTTTTCACCACGACCCTGGCCAGCGCCGGTTCCGCGGCGCAGGCAAACGCAGCGGCCAGTGCAAACTCGAGGAGGGCGGCGCCCATGATGGTGCGGAACTGATTCTTGTCGCAACGCGAGCGCGTTCTGGAAAGGACGCCCATTACATGGTCGCCCCGAGGACCCAGGGCGCGAACTCGTCTTCGCCGTAGCCGAAGGCCTCGCTCTTGGTTTTCTCGCCGGAGGCGGTTTTTAGGATCAACTCGAACAGGTTCTGCCCGGCTTGCCCGATGCTTTCCTTGCCGTCGACGATGGTGCCGCAGTTCATGTCCATGTCCTCTTCCTGGTGCTCGAACAGCCGCGTGTTGGTGGCGAGCTTGAGCGAGGGTGCGGGCTTGCAGCCGTAGGCCGAGCCGCGGCCGGTGGTGAAGCAAACGAGGTTGGCGCCGCCGGCGATCTGGCCGGTTGCCGAAACCGGATCGTAGCCGGGCGTGTCCATGTAGACGAAACCCTTGGTCCTGACCGGCTCGGCGTATTCATACACATCGACCAGGTTGGTGGTGCCGCCCTTGGCCACGGCGCCGAGCGACTTCTCCAATATGGTCGTGAGGCCGCCGGCCTTGTTGCCGGGCGAGGGATTGTTGTTCATTTCGTTGCCGTTGCGCGCCGTATATTCTTCCCACCACTTGATGCGGCGGATCAGTTTCTCGCCCACTTCGCGCGTCACCGCGCGGCGGGTGAGCAAGTGCTCGGCGCCGTAGATCTCCGGCGTCTCCGACAGGATGGCGCCGCCGCCGTGGCGCACCAACAGGTCCACCGCGGCGCCCAGCGCCGGGTTGGCGGAAATGCCGGAGTAGCCGTCCGACCCGCCGCATTGCAGGGCGAGCAGCAGATGGCTGGCCGGCACGGTCTCGCGTTTCACCCGGTTCGCTTCGGGCAGGACCGCCTCGATCCGCGCGATGCCTTCGCGCACCGCTTTCATCGTGCCGCCTTTTTCCTGAATGGTGTAGGCGGCGAACTTGTCGCTGCGCTTGAGGTGCTGCGTGGCGAGCAGGCTCGCGATCTGGTTCGCCTCGCAGCCCAGGCCCACGACCTGCACGGCGAAGAAATTGGCATGGCGCGCGTAGCCGGCCATGGTCCGGCGCAGCACGTCCATGGGCTCGCCTTCGGAGGCCATGCCGCAGCCGCTCTTGTGCGTGAGCGCGACCACGCCGTCGACGTTGGGAAACGCATCCAGCCGGCTTTCGAAATGCCGCGCGATCATGCGCGCCACCGTGGCCGAGCAGTTGACGCTGGTGAGTATGCCGATGTAGTTGCGTGTGGCCACGCGCCCGTCGGCGCGCACGATGCCCTGGAACGTCGCAGGTTGCGCGACATAATCGGTGGGTTTGGCGTCGGCGCAGAAAGCATAATCGCGGTCGAAGTCGCCCATGGCGATGTTGTGCACATGGACATGCTCGCCCGCGCGGATGTCGCGGGTGGCAAAACCGATGATCTGGTTGTAGCGCCGCACCGGGCTGCCGGCCTTGAGCTCGCGCACCGCGATCTTGTGGCCGGCAGGCACGCGTGCCGCGACGCGGACGCCGTGTTCCTTGAGCAGCGTCATGCCCTCGGGAATCTCGACGCGGGCGATCACCACGTCGTCGGCGGGGTTGAGGCGTATCGTAGGGTCTATGGCTTGAAGCATGGTTCTACCTTTGCGATTCAGATTTCGTGAAAAATAATTCTACTCCTCTGCAGGAGTCTCCCTCGATGTTGCAGAATTTCGCCTTTGCGCGGACGAGGAACCTCACGCCGTCCTTGCTTTTATTCATAACCGTGTTTTCTATACGGATGCGCTTTTCAGCCGCATAGAAAACACGGTTGGCGCGCGCGAGCGCGCAACGGCCGCTACGTCAGCATCTGTCGACGTAGGACGACACATCGAGCTGAAGTGATCAAACTTGCGCGGACGGCGCCCCGTCCGCGCGGATCACCGATTGCGCGCGGATAAAAAGCGCATCCGCACGCAATCGGCGATCTTGTATAAAACCCCCGCACTGCCCTTGTCTTTAGCAACGATACGGCTGGCGCGCTGCTATTTAAAAGAACTTCCGCGGCAGCCACAAGGAAATTTCGGGAACGTAGGTGATCAGGATCAGGCTCGCCAACAGCGGCACCAGCCAGGGCAGGATGGCGATGGTGGTGCGCTCCAGCGACAGCTTCGCCACGCGCGCGAGCACGAACAGCACCATGCCCATGGGCGGATGCAGCAGGCCTATCATCAGGTTAAGCACCATCACCAGGCCGAAGTGCACCGGGTCGATGCCGAGCTGGTGGCAAATCGGCAGCAGGATCGGCACCAGGATGGTGATCGCGGCCGTCGGCTCCAGAAAGCAACCGACGAACAGCATCAGCAGGTTCGCGAGCAGCAGGAACATCGCCGGATTGTGGGTGTAGGCGAGCACCGCGGCGGCGACGGCATCGGTGACCTTGGTGACGGTCAGGAGCCAGCCGAATATCGAGGCGGCGGCGACGATGAGCAGCACGGTCGCGGTGGTTTCGACCGTGTCCATCGACACTTTGACCAGCATTTTCCAGTTGAGCGTGCGATACCACACGAGGCCGAGAAACATCGCCCAGACGCAGGCGGCGATGGCGCCCTCGGTGGCGGTGAATATGCCGCTGGTCATGCCGCCGATCAGGAGCACCGGCGTCATGATCGGCAGCACCGCGTTGAAGCGGAAAAAACGGTCTGCCAGCAGCAATAACATCATGGCGGCGAAGAAAGTCGGCGCCGGGTCGGTGCCCATTTCGGTCGCGCCCCAGATCGCGGTGGGGAAGCCGGCCACGACGGCGAGCTCCAGCAGGGCCTTGCCGATCTTGGACCATTTGAAGGCGACGTCGCGGCCCCATTTGTTCTTGTGCGCGTAGTAGGCGACGGTGAACATCATCAGGATGGCCATGACCACGCCGGGAATGATGCCGGCGAGGAACAGCTGCCCCACAGACACGTTGGCGAACATGGCGTAGATGACGAACGGCAGCGAGGGCGGGATGATCGGCCCCAGGGTGGCGGAAGCCGCGGTCACGCCGACGGAAAATTCGGTCGAGTAGCCGTGGTCCTGCATCGCCTTGATCTCGATCGTGCCCAGGCCGGCGGCGTCGGCGATCGCGGTTCCGGACATGCCGGCGAAAATCACCGAGCCGATGATGTTGACATGGCCGAGACCGCCTTTGAGCCAGCCCACCAGCGCCAGGGCGAAGTTGTAGATGCGGTTGGTGATGCCGGCGGAGTTCATCAGGTTGCCGGCCATGATGAAAAACGGCACCGCCAGCAGCGGAAAGCTGTCTATGCCGTTTACCATGCGGTGGATCACTACGTAGTCGGGCACGGTGCCGGAGATCATGACGTACAGGAGCGAGGCGCCGGCCATCGCCAGCGCCACCGGCACGCCGCTCACCATCAGGACGAGGAACGCGATCAGCAGCGCGGCGGTCATGCTTCCTCGCTCCCCGCTATTTCCGGCCGCTCGAGCACGCTGTAACCCTGGCGCCAGTGCAACATTGCGGTGGTGACGGCGCGAAAGCACATCAGAGCGAAGCCGAACAGCACCACGGCGTAGACGAGCCCGATCGGCCAGTCGATGATGGACATCGGCTGCTTGCCGATCTTGCCCATCAGCGCGTAGGTGAGGTACACCATGTAGCCAAGGAACAGGATGCGCAGCAGGTCCACCAGCGTGGACATCACCCGCGTCACCGGCGCCGGCAGGAAGCGGTAGAAAATGTCGACGTGGATGTGGGTGTTCTTGCGCACCGAGCACGATGCGCCCACGAACACGGTGCAGATCAGCAGGTAGCGCGCGATTTCCTCGGTCCAGGAGGCCGAGTCGTTCATCGCATAGCGGGTGAAGAACTGGTAGAACACGGTGGTCGCCAGAACCCAGAAGAAAGCGAAGGCGATCCAGTCCTCGAAGTGGTAAAGCGACAGATCGATGGGCTCGTCGGTGACATGAAATTCGCCGTCGGCGCCGAGCACGTGCTCGGTTTCGCTGGAGATGTCCGGGGCGTGCGTCGACATGCCGCGCTTTCGGTCCTAGTGATTGTCTTTGGGGACCTTCGCGCCGCTCGATCCGACCAGGAAATCGAGGTCCGCGCCCTTGTCGGCCTGCAGCACGTGATCGACGTAGAGCTTGGTGTAGCCGCGGCTCATCGGTGCCTTGGGCGCTTTCCATTTTTTGCGCCGCCGCGCGAGTTCCTTCTCCGGGACATCCAGGTGCAGCCTGCGCTTGGCCACGTCGAGCTCGACCATGTCGCCGTTCTCGACCAGGGCCAGGGCTCCGCCCGCCGCAGCCTCGGGCGCGATGTGCAGCACCACCGTGCCGTAGGCGGTGCCGCTCATGCGCGCATCGGAGATGCGCACCATGTCGGTGATGCCTTTTTTCAGCACTTTCGGCGGCAGCGGCATGTTGCCCACCTCGGCCATGCCCGGATAGCCCTTGGGCCCGCAGTTCTTCAGCACCATGACGCAGTTCTCGTCGATGTCGAGCTTGGGGTCGTCGATGCGGCTGTGGAAATCGAGAATGTTCTCGAATACCACCGCGCGTCCCTTGTGTTTCATCAGCCTGGGCGTCGCCGCCGAGGGCTTGATGATGGCGCCGTCGGGGCAGAGGTTGCCGCGCAGTACGGCGATGCCGGTGTTCTTCTTGAACGGCTGGTCGAAGGGGGTGATGACGTCGCGCTGGTAGCACTCGGCCTTTTTGTTGTTTTCCCAGATGGTCTTGCCGTTGACGGTGAGCGCCTTCTTGTTCAGCAGGCCCTGTTCCCCCAGTTCGCGCAGCACCACCGGCAGGCCGCCGGCATAGTAGAAATCCTCCATCAGGTACTTGCCCGAGGGCATCAGGTTGAGCACGGTGTGCACGCCGCGGCCGAGCCGGTCCCAGTCGTCGAGGTCGAGCTTGACTCCCAGGCGGCCCGCGAGCGCGATCAGGTGGATCACCGCGTTGGTGGAGCCGCCGATGGCGGCGTTGGCGCGAATTGCGTTCTCGAACGCCTCGCGCTTGAGGATCTTGGAAATCGTCAGGTCCTCCCTGACCATGTCGACGATGCGCCGCCCGGCCATGCGCGCGAGCAGGTAGCGGCGCGCGTCCACCGCGGGAATCGCGGCATTGCCGGGCATGCCCATGCCCAGCGCCTCGACCATGCACGCCATGGTCGAGGCGGTGCCCATGGTCATGCAGTGGCCGTGGGAGCGGTGCATGCAGGACTCCGCTTCGTGGAATTCGTCCACCGTCATCTTGCCGGCGCGCACGTCCTCGGACATGGACCAGGTGTTGGTGCCCGAGCCGATGTCGGTGCCGCGGTACTTGCCCGAGAGCATGGGCCCGCCGGAGACGGCGATGGCGGGAATGTCCACGCTCGCCGTGCCCATCAGCAGCGAGGGGGTGGTCTTGTCGCAGCCCACCAGCAGGACCACGCCATCAAGAGGGTTGGCGCGGATCGATTCCTCGACGTCCATCGACGCCAGGTTGCGGAACAGCATCGCGGTCGGCCGCATCAGCGTCTCGCCCAGCGACATCACCGGAAACTCCAGCGGAAAACCGCCCGCTTCCAGAATGCCGTTCTTCACGTGCTCGGCGATGACGCGGAAGTGGGTGTTGCAGGGCGTGAGTTCGGACCAGGTGTTGCAGATGCCGATCACCGGCCGGCCGTCGAACTGGTCGTGCGGCACGCCGCGGTTTTTCACCCAGGAGCGATAGATGAAGCCGTAGATGTCCTCGCGCCCGAACCAGGACTGACTGCGAAGTTGTTTTTTCTTGGCCATGATGAAGTATCCTTAAACTTTTGCGGAAAAGATTCGGATCGACGATCAATACGTGGCGCGGCCGCCGGAGATGTCGAACACGCCGCCGGTGGAAAAGGAACACTCCTCGGAAGCGAGCCAGCAAACCAGCGCCGCGACCTCCTCGGATTCCACCAGGCGCCCGGTGGGGATCTTGGACACCATGTACTCGACGTGTTGCGGCGTCGATTGCTCAAGGATGGCAGTGCGTCCGGCGGCGGGCGTCACACAAGTAACGACGATGCCGTCCCTGGCAAGTTCCTTGCCGAGCGACTTGGTAAGGGAAATCACACCGGCCTTCGCCGCGCTGTAGGCGACCGCGTTCGGGTTGCCCTCCTTGCCGGCGATCGAAGAGATGTTGACGATCCGGCCGTATCGCTTGCCCACCATGTGCGCCGCGATCGCGCGGCAGCACAGGAACTGGCTGGTGAGGTTGACGCGCAGGACGCGCTCCCATTCCTCGATCGGATAGTCGACCGTCTTGTGGTTTTCTCCCGCGATCCCCGCGTTGTTCACCAGCACGTCGACGCGGCCGAAGTCGGCGATCGCCTTCGCCGTGCCGCGTTCGACCTCCGCCGCGCTGGCGACGTCGAGCGCATCGCCGGAGGCGCCCGCGCCGAGGGCTTTCACGCTCTTGTCCAGCAGGGTGCTGTCGCGGTCCCAGATGCGCACCTTTGCGCCCGAGCCAAGCAGGCGTTTCGCGATGGCGTAGCCGAAGCCCTGCGCACCGCCGGTGACGATGGCGACGCGGTTTTTCAAATCAATTTGGTTCATTGGCCAGACCTCACAAAATAGTTGCCGCGGGCGAGCGCGGATTTCGGAAAACAGCCGGTCCCACGGGAGCGGGCTCGCAGTATGGACTTATTCCTTCACCGCGCCGGTCATGCCGGCGACGTAATACTCGACGAAGAAGGAATACATAA
>Ga0208716_1000554_pt1 | contig 15358 bp, 14 predicted proteins | sample NGESurdeep092012_8_FD_184482 | JGI IMG/M metagenome (GOLD analysis project Ga0208716, IMG submission 184482) | Arctic peat soil microbial communities from Barrow, Alaska - NGEE Surface sample 415-3 deep-092012 (SPAdes) | ecosystem: Environmental > Terrestrial > Soil > Wetlands > Peat ...
TAGAGACGCCGCCGTACCCAAAGTGCGGGTCCAATAATTAAGCATCCGGCGCCCACGATGAAAAGGACTGTTTGCCATCCGCCCTGCTTGGTCCCAAAGGATAAGCCAGCATGCCCCACCCAAACAAAGGCTGCCATGCCTGGCAGATTTCCGAGTAGAGACCCCCACCAATAATCTCGGAAGCGGACCTTGCTCAAGCCTGCGGCAAAACTGACAATGGCATAAGGAGTGGGCAAAAGACGGGCATAGACCATGCCTTCAAAGCCCCGTTGCTCGATCAGATCGTCCCACTGGTTCCATCGTTTTTGTTTCACCCAACGCTCTACTTGCTCTCGGCCTAAGTTCCGAGCCAGGAAAAAAGCAAGGGTAGCTCCCAACATGCCACCGCAGAGGGCCCACAAAGTTCCCCACCAAGGACCAAATAGAGCGCCTGCGGATAGGGCAAAGACTCCAGCCGGGAGTCCGGTTGTCAGGGCTAAGGCAAACAGCAAAATATAGGTAGGTGCGGTCCATACCCCGAGATGGGACAACTGGTCCGTGTTGAATAAGGTCGCTAGAGGGCTCAAGCGAAAGAGGATAACCCCGGTTCCTAAAAGCAATAGTAGAATCAGAAACTTCGGGAAGGGGCTTTCGCGGCTTTCTTGTACTCCCATAGAATTTACGAACTACCTAGAAATGCCATGGATGCACTCCCACAAGGGACCTTGCCATAACAAAGAGGGTAAGTCCGGCAGAAGAGTTTTGAAGGAGGCCCTTATGCAGTTTTTCCAAGGCCGTATTGAGCAGGCGGCGGACTTGGCGGGTCGTGAGTTCTAGTTCTTTTTCAATTTCTCCATAGGACCTCGCTCCTTGATGATCCAAGCCAAAACGGGCGGTAATCACTTTCTTCTCTAGGGTCTCTAAGCGTCCTAGGGAGGACCAGAGCAACTGCTTGGTATCCCGGTCTTCCAAACTCTGGAAGGGAGTCGCCATCGGATCAACCAGGCGTTCCATGCGTTCCTGGTCTTCATGTTCGCCCGATAGCTCATTCAGAGAAATCAGGGGGCGGCTGTGTTGAACCAACAATTCTTCGTTGGTATCGCTCAGGCCCAATTGAGCGGTAATTTCCCGATGGGTAGGACGCCGTCCCTGTTGGATGGAGAGTTCCCGCATGGTCTGGCGATACTGGCTCATTTTCTTTTGCATGTACACCGATACACGAATCGTCCGGCCTTGATTGGCTACCGCTTGAGATACATCTCGACGAATCCACCATGTGGCATAGGTGCTGAAGCGGTAGCCTTTCTCTGGATCGAAGCGTTCTGCAGCCTGCATGAGACCAACGTTCCCTTCTTGGATCAAATCCTCTAGGGAAAGTCCTTGTTCGCGATATTTCTTGGCAATAGAGACCACGAGGCGGAGGTTGTGGCGGACGAGAACGTCTTTGGCCCGTTCGCCTGTTTTCAGGGTCTGTTGAAGCTCTTGGAGGCTGATGCCCGCCCGTTTTGCCAACAGCTCCGGACGTAGTTCTTTGCTATGCTCTTTGCCCTGTTCTAACCCTTCCTCCACTCTTTCCGTCAACGCTAAGAGGGCGAGTCTTTGCTGGACTTGGCGTGATAGATGGAGCTCTCTCTCTTTGGAGAGGAGAGGGTAACGACCAATTTCTTCGAGGTAGCGGTCTAGATTATCGATGGGTTTGTTAATCACAAGCGTTTTCACTGATGAAAAAATGTTGCGTTTTGTGTAGCGTTCTTAGGCTGAGAAAGCGCCCCTCCAGGCATTTTTAGCATACAAGCTACACTACCTTGCTCTTGAGTCTAGTTCAATTCCATGAATAGCGTCGTTTAATAGGGTTATGGACCGTTGGGTCCGCTTCTCTAGTTCCATAAGCTTCTGAAATTAAGGCTTAGCAGCATGGTCGCAACCTCTAGTACAAAGCAGACGTTCTTTGATAATTGGGCTGGACAGTATGACCTGCTGATCAATCGGGTTTTCATGGGGAGTGTTCATCGCCGTTTTTGGGAAATGGCTAAAGTGCCTTTTGGCGCTCAGGTCCTGGATGTGGGCTGTGGAACGGGACAAGCACTGATTCAACTGGGCCGTCAAAGACCGGATATTAGCTCCATGGGGTTAGACCTTTCCTGGCAGATGATCAGCCGTGCGCATCAGGTTCATAGTCTTCCAAAACGCATTGTTTTCAAGCAGGGAGATGCGATGTCGCTTCCCTTCGAAGACCATAGTTTTGACCAAGTAGTCTGTATGTTAAGTTTTCTACACTTTGCCGATCCGCTTAAAGTTTGTGAAGAAATACGTCGCGTTCTTAAGCCTGGGGGTTGGTTTTACTGGGCCGATATTGCCGGATCCGAACCTTTGGAGGCTGTCAGTAACTGGACATTCCAGGCGCTGGGGGCTGGAGATGTGCAACTATTCTCTTACCGAGAGCGGGAAATGCTGATGGGATTTGCCGGGCTGGAGCCAAAGGGCCATCAATATTTGCTGGGATCTATCTTGCTGAGTGGTGCCTGCCGTTGATGCTGGAGCGAACGGTGGAAATGAGGGTGGAACGCCCTCTGGAATTGGTTTATAAGCTCTGGGCCGATATGGAAAATCTCCCCCAGTGGATGGAGTTCGTGCAGGATGTCAAAATTATCAGCCAGCCCGGTGAACAAGAAATATCCCGTTGGCGCTTCGGTTCAGGCCCTCTATCGGTCACCTGGACTTCCCGCACTACCCGTAAAATTCCTCTGCGCCTGATTGCCTGGGAATCCATTTCTGGCCTGAAAAATCGAGGACAAATTGAATTTTTTCCCGAGGATTCAGGCTGTCGACTCAAGCTAGCGCTTGCTTTTGAAACCCCTGGTGGCATGGTCGGTGCTTTTTTGGAACAGGTTGGGGTAGCCCGTTGGATTGATGAAAACCTCGTGGCAGACCTTAAGCGTTTTAAGGCTTTAATTGAGACTTACAAGGTTTAGAGTCTGGGTAATTTTAAAATTTTGATGAATGAAGTAGCCATAAAAAAATTCCCGTGCGATCAACCGTTAGCGTTCTGCCTACGGTGTGTACAATGTTGGTGTGATATCGCATAGCCCCTACTGCGCATTGGATACAGGTAGCTGGCTTAAGCTGATCTGCGGGGCCAGTTTTCATCATTTGCCCAGCATTCGCAATTTGGCTTTGGTGTATAGCTTGGCTGGCGTGGATTGTATTGACTTTGCTGCGGAACCTGCGGTTTTACACACCGTCCAAGCAGGTGTGGACCAAGCACAGATTCTCGCCCAGCGCTGGTCTATGTCTTTTAGGCGACCCTGGCTGATGGCGAGCCTCAATGCGGGGGAAGACCCCCATTTTCGCAAAGCGTATTTTGATCCTACTCAGTGTCCGTCGGATTGTCCCCGGCCCTGTGAGCGCGTCTGTCCAGCGTTAGCGATTAACCATACCGGCGTTCTTCAAGACCGTTGCTATGGTTGTGGACGCTGTGAACCGGTTTGCCCTCTGGGCTTGGTGGAGTTTGTTTCCAAAACCTATGCCATTCCTGAGTTGGTTCAATTTCTGCTCACAGCCGATATTGATGCCATTGAAGTCCATACGCAACCGACTTCTATAGAGCCTTTCTGCACGCTTTTTGAAGACCTGCGACCGCTTTTGCCTAGACTTAAATTATTCTCTGTGAGCGTGCCTGATGGGGAAGGTCTGGAAAATTTTGTGCAACAGGTAGGTCAGGTGATTCAAAATTCCAGCTTGAGTGAGCAAGCCAAGCAACATCTGGTCTGGCAAACGGATGGGCGACCGATGAGTGGTGATTTGGGAGCCACCAGCACGAGCCGCCAAAGTGTAGCCCTTGCTTCCAAATTCTATGCACTCCAGCCTAAAGGCCATTTGCAACTGGCTGGGGGTACGAACCACAAAACGGCGGATCTGATGGACACCGCAGCCTTTCCGATTGCAGGAGTAGCCTTTGGGTCCTATGCCCGCAAACTGGTACAAGTGGAAGTGGATGGTGCGCTCATAGAAGACAACATGCAATGCCTTAGTTTGGCGCTGAATAAGGCACAGGCTTTGGTTGCCCCCTATAAACCCCACCTGGAGATACGCTGCCATGGTTAACGCTTCTGGGATCAATAGCCTTTCTGAAACTACGGAAGGCAACACACGGGAAGAAAACACTTTGATCGTTCAGGAAACTAGGGTGACCGACGACCTTGCCAAACTATTAGCTATCTTGCCCCCAAAAATCGCCAAGGCATTAGGGGTAGAAGAAGGAACGCCACAGGAAGACCTCAGGGATTTAATTGAGATTATCCTGGACCTGGGCCGTCTACCGGAAGCTCGGTTTATGGGGCGGACTCAATACCTCTCAGACCAAGTCCTGACCCAAGAAGAACTTGATTTTGTGATTGAGCGGGTCGGTGAATTCTCAGGAGACAACCGAGCGGGGATTGGGCGCACCCTGCACCGCATTAGTGCCATTCGCAATCGTCAAAACAAGATTATTGGTCTGACCTGTCGGGTAGGTAGGGCCGTCTACGGAACTTTAGCGATGATTCGGGACCTCGTAGAATCTGGAAAATCGATTTTGATGTTGGGGCGTCCGGGGGTTGGCAAGACTACTGCCTTGCGGGAAATGGCCCGTGTCTTAGCCGATGACCTGGATAAGCGCGTCGTCGTTATCGATACCTCCAATGAGATTGCTGGAGATGGGGATGTCCCCCATCCAGCGATTGGTCGTGCCCGGCGGATGCAAGTGGCAAGACCCGAACTCCAACATCAGGTGATGATTGAGGCAGTGGAAAACCACATGCCAGAAGTGATCATCATTGATGAAATCGGCACGGAACTGGAAGCCCAAGCAGCTCGCACCATTGCAGAACGGGGTGTCATGCTCGTCGGCACGGCCCATGGCAATCAATTAGAGAACCTGATTAAAAACCCGACCCTTTCTGACTTAGTCGGGGGAATTCAATCGGTCACCTTAGGCGATGAGGAAGCTCGCCGTCGAGGCACCCAGAAATCGGTCCTGGAGCGGAAAGCGCCTCCCACCTTTGATATTGCTATTGAAATGAATGAGCGTACCCGTTGGATGGTCCACGAAGACTGTGCCCGTTCTGTGGACAGCCTGCTCAGAGGGCAGAAACCTAATCCCCAAGTGCGCACAGTCACCAGCAGCGGACAGGTGGAAGTGACCCGAGAAGTCCCCGAAGTGGATACTACGGAGCGGATGTTTGCGCCGGGTTGGAGTATGTCCCGCACGGCAGCGCCCCCGAAAGTGGCTCCCTTCAACGCTGGTCCGAGTACTAGCAGGAAAGCTGGACAAAACTGGAAAGAGCAAGGGTTTATGGAAGCCTTGCCTCCTCAAGCCCTAGACCCTCAAGCTTTTGCCAACGCTGAAACTACGGTTATCTATCCTTATGGCGTCAGCCGCAACGAACTGGAACGGGTGATTAGAGCCTATAACTACAACGTCCGTCTGACCAAAGAACTGGACGAGGCGGATGTAGTCATGGCTCTGCGTTCTCATGTGCGCGACAAGGCAAAGATCTGTACTGTGGCCCAGAATCGCCAAATTCCGGTCTATGCCATCAAAGCCAATACCTTATCCCATGTGATGCGCGGGCTTCGTCGAATTCTCCATATTGATGAACCTGCTGGCGGAGACGACTTGGACATGAATATGATGCTTGCCGGAGGGGACAGCGAGGATCATATGGAAGCTCTGGAAGAAGCCCGTCTCGCTGTAGAACAACTGGTACTTCCTAGAGGTCAATCGGTAGAACTTTTGCCCCGTTCTCCCAAGATCCGCCGCATGCAGCACGAATTGGTAGAACACTATCAACTCACATCCGAGAGCTTTGGCGAAGAACCCCATCGTCGTTTGCGGATCTATCCTCCTGTCGCCAATTAAAACAGGAGTGTAATAGACACGCTCTCAGTGGCCATTACGGAAAGAGCGGTAAACTGCTGGCCAATCCTGTTTTCGCCAAAGCCGGAACTCGAGCACTCCCCCAATAGATGCGGCGCAAGAAACGTTCGTATTCACTATCACCCCTGAGGTTATTCCTGCCTAAACCTTTGTTGTGCCCGGAGGAATGGATCAAGATTCCATCTCCTACATAGATGCCGGTATGGGTCGCTCGCTTTTTATTTTCGTTAAAAAACACGAGGTCGCCTGGACGGAGTTCGTCAAGTTGATCAATAGTTTTCGCTACAGGCAGGCTAAATCCTTGCTGTTGATAGGAATCTCTGGGTATGGCTACTCCGGCCAAACGAAAGACGGTTTGGTTGAAGCCGCTGCAATCTAGATCCAGACCCTTGGTTCCTCCCCATAAATAGTGATAGGGTGCACTGCGGCTAATCGTGTAAATCTGCTGGGCGATGCTTACAACGCGCTTTTGCAATGCTGGAGCCTTGGACTCGATCTGATAGGCACGGGCCTGACTACGGGCCAAATTTAACGTGTCTCCGGCGGGTGACTCTAGAGACCAAGCTTGAATAGACTCATGAACCACAGGGAGAATCGATCCGCGATATAGGGTCTGATTGCTATCGGTAGAGACATCTTCCAGCAAGACCACTTTCGGTCGTTTAGTCCACTTGCTGAAGCTACCTTTATCCATCACAGCCAGATTGTCAGCCTCAATCCAACCCACGTAGCCGTCCCAGTGACGGAATACTTCTATCCAATTGCCTGACTGACCAAGAATTTGGAAACTATCGCCGAGGATGGCTTGGGAAGCTAGTTCTGAATCAGCCTTGGCTTCACCCCGCATGTCGGCATAGGCACTGACAAGGCGGGCATAGGGTTTTGGCTGACCATAGGGGAAGATGGCGATTTTGTCTTCTACGGGGCCTAGGGCCGCCATAGTTTTCAAGAGGTCCTGTTTTTCCGCTAGGCCCAGGGTCCGACCTTGGAGCAAGATTTTTCCTTGCTGCCTTTGGGCTTGGACCTGAAAGACTCCTCCAGCGCCATAGTTGGTCGGCAAAGTCTTTTTGAATGCCTGGAGAGCACGCTCTAGATCGGGTTCATTCCCCGCACCCCAGGCTCCTGTACTGAGCATCCATAGACCCCCCACTAGGGTTGGTACGACCAGGCGACGACGCATTCCTTCTTCCCCACAAATCTACGGCCAATGTACGGCCTATGATAGTTGCCCACTGGGCCAGATATGGCATCTTACCGAAAAGTTTCTCTAAAAGTTCCTATAGTGGAAAAGCCCTTGAATTATTACGCCCTTGAACGAACAGCAGCTCCGTCAACTATTGCAGGGAGTCTCCCAAGGAGACGTTCTGCCTGAGATGGCCTTAGAAAAACTACGGACCTTAGCCTATGAAGACTTGGGTTTTGCTAACGTAGACCACCATCGAGTCATACGCACAGGTTTTCCGGAAGTTGTCTGGGGACCAGGAAAAACTCCAGAGCAAATCGCTGAAATCTTACAGCGCCTGCACGAACGCAATGCCGTGGCAATGGCCACCCGGATTACGCCAGAGACCTTTGAGCAGGTCCAAAGACAGTCTGGGTTGGAGCTAGAGTACTTCCCAATCGCGCGTATCTGTGCCGCCTATTCCACCACTATCCCCTTAGAAAAGTGTCCGGGCACGGTTGGTATCATCAGTGCAGGGACTTCCGATATCCCGGTAGCCGAAGAAGCGGCCGTCACAGTCCAACTGTGCGGATTTGAAGTGATCCGCCTCTGGGACTTAGGCGTTGCCGGAATTCATCGTCTTTTGGACAAAGCACCCATTCTCAACCAAGCCGATGTCTTGATTGTCGTAGCAGGGATGGAAGGAGCGTTAGCCAGTATCGTCGGCGGATTGGTCCGTTGTCCCGTGATCGCCGTTCCCACCAGTATTGGCTACGGGGCGAGCTTTGGGGGGTTGGCCGCCCTGCTCAGTATGTTGAATAGCTGTGCCGCTGGTGTTGGGGTGGTCAATATTGACAATGGCTTTGGGGCGGCGATGTTAGCGTCGAGAATTTTGGTGCAGCGTCCCCCTTTATGAGGCTATAGGGGAAGTCGCAATTTTTCTTTATGTTATTCAATGCTTCTTCGCATTCCTCCAGATCCTTATCCCATGGGGATCAACGGGCTAAATGAAGCATTTATGCGGAATAAGTCAGCAACAATTTTTTAAATTCACAGAGCAATAGCCTCTGTACACTGACAAGAACTTTCCTGAATAACAGGCCACTGGAGGGAGTTTTGCATGTCAGAGGCTGCCCTATTTTTGAGTAGTTTGGGTTGGCAAGGACCATTGAATCTTGTTGCTTTGGTGGCTTGTTTACTGGGCATCGCTTTATTGCAATGGTTACCAGAAGAAGATGGGCATCGTCATACCCTTTTGATGATGTCGTTTGCCTCTTGGGCGGTGTATTGTCTAGCTTGGCTTAGTCAAAGTCAGATTCCAGAGGACTCCACCTATTTAATGCGTTTAGCTCGTTCCACCTGCGCAATCTGCTCGATATTTACGTTTTCTTCTCTTTTCTCTTTACCGCTTTATGCCATCTCTGTCGAATTTAACCGAGTCGATTAGCCAAGCGGCAGAGTAAGATCAGGGAGGTTTTATTCCTCATGTGACTATGAGTTCCCCCAGCTCCCTGCCTTCACCCAATCAAAAAATTGCTCCCCTGACGGCAAAGACCAATGCCCAAGGGCATTTAGAAATTGGGGGATGTGATGTTCCTGCTTTGGTTACCCAATATGGCAGCCCGCTTTATATCATTGACGAAGTCACGCTCCGAGAAGCCTGCCGTCAATATCGGGGAGCCTTCCTACAGCACTATCCTGCTGAATCTTTAGTCATCTTTGCCTCCAAAGCATGGAATATGCTGGCGATCGATGCCATTGTCCACCACGAAGGATTGGGGATTGATGTTGTCTCGGCGGGCGAACTATACACTGCGATCCGAGCTGGGGCCGATAGCCAGAACATCTATTTCCACGGCAACAATAAATCCCTACAAGACCTGGAAATGGCTCTTGACTATGGAGTGACCATCGTTGCGGATAACTGGCAAGACCTGAACACCCTGGCCCAGCTCGCGGAAGATAAAGAAGTGCATCCGAGGGTGATGATCAGAATTACACCCGGTATTGAATGCCACACCCACGAGTACATTCGCACCGGACACCTGGATAGCAAATTTGGGTTTGATCCTCAGGATGTGCCTGCGGTCTTTGAATTTCTTTCCAAAACTCCGGTTATCAAGGCTATCGGCATCCATGCCCATATCGGTTCTCAAATTTTCGAACTCACGCCCCATCAGGATATCGGTCCTGTATTGGTGGAATGGTTTGCTAAAGGTTTGGCCTTTGGCCTGGAATTTTCAGAACTAAATGTCGGGGGGGGATTAGGGATTTGCTATACCGAGCAAGATGACCCACCCAGTATTGACGACTGGGTCCAGACGGTGTGTGACGGGGTGGTCGAGGCTTGTCGTGAGGCTCGGGTCTCCCTTCCAAAAATCATTGCAGAACCCGGACGCTCTCTGGTCGGTTCCTGCGGTGTAACGGCTTATACCGTGGGCGCGACGAAGGTTGTTCCAGAAGTGCGGACCTATATCTCTGTGGATGGAGGGATGTCCGATAATCCGCGCCCAATTACCTATCAGGCTCGCTACACCGCTGTGGTAGCCAATAAGATGAATCACCCTGACCAAGTGATGGTTACGGTCGCAGGAAAGCATTGTGAGTCTGGCGATATCCTCCTCAAAGATGTCGCCCTAGCGCCAACGGAACCAGGTGATATTCTGGCAATCTATGGAACGGGAGCCTATAACTACGCCATGGCTTCCAACTACAATCGGATTGCCCGTCCTGCCGCAGTCTTGGTGAAAAATGGAGAGTCCCAACTGGTTCTACAACGAGAAAGCTTGGAAGACTTGGTCCGCAATGACCGTCTACCGCTTTCTCTCCAGCATGCAGGGGTTTAACTGGGGTCGCTTCCTCTTGTATTCTGATAAAGAACCAGGACCCAAGCGGTTTGGAAGAGGAGTGGCTTGAGATGGTGCGTGACGATAAAGACGTTAAAGAAGAAGACCTCTATCAAATATTGGGCATGACGCCAGATAGCAGCATGGCCGAGATTCGGGGCGCTTATCGTATGTTGTCTAACGAGGGGGATGACAACTTGGGGAATGATAAAGAACGTCTCCAAAAGGCCTATGCAGTGCTTTCCGATCCTAAAAAACGTGCTCGGTACGACCGCCAGCAACAAAAGTCTTCTTCCGCTAGACAAGACTTCAAGCCAGTTCCCGTCGCCAGTAACTATCTGCTCTACGCCGTCTCCTTGGTTGGGGTCGCTTTTGTCGGATTCTGGTTAGGCTACAAGCTTTTTGGAGGTTCTGCGAATCCTTCTCCCATCGTTGCGTTTCCCCCTACCACCACTACAGCCAGTGTGGACCCAAAGTCCCAACCTTTTAAACGGCCAGCCAAACCCTATACTCCTCCAGCCCATTCCTCTATCCAAGAAACTTTTCCTACCCCCTCAGAGCCCATAGAGCCGACTGTTTCCTCACAGCCTCAAACCTCTGCCCCCAACGGCCAAGAGCAAACCATCGAGGGAACATCACAGCAAGCAGATGCTTCTCCCATCGTGCAAGGCGTTGTAGAACAGCAGGCTCCACCCCAACGAGATGCTAGAGCCTTGAGTATGTTTGGGGAAAAGACGGTTCAGCGACTGAATCGGACATGGAATCCGGCAAAGGGTAGGGCGAGTACCGTGCCGATTCTCCGGGTAACGCTCAACCAAAGCGGAGAGGTCACCAATACCCAGGTGATTCAGCAAAGTGAGGATCCTGACGCCAACAATAGCGCCATGGAAACCATACAGCAGAGCGCTCCCTTTGCACCACTCCCCTCCGGCTATCAAGAAGTGACGCTATCCCTCACTTTTGGTCAGCGCGTACAGGGTTCTGTCCAAGGCAATGTATAGGATCATGAAGAACATTCTCAAACGCCCAAAAAATCGTCTTGAAGGCCGATGTGCTATACTTGAGGGGTGAATTTAACCTTTTATTGTTTCTTGACCCCCCTAAACCCCTTTATGTGGTTTTAAGGGTCTTATTTTTTGGAGAGCGAACGTGAGTGAACCGGCATATACCGCAGACCAGATCCAAGTGCTAGAAGGCCTGGAGCCTGTCCGCAAGCGACCTGGGATGTATATCGGGTCTACAGGACCGCGAGGGTTGCATCACTTGGTCTACGAAGTGGTAGACAACGCCATTGACGAAGCTCTGGCAGGCTACTGCACCAATATCAATGTCAGCATCAATGCCGATGGCTCCGTCATGGTTACCGATGATGGTCGGGGTATTCCTACAGAAGTTCACAGCAAAACAGGCCGCTCCGCCCTGGAAACCGTCATGACCGTGCTTCATGCGGGCGGAAAGTTCGGGAGTGGGGGCTACAAAGTTTCCGGGGGTTTGCACGGGGTTGGCGTTTCGGTCGTCAATGCACTTTCTTCTAGGCTTGAGGTGCGGGTGCGGCGCAATGGCAAAGAATTTGCCCATACTTTTCTAAGGGGTGCTCCCCAGGGCGATATAAGAGTTCTAGGGAACTCTAGCGAAACGGGCACCATGGTGACCTTTTGGCCCGATAGTGAGATTTTTACGGAAACGACGGAGTTTGACTACGATACTCTTTCTGGTCGTCTCCGGGAATTGGGCTATCTGAATGCTGGAGTGAAGATCACGTTCACGGACTATCGGGTGGAGCCTGTCCGTCAGGAGGTCTATTACTACGAAGGAGGCATCAAAGAATACGTTGCGTATATGACCCGCGAGAAGACGCCCATCCATAAAGAAGTAATTTTTGTGACCACGGAACGGGATGCCGTAGTTGTGGAATGTGCCCTGCAGTGGTGCGGGGATGCCTACAACGATAACGTGCTTGGTTTTGCCAACAATATCCGCACGATTGATGGAGGCACCCACTTAGAGGGATTAAAAGCAGTCCTGACCCGCACCTTCAATGCGATTGCCCGTAAGACCAACAAACTCAAAGAAGCAGACAAGAACCTCAGCGGAGAGAATATCCGGGAAGGATTGACCTGTGTCATTTCTGTGAAAGTGCCCAATCCCGAATTTGAAGGACAAACCAAAACCAAACTGGGCAATACAGAAGTCCGGGGAATTGTCGATGGGGCCGTGGGCGAGCAACTTGGAGAATACTTAGATTTCCATCCTGAAGTCATTTCTGCGGTCCTCGAAAAAGCGATGCGGGCGGCAGAAGCTGAAGAAGCTGCTAAACGGGCCCGTGAATTGGTCCGTCGTAAATCGGTTTTGGAATCTTCTACCCTGCCCGGTAAGTTGGCTGACTGTTCTGAGCGCGACCCAGAGAAGTCAGAAGTTTATCTGGTAGAGGGAGACAGCGCGGGCGGCAGTGCTAAGCAAGGACGGGACCGCCGTTTCCAAGCAATTCTGCCCCTGCGCGGGAAGATTCTGAACATTGAACGGGCCGATGACCGTCGCATCTATGCCAACACTGAAATCCAGGCCATGATTACGGGTCTGGGATTGGGGCTGCGAAGCGAAGAGTTTGACCGGGCGAAATTACGCTATCACCGCATCATTATCATGACGGACGCAGACGTGGATGGAGCCCACATCCGGACCCTGCTGCTGACTTTCTTCTATCGCTATAAGCGGGACTTGGTAGACCAAGGGTTTATCTATATTGCTCAACCCCCTCTCTATAAGGTCTCCATAGGAGAAGGCCGCAATTCACAGGTGAGCTACTGCTACTCTGACTCAGAAAAAAATGCGATTATCAATGCCCTGCCAGCAAACCGTAAGCACGAGATTCAACGGTTCAAAGGTTTGGGTGAAATGATGCCCCAACAGTTGTGGGAAACCACGATGGACCCAACCACCCGTACGCTGAAGCAGGTCAATATTGAAGACGCCGCAGAAGCGGACCGGATCTTTACGATCCTCATGGGTGAGCGCGTAGAACCGCGTCGGGAATTCATTGAAACCTACGGAACCAAGCTCGTCCATACGATGGAGCTAGATATTTAGTCCTTCGGCTTAGCATGACGTCGCCGATCAAGGCGAGGATCCCCATTTCTTTCGTGAGAAGCCTCCCACGTTAGGGATGGAGGTACTGCCCAAACCACTGACTTGCCAACCGCGCGACCTCTTCCAGTGTGCCCGGCTCTTCAAAAAGGTGGGTGGCTCCGGGAACGATTGTGAGTCGTTTTGGGACCCGCAGCTGGTCTAAGGCTTCTTGGTTCATGTCGATAACCGGCAGGTCATGCCCCCCTACAATCAGGAGTGTCGGAGCCTGAACCCGTTTGAGGGCTGAACCCGCCAGGTCAGGTCTTCCGCCCCGCGAAACGATCGCACCAATATCCTCAGGCCGCTCTGTGGCAGCGACCAAAGCCGCTGCTGCACCCGTACTGGCGCCAAAGTAGCCAATCCGAAGGTGTTCTGTCTCGGAGTTTTGTTTAAGCCAGTCGGTAGCGCCTACGAGTCGTCCTGCCAGAAGACCAATATCAAAACGAAGGTGCCTGGTCCATTGCTCCGCAGCCTCTTCCTCTGCCGTGAGCAGGTCGATCAACAAAGTCGTAAATCCTGCATCAGAGAGCACTTGGGCCACGTAGCGATTGCGGGGGCTATGTCGGCTACTGCCACTGCCATGGGCAAACATCACGATCCCCTGGGCTTTATCAGGCATCGTTAAATTACCTTCAAGCACGATGGGCCCTGCCAAAACTCGGACTAAGTGTTCTTTCTTTATGGTTGTTGTCATCGGGATATCCTCCTTAGTGCTCACCTCAAGAGAGATCGCTGGATGCTCATAGCCAAACAACGCAGGCCCCAAGCTCCACACAAGGTTGCTGACTAACCGTGAAGGCTGTTCTTTTCGAGAAGGCTGTTCTTTTCGAGGACCCTGACCGTGCTTGCTTGAGGCCCCTTTTCACCTTCCTCCTCAACAAAACTGACCTCACTGCCGACGCTTAACTGATCGAACGCACGGTCAAGCACACTATTGCGATGGAAATAGATTTCGTACCCGTCTGTGGTCTCAAGGAAGCCATAGCCCTCCATCGGGAATAACTTCTTAATCCGTCCGGGAAGTTGCGGGACTTCATGAACTTTGACATCCTGCCGTTGAAGACGGGCATAGTCCTGTAGCTTGCGTTTTGCAGCATCAAAAGCATCACGGATGGCTACATAAATATCTTCATGGGCCTGGTGTTCCGCTGGAGTACGATCTATGACCAGTTCCCCACCCGGAACCGTCAGATCAATGCGGATGTGATAGAGGCTCCCTTTGTGATGCCGATGAGGGGCTTCAAGCGCCACCCGACAGCCGATGAGTCGGTCGTAAAATTTCTCTAGCTTATCGACCTTCTCACGGATTTTTGCTTCAACCGCCTCGGATGACGGAATATTACGAAAGGTGACTTGCAGGGGTAGTTGCATACCCTATCCTCCCTATTAAGGCTACAGAAAAAATAGTTGTTTATATCTAATAAACTCCCCTTACTCTTTCAGTTAGAGTAAGTGCTGCTGATTAAATTATGTCCAAAAGTTACAGCGTCCAAGGAACCGACAGGAAGGTAATTCTTGCGTTACCTTCCTGTCTTTAAAGTTCTCTATTTAACATCTCCTTGGGCTACATAAACCCTGATAGGAAACTAGTGGACACTGACTTTCACTGTTTTGTTTTTTTCCTCTTCAGCTTTAGGCAAAGTGAGGGTAAGAATACCATCTTTATATTCAGCACTCACTGCGTCATTCTTAATCCGTGCAGGGAGAGGAATGATCCGCTGGAACTTACCATAGCGGAACTCAGAGCGCACCATACCTTGTTCTTCGGTCTTGGTTTCAGATTTACGCTCACCGCTAATCGAGACAGATTGCTCCGTGACCTCGATATCCAAGTCTTTAGCTTCCAAACCCGGAATCTCAAGTTTGAGATGAATTTCCCCAGGAGCTTCTTTCATCTCAGCGGAAGGAACAAACATAAACCTCTCCTCACCACCTATAGGCACAAGCCGCTCACCCTCGGTGTGTCCAAGGCGTTCAAGCAAGCGATCCATCTCATGCTTCAGACCTTCCGCTTCCCGGAAAGGCTCCCAACGTCCGAGTCCTCTGAAAGGCTCCCAACGAGTAATTGCCATATACCTTCTCCTATGTGTTCAATAGAGAGCTATCACCAAGTTGCTAGCCAACGGTTGAACTTGTAGCTGAGGTGGCCCTCTACCTTGAGATTAGAGAAGGAATATGAGGAACTTGTGAAGAGGGATTGACACTAATTATTTTTGCAATAGAACCTCTAGTAGGGAGTAAAGCCAAAATAAGTGTATAAAGCTTTTAGATGAATATGAATTATCAATCAAGGTATATGGTGGGGAGATGGCTGACATTGTTGATGTT
>Ga0208716_1000555_pt1 | contig 15349 bp, 14 predicted proteins | sample NGESurdeep092012_8_FD_184482 | JGI IMG/M metagenome (GOLD analysis project Ga0208716, IMG submission 184482) | Arctic peat soil microbial communities from Barrow, Alaska - NGEE Surface sample 415-3 deep-092012 (SPAdes) | ecosystem: Environmental > Terrestrial > Soil > Wetlands > Peat ...
TGCAGGTCACCGAACTCGGCCGGTTCCCGTCGAAGAAGCTGGCGTTGGCCATCACCTACCGCGACGGGGTGTGCAACGCCGACACCTGCCACGTCTCCGCCACCCGCGGCGACCTCGATCACGTCATCCCGGTCCCGGAAGGACCCACCACCGCCAGCAATCTCAAGGCGCGCTGCCGAAAAGATCACCGAGCGAAGACTCATGCCGGGCATCGGACCGAGCGAACCGGACCGCACACGACGACTTGGACAACACCGACCGGGCACACGTACACCAGCCACGACGACCCACTACCCGTCGAAGAATTCCCGGCGGACCCACCCTGACCCCCGAAACGAAGCAGGAGATTCGTTTCGTGACGGCGGCTGTCCGGACTGTGACGGTCACTGACTGCGCGGGCCGACCTCACGCGCCCGCGACGACCGGCTCTGTTGCAGCGGGGCCAGCCCGGACGGTCGCTGTCAGTGCATTAGTAGTGTCTTGGCATGAAGGCAACCATTGACAGTGCCGGAGGATTGGTTATCCCCAAAGTCCTCCGCGACAGGTTGGGCCTGCATCCGGGAACGGTAGATGTCGAGGTCGACGGGGCCGATCTTCGCATCGCTGCCACGGGCCAGCCTCTCTCCGATGACGATGTGGGTGCGCTGCGGGATGCCGATCAGCGGTGACCGACCGTCGGGACCCTGGACTGCTCGTCGGCACGAACGCGGGGGCCACCTTGTCGGTGTCGAACTGCTGCACCACCGCGCACACCAGCTCGGCGTCGTTCGTCTACGACGCGCTGGTTGGGGCGGTTGCCGCCCATCACCAGGTCCCGCTCCCGACCCGAGACCTTCGCGCCCTCCGCACTTACCGGGCGTTCGATGTGGACGTGGTGGCCATCCGATGACCCGGACGACCTGACATCAGTGCAGGTGACGCCGCCAGTCGGCGGGCACCTTTCCGCGCGGCCCCGGCGTCGGCTGATCGAGCGGATGGCTCACCGGCGGCGCCAGTTCCGGCCCGTCGTAGAACTGCTCGTCCTTGAAGTTCCAGAACCAGTCCTCACCGGGCTCGAAACTGGTGATCAGCGGATGCCCGCTCGACTTCGCGTGCTTGGTGGCGTGCTGGGACGGAGACGTATCGCAGCACCCGATGTGGCCGCACTGCGCACAGCGGCGCAGGTGGAACCACCAGCCGTCGGTGGCCAGGCACTCTGCACAACCGACGCCGCTCGGCGGCACGGACGGGTCGACACCGGCGATCTCGGTCACGATTCAGCCTCCGCGGAGTCCTGGTCGATGGGCACGTCGGTGGATCCGTCAGGTCGCTCGGGTCCAATCAGCGGCAGCCAGACCTGGAACCGGGTGTCGCCCGGCACGGACGTGACCCCGATGTCGCCGTGGTGCTTGTTGACCACGATGCGCCAGGAGATGTCCAGCCCCAGCCCGGTGCCCTCGCCGAACGGCTTGGTGGTGAAGAACGGTTCGAAGATCCTGTCGCGGATCTCCTGCGGCACACCGCGTCCGGTGTCGCAGATCTCGACAAGTACGCAATCCTTGTCCCGTGACGTGCGCACGGTGAGCGAGCCGACGCCCTCCATCGCGGCGATAGCGTTGTCGATCAGGTTCGTCCAGACCTGGTTGAGCTCGCCCGCATAGACCGGGACCGTCGGCAGCGTGCGGTCGTAGTCCTTGACGACCTGGATGCCGTCGCCGATCTTGCGGCTCAGCATCAACAGCGTGCTGTCCAGGAGTTCATGCACGTCGACGACCTGGTACGGCGCGCGGTCCATCTGCGAATACTGTTTCGCCGCACCGACCAGCATGGAAACCCTGGTGGTCGAGTCCTGGATCTCGTCCATCAGCATCTCGGTCTCGACGGTGTAGTTCAGCCAGCGGACCGCACCCTCGAGCGTGTCGCTCTCCACGGTGGCGGCTACCTTGTTCAGGAATTCCTCGTCCAGACCGGCCTGCACGAACGTCGGGGCGAGATCCCACCCGCCGGTGATGCCGTGCGCATCGAACCAATCGCCGAGCTGGTCCTCGCGGTCCGAGGCTTCCATGGCCGTCAGGGTCGGGGCCTTCGCCACGCGCTCGACGGCGTCCTCCTGGATGGTGACCAGGGTCGCGAGGGCAGCGCGGTCGAACTTCCCCGCGGCGATCATGCCGAGCTTGTGCCGCATTCCGGCCACCCGGTCCCGCAGCAACGACGTCGCCCGCACCGCCGCCGCAGCCGGGTTGTTCAGCTCGTGGGTCAGCCCCGCCGACAGAGACCCCAATGCCAGCAGTCGCTCTCGTTGACCGGTCGCCTGCTGGCTGCTCCTCATGCCGAAGAACAAACCCTCGAGCAGGTGGATGGCCATCGGGAACCAGTCCGCCATCAGATCCGAGAAGGTGCCCGCGGCCATGACGAAGAAGCGGGAAGGGACAGTGGCCCGCATCGAGTTGTTGTAGACCTGTGGCACCCGATCGCGCAGGTACGCCTGCATCGCGCCGGCGTACACGCCCCGCTGATCGCTGCGAGTGGTTTCCACGTCGTCCTCGCCGACCCGGCGGTACAGCACCAACGATCCGCTGAGCATCACGTAGAAGCAGGTCGCCGCTTCACCCTCGCGGTATACCCAGCCCGGCTCGATGAGCTCGACATGGCCGAGCTCGCAGAGACTCTCGAGTTGGGCATCGGTGAGCTTCTCGAAAAGGAACAGCGTGCGAAGCTCAGCGGTGTCGCACTTCAAGGGGACGTCCGAGATGGGATTCATGTCAACGCTTCTCCAGGTATCGATGCACCAGCATGACGGCCATCGCGCCCTCGCCGACGGCGGAGGCCACTCGCTTGGCCGACTCGGCACGGGCGTCGCCGGCGACGAAGATGCCGGGCACGCTGGTTTCCAGGTGGTAGGGCGCACGGTCGGCAGTCCAGCCGCGGGGTTGGCTGCCCTCCAGCGGCAGGTCGGGACCGGCGATGACGAACCCCCGGCCGTCGCGCAGCACCACGCCGTCCAGCCAATCGGTGCGCGGCGCCGCCCCGATGAACACGAACAGCCGCTCGGTATCGACGACTTCCGTTGTTCCGGAAGCGTTGTCGCGCAAGGTGAGCTGTTCCAGGTGGTCGTCCCCGCTGCCCGCGATGACTTCGGTGTTGGTGCGCACGGTGATGTTGTCGATCGCCGCGATCTGCTGCACCAGGTAGTAGGACATCCCGGCTTCGAGCGACGGGCCCCGCACCAGGATCGTCACCGACTTCGCGCGCCGGGACAGGTACACCGCGGCCTGTCCGGCGGAGTTCGCCCCGCCGACGATGAAGATGTTCTGATCGGCGCACGCAGCCGCCTCGCTCATTGCCGAGCCGTAGTACACGCCGCGGCCGGTGAGGTTGCCCAGTCCCGTCCCGGTGAGCTGCCGGTAGGTCACCCCGGTCGCCAGGATGATGGCGTGCGCGCTCAGCGTCGCGCCGTCGGAGAAACGGATCGACCGGGCCGACCCGTTGAGCTCGATGCCGACCACCTCTCGGGCGGTGACGAATTCGGCGCCGAACTTGGCCGCCTGCCGGCGGGCCCGATCGGTCAGCTGATTGCCGGACACCCCGTCCGGGAAACCGAGGTAGTTCTCGATCCGCGAACTCTGCCCGGCCTGACCGCCAGCGGCGGTGCGCTCGATCAGAATGGTCCGCAGGCCCTCGGACGCGCCGTACACGGCCGCACCGAGCCCGGCCGGTCCGGCGCCGATGACCACGAGGTCGTAGAACTCCTCGGCCGGCTCCGTACCGAGCCCGACCTTCGCGGCCAGCTCGGCGTCGGTGGGTTCCACCAGCACGTCGCCGGACGGCGTGATCACCACCGGCAGGTGCAGGTCGTCGGCGCCGGCCGCCTTCAGCAGGCGCTGCCCGTCGGGCTCGTCACAAAGGTACGGGCGATACGGAACCCCGTTGCGTGCCAAGAACTCTCGGACGTCCGACGTGCGGGCCGACCAGCGGTGACCGACCACCTTGGTTTCCAGCACGGCCCGGTGGTCGGTGGCCTTCCAGGCGGACAGCTGGTCGTCCAGCACCGGGTAGAGCTTCTCCTCGGGTGGGTCCCAGGGCTTGAGCAGGTAGTAGTCCAGGTCCACCACGTTGATGGCGTCGATGGCGGCCTCGGTGTCTGCGTACGCGGTCAGCAGCACCCGGCGGGCGGTGGGGTAGGAGTCCATCGCCTGCTCGAGGAATTCGATGCCCGACATCTGTGGCATCCGGTAGTCCGCGAGCAGCACCGCCACCTCGTCGCCGCGCTTCTTCATCTCCCGCACGGCATCCAGCGCCTGCTGGCCGGACTCGGCGCGGACGATGCGGTAGGCCTCGCCGTACTTGCGCCGCAGGTCGCGCGCGACGGCCCTGGATACGCCCGGGTCGTCGTCCACGGTCAGGATCGCTGGCCGCGGAGCAGCGCCTGCCGTACTTGCCGTCATTGCAGGCCTGCCGGGGCGTTCGACTCGCTCACCGGAGACAGCCTACGGCCAGGCCGGGCAATGGGGGAGAGCGTTCGCCGCCGGCGGACACCGTGAGCGGCTCGCCGGCCCGCGACACCTCGCGCACTTCGGGCCGAAGAACCCGGATTCGTCGAGCTGTCACGGTAAATTCCCGCCATGTCGCGACGAATTGTCCTTTTCGAGCTCAACGAGGTCCCGTGGCGAATCGTCGACGAGTTCGTCGCCGCCGCGCCGCATTCTGCGCTGGTCCGGATCCTGTCCACCAGCCGGTGTTTCACCTCGCTGACCGCCGACCGCGGCCACCTGTCGCCCTGGACGACCTGGCCCACTCTGCACCGCGGGGTGAACGACGAACAGCACATGATCGCCAACTTCGGCCAGAACCGCAGCGTCGCGGACGAGCAGTTCCCGCCGGTGTGGGAACTGCTGCACCGCGCTGGTCTTCCGGTCGGGATCTGCGGAACACTGCACACTTACCCGGTCCCGCCCGATATCCAGGCCTACAGCTTCTATCTGCCGGACACCTTTGCCTCCGAGCCGACCGCGTTCCCGGCGGAGCTGGAGACCTTCCAGGCGTTCAACCTGACCATGGCCAGGGCTTCCTCGCGCAACGTCGACACCTCGATCCCGCGCGGTGCGGCGCTGACCCTGCTGCGATCCGCCCACCGTCTCGGCATCGGGCCGGGCACCTTCGCCGCGCTGGCGCAGCAGCTGGTCGCCGAGCGCCGCAAGCCGTGGCTGACCACCCGCCGCCGGTCGTTCCAGTCGCTGCTCGCGTTCGACGTGTTCGACACCCAGCTGTGGCGTCATCGCCCGGCGTTCAGCTCGTTCTTCTCCAACCACGTCGCGTCGGCGATGCACCGGTACTGGGCGGCGGGTCACCCCGCCGACTACGAACAGCTCGCCCTGGGCGAGGACTGGCTGGAGCGCTACCGCGGCGAGGTGCCCTGGGCGATGCGCCGGGCCGACGAGATGATCGCCCGGCTGGCGGACTTCGTCGAGCACAACCCCGGTTCGGAGCTGTGGATCGCCTCCAGCATGGGCCAGGGCCCCACCTTCGCCCAGCCGTTGGAGACCCAGCTGTACCTGGAGGATCTTCCGGCGTTCATGACCGCCCTGGGTTCAGGTTCACCCGCCGTCCCGGCCGATCGCTGGAACGAGCGGCCCGCGATGTTGCCGCAGCGCAACGTTCGGGTCGACCCCGAGTACGCCGACGGATTCGAAGCCGCACTACGCAGTGTCACCGTCGCCGGCGTGCCGCTGGTGTTCCGGCGCGCCGACGACGGGTTCTTCTCGATGGACTGGGGACACTCGAACCTGCACGACGTGCCGGACGCGGTGCGGGTCGCCGGGCAGGTCCGTGACGCAGAGAGCCTTGGCCTTCGGGTGGTGGAGATCGAGGATCGCTCCGACACCACGGCGTATCACGTGCCGCAGGGCGTGCTGGCCATGTACGACCCGCAGCACCCGGCCTCCGGGCCGTCCGAGCGCGAGGAATTGTCGGTGCTGCACGTAGCACCGACAATCCTTGCCACGCTGGGTGTTCCGGTGCCGGACTACATGCAGGCGCTGATCACCGCGATGATCAGCGCCTGAATGTAGTCCGCTTGCCATGCCCGACGTGGTCAGTCGTCGTTGCTGATGGTGCCGGTGCCGACCGGCGTCCTTCAATGTGTAGCCACTCGAGGCGCTCGACAGCCTGAGCGAGAACGACTCGGCCGACTCCTTGGTCGCGTCGTTCTTGACCGTCACCGTAACTGACGTGCTGGTCTGGCCGGCGGCGCAGTGAGATCGCCACTGGTGGCGGTGCAGTCGGGAGCGGCCCTGGCGGTGCCGTCAGCGGTGGCGAAATGCACGGTCACCGCAGTCGGGTTCGGGTGGTCAGCGTCACCGGGAGGGTGATCACCCTGGTTGACTGGCCGCACCCTGTGGTGGGTGATCTTGTCGATCCCGGTGGTGAGTTCCTCGTGGGTGCGGCGGGTCTTCCCGTGGGCCAGGGTCGCGGCGAGGTCGTCGAGTCCCCTCGGTGTTGGAGTCGGTTGGGCGGACCGGTCAGTCAGTCCTATCGCGGCATGCAGGACTCCTAATGGATCCTGATTGGAGTGCGAAGAGCTACACTTTGGACTATGCCAGCGATCCGAACTGCAGCCAATGCTAGTCCAGCTGAGCTACTAGCCGGTCACCTGGATGGCGTCTCGATGCTGCTACGACGATCGTGCTACACCGGACTGCTACCGGCGCCGGCACCGGACACGTTTCTGGAGTTCAGTTTTTCGCATCTCTGTGACCAGGTCGTCACCATCTCCGAGAACATGGAGCGCGTCGGGCTACCTGCGAAGGCGTCGTATCACCGGCTGACGGCGCTGCCGGCATGGCAGCACTGCTTGCAGGCAGGGCGGGCAATCGGGGGCGGGGGGCCAGACCCGGAGAGTTGGAGGGAATCGTTGGGTGAGATCGCTGGGCCGTTGAGTACTGCCGTCGACGAGATGAACGATCAGATTGAGATGTCCCCGCAGCCCGCGGGAGAGTGGGGACCCGCGATCGAAACGCTGGGTGACGATTTCCTTGCTCAACTCGTGGGCGCCTCGCCGTCATCGGTCCGCCGCTACGCGAACCAGACTCGGAGTACCCCCCAGAACGTCGCCGAACGCTTACATTTCATCGCCATGCTGCTCGCCGACCTCGCAGGCAGCTACAACGAGTTCGGCATTCGGCGGTGGTTCTCGCGGCCGCGATCGGCGCTGGGCGGTCAGAGTCCTGCAACCCTCCTCGCGGGGGAGTTCGATGTCGATGGCGAATCCGCCGCGGCCGTCGCGCGCCTTGCCGCGGCGCTGACAGGCGCTGGTGCCGCTTGATCGGGTTCCGCCACGCCGACTCACGCTTCCCGTTCCTGTGGGAAACCGCGGCCCAGCCGGCGGCCCGCTGGCACGGAACAGGGGAGGGCCCCTGCCAGTATTTCGCTGACAGCCCGGACGGCGCTTGGGCGGAGTTCCTCCGGCACGAGGAGATCACCGATCCGATCGACCTCGCCGGCATCGAGCGAAGCCTGTGGGCTGTTGAGGTCGGCGATGCCGTGCTCGAGCAGGCACATCCGGTCGCGGCAAACACCAAGACCGCGAGCCCGGTCGATACCGACGATCTCTGCTGCGACGAGGGAACATACGCCGCCTGCCAGGCTTACGCGCGCTCCGCTCGCTCTGCTGGCGCCACCGAACTGATCGCCCCGTCCGCGGCGCTGCTGCCCGGAGCGGCCCGGGGGCAGTACACGGACGGTATTCTCTGCGAAGCGGCCGACCGCGACGGCCAGGTCTGGGTGCTCTACGGCAAGCGCCCCGACCTGCGTGCCTGGCGGGCCGTCGAACGCGGCTCCCCGCCCCGCAGAGTGCTTGACCTCGTACGGCACTTCGGCGCGTAGCACGGAGGCCCTACCCAAGACTCGCGGATAGGGCCTCTGACCTGCTGTAATGCGCCTGTGCCCCCGGCAGGATTCGAACCTGCGCACCCGCCTCCGGAGGGCGTATCAACGTGCTGGTCAGAGGACCCAGATGCGCTCTGACCTGGGGTTATGGTCATACTGGATGACGTTGAATGACGGTCCCTCACCACAAAGTGTGGGCAAAATGTGGGCACGCCTCCGATACGAAAGTGATCATGGTCCGCGATACAGGCGCCTGCATAAGGGGTCCCGTTCTGTTCGACGTCAAATACCATGTGCCGCAATACTCCATCCGCGATGCGAGGCGAGGGTCGAGCCTCACACGATGGGTTCGGGCTTTCGTTTGGGAACGCCGGCGTCGATATGGCCAATCGACGACCACGGTCGTCGGCGATCTCCGGTTCCTCAATTGGCTGCGTGGACGGCAAGGCATCGTCAGGTCCATTCGTGCGATCACGGGTGTTCGCCCCAAAGCCTCGTTGGCCGAGGCACGACCGCTGAGACTACGTGACCGTGACCGAATCTCCGAACTCATGTGTCAAAAGTGTCCATTTTCGGGCCTACAAGAACGCTTGGTATGGGTAGAAGGACTCGTCGTGGTCAAACGGACCCACCGTGAGAGGACAAGCCCAGTGTCGAACTCCCTACTCACCCCTGCGGAAGCCAGCGGGCAGCTCGGACTCACCCCAGGAGCCTTGGCACAGCTCCGGTACACCGGCGGTGGTCCTCGCTTCATCAAACTGACCGCCAGGGCGGTTCGATATCGACAGTGCGATCTGGACGCATGGATTGCGGCGAAGGCACGCACCAGTACGCGCGACGTTGGCGTTGCCCGCTGACGACCATGAACTCGACGTCACAGCTCGAGCTGACGCATCTGAAGATTCAGTTCCGTCCGAGCGTATGTGACGTACGGACGTTGCATTCGTAGAGGCTGAGATGCGCGAGGATGCGTCGCGGCTTCTCGAACCAACAACCGGACGGTTACTGGTTCGAGTCCAGTCGGGGGAGCACGGTCACGCAGGTCAGAGGCTTAGAGGCAAGGTCCGTGAGGTGAGCGTGGGGAACCCTGACCGCATTTGGGGTCCCCGCGAGTGCCGAACCGGCGGCGCCCCGGAGCAGGCTAGCGCCGCCGTCAGGGTCATCAGTGGCCGCTGGTCAGCTCGATCAGCGCGATCGCCAGTGGCTGCTTGAACGGCAGCCCGGCGCGGAGGTGGCGTCGTCGCGGCCGCAACCGGAGTAGGGATCGATCGCGACCACAGTGCCGATCTGTTCGTAGACCACCCCGACCGCCGAGCGGACCAGCACGACGGGCCTGTGTGTCCGGCAGTCCGTTGGCCAGCGCAACCTTCCTGGCCCGGTGCCGTGTTGCGGCGGGCGCGACGATGGACGTACGCCCTTTTCCGGAAACCAGGAAGGCAACCGATGGCCCGCACGGCGCATGCAGCGGTGTTGGAGAAGCAGGCGCGCGCGATTTCGCTGCACGGCGAGGGGTGCAGCTTCGACGAGATTGCCGAGCAACTGGGCTACTCGAACCGGGGCTCGGCGTGGAAGGCGGTGGACCGGGGCCTGCGGGTACAGCGTGACCTCCGTGCCGACGAGTACCTGCAGACCCATATCGACCGATACGAAGCCGTCCTGGCCACCTGGTGGGAGAAGGCCACCACCGGCCAGGATGCCAAGGCTGCGAACATCGTCCTGCGCACGCTGGAGCGGCTGGACAAGGTGCTACGACTGGGAGACGGTGACATCGTCGCCAGCCGTGAAACACTTGTCGTAAGTGCGAACCCGAAGGAGTACGCCAAGCAACTCCAGCAGGTCGTCGAGGAGCGCGAGCACTAGGCGCGCGCCAGGCGGTAGCCCCGGCGGCCGAGGGGCTGGATGCGACCCGCCCAGCGAGCGTTGCGACACTGCCCGACATGCCGTTGCCGGTGATGACTGCGAGTAGCAGGGTGCGGTGGTTCCGGGGCGGTGACGTGAAGCTGGTGCACCCCCGGACATTCCGGCCTACTTCGACCAGGTCGGCACCTCCAACGGCCCCATCGAAGCCATCAACGGACGACTGGGGGACTCCTGCCGCGGCACCTGGGGACCCCAGGCACGGGCCAACAGGAACGGGGACGGCTGGGTGGGCGATCCTCTCGGAGATCCTCGCCATCGGCCGCTGTGTAGGCCCTCAGGACTTAGTGGTGAGCATCGCGATCTTCCCGGGCGAGAGTGTCCAGGCCATCAGGGGCGCATTCACCTGATAGACCTGGACAGCGTGCTAGGCCGCCTCCACGAGGAGACGGCCGGGCAGGGACTTCGGGGTGCAGGTCAGCATGGCTCACTCCATTCCCTGGTCATAACCCTCATTCCGAGTGCGAGTCAAATTGCCGGTCTCCAGCTTCACACGAAGCTGGTAGATCAGCAGGACGGCGTCATGAAACATCTTGTGCAGTCGGTTCAAAGAAAATAGTTTCTATACGCCAGCCGGCGTGAGGTCATTCGGGACCTTGTCGTTCCCGTCTTGGGCGATCCGTGGGGAGTTTCTATACGCCAGTCGGCGTGAGGTCATTCGGGACCGCCAACCCCACGCACCCGAGGACGTGCCAAGGTTTCTTTACGCCAGTCGGCGTGAGGTCATTCGGGACCATCACGTTCGAGCGCCAGGTAGCGCACGGCCTATTGATGTTTCTATACGCCAGTCGGCGTCAGGTCATTGGGGACCGTTTAACCGGTACGCAGCGAGTCGGGCTTATGTCGCAAGTTTCTATACGCCAGTCGGCGTGAGGTCATTCGGGACAGCGAGCGCGTGGTGGAGTCGTGGGCGGAAGACGAGTTTCTATACGCCAGTCGGCGTGAGGTCATTCGGGACGGTGACCTGAGGCTGTCCAGACCTGCCCAGACGCCTCACGTTTCTATACGCCAGTCGGCGTGAGGTCATTCGGGACGCGAGACCGCATGTCAGAGTCAGCTACCAGAGGTGGAGGGTTTCTATACGCCAGTCGGCGTGAGGTCATTCGGGACTTACAGACGTCCGCTGCACAAACTACGGGGTATTCGTTTCTATACGCCAGTCGGCGTGAGGTCATTCGGGACACGGGCAGATCGTAATGCCGGTCAATGACGACCAGCCGCCGGTGCCCAGGATCATCGACGTCCACCGGTCGAACCCGCTGTAGGCGATGTCGCGCAGCTGCTGTAGCTGCGGCCCGGAGTGGATGTAGATCGGTACGCCGAGTCCGGCGGCGGCGTCGAAGATCGGCAGGTCCGCCTCGAACACGTCGACGGGCACCGTAGGATCCTGGTTGTGGTGTTCCCGAACTGCCGGTCGGGTGTCGTACGGCCCGGGGTTGCGGGCCGCGGCGCGAGGGTAGGAAACAGACAGGGCCTGCGGCAATTCGGTACAGCCTCACCGCCGGTCACAGGCGGCGCCGACAACGAAGGAAATCGGAGCCCTCTCGACAAGCGCTCCTCCCCGGAGTAGCCAGGGTACTCAGCTCGTCTCCTATCGGAAGGCACAAACCTCATGCCCGAATATCAGACGTACACCGACGTCCTCGCGGGGGCGTGCCCCTTCGGCGGCGACACCGTCGGCGGTGCGCAGACCTCCACGCCGACGCTGCAGGACTGGTACCCCGACCGGCTGCGCGTGGAGCAGCTGCACCGTGACGGCGCGGCCGCCAATCCGCTGGCCGACCTCGACTACCCCGCCGCCTTCGCCACGATCGACCTGCCCGAGCTCAAGGCCGACATCAAGCACTTCCTCACCACCTCGGTGTCGTGGTGGCCCTCGGACTACGGCAACTACGGGCCGCAGATGGTCCGGATGGCCTGGCACGCCGCGGGTACCTACCGCATCGCCGACGGACGCGGCGGCGCCGGTCAGGCCATGCAGCGCTTCGCCCCGATCAGCAGTTGGTGGGACAACGGCAACACCGACAAGTCCCGGCGCCTGCTGTGGCCCATCAAGCAGAAGTACGGCAGCGCCCTCTCCTGGGCCGACCTGATGATCCTGACCGGCAACTGCGCCCTCGAGATCATGGGCCTCCCCACGCACGGCTTCGGCGGTGGCCGCCGCGACGCGTGGGAGGCCGACGACTCGACCTACTGGGGTCCGGAGTACATCGACAACACCAACCCCGGTTCCTTCGACGCCATGGTCATGCGCAGCGGGCGCTGGACCGGTGAGCCCGGCGACGCCGACTACGCCCTCGAGCAACCGCTGGCCGCGTCGCACCAGTCGCTGATCTACGTCAACCCGGAGGGCCCCAACGCCAACGGCGACCCGGCCGCCTCGGCCGTCGACATCCGCATCACCTTCGGCCGTATGGCGATGAACGACGAGGAGACGGTGGCACTGATCGCCGGTGGTCACGCGTTCGGCAAGAGCCACGGCAAGGTGGCCGCGGACGAGATCGGCCCGCCCCCGGAGATCGCCCCGATGGAGGCGATGGGCCTGGGCTGGCAGAACCCCGAGGGCACCGGCTTCGCCGAGTACACGATGACCAACGGCATCGAGGGTTCATGGACCCCGAACCCGACCCAGTGGGATAACACCTACCTGGAGAACCTGTTCGGCTTCGAGTGGAAGCAGTCCAAGAGCCCGGCCGGTGCGATCCAGTGGACGCCCAGCGACGAGCAGAACAGCCCGCGCACCCCCGACGCGCACCTCGACGGTGTCGTCCACCCGCTGATGATGATGACCAGCGACATCGCGCTGAAGGTCGACCCGGTCTACCGCGAGGTCTGCCTGAAGTTTCTGGCCGACTTCGACGCCTTCACCGACGCGTTCTCCAAGGCCTGGTTCAAGCTGACCCACCGCGACATGGGCCCCAAGTCGCGGTACCTCGGCCCCGAGGTCAACACCGATGAGCTGCCCTGGCAGGACCCGCTGCCCGCGGTGGAGCACCCGCTGGTCGGCGAAGCCGAGGTCGCCCGCCTCAAGCGGGCCGTCCTGGACGCCGAGCTCTCCGTCTCCGACCTCGCCTTCACCGCGTTCTCGTCCGCCGCCACGTACCGCGACACCGACAAGCGCGGCGGCGCGAACGGGGCGCGGCTGACCCTCGCCCCGCAGAAGGACTGGACGGTGAACCGCCGGACCGTCGACGTCGTCGCCGCCCTGCGTAGGGTCATGGACACATTCAACGCCGCCGGACCGGCCCGGATCAGCCTGGCCGACCTCATCGTGCTCGGCGGCTGCGTGGCCGTGGAGCAGGCCGCGAAGGCGGCGGGAGAGGACGTGCAGGTACCGTTCACCCCCGGCCGCGTCGACGCCACCGACGCCCAGACCGACGTCCCCACCTTCGAGTGGCTGGCCCCCGTCGTCGACGGCTTCCGCGGCTACGTGCAGGACGGGTACGCCCAGATCACCACCATCGCTCCGGAGCAGATGTTCCTCGACCGGGCCGCACAGATGAAGCTCACCGCCCCGGAGTGGGTCGCTCTCACTGGCGGTCTGCGGGTGTTGGGTTGCAACCACGACTCCTCCCTCAACGGGGTCTTCACCGACCGGGTCGGCACGCTCAGCACCGACTTCTTCACGACCCTGACGAGCATGGACTTCGAGTGGCGCAAGGTCGACGAGGCCGGCACCGCGTTCACCCTGAACGACCGGGACAGCGGTGCGACGGTCTACCGGGCCACCCGCAACGACCTGCTGTTCGGCTCCAACACCCAGCTGCGCGCCGTCGCCGAGGTGTACGCCGGCAGTGACGGCCAGCCACGCTTCGTGCGCGACTTCGTCGCGGTGTGGGACAAGGTCATGATGGCCGACCGCTACGACGTCGCCGACCGTCGGGCCGACCGCGGCTGACCGTGCTCAACCCGCCGGCCCCCGTCACCCAACAGATCAGGAGCCGCAGCCAGCAGCCGATCAGCCAACGCCGCCACAGCGTCGGCATCGGCGAGGTCGGCGACGACGGGTTCCACGACGACACCGTGCGTGCTCTGGAGTGCCGCGGCGAGCTCGTCGAGGCGCTCGCGCCGTCGGGCGACCAGCACCAGGTCGTAGTTGTCGGCGGCCAGTCCTTCGGCGTACGCGCGGCCGATCCCGGACGACGCCCCGGTCACCAACGCAGCTGGCATGAGCTACTCCTCGTTCGTGAACGCCCCCGGGGAAGCAGTCTGTTGTCAGGCTACCGTCGCAGGGCCTTTCGCCCCGCGCCCACGGGGTAACCGCCGTCCGACGCCTCCTCCATGACCCACCGGCAGCGACCTGATCAGGTTTCCGCTCATGCCGCGATCCGAAAATGGTCCTCGGCGGATACATCGCCGCCGCATACCGGATCAACTATGTGCTGGACTTCGCCGTGTTCGGGCCGCCTCTGATCGTCGCGGCGGCCGTCACCGCCAGTGCCGCGCGGTTGCGCATTCTGCATCGCTCAATCACTGACCGCTGCCGTTCACGGGAAACCGGCTAACGGTGACGGAGAGCTTGGACGGCGAGAGTGACAAGCAACGACGCACCGCAGAAGCCGAGCAGGCCGGCGGCACCGAGAGAGCTCTGCGCATTCGCTGCGATACCGAGCACTCCAGAGAGAACGGTGATGACCCAAAGCAGCGCGAGCGACCCGGACGGCTCCGCCTTGCGCGGTTCCGGCGGCGGGTTCGGCGTCTGCTGCCAGGTCGGCTGGAACTGGGGCACGGCCCAGGCCGGGGGCTCTGTGCCGTTGGGCGGTACCTGCGTACCGTGCGGCGGGATCACGGGACGACCGTTCGTCGTCATGATGTCTCGTTCGGCAACATCGGTGTTGCTCCCCCCGGGGGCAACGCCCCCACCCTTCGATCCTCATCCCCACGGCACTTCGGCGCCGGATCGTTGGTTGTCTCTCTCGGGTGCCTTTCGACCCAGTTGGGGCCTCTCAGTGCCCGGCTCTATGCCGCCTGCAAGATCAACCACCTGCAGCGCGCGCCGCGCACCGGAGATGATCTTCGTCCGGCAGTTATGGGCCCGTAGGGCCACATCTTGCCTCCAAGCTTCCCACGGGCTCACAGGGTCACTCGAAAGGGCGCTCAACGGCCAGCAGCGGTGACCGGGTAGGACGACGATCGAGGGGCGGGTGGTCGCGTCCTGCTACTGACGGAGACAGCAACGGGAGAGGACCAGACGGTGGCGGCGGAGTGGTGGGCGCAATTCCGTGAGGGCGCACTGGGCGGCGGCAAGCCGGAGTTGCGGACGGAGACACCCATGCGGGGCCTGGTGATCGTGGCAGCGGGGGACGGGTGGTCCCGGTACGAGGTGCGGGACGACCGTCCGGTCAGCATCCATCCGGATGGCCGGAACGTGTGGGCGGTGATCTGGCGGGGGAACAGGCCGGGCGACGGCGCTTGACATCGGGTGGAGCATGGCCGACTCGGCCGCCGCTTAGGGCTCGCGCAATATTGTGCTAGTGTCCGGCGCCAGAGATTCGTTTCAATAGTCGTCCGAGTGACTCGAGGATCTCGTCGGCGCTCTTGGTCCAGATGAAGGGTTTCGGGTGGGTGT
>Ga0208716_1000561_pt1 | contig 15262 bp, 10 predicted proteins | sample NGESurdeep092012_8_FD_184482 | JGI IMG/M metagenome (GOLD analysis project Ga0208716, IMG submission 184482) | Arctic peat soil microbial communities from Barrow, Alaska - NGEE Surface sample 415-3 deep-092012 (SPAdes) | ecosystem: Environmental > Terrestrial > Soil > Wetlands > Peat ...
ACGAGGTTCGTCGCGAAACGGACCCCACTTCCGTCGGGCACGATCCCGTTCGCACCGGGAGCGCCATTGAACACGACCGCGTTGAGGTCCTCCGGGGCGAGCGCGTCCGTCTCGTCGATCCGAATGCCGAGAATCCGGGCGAGAGGGCCGGGCGCGTCCATCCCGAATGCGTTGTCGGACTCGTCGACGCGCCCCGACAAGAACGACGTGACGAACGCGCCGCCGCCCTCGACGAAGGCCTCGACGCGCGCGGCGATATCGCCCTTGATCACGTGCAGCAGCGGTGCCACGACCACCTCATACTCCGAGAGGTCCGCGTCGACGGGCACCACGTCGACGGCGACGTTCTGCTCGTACAACGCCCGGTAGTACCCGATGAGCGTCTGCTGGTAGGACACGTGCCTCGACGGTCCATCGGAGATCTCGACCGCCCACCAGCTGTCCCAGTCGAACACGAGCGCGACCTTCGCGTGCGTGCGCGCTCCCACGATCTCCCCCGCGAGCGCAGCGAGTTCCTGCCCCAGTCCGGCAACCTCCCGGAACACGCGGGTGTCCGACCGCCCGGCATGGTTGATGACCGCCCCGTGGTCCTTCTCGCTCGCCCCGCGGGACTGGCGCATCTGGAAGAACAGCACCGCATCGGCGCCGTGCGCCACGGCCTGGTAGCTCCACAGTCGCATGACCCCGGGGCGCTTCACCGGGTTGAAGAGACGACTCGACGTCTGCGAGGGTGTCTGTTCCATGAGCCAGAACGGCTGCCCACCTTTGAGGCCGCGCATGAGATCGTGGGTGAGCGCCATGCGTGCGTGGGACTGCATGTCGGGCGGGTAGTTGTCCCACGACACGAAGTCCAGGTGGGGCGCCCATCGGAAGTAGTCGAGCGGCCGGTACATGCCCATGAGGTTTGTCGTCACCGGCAGGTCGGGACTGAACTCACGGATGGCGGCCTTCTCGTCGATGAAGTTCTGCAACATGCTGTCGGAGTTGAACCGCAGGTAGTCGAGCGTGATGCCCTGGAACGCGGTGACGTTGGGCCCGCCCCAGTGCTCGCTGAGCGCGCTGGGCGAAACGATCTCCTCCCAGGCGTGGAACGTGTGGGACCAGAACGCCGTGTTCCACGCCTCGTTGAGCGCGTCCAGGGTCCCGTACCGTTCCCGCAACCACACCCGGAACGCGGCCCCGCAGCGCTCGCAGTAGCAGGTTCCCCCGTACTCGTTGTTGACGTGCCACGCCACGATGACGCCCGACGCCGGACGGTCCGTTGCGCTGTAACGCTCGGCGATGCGGCGCGCGAGCTCGACGGAGAACCGTCGGTACGCCGGACTGTTCGGGCAGGAGTTGTGCCGCTGCCCGAACACATGCCGTCGGCCCTCGAAGTCCACCCGTGTGACGTCCGGGTACGTGCGCGCCATCCACGCGGGGTGCGCCGCTGTCGAGGTCGCGAGACACACGCTCTTCCCTGCTGCAGCGAGTTTCTCGAGGATCCGGTCCAACACTACGAAGTCATAGGTGTGCTCGTCGGGCTGCAGCGTTCCCCAGGAGAAGACGTTCACCGTGAGCGTGTCGACGTTCGCCTCGTCGAAGAGCTCCATGTCCCGGTCCCAGATGTCCTCGGGCCACTGCTCCGGGTTGTAGTCGCCACCGAAGAGGATCTTGTCCATGCGCATGGTCCCTACTTTGCAGGATTCTCCGTCGGGGAAGCCCCGTCGGCCGGGCCGGTGAACCGCGCCGCTACCTGTGTCACGAGGTCTGCGGTGTTGAGCGCGAAGAGATAGACGAACAACGAACCGCACAGGAGCAGCACCCAGTCGGACGTGAGGAGCAACAGCACAGCGGCGAGGAACAGGGTCGCCAGGTTGCCGAGGGTGATCCGGAGCGGCCTACCCAGGTAGAACAGCGACAGCCGCGCCAGGTCACGCTGCCGGAAGTTGAACGACGTGCTGATCACCATCATGTTCATGAGCCACAGGGCGCCGAAGAGCGCCACGACCAGAACCACGATCTGCAGCGCGGCGTCCACATCAGAGCCCCGCGTCTCCAGGAACCGGAGGTTCAGCAGGAGGATGGTCAGGACAGCGACCGCAGGCACCCAGTATTTCAATGTGTCCGTGAGGTTCAGCCGGTACCCGCGCAGGAAGTCGCGGGTCGGATCGAGGTCCTTCTCCCGCATGATCTTGCGCACGCAGTGGAGCGTTGCCGCGAGCGCCGGGCCCAGGAACGTTCCAGCGATCGCGTAGAGGATCGCGTTGGAAACATCCCGGTAAAGGAACAGGAGCGCGACGACGAACGGAAGGCTCGCAACGACGAAGTAGAACTCCGTCGCGATGAGCCAGTACACGTGGTTGGTGAACCGAAAGAGAACGCCGTCACCGAACTGGCGGCCGCGCTCGTCGGTCATGCGCCCGACCTCGCCACCCGGCGGTCGTCGAGCTCGGCGTAGGCGCCCGTGGTCGCCGCGAACGCCTTGCCGAGCGTCGATGTGGGGTCCCGTGCGATGGCGACAAACCGGTCGGCGATCGCAAGGTAGCCGGCCGCGTCGGGATGCAGTCCATCACGCAGGTGGGCGACGTCCGCTTCACCGAGGAGGCTCAGCCCGTCCAGGTACCACAGGTTCCCGTCGGTCCGTCGGCGCCCCTCGACAATAGATGCGAGCGCGACCCTCATGTCGACTAGCGTCAGCAAGCCGTCCCCCTCTGACCTCTCAACGTCCGGGTGGTGCGCCCGGCCCTGCGCGTCGAACTGGGTGGGGCCGGGGTGCCGCTCATGGACCGGGCATGCGATGGGTGAGATCACCACGACCGGCGTCTGCGGGTGCCCCTCGCGCACGGTGTCGAGGAACCCGTGCACGGCCGGGGTGAAGGTACGAGCGGTGAAGCTATTGCCGTTCACGACGTTGATGCCGATCTTGGCGCTGATGAGATCGGCGGGCAGGTCGCGGATGGTCCGCGCGACGTACGGATCGAGGTGCGCGCTGCCACCGAAGCCGAAGTTTGTCACGTGCAATCCGAGCTGCTCGGCCGCGCGGACCGGCCAGACCCCCATCGGCGTCTCGGCGTTCGAGCAGTGGCTGATCGAGCTGCCGTAGTGGATCCAGCGGGGTGCGTCGACCGGTGCGGGGACCAGGTCCGCGTCGGCACGGATCCCGAGCAGTTCCACAGCGGCCGTGTGCGGCAGCCAGATTGCGACCCGGCGTCGACCCGCCCCCACGACCGGCGCCCCAAGGTCGATGCGGATGCTGGTCGGTCGCCCCTTTCTCAGCTCGGTGAGGCCCGCGGGCCCGACCGTATACAGGTTTCCCTCGTCGAAGCGCTGGGCCCGAAGGTGTCCGCCGTCCACCGTGGTGGCAACCACCGCGTCGCGCGGCAAGTTCCCCAACGACGGGACCGAGTACCGCGTGAACAGGACGTCGACCTCGATCCAGGTCGCGGCCGTGAGCAACTCCAGACGCACACCGGAGCCCTGACCCGCGGCGATGCCCATCGCCAAATCCTGGCCATATTGCTCGCGAGTCCAGGCGGGAAGCCGATGGAACGCGAGCCCCTGTCTGGTGTCCTCAAGGCAGGGGGCGCCTTGAAGCGCGGCTCGAAGCAGTTCCTTCTCCGTTGTTCGCACGTCAGCTACCGTTCGGTTCCGTCATCTTGAAGCACGTTGAAGACATGGCGCTCGCCGCGTCCGACAGCTTCTGGACCCTGTCGGTACCGGCTGGCATGCCACGGCACCGATCACCGACCACCACGCCCATCGTTGCTGCCGTTGTATTCAGCGCGCAATTGCCCGCTGCTGGGCTGTGGTACGGACTTCGATCGTCAGCTCTCATGCCCCGGACCTTGCCACCTTGCGGTCGTCCAGCCCAGGGTAACTGGGGGACTCGTCACGGATCGGGGTCAGTTCGACGAGCGTGATCTCGTTGCGAGACAGCGTCAGTTCCAGTTCCACACGGCCGCCTGTCGGTTCGCGGACCGCCGTGCTCACCGCGGGAGCTGAACACTCCTTGATGACTGCGATCTGCTCGCGGGTCGGGAAGCGCGGCCGTCCCAGCTGCTGCCACACGGTCCAGCTGTTGCCTACCTGCTCATTGACGGTGCGGCGCTTCACGAACACGTTCGCGTCACCTACCGGGAGCGAGACGGTGATGGTCCTGCTCGCTGGTGCTCCGCCGTCGTGCACCTCATCGTCGTAGGCATAGTTCCAGGCGAGAAGGGCCACGGAACCGTCGTCTCGGCGGACGACGTGCAGGTTGTCATCCCGGTGGAGGAGCTCGCCGGTGAGATGGGCGAAGAACTCGTACAGGTGATACGTCGGCTTCTTCACCTGCTGGTGGGTCAGGAGCCCGAATCCGCCGTGGAACAGAGTCGTCGGGATGTTCTCCTCCTCGAACACGTCGCAGAACGTCCAGTAGGAGAACGACTCAGCCACGTCGCCACCCTGGCTCAGCACCTTCGCGAGGTACGCGGCATTGAACGCCGTGTCATGCACCGGGTTGATCGACGTGTAGGAACTGTTGAACTCCGTGATGTGCACCGGGAGGTTCGGGTACGCGGAGCGCCCCGCGTACTCGCGGCCCGTCGCGAAATCCCGGAGAAGCGATTCCGGTGGGGCGATCTCCTGGTAGGCGGCGAACGGGATCGAACCACGGGGCCCCGAGGAGTACGCGTGGCGAGAGAGGAAGTCGACCGGGACGCTCTCCTCATCGCAGAAGCGCAGGAAGTCCGCCATCCAATGGTCCGAGCCACCGCAGATCGCCGGCCCGCCGACCTGGAAACCGGGGTCGATGGCCTTGATCGCTCCAACGGTCTCCCGGTAGAGCTTGAAGTACTCCGCCTGGTCGGCGTCCTTCCAGAAGTTTGACAGGTTCGGCTCGTTCCAGATCTCGAAGGGCCACGTGAGGACCTCCTGGAGCCCGTACCGCTCTACGAAGTGGGTGACCACCGCGTGGATGAGGTCACGCCACCGTCCGTAGTCCTTGGGCGGGGTGACGTTGCCCTTCCACCAGAAGACTGTCTCGGTCGACGACGCCAGCGCCTCGGGCATGAACCCGATCTCCACGAACGGCTTCAGCCCCAGGTCGAGGAAGGCGTCAAAGATCCGGTCGATGTACGTGAAGTTGTACAACACATGGATCTCGCCCTCCCACTCGTACTCCCGGTAGATGCCCACGTCATCGTGCAACAGACCGTGGCCCCGGATGTACCGGAACCCGATCTCCTTCTGGACGAGCGCGAGAGATTCCAGGTAGTCCCTGCGGAGCGCGAGGCTCAGGCGCCCCGTACCGACGCATTCCCGCCATGCGTCATGAGACGCCGAATGGGTTCCCGCCACGGGGATCACAACATTCACGACCACAGCTCCCACTTATACCCCGAAGACAAGCGCAGCGGACAGGACGACGGGGCGCCAGCTGGTGGCCGGCTCACCACCAGCTGGCGCCCCGTCCCCCACACTCGGTTCCCGGGAACCGGTTCAGGACACGGACAGGACCTACTTCGGCGACCCCGACGGCGATGGCGACCCCGACGGCGATGGCGCTGTCGTCTTGAACGCCTTGTAGGCCGCGTTGAACATGTCCGTGTACTTCGTCATTCCCTTGCCCTCGAGCTCGGTGACGAAGGCGTCGAACGTCGACAGATCCCGCTGACCGAGGATGAACTGGAGCGTTGCCTGGTCCGCGTAGTCCTTCAGCGGGGTGGCCAGCAACGTCGCCTGCTCGCGATCCGCATCTGCGAGCGGAGCCGGCGGCGCGAACGGCTCGAGAGTCTTCGCCTTCATCGCCTTCTGGAACTCGATCTCCTCCGGGCTCATCATCGACTGCAACAGGTCCGTCGTGCCGCCGTAGGCGAACACACCCCCGGAGAAGCCGTAGTCGACACGCAGGTCCTTGGTCCCGGCGGGGTTGAGCCCCTGGAAGTTCACGTCCGGTGCGAGCTTGCGCACGCCGTCCGCGCCCTTCTCGTACGTGGTGCCCTTGACGCCCCACTTGGCGAATTCCTGGCCCGCGTCCGAGTAGTACAGCCAGTCGATGAACTGCATCATCGCGACGAAGTTCTTACTCTTCAAGGCGCTGGCGTTGATCATCACGCCGTTCTCCAGGCGTGTGCCAGCCATGATGTTGCCGGCCGGGCCGGCCGGGACGGTGATCTTCTTGATGGAGTACTTGCCGGCGCCCAGCGACGTGTCCATCGACTTCCGGTAGGTCACGATGTCCTGCGAGTTGGCGCTGATGACGAACGACTTGCCGGTGACGAACTTCTGGATCGCTTGGTCGTCCTTCTGCGTGAAGCTCTCCGGGTCCATCAGTCCGCCCTTGACGAGCGAGTTGAAGTACTCGAGCACTTGCTTGTACGCGGGCTGCGCTGCGGCGTACACGAACTTGTCGGCAGCCTTGTCGAAGCGCAGTCCGCTGGTGAGGCCCCAGCCCGCCGACGTGCCGAAGTTCTGCGCGGCGATGTTGAGCACGCTGAGCCCGGTATAGCGGTCCGAGAACGGGATGGAGGACGGGTACGCAGCCTTGAGCTTTTGGAGCGCGGACTTCAGCTCGTCCCAGGTCGTCGGGATCGCGATTCCCTGCTTCTCGAAGATGTCCGTACGCACGGCGAGCGTGTAGTCAGGCCAGATCTCCTGGTGGAGACCGGGCAGGACGTAGTACTTGCCGTTGACCTGGCGCAGGAGGTCGATCTCGTTCGCGAGGCCCCAGTCCTTGAGCTTCTTCTCGAAGTTCGGCATGAGGTCGAGGTAGTCGCTCACGGGCAGGACCGCCCCGGAGGCCACGAAGGGCGTCTCCTGGCCGGCGTACGTCTTGGGGATGATCATCGGGGCGTCCCCGGCGCCGATGAGCAGGCTGCGCTTCTGCTGGTAGTCGCTCAACGGCACGATCGTGAGATCGAGCGTGACGTTGGTCAGCTCGGTGATCTTCTGCCACAGGAGCCAATCGGCCTTGTACGGGTAGGTAGGGGAGTCGTTGTACAGGACCGTGAACTTCATCGGCTCGGTCGCCTTGAAGGTCGTATCAGCCTTGTAGTCCTTCATCGCGCCGACCGACACGTCGGCGAGGCCGGCGGCGGACCCAGCGGGTCCGGCAGACCCAGCGGGTCCAGTCCCGGTGGGTGTCTCATTGCACGCGGTAAGCGCGCTCACCATGCTGATCACCGCGACGGCCGCGACGATCCGAGAGTAGTTACTTCTCATCGACATCCCTTTCGAATCTTCTCGCCGAGAACCTCATTGTTTGACTGAACCGAGCATGACGCCTGTAACGAAGTACTTCTGGACGAATGGATAGATGCAGAGGATCGGCACGACGGAGAGCACCATCGCCACCGCCTTGACATTCGAGGCGATCTGCGTGAGGTTCTCGGCGCTCCCACCGAACGATGTCCCCTCCGATGTGGCCCCCGCAATCAAATTGCGCAAGAAGATCGTGACCGGGAACAACTCCTTCTTGTCGAGGTAGAGGAACGCACTGAACCAGGAGTTCCAGTTGACCACCGCGTAGAACAGGATCATCGTCGCGAGAACCGCCTTGCTCAGCGGTAGGACGATGCGCAAGAGGATGCCGTAGGTATTCAACCCGTCGATCGCGGCGGCCTCCTCGAGCTCCTCCGGCATGTTCTCGAAGAACGACTTCATGATGAGCAGGTTGAAGACGCTGATCGCGTTGGGCAGGACGATCGCCCACAAGGTGTTCTTCATCCCGAGGCTCGTGATGAGCACGTAGTTCGGGATGATCCCGCCGTTGAAGAACATCGTGAACACCGCGATCCCGATGAAGAGGTTCCTGCCCTTGAGGCGACGTTTGGAGATCGCGTATGCAAAGAAGGTCGTGAGCACGATCGAGATCGCGGTCGCGACGACCGTGTAGATCACGGTGTTCTTGTAGTTGGTCCAGAACATCGAGTCGGCCATGACAACCTTGTATGTCTCGAGGTTGAAGCCGAGCGGAATGAGGTTCACCTTCCCTGCGTTGATGTTCCCCTCGGAGCTGAATGACTGCGCGACCATGTTGAGGAACGGGTAGAAGGTCACGAAGACGATCACCAGCAGGACAACGACGTTGAAGACCCTGAAGAGTCTGTAGGCGGTCGAATCCTTCACTGCGCCCTCCTACCACAGGCTCGTGCCGACGAGGCGTTTGGAAAGAGCGTTTGCCGACAGGACGAGGGTCAATCCGATGATTGACTCGAAGAGCCCGATCGCTGTCGCGTAACTGAAGTTGTTCGACAGGATACCGACGCGATACAGGTAGGTCGAGATGACATCCGCTGTGGGGTAGACCAACGGGTTGTACAGCAGCAGGATCTTCTCGAATCCGACGGCCATGAAGCTTCCGATATTGAGGACGAGCAGCGTCATGATTATCGGCGCAAGGCCCGGCAGGGTGATGTGCCGGGTCTGCTGCAGCCGGTTCGCGCCGTCGATCCGGGCGGCCTCGTACAGTCTCTCGTCGATCGTGGTGAGTGCCGCGAGGTAGAGGATTGCGCCCCATCCCATGGACTGCCAGACGTCTGAACTGACATAGATGGGGCGGAACCAGTCGGCCTCCTGCATGAAGTTGATCGCGCCACCGGTGAGGGGCGCGAGAAGTTGGTTGAACGTTCCCTGGAGTGACGTCAACTGGAAGATCATGCCGACGACGATGACGACGGACATGAAGTGGGGGAGGTAGGAGATCGACTGCACGATCCTCTTGAACTTCTTGGACCGCAACTCGTTGAGCAGCAGCGCGAAGATGATCGGCATCGGGAAGCTGAAGATGAGCGTCAGCGCACCGAGGATGATCGTATTCTTGAAGACGTTCCAGAACGTCGGATCGTTGATGAACTGCTGGATGTAGGTGAGACCGACCCAGTACTCACCGAAGATGCTGCCGCCGGGCTGGAACTTGCGGAACGCGATGACGTTCCCGGCCATGGGCAGGTATCTGAAGATGACGAAGTAGAGGATGGGCAGTGCAAGCAGGCTGTAGAGCCGCCAGTCCTTCCTGATGGCGACTGCCCAGGTCTGCTTTGCCGGCTTGCGCGACTTCGACACCCCAGCCGCCGACGGTACCACCTCCTCCAACGTCGCCGCCGGCATGTCGAGCTGCTCCGCTGCTGCCCGACCATCCGCCATGCCTTCACCTCCCTGCAAGTTGTCCTGACCCACCCGAACCGGAACTACCGGCCCCGAACGGGACGAGGTCGTCGTCGTGGAAGCAGACGCCGTACGCTCCGAGCGCTCCGAGCCGCTCCACCGCCTCGATGGGATCGAGGCGCGGACGGGTGTTGTCGCCGAACGGGTCGCGGCCCACGTTGCCGACCGTCCACAGGCCGAAGCTGAACTTGTGCGACAGGTTCGGGACGAGCCGCGCCTCGGACTCGGTCGCGGTCAGGGGGATGGTCGCCATCTGGGCCTCCTTCGATCAGGCGGTCGCCGGCTCCGCCGCCACGAAGCGCGAGCGCATCCAGGCGGCCGGATCGGCCAGCAGTGGTTCGAACGCGAGCTCCGCGGCGCCGAGCAGCGGCGCGTCGATGCCGAGCGTGGCCGGCAGCACCTCGACCAGGCCGCGCGAGGCCGGCAGCGCCAGCCGGTCGAGCTCGCTGTGCATCGTCTGGGTCACGAACGGGTAGATCCGGCCGAACAGGCCGCCGAGGACGACGAGCCGCGGGTTGAGGACGTTGATGAGGCCGGCGATGCCGAAGCCCAGCCAGCGGCCGACGTTGTCGAGCGCGCTCAGCGCGGCGGGGACGCCCGCCGCGGCCTCACGGAGGACCTCGTCGACCTCGCCGCGGCCGCCGCCGGGTGGCCTGCCGGCGCGGAGCAGGAGCGCGCCCTCGCCGACCTCGGTCTCCCAGCAACCCACGGACCCGCAGCGACAGGGCATGCCGTTGGGGTTCACGGGGATGTGCCCGACCTCGCCGCCGTAGCCGGTGGCGCCGGTCAACGGCCGGCCGTCGACGATCAGGCCGCCTCCGACGCCGACCTCGCCGGAGATGAACAGGACGTGATCGGCGCCGATCGCGGCTCCCCGCCGGTGCTCTGCGAGGGCGCCCAGGTCCGCCTCGTTCGCCACCGCGATGGGCAGCCGCGTTTCGAGCGCCTCGGCGAGGCGGGCACCGAGCGGGACGTCGTGCCAGCCGAGGTTCGGCGCGAGCGACACGAAGCCGTCGGTGCGGCGCGTCACGCCGACGACGGCGACGCCGACGCCGATGAGCGCGTCACGGACCGGCGGCCGGGCTTGCACGAGCTGGGCCAGGTCTGCGAGATCGGCCACGGTCTCGTCGATCGAGAAGCGGTCGCGGGGTCGATCGACCCGCGCGAGGTGGTGGACGGCGCCGCCCAGCCCCACCACGGCGACGGCGAGGGAATCGACCGCGATCTCGAGGGCGAGCACGACCGCGGCGTCCGGGTTCGGGCGCACGACCGCCGACGGGCGTCCGGGCGTGCCCTGCGACGAGGCGCGTTCCTCGGACACCAGCTCGCTCGAGGAGAGCTCGTTGATGAGCCCGCGGATCCCGGTCCGGGACAGGCCCGTCCGGGCGACGAGCTCGGAGCGGGACAGGGGTCCGCGGACGTGGAGCTCGCGCACGATCGCGCTCAGGTTCGCCCACCGAACCGTCTCGCTGCGCTGGCCGATGAGATCGCCCCGGAGCGCCATCGAGTTTGTGATCCTTTCTTCCAAACGGCTGTGACACCATGTTACAAAGCCGAACCGCTGTCAAGCCGGCAAATCGCGAACCGCACGACCTCGAGGAGGCAGGGATGTCGACTGGGAGACTGGTCGCCGGGGTCGACTGCTCGACACAGGCGATCAAGGTTGTCGTGGTGGAGCCCGATTCGGGCGAGGTGGTGGCGACCGGCCGGTCGGCCCTCATCGTCCTCGTCCGGACCTTCCTGAGCTTCAGCCTGGAGGTCGAACTGTACGGGCGCTGGCCGTGGCAGCGGGCCGCGGACGAGACGGCCGACTCCGAAGGCGCCTGACGCCGACCCCTCCGTGTGGGCGGCGCCCCGGCGGTGCTGCATGCCGGGCGGCGACGCCTATCCGCTCGCCGCCCCTCGCCGCCCCTCGCCGGCCCGCAGCGCGATTGCGCCGTGGGCCGCCTGTCACTTTCCGATCTGCATGCTCTCTGGCGGCCCCAGGTAGCTGGGCTGCAGGCCGCCCGTGTCGACCACGAGCTTCTGGACCACCACCGTCGGATCGACCATCCAGAACTTCAGGACGTGGACGCCCGGATGGCTGATGGTATGGGTCGTGGAGGTGAGGTTCACGTTGTTCGAGGTGTTCCGCTCCCACTGCCTGTTCATGGTCGCGTCGTTGGCGCCCGTCGCCGTCGTGATGTTGACGATCTGGAGCGCCTCGTCGTCGATCGAGACGGCGTACCTGAGCCCGCCGTGGGCCAGGACGTCGTTCCTGGGCGACAGGTAGGCCCAGACCGTCACCGGCCCGGTCGTGAAGAGGGTCATGTCGTACTCCAGGCGGGGGCTCTTGGCGCCCGGCGTCTGGATCGCCGACGTGACCGGGAAGGGCTCGACGCCCGAAGCGGTCCGACCGATGTCCGGGATGGTCCTCCAGGAGACGCCGGAGGCTTTCACCGCTTTGGTGTAGTCCTGCGCCTCCATCGAGACGTAGCCATTGGCCTCGACGAAGCCGCTCAACTGCGAGGCCGGGACGTTCGGGTTCTGGACGACGGCCTGGACGACCACGCTGCTGCCGCTCGGTCCGGAGACCGTGATCGGCACCGTGGTCGTGCCCTTGGGCGCGTGAGACCAGTCGATGTGGACCGTCACCCGGACCTGCTTAACGACGGTGCCGCTGCTCGAGCTGACCATCACCCACGGCTGGGCGGCGTGGATGCTGTAGTCGAACGCCGTCGAGCCGCGGTTGAAGACGTCGATGTACTGGGCCGGCTGGGTCTGGAACGGGCTGAACGTCGCCAGCACCGCCGGCGTCTGCGCCGCGGGCCACCACGTGTCGGACCCGTCGATCGCAACGCCCATATCCGCGGCAGCCGGCAGCTGGATCCGCTGGACGGCCGGGAAGATGACGTCCTTGAGGGCGAGGTTGTTGAGCTCGGGCTGCTGCCACGGAGCGTTCGAGCCGTACCTCGCGATGTCGCCGTAGTCGATGTGCGGCTGCAGCTGCCAGTCGTGCCACTTCCCGCCGGCGAGCGTGTTGTTGTAGTAGTCGGTCATGGCCTGGTCGTCGGCGAAGCGCGCCTCGGCGACGGCGGCCAGGTCATTTGTCATGGCCCGTCCTTGCGAGGCGTACAGGATGTTCGTGAACTCCGCGTCGCGGAGCGTGTACAGGTTCGCGGTTGCCTTCACCTCGTAGAGCACGAGCTCGTAGTAGGCGTCCTGGTCGGCCGCCGGCAGCGTGCGACCGATCGCTTCGGCCTTCGCCGCGAGCTGCTGCCACTCCGCCGTGACCGTGTCCAGCTCGCGATAGTTGCTGATGCTGAAGGGGGTGGCCTGATCGTTGTAGACCACGGCCGAGGAGTCCGTGGAGAGGTTCTTGTTCGGGTCGAGGGTGATCTGGCGGTTGAGGAGCTCGGGCTTGCGGATCGACTGGAGGTGGCCGTAGGTGCTCAGGACGTCGGCGATGGCGGCCGCATTGGCCGAGCCGAAGTTCTCCGCCGCGTACTGCCGCTCCCAGTCGGAGAGCCGCTCCAGCGGCAACTGGTTCGGGTTCCAGGCGTAGTCCAGGAAGAACTGGAGCGGCTCCTCCTCGTTCTTCATGTCGCCCACGTTCGCGACCCACAGTCGCGAGTCGCCGTAGCTGTAGGCCTGGTGCAGCTGGTCCCACATGTTGGGCAGGCTGACGGTATCGACCCACTTGTAGTTGCGGCCGCCGCCCACATAGTCGAAGTGGTAGTAGAGGCCGTAGCCGCCGGCGCGCGGGGGCAGCTTCTGATCGGGTAGCTGCCGAATGTTGCCCCAGTTGTCGTCGGAGAAGACAACCGTCACGTCGTCCGGCGGACGCAGGCCCTTGTTCCAGTATCGCTCGACTTCCTTGTAGAGCGTCCAGACCTGGGGGATCGTGGTCACGTCCTTGCCGGTGACCTGTGCCAGGATCCCGCGCTGGGTGGCGATGATCTGCTGCATGAGGTCGATCGCGTCGCCGTCGGGCAGGGCCGTGTCGCCGTTGCCGCGCATGCCGAGGGTGACCACGCCCTCGATGTTCTGATCGACCATCCGCTTGATGCCATCGGTCCAGTAGGCCTCGAGCGCGGCCGCGTTCCGGCGGAAGCTCCACTCGCCGGTGCCGCCGTAGGGGTCGGACCCGGCCTTGATGATGTTGCCGGCGCTGTCGCGGACCGCCGGCACCGCGAAGCGGTTCCACTCCTCGATGCCGCGCATCATCGGCGCCTCGTGCGAGGTCCCCATCACCACGCCGTAGTAGGACGCCGTCGCGTGGTTCTGCGGATCGTCGAGGGCGAAGGCGCGGCTCCACACCGCCGGCCACAGGTAGTTGGCCCTGAGCCGGAGCATGACCTCGAACACCTTCGCGTAGAGGTCATGGTTGAAGCCGCCGGGATAGCCGGTGGCCAGGCCCGGGCCGAAGTGCTCGGGACCCCAGGTGCCCAGGTCGGGGTTCTCGTCGTTGATGAAGAAGCCGCGGTACTTCACGACCGGCTCGCCGTCGCTGTGGCGTCCGGGCAGCACGTACAGCGCATCCTGGTGCTGCGGCTTGACGTCGTCCCACCAGTACCAGGGGGATACGCCGATCTGCTGCGAGATGGCGTAGGCGGCGTAGATCGTGCCGCGCTGGTCGCTGCCGGCCACCACGAGAGCGCGCCGAACCCCGGGCAGCGGGTTCTGCACGATCTGGACGAGCGAGTCCTCCCACCTGCCGGCGATCCCGCTCACGTCCAGCTTGCCGCTGCTCACGATGCTGTCGATGAGGGGGCTCTTGCCGATCGTGCCGATGAGGACGACGTCGCTGTCCGCCGGGACGTGCGAGATGGCGGGCTCGACCCCGGTGACGCTCTTGACGTCGTTCTGGAGGTCGCCGACGACGCGGACCACGCCCGGGTAGTCGCTCGCGCTCACGACGAGCAGCGCGGCGTGGCCAGCCGCGACGAGCGGGAACCGGCCGGGCTTGCCGACGTTCGTGATCCACGTGCCGGTGACGGCCCTCGCCGGGAGGGTGGGCTTGGCCGCGGGCGCGCCGGATACGTCGGCGGGAGCGGGCGGTGTGGCGCGCGGTGCGGCGCCCGGTGCGACCAAGGCAACCCCTGGCGCAGCGGGCGCCGCGACCGTCAAGGACAGCAGCACCGTCAAGGACTTCCATACGGGCAGACGGAGGCGAGAACCTCCCGGTCGACCGTCGCTTCCTCATCGCGGCCGCGACGCGTACGACCGTTGGCGCGGCGCACAGCGCCGCGCGGGCCAGCGCGATGCCCCGACCCGCGCGGTTCCGTGCGTCGGATCAGTTGTGGCGCTTGTGCGACCCGTCGGCGAGCGCCAGCGTCTGCTGCAGCGCCCGGTAGGCGGGCTTGGGCTGGAAGTTCGCATCGAGAGGCGTGGCTTCCCCCTTAAGGCCCGAGCTCCACTTGGGGATCCAGGAGTACTTGTCCGTGAAGCCCCACAGCGTGAACATCTCGCAGCGCGGCGTGAGCAGGCAGGCCTGCATGAGCGTCGTGAAGCTGCCGACCTGTCCGGCGGTCTTGAAGTTGTCACCCGGCAGGGTGTAGCGGACGTCGACTTCGGTGAACCCGGTGTCCAGGCCGAGCTGGTCGAAGCGGCGCAGGTTGTCGACGGCGTCGATCGGGATGGGGTACATCAGGTCCAGGTGGCCCTGGAAGCCCATCCCGGTCAGAGGCACGTGCTGGGCGAGCAGCTGCTTGGCCAGCTCGTAGTAGGCGGTGCTCTTCGGGTTGACGTTGTCGATGGCGTAGTCGTTGAGCCACAGCCCGGCCTTCGGGTCCGCAGCGTGGGCCCATCGCAGGGCGTCGGCGATGTAGTTCGGGCCGAGGTTCTGGAGGAAGATCGTGTCGCGCAGCGTCGGGTTGTCCCCGTCGGTGAACGCCTCGTTCACGACGTCCCATTGCCAGATCTTCCCGCGGAAGTGGCGCACCACGGTGGTGATGTAGTCGTGCACGATCGTGCGCAGCTCGCCCGCGCTGATCGAGCCGTCGGCGACGCCGGTGGTCAGCCAGCCCGGAAGCTGGCTGTGCCACAGCAGGACGTGCCCGTGGACCAGCTGCCCGTTGCTGCGGGCGAAGTCGACCAGCGTGTCGGCCGGCCCCCAGTTGTACACGTCGCGGGCCGGTTCGAGCGTCTCCCACTT
>Ga0208716_1000563_pt1 | contig 15238 bp, 15 predicted proteins | sample NGESurdeep092012_8_FD_184482 | JGI IMG/M metagenome (GOLD analysis project Ga0208716, IMG submission 184482) | Arctic peat soil microbial communities from Barrow, Alaska - NGEE Surface sample 415-3 deep-092012 (SPAdes) | ecosystem: Environmental > Terrestrial > Soil > Wetlands > Peat ...
CGTCGCTGGTATCCGTCGCGAGCTTTTTGAGATGCACACCGGCATTGTTGACGAGAATGGTCAGCGGTCCGGCCAGTTTTTCGGCCTGGTCAACCAAGGCCGGCGCGGATTCGAGCCTGGTCACGTCGCCGGCGAGCGCGAACGCGTTTTTGCCCAGCGCCGCACAGGCTTTTCCCAATTCTTCCTTGCGGCGGCCGACCAGAACGACCTTTGCGCCCGCCGCGACCAAGCAGCGCGCCATGCCCAAACCGAGTCCGGTTCCCCCGCCGGTGATGAGCGCGGTTTGTCCGGCGAGATTGAAAGCCGGATTGAAGGTTTGTTTGTTCATTTGTCTTAAGAAACTTTTGTGATTTTATGTTCCACCCAGGCGCGGTCAATCGCGTCCCAGTCCAGTTCCACGCCGATGCCCGGTTTGCACGGCTTTGTCGGCCATCGGCTGGCTGCTGATGCCGCAACCTGCTTCGCGATGAGCGCGAGCGGTTTGCCGGGAAACCGCGTCGAAGCGTAACGGGCGGGAACGATGCCAATCGTGTTCACGGGTGTTGATTAAGCCACAACTTGCCGCGCCGAAGCAAGCAGCGAAGGCGCGGATTGAACTTGGATGAAACACCGAATTGCACGCCAACACCAAAATTCAGTCCGCCGGGATGTTATGAACCGGTTTTGGGCGGCTTGGGTTGGCTGACTTCGTTGGTGGCCTTGCCGGGAGGAACGGAAACATTGAGCTTTATTCCAAAACTGCCGTGTTCGCGCCAGCCGAAGTAGAAGTTAAAACTGCCCCGCTGGCAGGAAATGAACGGAAGCAAAACCAGTTTGCGCCGGGCCACCTCAAAGTCCCAGCCGCCGTGCGGACTGGAATTTCGCTCCGGGTATTTGCCGCTCCGCACGAATTCCTTGTCGGCAACCCCGATGACGTAATTATCAAAGTTGTGGAACGGGTTGCGACAGTGCCATTTCAGCACCCGATGCTTGTCATCCGGCTTGTACCCTGCGGGCGGAACCGGATTGTCAATGTTCCCAAACCACCAGACCGGGTTGAGCTTGTTGTAGGTGTGTATTTTGGGCAACCCGGGCCGCGGTGTGACTCTGACGCTGTGCCACCTAAAACGGTGCAAGTTATTTAACTCCACCGTGTCCAAAAATCCTACAGAGCGCTTCAAGTTGAGACATCGCAACAAAACGCGCATGGCGGTTTTCACAGGAAACTACACAATTCTTGGTCGTTGAATCCTTATTTCGCTTTAATTTCAGTGTAATGGATTGGTCAACGGACGCCAAAGGCAGACGGATTTTCTACTTTGGCTTTGGCACTGCGAGTGCTAACCTACCCAATAAGGTGCGGTTGCAGCAGGCAATCAGTGAACAGTAAGTGTAATCATTGTAACCCGCCTGTTGTATTGTTCACGCCGCATAAAATGGAAAGAATGAAAATGAAAAATACTAAAACCCTCCGCAAGGCAGGTTTCACATTGGTGGAAATTATGATTGTCGTGGCCATTATCGGCCTGTTGGCGGCGATTGCCATTCCCAACTTCGTGAAAGCCCGCGCCACCTCGCAGATGAATGCTTGCATCAACAACCTGCGCCAGATTGACGCCGCCGCGAATGAATTCGCGCTGGAAAAAGGCAAAAAGACCGGTGATGCAATTGTTTTGGACACCGACTTGACGCCCTACATCAAGTTGAACTCTGCCAGCAGCATTCCGCCGTGTCCGGCTGGCGGCACTTACGCTCTCACTGCTGTGGGCGATTCTCCGACTTGTACACTGAAAACCATTACCACCTCACCCCACCAACTGCCGTAATCAACAGTGGGCTTGATTCAAAGGCTCGAAGCGAAAGGCTTCGGGCCTTTTTGCTTTTTTGAACCCAGGCAAGCTGATTCTCAAAAAACCTCCTGTTTTTCACTTGGATTTTGGCATTGGTACTGCTAGTTAAATATCAAATTGTGGTCGCAATGGGCAATTAGTGAACGTAACCGTAATCATTACATTATAACTCGCCCGTTGTGTGGTTCACGCCGCATAACCGAAAGAAAATATAGTATGAAAACCTCCAAAGCTTCGCTCTTGGCGGGCTTCACGCTGGTGGAAATTATGATTGTCGTGGCCATCATCGGCATCTTGGCGACAATTGGCATTCCCAGCTTTTTGCGTGCCCGCTCCAGATCGCAAGCCACCGCCTGCATCAACAATCTGCGACAGATTGAAGCCGCAGTCCAACAGTTCGCGATCGAAAAAGGAAAACGTGTCGGGGACGTTGTCAACCTTAATGATTGCACAGACTACATCAAATTGAATTCCGAAGGGTCAATTCCCCCCTGCCCCGCTGGTGGCAATTACAGCCTGCAGGCTGTGGGCACGGTTCCGCAGGCTTTTTGTGACCTCGGCACAACGGTTGACCCCCCTCATATCTTGCAGTAACAACTGCCCGGCTTGCTCAAGGCACAGGGGATACCTTGTGCCTTTTGTTTTTAATCCGGCGGCGGTTGACTTCGAGGACCGTTTAGATTAGGAGAAAGACCAGAATTTCCCGGTCATTCAAGTCGGGCATGAGCATCATTCTAAAAACGGAAAAATTGCGCGTTGAATTCACCAGCGGTGAATTGCGCCAGACAACCAAAGTCGCGCTGGGCAGTCTCGATTTGGAGGTGAATACCGGCGAAGTCTTCGGCTTTCTCGGGCCGAACGGCGCGGGCAAAACCACGGCCATCAACGTCCTGCTCGGCTTTGTGCCGCCGACCCGTGGCGCGGCGTATCTTTTCGGCATTGACGTGCGCCAACCCATTGCGCGCCAGCGCATCGGCTATTTGCCGGAGATGACGTATTACTACAAGTTTCTCACTGCCGAGGAGTTGCTCCGGTTTTATGCGCGCATTTTCGGCCTGCCGCGAGCTGAAGCGGACAAGCGCATTGACCAACTGCTCAAGCTCGTTGAACTGGAGCCGGCGCGCAAACGTCCCATCAAATCCTATTCCAAGGGAATGCAGCAGCGCGTCGGCCTCGCGCAGGCGCTCATCAACAATCCCGATTTACTGATTCTCGACGAACCGACCAGCGGCCTTGACCCGCTGGGCCGCATGAAAGTTCGTGAAATCATCCAACGCCTGAAAAACGAGGGCAAGACGGTGTTCTTTTCGTCGCATGAGTTGGGCGAAGTGGAAACCGTTTGCGACCGCGTGGCCATCATCAATCAGGGCGAACTCAAGGCGGCGGGGCGCGTCAGCGATCTCGTCACCCAACATCATGCCAATTTGGAAAAGGCCTTTCTGGACATCATCGGCTATCAAACACAATCCGCGTCATGAACACAATTTGGGCATTGGCCGGTGTCGTCATCAAAGAGATGTATCGCCGCAAGGACTTTTACGTCCTGTTCGTCCTCACGGCGCTCATCACCATCGCCGCCGGCATGGTCAATTTCTTTCACGACCCGAAAATCGTGCGCTACGTCAAAGACATTTGCATGTTGCTCATTTGGATTTCGGCGTTGCTCATCGCCATCGTAACCACGGCGCGACAGATTCCCGCTGAACGCGAAAGCCGCACCATTTTTCCGCTGCTGGCCAAGCCGGTCACGCGCGGGCAATTCATCCTGGGAAAATTTTTTGGCTGCTGGCTGGCCACCGGCATTGCGTTGCTCGTCTTCTACGTTTTCTTTGCCATCATCACGGGTTCGCGCGAACAGCACTGGCCGTGGCTGACTTATCTGCAGGCCATCTGGCTGCAATGGGCCATGCTCGCCGTGGTCATCGCCCTGTCGTTGTGCGGCTCGATTATTTCCGCCGCGCCGTCGTCCACCACGACGATTTGTTTCATCGCCGTCGCCGGCATTTTGCTGTTCGGAGGCCATTTGAACACGGTGGCGCTCCACCAATCGCAGCCTCTGCAAACCATTTTTTACACGATTTACTTTTTAATTCCGCATCTGGAATGGTTTGATATCCGCGACCGTGTGATTTATGACTGGGGTTTGGTGAACTGGCTGGATTGCGTGCTGGCGACGCTTTACGCGGCGGCTTACACCGGCCTGTTTTTGCTGCTCACCTGGCTCGGTTTCCGGCGCAAAAGTTTGAACACGTGATGAAGGCTTCCCCGTATTTGGTTCTGGCGTTCGTGTTGATGGTTTGCTTCACACTGGCGACCGGCATTGAACCCCGTGCCAGCACGTGGAGCAACCGTACCAAATCAAACAACGTTTTCAGCATGTTGTTCGGCGACGGGCGGCGGCTGTTCGCGAACCAATTCTTCACCATGGCGGATGTTTATTTTCACAGCGGCTATTACCCATCCATTTTTGACCTGCGCGAAGAAGGCACAAAGGAAATCGTCGCCGCCACACACGGCCAGGCCGAGGATGAAGAACAGGAAAAAAAGGAGGACTTTCTCGGCAAACCGAAGGATTGGATTGACCGGTTTGGCCGCCATTTCCACATCACTGAACACACCCATCTGGAGCACAGCAACGAACGTGAAATTTTGCCCTGGCTGCGGCTGGCGGCAGACATGGACCCGCAAAAGATTGAAACCTACACCGTCGGTTCTTACTTTATGCGCCAGCACCTCAACCGGCCGCGGGAAGCCGAAGCGTTTCTGCGCGAAGGACTGCGCAACAATCTGAATAGCCATGAAATTCTGTTCGAGTTGGGCCGGCTTTACGACGAAAATGATCACGACACCGGCCGCGCGCGAGACGTCTGGCAGGTTGCTTTGTATAAATGGTCCAAAGATCCTGAAGCCGTAAAAGACAACAAGCTCGCCTTTGAGGCAATCACCGTTCACCTCGCCCGGCTCGAACGGGAAGCCGGCAACTGGCAGCAGGCCATCAATTGGTTTCAAGCCGCCCAAAAAGTTTCGCCGGACCCGAACGCGCTGCAACAGCGGATTGACGAAATCAAAAAGAAAATGGCGGCGCAACCATCCCCCACAAACAGCCAGCCGCATTGAGGCCGCGTCCAAAAATTGTCGGCGCCGACGTAAGGAGGCTCATTATTTTCGATTTACGATATGCGATTCACGCGGCGTGCGGGGATTGTAGAAGGACTCGTAAATCGCATATCGTAAATTCAGTCAGAGCCTCGTGACCTCGGCTCCTACAGTTGAGATTGCGCTTTGTTTTTCGCGCGCCGCTCTGGTTTAATCGCCGCCATGAAAGCCCGGCAGGCAAAAATCTCGCGCAACACCAAAGAAACCCGCATCGCCGTCACCCTCAACCTCGACGGCCGGGGAAAATCCTCGGTCAAAACCGGCATTCCATTTTTCGACCACATGCTGGCGCTGTTCGCGAAGCACGCGACGGTGGATTTGCATTTGCGCTGCCGCGGCGATTTGGAAGTGGACGCCCATCACACGGTCGAGGATTGCGGCATCGCGCTCGGTCAGGTGTTTGCACTCGCACTCGGCGACAAAAGGGGCATCCGCCGTTACGGCGCAGGTTTTCATCCGAAAAACCCGTTCACCGGCGAAGCCTATGTGCCCATGGACGAATGTCTGGCACGTTGCGTCATTGATTTTGGCGGACGGCCGCACCTCGTCTGGCGCGGGCTGAACGCTTTTTCCCAGAAACGCGTCGCGAAGTCCGAAAAACTCCAGGACACGTCGAGCGCGTTTCGTTTCGGCCTGGCGCGGGAATTTTTCCAGGCCTTCGCCAACGAAGCCCGCTGCAATCTGCACCTGGAACTGCTCTACGGCGACGAGCCGCATCACATCGTCGAGGCGCTGTTCAAGGCATTTGCCCGCGCCACGGACGCGGCGTGCCAGCGCGATCCGCGCATCGCCGGCCAATTGCCGAGCACAAAAGGAAAATTGTAAAAAAGAAAACGCCCTGCGTTTTGGCGCAGGGCGTTTTTGTTTAACGGAATTTCAAGCGCCGACGCTCGCCAGTTCCTCATTGTTTTCGACGTTCACGATTTTGAACTGTTCGGCGTGCATGCCGGTGTCGGCGCGGAATGACAGCTTGCCGAAGTAGCGTTTTTCCATCTCGATGAGATGTTTTTCGTCCTCGGTGCGCAACCGTTCCAGCACGGTCGGATTCACCACGATGCGCAGTTGGAAATCCGACTCGTCGCGCTCGCGCGTTTTCAAAATCTCCTGCAGCTTGCGCTGGATTTCCACGCTCATGGTCAGCACGCTCTTCACCTTGCCGCGGCCCTTGCAATACGGGCAATCGTCATACACCGCCGAACGCACGCTTTCGGTGTGGCGCTGGCGCGTCATTTCCATCAAGCCGAGCTGCGAAATGGGCAGGATGTGGGTCTTGGCCTTGTCGCGGCGCAGACCTTCCTTGACGCGCTGATACACGGACTGCTGGTCGCGGCGCGACTTCATGTCAATGAAATCGAGCACGATCAACCCGCCCATGTTGCGCAAACGAAGCTGGCGGCAAATTTCCTCGGCGGCTTCGAGGTTCACCTTCAGGATCGTGGCGTCCTGGTCGCGGCTGCCCTTGTGCCGGCCCGTGTTCACGTCAATCGCCACCAGCGCCTCCGTTTCGTCAATGACGATGTAGCCGCCGCTCTTCAAATGCACCTGGCGCGAAAACGCGTTCTCCAGTTGCTTGCTGATGTTGAACCGGTCAAAAATCGGCTGGGCGTCGGTGTAGAGCTTCACTTTGTCGGCCGAGCGCCGTGAAATCTTGGTGACCATCTCGCGCATCCGGTCATGGGCCTTTTGATTGTCCACGACAATGCGCTCGACGTCTTCGGTCAAAAAGTCGCGCACGGTGCGCTCAATCAAATCCGGCTCCTGGAACACGCACGTTGCCGGCGACTGTTTCTTCATGCGCTCCTGCACGCCGTTCCATTCTTCGAGCAGCAATGCGAGGTCGCGCACAAAATACCGTTTCTGCTGGCCTTCGCCGGCGGTGCGCATGATGACGCCCATGCCGTCGGGAATCGCCAGTTCGCGCAGGATTTTTTTAAGGCGTTTGCGTTCCTCCTGGTTTTCAATTTTGCGCGAAATGCCGCTCTGATCCGAATTCGGCAACAGCACGAGATAACGTCCGGGCAACACGAGGTTGGTCGTGATGCGCGGGCCTTTGGTGCCAATCGGACCTTTCGTGACTTGCACGATGATTTCACTGCCCGGCGGGTAAAGCCGCGGGATGTCCTTTTGGGTGATCTTTGGCCGGTCGCGTTTGCGGCCCTCGCGTTCGACGATTTCCACGCCGCTGTCGAACTGGTTCGGCACGATGTCCCAATAATGCAGGAACGCATTTTTCTCGAAGCCGATGTCCACGAACGCGGCTTTGAGGCCGTCTTCGAGGTTGCGCACCTTGCCCTTGAAAATGCTGCCGACGAGGCGTTCCTCGGTGGTGCGTTCGATGTTGAATTCCTCCAATCGTCCGTCTTCGAGCACGGCGACGCGCGTTTCGAGCGTCTCGGCGTTGATGACAACTTCCTTGTGAATTTTCTTCTCCGGCCGGATGAGCCGCTGAACCTTCTTCACGAGGGTGGTCGCCGCGAATTTGATGGTGTCCAAAATGCCCTTGGGCTGTTCCGCCACGGGCACCGGCGCGAAGGGTTTTTCCTCCGTCACGGGGGCCGGGGTTGCAAGCTTTGACTCGCGGAGTTCCTTTTTGTCCGCGCCGGAATCCGGCGTTATGTTTTCCGGCGCTCCCTGGGGAGGCAGGCCGGCGGCGATGTTTTCGGCGCGCTCGATTTCGTTCGTGTGCCGTTTTTCGAACACGTGCTCCGCACCGCCCTGCTCAGTCACCACGTCGGCGCGAGCCTGGATGGCTTCGCGGTCGGGTTTTTGCTGGGTCTGGCCGAAGCCGCCTTTGGGGCGGAAACGCATTCCGCGGCGCCGCCGTGAAAAATTGTTATTACTCATAGTCAGTATCCTTTTCGATGGATGTATATGTTTTGCATCAAGCCCAGTGCGATCAACGAGCACAGCACTGAAGACCCGCCGTAGGAAAGCAGCGGCAGTGGGACGCCCGTCACGGGCATGATGCGAATGTTCATGCCGATATTGATGAAGACGTGGCTGAAAATGAGCGTCACAACGCCCACCGCCACGAGTTTGCCCAGGCGGTCGCGCGCCTGGCCGGCGATTCTCAATCCCGTGAAGAGAACCACCGCATACAGCGCGATCACAATCACGCTGCCGACGAATCCTTCCTCCTCGGCAATCACGGAGAAAATGAAGTCGTTGTGAGCCACCGCTCGCGGCAAATATCCGAGGGCGTTCTGGGTGCCCTGCCGCCAGCCTTTGCCCGCCAGCCCGCCGGAGCCGACGGAAATCAGCGCCTGCCGGACATTATATTCATCGTCCAGTTGTTGTTGTCGCAGGCGTTGCAACTCCGCCGGTGTGGCATTCGGCAGGGCGAAATGGGTGTAATCCCGTCCAAAATAAACCAGCAGCCGGTCGCGCTGATACGGCTGCATCGAAATCTGCCACCAGCCCGGCGGCATGAACAGCATGTCCACCAAAAATAGGGCGGCCAGCAAACCAACCGCGCCGACCAGTTGCAGCAGATATTCTTTGGGCGTGCCGGCAACGAACATCATTACCAAACCCGTTGGTAATAATACGAGTGCCGAACCCAAATCCGGTTCCTTCAAAATCAGCGCGAACGGCAGCAACAAAAGCCCGATGCCTTTCCAGAAAATTGACGGATGCCGCAATTCATCCGCCGGCCGGCTCAAGAAATGCGCCATCGCCAGAATGAACGCGAGCTTGGCGAATTCACTCGGTTGAAATTGGAAAAATCCCAGATCAATCCACCGCCGTGCACCAAAGCGCATCGAGCCGATGTGCGGAATCATCACGGCGACCAGGCAAAAGATCGTCGCCCAATACGCCACGAACGACCAGCGCGACAGCGTGTGATAGTCCACCAGACATAACGCCGAGCCCGCGCCGATGCCGAGCGCATACCAGACGATCTGCCGCACCCAGCTTTGGTCATACCACGGCAGCGTCGCCGCCGTTGCATTCGCCATCGTGGCGCTGTAAACGAACGCCGTGCCAATCAGCATCAACCCGGCCAGCACGGCCAGTTGCAACCGGTCGATCTTTGCGTGCGGTTCGTTGATGGGAACGTTGAACATTTAATTTGCCTGCCCGCCGCGCCGCAGCGCAGCCAGGACGGGTCCGTTGGATTTTTCGCTGTTCAAAATCGCTTCGTAAATGTCATGCGCAATCGGCGCGCAGGAGACACCGCCGGAACCGAGATTTTCCGACTGAACCATGACTACGACGGCGAAACGCGGATGTTCATACGGCGCAAATGACGCGAACCAATAATCCCAAATGGTCGTCTGGCCGTGTTCATTTTTCACCTGCGCCGTGCCGGTTTTGCCGCAAATGTGCAAACCGGGCAAAAACGCCGCGCGGCCGGTGCCCTCCGGGTCTTCGGTTTCCGCGAGCATGGCGTCCTGCAAAATTTTCAGACTGCGCGGATGCACCCCCAAGGTGTCGCGCACGACACCGGAAGGAAAAATCGCCGGGGCTTCACCCGATGCCGGGTCTTGCGATTCGATGCGCTCGACGAGCCGCGGCACAAGCACCTTGCCGCCATTGGCGATGGCGGAAATCATCACGGCGATTTGCATCGGTGTGACTGCGATGTCGCCCTGCCCGATGCACAGGTTGGCTGTGTCACCGTCACGCCAGCCGGAGTGCACACGGTCGAGCGTCGGGAAAATGCCTTTGGTCTCCTGTCGCGTCGGCAAACCGGTGCGCTCGCCCAGGTGAAACTTCTCCCCCATGCGAACAATGTTTTCAATGCCCGCCCGCAGACCGTTGGTGATGAAATAGGTGTTGCAGGAACGGAGGATGGCACGGCGAAAATCGTATGCCCCCGGCGGCGCGGTGTCCTGAATTTGCCGCCGCCCAATCATGATGTAACCGTGATTCGGATTTTCAGGAGACGGCGGATTGTAAATCGTCGCGTTGGGGTTGAGCCCGTTTTCCAATGCGGCCAACGCCACAACCACTTTGAAAATGGAACCGGGCGCGTAGTTTTCATACGTGGCACGATTGATTTGCGGACGCAATTTCGGATCGTTCAAGAGCGCCGGTTCGTTGGCGGTATAATCCGGATTGATCGCCGGCGACGAAACCATCGCCAGCACGTCGCCCGTCCGCACGTCCATCACGACAACCGCCGCGCGCGCATCCGGACCCTGATGCGCCAGGAGTGAGCGCTCCGCCGCCTGCTGAATGTCGAGGTCAAGCGTCAGCACGACATTATCGCCCGGCTCCGCGTGACTCCCCACGTTTTCGGTCTGACGGTAGCCGAGATTGTTGACGAGCACGGCCACCGTGCCTGCGTGTCCGCGTAATTGCGCGTCGAACCCGGCCTCGACACCGACCTGACCGCGATAATCCGGCAGATAGTAATTGAAGTAAGAATCCTCGCCTTCTTTGGAACTATCGTCGCGCAGCACATAACCGAGCAAATGCGTTGCCGTTGTGCCGTACGGATAACTGCGAGCAGGCTGCAAGTCCAAAACCACACCCAGACCGCCGGAGTATTGCTCTTCGAAACGGGCAATTTGCGTGTCGTTGAGGTTGGGCACCAGTGGATACGGCAGCGCGAGCCGCGTATCGTAGTGGCGTTTGAACGTTGCCGGATCGAGTTCCAGCGGCTGGCCCAGCCGCTGGCCAACCTGTTCCACCACGCTGTCCGCCACTTGAAAACGCGTTTGTTCGCGAAGCTGTTTCAATTGATCGGTCGCGAGCGAGAATTGCTTTCCTTCGGCCTTGGTCAGCGACCGGCCAAGTTTTTTCTCCTGCGCGGCAATGCGCTGTTTCTGGCCGGCCCGCGCCTGCGCGATGGCCGCACCGTAAGCGGCGTCGAATTGCCGGCGCAAACGCAAATCGTCCAGGTAAAGGCTGAGGCTGTACCGCGGACGATTTTCAGCGAGCACCCGGCCGTCGCGGTCGAGAATTTTCCCGCGCACGGCGGGGATGCGGACGGTGCGATACGACTGCGTCTCCAAATGGCTTTCATATTTGCGCGCGGAAACGACCTGCACCCACCACAGACCGGCCAGCAAAACGAACAGGCCGCCCGCCAGCGTTACCGCCAGGAGGCGGAGCTGCGGATCGTTCTTTTTCAGTTCGTCAAAAATCAGCATCGGACCGAAATGGGTTGATGGAGTGGCGGAGTGATGGAGGAATGGGAAGCAAATTGAGTGATTTTCCCCATCGCGCCAACATTCCAATACTCCAATGCTCCGTTCATTTTCATATTCTTCCCCGACGGATTTCCCGGTCGGGACGGAAACTGGGTTCAATCCTCGGCTGATAGCCGAGCGAGCGGTTGCACCAATTGAACAGGGCGAAAACAAACGGCGTCGCCGCCGCGCCGCCCGCGGTCATCACCAGCCATTGCCAGATCGAACCCCAGCCCAGCAGTGGTTGTTTCCCGGCGGTCAACAAAAGCAAAATGGACAGCACCGGCACGATGGCGCTGGCCATGGTGCCGAGGACGAGTTGCGCGAACGACAGCTCGCGCAAAATCAAGTCGCGCCGCAGATAAATCACGAATCCGACGGCAAAGAGCGGCAGGATGCTGATCCCGAGCGGATTGGCCGACAGCGCGTCGAACCATAAACCGCCCAGCACGGCGAGCAACGAGACCGTTGCGATGTCCGCGTTCAACGCTGCATACACCATCAGCACCGGCAGCAAATCCACCTGCGCGCCGAGCCAGTGGTGCAGGACGGGAAGCGTTGCTTCGCCAAACACCGCGAGAAACGCGGCGGCCAGAATCAGAATGGTTTGCAGGAAGTTCATCTGATCAGCGCTGAGACGTAAAAGCATGAAGCCTTCAGAAAAAACACCGAACAACCAACATCGAACATCGAACGCCGAATCAAGCAAACACCGGCCGGGATCTTATTCGATGTTCGGCGTTCAGTGTTCAATGTTCGATGTTTATGATTTTTCATGGAAACAGCACCCAGACTTGTTCGAGCGCGCCGAGATTCACCGAAAGTTTCACGCGCGCCTCGGTGTAAAGGCCGAATTCAACCGGGCGCGAATCCACCACCTGGCCGACGGGGATCCCTTTGGGAAAAACGCCGCCGAGGCCGCTGGTGATGACATTCTGGCCGGGCTTCAAACTCGCGCTGCCGGAAAGATAGGTCAAATCCACGAGCGAAGTGTCCAGCGGGCCGCTCGCGCTGATTATGCCCATGTCGTGCGCCGGATTTTCAACAATCGCGGAGACGTGGCAATTGGGGTCGCCCATCAAAACAACTTGCGAGCGCGTGAGACCGACGGATGAGACGCGGCCGGCCAGACCTTCGGCGGTGAGCACGGGCAGATTTTCCCGGAGCCCGTCGCGGCTGCCGAGGTCAATCTGCACGGTGCGCCACCAATTGGCCGGGTCACGCATGACGACGTTGGCGAGTTTGAGTTTCCACGGCGCCTGCTGCTGCCAGCCGAACAGCGAATGGAGCTGATCGTTTTCGCGCGCGATGGCGGCAGTCTGGATGGCCTGGGCCTTGAACTGTTCATTTTCCCGCCGAAGCCGGTCAATTTGTTGGAACAATTCGCGCCGGGGCAGGACGCTGTCGGCCAAATCGGCAGGGAGTTGTTGGGTGGTGTTGGCCAGCCCGAACAGCGGCAAAAACAAACTGCCGATGGTGAGCTTGAGATGGGCGGTCACGCGCGGCGGCAGGCTGAGAATCAGCAGTGCCAGCAGCGTCACCGCGCCAAGCGCGAGATAATTTTTTTTCCTAAACATCCTGCAACTCCCGACAAACGTGTCGGGGCGCGCAGGCGAACGCGCGGGCCTTCGCCCCGCCAGGCGGGGCTTCGGCCACGCAAAGGCGGGAAATCAATATTTGGCGTTGGTCGCGACGCGCTTGAGGAATTCGATTTCCTGCAAGACGCGGCCGGTGCCTTCGGCAACGGCGCTCATGGGGTCGTCCGCGACGTGGACCGGCAAGCCGGTTTCCTCGGCCACCAGCCGGTCTATGCCGCGCAACAGCGAGCCGCCGCCGGCCATGACCAGGCCGCGATCCACAAGGTCGGCGGCGAGTTCGGGCGGACAGCGTTCCAGCGTGAGGCGGACGGACTCCAAAATGCTCGACAGCGGTTCTTGCAACGCTTCGCGAATTTCCTCGGAACGAATGGTTAAGGTTTTGGGCAGGCCGGAACCCAGGTCGCGGCCTTTGACATCCATGGTCAATTCCTGTTCCAACGGAAACGCGGAGCCGATGCGTATCTTGATTTCTTCCGCGGTGCGTTCACCTATCAACATATTGTAGGCGCGTTTCATGTGCGCAATGATCGTTTCGTCAAATTCGTCTCCGCCCACCCGCAGGCTGCGGCAGAAGACGATACCGGCGAGGGAGATGATTGCGATTTCGCAAGTCCCGCCGCCGATGTCCACGATCATGTTGCCCGCCGGCTCATGCACCGGCAAACCGACGCCGATGGCTGAGGCCATCGGTTGCTCAATCAAATACACCTCCCGCGCGCCGGCGTGGGTGGCGGAATCTTTGACGGCCCGTTTTTCCACTTCCGTGATGCCCGAAGGCACTGCGACCACGACTCGTGGCGCAATCAATTTGCGATGGTGAACCTTTTGGATGAAGTGGCGGAGCATGGCCTCGGTGATTTCGAAGTCGGCGATCACGCCGTCTTTCATGGGCCGGATGGCCACGATGTTGCCGGGCGTGCGGCCCAGCATTCGTTTGGCTTCAGCACCGACGGCCAGCACGTTGGTCGTGCCCGCCTGAATGGCTACCACCGAAGGTTCGCGCAGGACGATTCCGCGGTCCCGCACATAGACGAGGGAGTTGGCCGTGCCCAGGTCTATTCCAATATCGTTGGAAAACAGGCTTTTTAATTGCGCAAACATGAATTTACCTAACGCCGCACAGTTAATCCATTACGTCCCAAAAGGTCAAGCAGCGATTAATTTGGTGCCAGCGACTGGAATCGAACCAGTGACCTCGGGCTTATGAGTCCCACGCTCTAACCAACTGAGCTACGCTGGCAACCGAGACCGGCATTACATTCTGCGCCCAAACCGCGCGCTGTCAAATCTGAACCACGCCCGCCGAAAACCGGCTGGATAAAAAAGAAACCAGCCTGAACCGAAGGCCAGCCTTGCTTTTGCCAACCCGTCAAACACCGTTCACGCTTCTTCCAAAGCCGTCCGCCAAATCGAGGCAAGGCCGCTTGCCAGCGATGGAGAAAATCACTTTCGGCGCGAGCACCCAGCCCGGAATCTCAACCGACCTCAGCTTTTCGGGCTTCGGATTTCGGGCTTCTTCTCGCCGCGCTGTCGCGCCGTCGCAGCGGGTCGGATTTCGCCCTTCGGATTTCAGGATAACATCATCTTCCGCGCAGATAGTTTTGCACCCCGTCAGGGTTGCCCGCGAAGTCAAAAACAAGCACCCCCTTGCGCGCCTCAAAGACCAGACGCAATTTCAACCCCGTGCGACATTCAAACAGCCCCGGCGCGAGCTTGCGGACACCCAATCCCGCGTGATGGTGGGGGTTGCCAAAGCCGGATTGGATTTCTGCGAGTGTTCGCGCCACTTCCGCTTCGCGCCTCTTCACCGAGGCGCGGAAACGCTTCGTGGTTTCAATCACGCAAGGCATCGGCTCCCCCAGTGAAAGGTTTGACCGTCCCGCGCCGCCGCTCTTGGGCAATGCTCTTTTCAATCCGCCGTGCCGCCGCCGCCAGCTCCGCTTCCGTCAGCCCGTATTCCTGCAAAGCGTAATCTTCCGAATACACGGAGACCGGGCGCAGCGCGACAATCTTGTCGCCAAATACAAAGCCAACATCCTCACCCGCGACGGCTTTCTTGAGCCAAAACCCCAGCCGCCCGCGTCCTTCAGTAATTGTCAAAGTCTTCATACGCTCATTTTAACATCTCTTAATTATAAGGCAATCCCTGATTACGACCATTTGAACCGCCCAACCGAAAACCGGCTTGGACAAAAAGAAACCGGGCCGAACTGAAGTCCAGCCCCGTCTTTGCCAACCCTCAAACTTCCCGGCCTCACCACCAACTCTTTCAGGACGCGGCGAATTATTACACACTTGCACTTGCGCGCGGGGGCGACTCCTGGGAACGCCGGCGTCCCGCCGGCACAACCAGTTTCAATCCGCGCCCTTTTGCTGCGCCCGTCCTCCGCACAGTCACCGCGAATTCAGGAATCGTGAGGCGGACAATACAGATTTCACTGCCAGCGTTCAGCACTGGTTGAATCCTTCGCGGCTTTGCGCCTCCCGCTCGCGTGTCAACGGAGTTGCGTTAAAA
>Ga0208716_1000565_pt1 | contig 15134 bp, 13 predicted proteins | sample NGESurdeep092012_8_FD_184482 | JGI IMG/M metagenome (GOLD analysis project Ga0208716, IMG submission 184482) | Arctic peat soil microbial communities from Barrow, Alaska - NGEE Surface sample 415-3 deep-092012 (SPAdes) | ecosystem: Environmental > Terrestrial > Soil > Wetlands > Peat ...
CAACCTCGCGTCGCAGCTGGCCGCCTTCTATGAGCGAGCCGGCCGGGTGATCACCTTGGGCGGGCGAGCAGCGTCGGTCACCGTCATCGGAGCCATCTCCCCGCCAGGCGGCGACATGACGGAACCGGTCACCACGGATACCCAGCGCTTTGTCCGTTCCTTGTGGCTGCTGGACCGCGACCTGGCGTATTCGCGCCACTACCCGGCGGTCAGCTGGACGGGTTCCTTTGCGCGGGATGTGGAGGCGCTGGGCCTGTGGCACACAGTCAACGGGTATCCCCGATGGGCCGAGCAGCGCGCCCGGGCTGCTGCCTTGCTGGCCGAGGCCGATCGGCTCACTTCGTTGGCGGAGATCGTCGGGGCAGCGTCTCTGCCAGGCCATGAACGCATGGTGCTGCTGGGCGGGCGGCTGCTCCGGGACGGCGTGCTGCTGCAGAGCGACCAGAGCCCCAACGACGCCTTCTGCACCGCGGAGAAGGGGGCCGCTCTGCTGAAGCTGGTCTTGGACGTTGTGGACACCTGCCAGCGGTTGGTGGAGCGGGGTGTTGCCGCCGCCACCATCGAGCAGACGAACCTCGTGGCGGTGGCTCGGGCTCGTGAAGAAACCGGGCCGGAGGATGCCGCCGGCGTCGCCTCACGGGGTCGCGAGATCATCCAGCGGTTGGAGGAGCTCCGGTGATGGATGCGACAGGGCTGAGCGCCGGCGAGGCTGACCCCGGCTCGCCCGAGCCAGGCTCGCCGCAGCCCAGTGGTGGGGAGATCTCCCACGGTGATGTCCGTGAGCTGCGCGGCCCCCTGCTCGTGCTGGGGGATATTGAGGGCGTCGGCTGGGATGAGTTCGCGACGGTGGACCTGGCCGATGGCCAGGAACGTCACGGCCTGGTGCTGGAAGTGGACCGGGACCTCGTCACCCTGCAGGTTCTGGAAGGCACCGACGGTATGGCGCCCGGCGGGATCCGGGTCCGTTTCGCCGGCCGCCCACTGCACATCCCGGTGGGGACGGACTGGCTCGGCCGGGTCTGCAACGGTCGCGGAGAACCGCTGGACGGCGGCCCGCCGGTGACCGGCACCACCACCATGCCGGTCAGCGGGTGGCCGCTCAACCCGGTGCACCGGGAGCCCCCGCAGGAACCGGTCCTTACGGGAATCTCCGTCATAGACGCCCTGACCACTTTGGTCCGGGGGCAGAAGCTGCCCATCTTCTCCGTCCCCGGCCTGCCCCACCTGACCCTGGCGACCCAGATCGCGGCGCAGGCCACCTCGAGTGGCAGGTCCTTCCGGGTCGTGTTCGCGGCGATGGGCCTGACCCATCCGGATTTCGCCTACGTGCGCGACCGGCTGGAGGAGCGGTCCGCCGCCGGTGAGCTTGTGCTGCTGCTCAACGCCGCGGATGACCCGGTCATCGAACGGATACTCACGCCGCGGATCGCGCTGACCATCGCGGAGCATCTGGCGTACACGGAAGGCGACGACGTCCTGGTGATCATGTCGGACATGACCAGCTACGCCGAAGCCGTGCGCGAGGTCTCAGCCGCCCGCCGTGAGATCCCCGCACGACGTGGCTACCCGGGCTACCTCTACAGCGATCTCGCCACTCTGTACGAACGCTGCGGCCGCGTCCGCGGGCGCGAGGGTTCAGTGACCATTGTGCCGGTGCTGACAATGCCCGCCGGGGATATCACCCATCCGGTGCCGGACCTGACCGGGTACATCACGGAGGGGCAGATTGTCCTCTCCGCCGACATTGAGGCACGCGGGATCTACCCGCCCGTGGACATCCTTTCGTCACTCTCGCGCATGATGCGCAGTGGCGCCGGCGCCGGCCGAACCCGAGAGGACCACCTGGATGTGGCCGCACAGGTGGTTGCTGCGATGGCCCGTGCCCGGCAGGCTGCCGAGCTGGCCGAGCTGGTGGGAGCCGCAGCCCTGACTGCAACGGACCGCAGCTACATCGCATACCGCACCCTGCTCGAAGAGGATCTGCTGAACCAGGGGCCTAGCGAGCTCCGTTCCCTCGACGACACGCTGGGCCGGGCCTGGGCCACGCTGGCCGCGCTGCCCCCGCAGGAGCTGACCATGCTGTCCGGGGAGTTCGTGGAACGCTATCTGCCCGCCAGAACGGGCCAACCGTGAGCGACACCGGACGAGCGGGACGAATGCGGGTGGAGCGCCGCCTGCAGACGGCGCGCCACGGTGCCGAGCTGCTGGATCGCAAACAACGCATTATGGCCAGCGAGCTCGCGCGTATCCAGCAGCAAGCCGACCGGAGTCGGCAGGAGTGGGAGGAGCGTGCCCGGGAAGCCGCGGTTTGGCTGCCGCGCGCCGCCGCACTGGATGGCAGGCAGCGGATCGAGGCAGCCTCGCCGTTCAAACCCGCTGAGGTCCAGGTCCAGTGGGGTGGGGCCATGGGCGTGGTCTTTCCCGAGGACGCGATCTGCGAGCCTTCAGTCGCATCGCCGGCCGGGGGGAGCTCCGCTCTGTCGTACGCAGCGGCCGCGCACCGATCCGCGATCACCGCCGCGGTTCGGCACGCCGCCGCTCAGCGAGCCGTGCTCGTGGTGTCCGCCGAGCTTGCCGCCACACGCACCCGGCAGCGGGCTGTCGAGAAGAGATGGGTTCCCAAGCTGGAGAGCGAGCTGCTGTCCATCCGCCGGCAGCTTGATGAGCAGGAGCTCGAGGAGGGTCTGCGCCTGCGCTGGGCCGCCGAATGGAGCCAGAGGAGCCAGTGACCCCGAGGGCAGGGCAGACTGGGCTTGTGACCAATGGCATCAAGAACGGCGTTCGCACCCGGCTGTGGCGCGACGGCCTGCTCGACGTCGAGAACTTCCCCATCGAGGACGTCTCAGAGCATCTGCAGGAGGAAGGCGCTCTTGTCTGGCTCGATCTGTGCGACCCCGATCATGAGCTCCTGCTCAAGCTTGCCGACGAGCTGACCCTCGACTCGCATGCGGTCGAGGACGCCATCTCCAGCGGCGAGCGACCCAAGGCCACGCGCCATGCCACGCACACCTTCGTAACCGTGTACGGGACACGCCTGGATGTCGGCGGCAGTCGGCAGCTGGGCCCGCTGGATTCCCGGCTCGAGGTCAGCCGCGTGTCAGCGTTCGTCATGCCCCGCGGCATCGTGACGGTGCGCTCCAGCCATGACTTCGACATGGAACAGGTGGTGGAGCGTTGGGATGACGACCCCGAGCTGCTCAAGCTCGGCCCCGGGGCGCTGCTTCACGGCCTGCTGGACGTCGTCGTGGATGGCCACTTCGAGACCGTCCAGCTCATGGACGACGCGATCGAGGCCCTGGAGGACGGTCTGTTCGACGACCATGCCGTGACCAGGGAGATCCAGCAGCGGACCTATCGGGTGCGCAAGGAGCTGGTGGAGATGCGCCGGGTCATCCTGCCGATGCGTGAGGTCGTCAACGCGGTCCAGCGACACCGCAGTGAGGGCAACGGGCACCGCAGCGAGCTCGACGGCTGGTATTCCGATCTGTACGACCACGTCCTGCGCGTCACTGAGTGGACCGAGTCGCTGAGGGACATGGTCACCACGGTTTTCGAGACCAACCTGTCCCTTCAGGACGCCCGCCTGAACACGGTTATGAAGAAGCTCACCGGCTGGGCCGCGATCATCGCAGTGCCGACCGCGGTGACCGGCTGGTTCGGCCAGAACATCCCCTACCCGGGCTTCGCCAGCCATTCGGGCCTGTACGCCAGCGCCATCATGATCTTGGTCATGGCGGGCACGCTCTACGTCATGTTCAAACGCCGCGGCTGGCTCTGACAAACCTAGGGACGGTGCAGGTTTTCGGCCGCAAACCTAGGGACGGTGCAGGTTTCGGCCGCAAGGCTAGGGACCGTGCGACCGTTTCGCTGGCAAACCTGGGGGCGGTGCGTGCCCTCCGCGGGGACTTCTCAGGCTCCGGCTGCGGTCACGATGGCGTCCGTGAGGAAGCCCGCGATCAGTCCCGCCAGCAGGCCGTAGGCAAGCAGGTCAGAGCGCCGGGTCTTCTGTGCGACGGCGACGAGCCTGGTGACGACATACAGGATCGATCCGGCGGCCAAGGTCAGGAAGACGACACTGACTGCTTCGTTGGTGAACTGGTAGCCCACCAGGGTTCCCACGACGGTGGGACCGCCCCCGATGGCGCCCATGGCCAGCAGGAAGCCCCAGCTCGGCACAAGCTTCTTGCCCTCGGCGTCGGTATCGCTCACCAGGGGGGCAACGATGCCGAAGCCCTCGGTGCCGTTGTGCAGGGCGAAGCCAATGACCAGCGGCAAGGCCAGGGCGAGCTCCCCGCTGGCTGACGACTGGCCGATGGCCAGGCCCTCGGCGAAGTTGTGCAGCCCGATACCCATGGCTATCAGCAACGAGAGGCGGCGGGCAGGAGACCAGGTGGCCAGCCTGCTTGTGCGGTGACGATTGACCTGGGCGACGTCCATTGCCCCCGGACCGCGACCACCCTCACGCGCCGAGGGCGTCTTCACCCGCATGATCTGATGCGCCATCCAGGTTTCGTAGTAAACGAGCGCCAACAGGCCCGTGGCCAGGCCTGCAGTGAAGAGCACGCCGTAGCCCGCGGCAGCACCAAGCCCGCCCTTGCCTTCGTGGGCTGAGGACAGGGCGGTATCGATGGGAGCCCAGGCGGCGGAGAGCACGTCCCAGAAGAGAAACAGCAGCACGCCAACGGCAGTCGCGTTAAGCAGCGCACTCAGCGTCGGTGTGGCGGTGCGCAACCGGCCGATCGGCAACCCCAGCAGGATGGTCACTCCTGCGATGAAGCCGAGCAGCACAGTCTGAATCAGGCTCACCTGACAACTTTAACTTCCGCCCTGCAGTTCAGGAGGCAATCCTGAATAGTCGATCTGGAGGCGATCCTGAACAGTCAGCTGGTGCCCGGGCGCCGCGTTGCGCAGGCGCGGGGGGACCTTCACGGGTCGGTTCAGGTACTAGTGCCGGCTCGGTTCAGGCACTAGTGGACGTTGAGCTCTTCCTTCTCGCTGTCCTTGCCGCTCACCAGCAGGACCGCACCGTCGGCGCCGTCCTTCATGTGCTGGGGAGCCAGCGCCCGGGCCATGTGGTACGCCGCGATGGCCACGATGGTGCCGAACGCGATACCCGTGAGGCTGAAGGTCTTGCTGAACACCAGGCTCGTGTTGCCGATGGCTATGACGATGCCGGCAGCAACCGGGACCAGGTTGATCGGGTTGGCGAAGTCAACGTCGTTCTCTTTCCAGATCTTCGCGCCGAGCAGGCCGATCATGCCGTACAGGATCACCGTGATCCCGCCGAGGACGCCGCCAGGGGTCGCCGCGACAACCGCCCCGAACTTGGGCGAGAGCCCGACGACGATGGCGACCAGCGCGGCAACGTAGTACGCCGCCGTGGAGTAGACGCGAGTCGCCGCCATGACGCCGATGTTCTCGGCGTACGTCGTGGTCGGCGAGCCACCAACCGCGCTGGCGAGAATGGTGCCGAAACCGTCAGCGGCGATGGCCCTGCCCATTACGCCGTCGAGATCGGCCCCGGTCATCTCAGCCACCGCCTTGACGTGGCCGGTGTTCTCGGCGATCAGCGCGATGACCGCGGGAAGAACGAGCAGGATCGCCGCCATCGACAGGGTGGGTGTGTGCCAGCCCACGATCTCCTTGCCGGCGATCATGGAGGTATGCGGCGGGAAACCGATCCACGGTGCGCTGCTGACGCCCTCCCAGTTGACCCGGAAGTGCTCGGTGATCTTGCCGGTGCCCGGGTCCAGGGAGGAGATCATGCCGAAGACGCGGTCGAAGACCCATGACAGAACAGTGCCGAAGAGGAGCGCGAGGAAGATCGAGATGCGGCCGAAGAAGCCCCGCAGCCCCACGGCGCAGGCGATCGCGAACACCATGACCAGCAGCGCGACCCACTGGTCCTGGGGCCAGTAGACATTCGCCACGACGGTGGCCAGGTTGAAGCCGATCAGCATGACCACCGCGCCGGTGACGACCGGCGGCAGCACTTTGTGGATGATCCCGGAACCGAGGAAGTGGATCGAGATGCCGACCAGGGCCAGAACCACGCCGGACACCAGGATCGCGCCGGTCACGGTCGAGGAGTCGCCGCCCTGGGCACGGACCGCGGCGACAGCGCCCACGAAGGACGCGCTGCTCCCGAGGTAGCTCGGGACCTTGCCCTTGACGATGAGCAGGAAGCAGATTGTCGCGATTCCGCTCATCATGATCGCGAGCTGGGCGTTGAGCCCCATGAGCAGCGGGAACACGAACGTGGCACCGAACATCGCCACCACGTGCTGGGCGCCCAGGCCCGCGGTCTTGCCCCACGACAGCCGCTCGTCCGGAGCGACGACGTCGTTCGGGCCAAGAGTTCCCTCGTGCAGCTTCCAGCCGATCGCCATCTTCTCCTCCAAGGATTGCGTCCTGTGGGTGACGAGGTCACGCACTGTCGCGCGTCGAACCTTAACTTGTGTTCAACCCATACTTGGCATAAGGGGAATCAACCGAACCCAGGAGAAGGCATGAGTCACGTGGTCATGGCCGAGATGGTCGCCAGTGTTTTTGAGGTCGTGGCCGGTGCGGGCGACATCGTGGAACCCAACGACACGCTGGTGATCCTGGAGTCCATGAAGATGGAGATTCCCGTGCTGGCCGAGGTCGCGGGGGTTGTGAAGGAGATGACGGTCATCAAGGGGGACGTCGTGAATGAGGGCGACTCGATCGCGGTGATCGACGAATCCTGACGGCCGTATGCGGTATGCCCCTCAACACGCCTTCCCAGACGGTTTTGCAGCGGCTCGGCAGGTTGCGTTACGCGCCGTTTGATCACCCCAAAGTCGAAGTGGGCCACCCGTTACGTCCTCACGTCGCCTACAGAATTGAGCAGGCATCTGGGGCAGACTGCGGGCATGAAGTTTCTTGAGGTGCCGGGTCTGGGTCAGGTCAGCCGCGTCGGGCTGGGCACGTGGCAGTTCGGGTCGCGGGAGTGGGGGTACGGGGAGGGCTACGCCACCGATACCGCCGCCGAGATTGTCGCGCGGGCCCGTGAGCTGGGGGTGACGCTCTTCGACACGGCCGAGATCTACGGCTTCGGCAAGAGTGAGCGGATCCTGGCCCAGGCACTGGGCGCCGACCGCGATCGGGTCGTCGTGGCCAGCAAGGTGTTTCCGGTGGCCCCGTTTCCTGTGGTGGTCCGGAACCGCGCGCGGGCCAGCGCCCGACGGCTGCAGATTCGCCGTATCCCGCTCTACCAGGTGCACCAGCCCAATCCGGTCGTGCCCGACTCGGTGATCATGCCGGGGATGCGCAGCCTGCTTCAGGACGAGCTGATCGGGGCGGTGGGGGTGTCGAACTACTCGTTGAGCCGATGGCGCCAGGCCGATGACGCACTGGGGCAGCCGGTCGTGAGCAACCAGGTCCAGTTCTCACTTGCGCACGCCGACCCGCTGGAAGACCTCGTGCCATTCGCGCAGCGAGAGAACCGCATCGTCATCGCCTACAGCCCGCTGGCGCAGGGACTGCTCGGCGGCAAGTACAACGTGGACAACCGGCCCGGCGGGGTGCGGTCGGCCACCCCGCTGTTCGGTACGGAGAACCTGCGCCGGGTCGCTCCGCTGCTGGAAACGCTGCGTCAGGTCGCCGACGCCCACGACGTCAAGCCCGCGCAGGTGGCGCTGGCCTGGCTGCTCAGCCAGCCGCAGGTCGTCGTCATCCCCGGTGCCTCCAGCGTTGAGCAGCTCGAGTTCAACGTCGCCGCCGCCGACCTCGAGCTTGACGCACCTTCTCGGGCGGCGCTAACCGAGGCGGCCAGAGCTTTCACCCCGATCTCAGCGGCCCGCACCCTCATCGACGGGGTGAGGGAGAAGTTCGGCATCTAGACCCATGTACAGCCAGAACGCACGCCTGCCGTCGTACGGGTGGCGGGAGTACAGGCTTGGCGGGCGTCGGGAATCAGCTGACCGACTCGGACGTTGCAGGGATGGTTGAAAGCGCAACGAGCTAGGGAGTATGCAGTGCCTGCCATCACCGTTCCTGACCTGACCGTTCTGCCGCGCCTGCCTGCGCTGGCGCCCAACGTCACAGCACGTCCGGTCGTGTCGATCACCAGCGCGCCATCGGCCTACGAGGGCCTGGGATTCCCGGTTAAACGAGCGTTCGCCGGCGTCGACCTGGCGCTTCTCGACCCCTTCATCCACCTGGACGAGATGGGCGAGGTCGAGTACGCGCCGGGTGAGCCCAAGGGGACGTCCTGGCACCCGCACCGTGGTTTCGAGACGGTCACCTACATCATTGACGGCATCTTCGACCACCAGGACTCCTTCGGCGGTGGCGGCACGATCACCAACGGCGATACCCAATGGATGACGGCAGGTAGCGGCGTGCTTCACATCGAGGAGCCGCCGGAGCACCTGGTTGTCTCGGGTGGCCTGTTCCATGGGTTCCAGCTCTGGGTCAACCTGCCCAGGAGCGACAAGCTGATCACTCCGCGCTACCAGGACCTTCGCTCCGGTGAGGTAGCCCTGGTCAGCTCTCGTGATGGCGGCTCGCTGGTTCGGGTGATCGCCGGTGAGGTGGCCGGCCACCCGGGCCCCGGCGCGACGCACACCCCGATGGCCATGGTCCACGCGACCGTGGCGCCCGGCGGGCAGCTCGACCTGCCGTGGCGGCCCGACTTCAACGCGCTGGTCTACGTCATGAGCGGTGACGGTTTCGTCGGCCCGAACCAGTCGCCGATCGGAACCGGTCAGCTGGCGGTGCTGGGTGCCGGCGATGCGCTGACGCTGTCGGCAGCCACGTCGCAGCAGGCGCGTTACGCCTCGGGGGCGGAGGTGCTCGTCCTTGGCGGAGCGCCGATCCGTGAGCCCGTGGCGTGGGCAGGGCCGTTCGTGATGAACACCCGTGCCGAGCTGATGGTGGCCTTCGAGGACTACAACGCGGGGCGTCTTGGCCACCCGGTTCCCCACGGCGACGTCGGTGGAACCGCCTGACGGTTCTCAGCCCCGACGTGTTCTCAGGCCTCGAGGTGTTCTCACGCGTCCACGTGTTCCCGCGCCCTGAATCGGTGCTACGCGTCGACCCGCTCGGGTGCCGCCTGCCAGTCGATCATGTGTGACTCCCATCGCTGTTCTATACGGCCGAAACGCCAGACGGCCAACGCCAGCGCCCAGGTGGCCACGAACAGGCCGACGATCCAGTAGCCCACGCCGTTGAGGTCGACCGAGCCGATGGTGGCCAGGATCCCGGTGGTGATGCCGAGCTTCTCGGTGAGGATCGAGATGAGCTCGATGCCACCGATCAGCAGGGCAACGGCAACGGACAGTGCCGTGATGGTGATGTTGTAGTAGATCTTGCGGATCGGCTTGGAGAACGCCCACCCATAGGCGAAGTTCATGAACGAGCCGTCGATGGTGTCCAGCAGAGACATGCCAGCCGCGAACAGGACCGGCAGTGTCAGGACCGCCCACCACGGGAGGTCCGCGGCAGCCGCGCCGCCGGCGACCACCAGCAGTCCCACCTCGGTGACCGTGTCGAAGCCGAGGCCGAAGAGCAGACCGACGGGGTACATGTGCCACGGCTTGGTGACCGCCCTGGTGACCCTGCCCAGAATCCGGTTGAGGAATCCGCGCTTGTCCAGCTGGTCCTCGAACGCGGCCTCGTCGAACTCGCCGCTGCGCATCCCTTTGAATACCTTGAGGATGCCGATCAATGCGGCAAGGTTGATCAGGCCGATGAGGATCAGGAAGGTGCCGGAGACCGCGGTTCCCCACAGTCCGGTGGCCCGCTGGAGGCCGGACTGACTGTCGCCGAGCTGAGCGGCCAGGGCACGGACGCCGAACGCGAGAAGAGCCACCATGACGAAGACGATCGAGCTGTGGCCCAGGCTGAACCAGAAGCCGACGCTGAGCGGACGTTTGTCCTCGCCCAACAGCTTGCGGGTCGTGTTGTCGATGGCTGCGATGTGGTCGGCGTCGAAGGCGTGCCGCATCCCGAGCGTGTATGCCGTGACGCCCAGTCCGACCCCCATCAGCTGTCCGCCGACCGCGTAGCCGTGTGGCGCCACGAGGCCGATCAGGACACCCCAGCCGACGACGTGCAGCAGCAGGATGAAGCCCCCCATGCCCACCAGGCTGCGCCGCTCGTCTCCGGAGAGTGCGGTTCGGGGCGGGATGGTCACAGCCCCACGTTAGGCAGCGAGCGCCCTTGCTGCAAGTCATTCGCAATAAGGATTCCGCCGAGTGTGCCCGCGGGTAGGGTGCCTCAGCACCTCACGCACCATGACCGTGGACTCCCCTGATGGTGGTTCGAGAGGCCTGTGTAGATTCCCCCCTGACAGGCATGTGAACCCCAAGCCCTTCTCACATGCAGGTGAACCTCACACGACAGGGAGTTCCAGTGCGTATTGGTGTGCCTAAAGAGTCGCGGCCAGGTGAGACCCGGGTTGCCGCCACGCCCAAGACTGTCGCGCAGCTGATTGCCCTCGGCCACGAGGTGCGCCTGGAGCCGGGTGCAGGCGCGCTGGCCAGCTTTACCGATCAGGCGTATGAGGAGGCCGGTGCCTCGATCGCCCCCACCGAGGAGGTCTGGGGCAGCGACATCGTCGTGAAGATCAACCCTCCTTCGGACACCGAGATCGAGCAGCTGAGACCGGGCGCCATGCTTGCCAGCCTGCTCGCCCCGGCCCTGGCACCTGAGCTGCTCGACAAGCTCAGCGCGCAGGGTGTCACGGCGCTCGCGATGGACGCGGTCCCGCGCATCTCGCGGGCACAGTCTCTCGATGTTCTCAGCTCGATGGCCAATATCGCCGGTTACCGGGCAGTCGTCGAGGCCGCCTACGAGTTCGGCAGCCTCTTCACCGGCCAGATCACGGCTGCGGGCAAGGTCCCGCCGGCCAAGGTCCTCGTCGTCGGAGCCGGGGTCGCCGGGCTGGCGGCCGTCGGTACTGCCCACAGCCTCGGCGCCATCGTGCGCGCCTTCGACGCCCGACCAGAGGTCGGGGAGCAGGTTGAGTCGATGGGCGCCGACTTCCTGAAGATCGACATGGAGCAGCAGGCGCCGAGCGCCGACGGCTATGCCAAGGAGACCTCGGAGGACTTCAACCGCAAGGCGGAGGAGCTCTACGCGGCGCAGGCCAGCGAGGTGGACATCATCATCACCACCGCGCTGATTCCGGGGAGACCGGCACCGAAGCTGATCAGCGCTGCGATGGTGGCGACGATGAAGCCGGGCAGCGTCATCGTCGACATGGCTGCGGCCAACGGCGGCAACTGCGAGCTGTCCCGGCCCGACGAGCTCGTCGTGAGCGAGAACGGCGTGCGGATCATCGGCTACACCGACCTTCCGGGACGGCTGCCCACGCAGTCCTCCCAGCTCTTCGGCACGAACATCGTCAACCTGTTGAAGCTGCTCACCCCGGGCAAGGACGGACAGATCGTCCTCGACTTCGACGATGTCGTGCAGCGCGGGATGACCGTGGTCCGCGACGGTGAGAAGACGTGGCCGCCGCCGCCGGTGCAGGTTTCGGCTCAGCCCGCCGCTGCGGCCGCGCCCGTCGCGGTGAAGCCCGAGCCCAAGCCGAAGGATCCGCGACGGAGGTACGCCTACATGGCGCTCGCCGCGGTGCTGTTCCTCGGACTGGCGAAGGTGTCGCCCGCCGCGTTCCTTGGCCACTTCACGGTCTTCGCGCTCGCCTGTGTCGTCGGCTACTACGTCATCTTCAACGTCACGCATGCCCTGCACACACCGCTGATGTCCGAGACCAACGCCATCTCCGGCATCATCCTGGTCGGCGCCCTCAGTCAGATCGGGCACGGCGGCGTTGTCACAGTCGTGTCCTTCATTGCCCTGGCAATCGCCAGCATCAACGTCTTCGGTGGTTTCACCGTGACCCAGCGCATGCTCACGATGTTCCGGAAGGGCTGAGTCGAGATGACCACCATCGTCCAGGCGGCATACATCGTCTCCGCCCTGCTGTTCATCATGGCCCTGGCCGGCCTCTCCAAGCACGAGACCGCCAAGACCGGTAACGCCTACGGTGTCACGGGTATGGCCATCGCCATCGTCGCGACTTTCGGCCTGGCGCTCAAGGCAGCCTCTGTCAAAGGCGCTCTGGGCGTCCCTGCCACCATCGGGCTGATCGTGGTCGCGATGGCGATCGGCGCGGTCATCGGGCTCTGGCGGGCCATGAGCGTCGAGATGACCCAGATGCCCGAGCTGATCGCGATCCTGCACAGCCTCGTCGGCGCCGCAGCCGTGCTCGTCGGCTACAACTCGTTCCTGACCGACAAAGGGCTTGAGGGCGCCCTCGCCAATATTCACTCGGTCGAGGTGTTCCTCGGCGTGTTCATCGGCGCCGTGACCCTGACCGGCTCGGTCGTCGCGTTCCTCAAGCTGAGCACCCGCATCTCGTCCAAACCGCTCACCCTGCCGCAGCGGCACAAGATGAACCTCGCGGCCCTGCTGGTCTCTGCCGGGCTGATGGTCTGGTTCGTGATCTCGGGCAGCATCGTGCCGCTGCTGATCATGACGGTGATCGCTCTCGCACTGGGCTGGCACCTTGTGGCGTCCATCGGCGGCGGCGACATGCCTGTCGTCATCTCGATGCTCAACTCGTACTCCGGGTGGGCCGCGGCCGCAGCCGGCTTCATGCTCAACAACGACTTGCTGATCGTCGTCGGCGCGCTCGTCGGCTCCTCCGGTGCGATCCTGAGCTACATCATGTGCCGGGCCATGGGCCGTTCGTTCATCAGTGTCATCGCCGGTGGATTCGGTGGGGCACCCGTGAGTACCGAGCAGAAGGACTACGGCGACTTCCGCGAGACCAAAGCCACCGAGGTCGCTGAGCTGCTCAAGGACGCTTCGTCGGTCGTGATCACGCCTGGCTACGGCATGGCCGTTGCGCAGGCTCAGTACCCTGTGGCCGAGCTGACCGCACGGCTGCGCAAGCGCGGGATCACAGTCCGCTTCGGGATCCACCCCGTCGCAGGCCGCCTGCCGGGCCACATGAACGTCCTGCTCGCCGAGGCCAAGGTGCCCTACGACATCGTCCTGGAGATGGACGAGATCAACGACGACCTGGCCAACACCGACGTCGTGCTCGTCATCGGCGCCAACGACACGGTGAACCCGAGCGCCGAAGATGATCCGAGCAGCCCGATTGCCGGGATGCCGGTGATTCAGGTGTGGCACGCCAAGGAGGTCATCATCTTCAAGCGGTCCATGGCCACCGGGTATGCCGGTGTGCAGAACCCCCTGTTCTTCAAGCAGAACAGCGCAATGCTTTTCGGCGACGCAAAGGAGCGAGTCGAGGACATCCTCAAGGCTCTCTAGCCTCCAAGGAGAGTCGAGGACATCCTCAAGGCTCTCTAGTGTCCTGGCGGGGGGAGCGCGCTCGCGGTCCTGGAGGTCGCAGGCTTGCAGGACTAACCAGCTCCGACTCCGGGGCAGACGCCCTGGAGTCGGAGTTTGGCGTTCGGCCGCCTGTGGGCGGGAACCTCAGCGGTCCCTGTCCTTGTCCTTGTCCTTGTCCTTGTCCTGGCCTTTGTCCTGGTCCTGGTCCTGGTTCTTGCGGTGGTCCTCGTTGGGGTCGTTGGATGTGGTACGCCAGTCACCCCCCTCGTCGGTGCTGGAGCGCCGGTAGGGAATCGGCCCGGTGTCGGCCTCGCGCAGGGAGTCGTCGCGCGGAGAGGATTCGCTCAGGTCCGCGCTGAGGTGCCAAGGGTCCCGGTTGTGATGCCGCGATACGCCGTAGTGGATCTGTATGCCTGGCGGGTCGTCGCCCTGCACGGGCTCGTCTCGCGCTTTGATGGGGCCTGCGCTTCCAGCGGTCGTCGTCACGAGGCCGGGGGCGTGTGGAGGTGGGCGTCCGTCTTCCAGGCGGTGGTCGTTCTCGTCCTCATCCATCCCGAACATGCGGTCCTGGAGATCGAAGATCGCAGCACAGATGGTGGTGTAGGTGGCGTGGGGGTGTTCCACGAACCTGACCTCGTGCAGGGTCTGGTTGATGCCCGAGCTCTCCCTCTTCAGCGTGCCATAGCCGAGCAGGTGCCCAAGCGTTGAACGGATATACGTCAGGTCGGGGACCCGGATCAACGAGAACATGGCCACCCCCTGGTGGAACAACCCGTAGTTCACCATCACTCGCTTGTTGGTGGCAATGAGCCAGTTCCGTCGCCACATGAACCACTTCGAGGCGGCCCAAACGGTCAAGGCGAGCAGGGCCCACCAGAGCAGATCGGTGAGGATGCTGGGCGCCAGGAGGAAGTTGAGTGTTATGACCACCAAGAGCCCGGCAACGGCGGCCCCGACAGGCACGGCAACTGAGGCCCAATGCTGGCGCTGGGCGACGATCACCGTCTCGTCGGCCAGCAGGTACCGATGCAGCCTGCTGCGACGGAACCGTTCGTCGAGGTCAGGCCGCGCCCGGCCCCTCGCCAGGATCATGGTCTAGTTGCGGTTCAGAATGCTGTTGAAGAAGGCGGCGATGCTCGAGACACCGTGCACGATGATGTTCCAGGCGCCCTGGACGATGTTGGCAGCCTGGGTCGGCGACGTGATGACGGCATAGATGAAGAAGGCGACCACAGTCCAAAGCACGATCTTCTTGACGTGCTTCATGTTGTCTCCCTGGTACGGCGTCCTGCGATGGTCACAACTCGTACTAATAGTGCCAAATCAGGGCGCCGTCGTGGGGAAGGCACGCCGGGGTGCGTGCTCACACGATCCCGTACAGACGGTCTCCGGCATCACCGAGACCGGGCACGATGTACCCGTGCTCGTTGAGCTTCTCATCGATCGCGCCGGTGACGATGCTGATCGGGACATCGAGGTCGGCCGTGTCCGCCTCAAGCCTGGCGATGCCCTCGGGTGCCGACAGCAGGGTGATCGCCGTGATGTCGTCAGCGCCAAGGTCGACGAGGTAGCGGATGGCTGCAGAAAGCGTGCCACCAGTCGCGAGCATGGGGTCGAGCACGTAGCACTGGCGCCCGGACAGGTCCTCGGGCAACCGGTTCGCGTAGGTCGTGGCCTCGAGCGTGATCTCGTTGCGCACCATCCCGAGGAAGCCGACCTCGGTGGTCGGCAGCAACCGCACCATGGCGTCCAACATGCCCAGGCCCGCGCGCAGGATCGGCACGACCAGCGGCTTGGGG
>Ga0208716_1000568_pt1 | contig 15094 bp, 9 predicted proteins | sample NGESurdeep092012_8_FD_184482 | JGI IMG/M metagenome (GOLD analysis project Ga0208716, IMG submission 184482) | Arctic peat soil microbial communities from Barrow, Alaska - NGEE Surface sample 415-3 deep-092012 (SPAdes) | ecosystem: Environmental > Terrestrial > Soil > Wetlands > Peat ...
CGCGCACGAGATCGAGCGCCTGGGGCACCGCGCGTGGATCGCCTGCCGCCTCGATCACCACATCCGCGCCGTGCCCGTTCGTGATCTCGCGCACGCGGGCCGCGCGATCCTCCGCCGGAACATCGAGGTCGATCGTGTGCGACGCACCCATCCGCTTCGCGAACTCGAGCCGCGATACCGGCGCCCCGATCGCGATCACCGGATACGCCCCAGCGAGATGCGCCAGCGCCACCGCCGCCTGACCGACCGGTCCGGCGCCGAGCACCGCGACGGATGCGCCGAGCCGCACGTCGCCGCGCTCCACCGCGTGCACCGCCGTCACCAGCCCGCATCCGCCCGCGATGAACGAGACGGGATCCACCCCCTGCGGAATCCGCAGCAGCTTCACACCCGGCTTCATCCAGATGTGTTCGGCCCACCCGCCGAGCGGCCCATCGGCCACGCCGTACGTGATTCCATACACCTTTCGCGACGGACAGCGCGTGGTCTGTTTCGTCACGAGGCATTCATAGCAGCGACCGCACGTCTCGTGCACATCGAGGAACGTCACGAGATCGCCCTCGTGAAACGGCTTCCCCTCGATATCGCTAACGGTGCCGCGAATTTCCGCGAGATGCCCGATCGACACGTGGCCGGGCACGATCGGATACGGCACGCCCGAGAGCCGGCCGTGATGCAGGTGCACGTCGGTGCCGCAGACCTCGGAGTAGAGCGTCTTGAGCATCGCGGCGCCCGGCTCGAGCGTGGGCCAGGGAAGTTCGCGCACTTCGATCGGCTTGCGCGGGGCGGTCATCACCGCCGCGCGAATTGTCTTCGCCATTTGCCGGGTATCGTCGATTACGAGAAAGTCGCGCTACTCGTTCTTCAGCGCGAACGCCACGAGTCGCGATGTCGGGCCCGAACCGGTCGCGATGACGATGAACTGTTTGCCCTCGCGTGTGCGATAGGTCATCGGATTCGCGTACGCCGGCCGGCCGAGGTCGTACTCCCAGAGCGTCTTGCCTGTTTGCGAGTCGATCGCGTAGAGCACGCGCCCGCCTCCGCTGACGAAGACGAGTCCGCCCTTCGTCACGAGCGCGCCGGGCGATCCGGCCACTCCTAGCTTCTCCGGAAGCGAGGCGCCCTTGAGCGCGGGATTCGCGCGGAGCTCCGGCCAATCGCCGAGCGTGACCGACCACTTCGTATCGCCCGTGTTGAGGTCGACGGCCGTGAGCGTTCCGTACGGCGGCTTGTTGATCGGCAGCCGGCCGGCACCGGCGCCCAGAGAGACGCCGAGCGAAGAGTGCGCCAGATCCACCATGTACGGCGCGTCCACGGTATCGCTCGGCGAATCATTCTTGTGAATCGAGAAGAGTGCCGGCGAATTCGTGGCCTTCGCAAACAACCACCCGGTCTCCGGGTCGACGGCCGCGCCGCCCCATCCTGATCCACCGATCGCTCCCGGCATCACGACGGTTCCCTGGAGCGACGGCGGAGTGAAGACCGGCCCGACGCGATACCTGGAGATCTCGGCGAGCGCGGCTTCCTTCACCGCGGGCGTGAAGTCGATGAGATCGTCGAGCGAGAATCCCTGCTTGGAAATGGGCGCGGGCTTCGTGGGGAACGGTTGCGTGGGCCAGCTCGCCTCGCCGGGCACGTCGCTCTGCGGCACCGCGCGCTCCTCGATCGGCCAGAGCAGCTTGCCCGTAACGCGGTCGAAGACGAACAGGAATCCCTGCTTGGTTGGCGCGACGACGATATCGACTTTCTTTCCGTCGTGATTCACCGTCACGAGATTCGGCGGGGCGGGAAGGTCGTAATCCCACAATCCATGATGCGCGGTCTGGAAGTGCCAGACGCGCTTTCCCGTTCGCGCATCGAGGCAGAGCAGCGTCTCGCCGAACAGTCCCGCTCCCTTCCGCTCGCCGCCGTACCAATCGTCGCTCGGCGTTCCGATGGGCAGGTACACGAGCCCGCGCGCGCTGTCCACGGTGAACGGCGCCCAGGCGTTCGTGTGACCTTCGTACTTCCAGGAACCGTTTTCCCACGTGTCGTTGCCGTACTCTCCGGCCTCAGGCACCGTCTTGAAGCGCCAGACGCGCTTACCGGTGTGCACATCGAACGCCTGGATGTCACCCGGCGGATCACCATGATACACGAGCCGGTCGCCGACGCCGTTGCCGAGGATGACGACGTTTCCCCAGACGACGGGCGGCGAGGTGTTGGTGTAGTGCTCCTTCCGCACCGCGCGCGAGAGATTTTCCGTCACGTCGACTTCGCCGTTCTTGCCGAAACTCGGAATGGGCTTGCCGGTGCCGGCGTCGAGGGCGATCAGCCGCCAGTGCGAATTGATGAAGACGCGGCGCGACTTTCCGTCGGTCCACGTGGCCACGCCGCGGTGCACGAATCCGGTGCCGTTGCTGGGCTGGCCGTACGTCTTCCACACCTGCGGATCGAACGCCCAGAGCTCGCGGCCGTTCGTCGCGTCGAGGGCGATCACACGATTGAACGGCGTCGGGAAGAACAACGTGTCGTGGATCGCGAGCGGTGTCGCCTCGAACTGCCCCCCGCGCGCCGCCTTCTGATCCTCGCTCGCACGGATCGGCTGCTCGTTGGCATCCCAGGTGAACGCGATCGCGAGCTTCGCGACGTTCGTGCGATTGACGTCAACGAGAGGCGAGTATTTCAGGCCGCCGGCGTCGTTGCCGTACGCGGGCCAGTCGACGGACTTTTGCGCGTGCGCAATCGTGGATGCGAGCGCGATTGTCGCGATGTTGACGGAAAGCTTTCCAAGGATTCGCATGCGGGCACCGCGAGGTGGAAGGATCTACAGCCTTAACGCTGTTGCCGTTGCAGTTGTCGCGTTCCTACTTCGCCAGCTTCTCCAGAAAGAGCTTCCTCGCCTTGGAAACTTTCGGCGCGATCACGACGGCGCAATACGGATTCTGCGGATTCTGCGCGAAGTAATCGTTGTGGTATTCCTCGGCCGGCCAGAATTTCTCGAGCGGCGCGACCTCGGTGACGATCGGATCGTCCCACACCTTGGCGACCGCGAACTCCGCGATGGTTTCCTTCGTGATTCGCTCCTGCTCGGACGACTCGAAGAACACCGCCGAGCGGTACTGCGTGCCCTTGTCGCCGCCCTGGCGGTTCAGCGTGGTGGGATCGTGAATCGTGAAGAACACGTCGAGCAGTTCCTTGTAGCTGACGATCGCGGGATCGTACGAGACCTGCACGACCTCCGCGTGTCCGGTCGCGCCGCTGCACACTTGCTCGTACGTCGGATTCGGTCGCTTGCCGCCGGCGTAGCCGCTCTGCACGCCCAGTACGCCCTTGAGCTCGAGGTACACGGCTTCGAGGCACCAGAAGCATCCGCCGGCGAGCGTCGCGCGCTCGCTCACGGCGCTCACTTCGCGCCTCGCTCGAAGAGCTGGAGGAAATCCTTGTATCCCTCGCTCTCGAGTTTCGCTCTCGGAATGAACCGCAGCGACGCCGAGTTGATGCAGTAACGAAGGCCGCCCGGTCCCGGTCCGTCGGGGAACACGTGCCCAAGATGCGAATCACCTTGCGCCGAGCGCACCTCGACGCGCCGCACGCCGAACGTGTGATCGGCGTGCTCGACGACGTGCTCCTTCTCGATCGGTTGTACGAAGCTCGGCCAGCCCGTTCCGGAGTCGAACTTGTCGGTCGAGGAAAAGAGCGGCTCGCCGGAGACGATGTCGACGTAGATCCCGTCTTCGTGGTGATTCCAGAACTCGTTCTGGAACGGCGGCTCGGTGGCGCTGCACTGCGTGACTTCGTATTGCTGCGGCGTGAGCTTCGCCTTCAGCTCTGGGTTTTCCGGTTTCTTGAGGGACACCTTTTTCTCCTGGAGCGAACTGTATTCAATAGCGCGTCTTCGACTGCGCTATCGAGAATCATCAGCGCGGCTTTGGCCGCGCTATCGAACGATAATACTCTTCGACGTACGCCCGAAATTCGACCGGGACGTCACCGTTGCGGCCCGAGAGTACCTGGGTGTTATCCTTGCCGTCGACCGAACGCCGCAAAGCGAACTCGTAGGCCTTCAATCCGTCGATGACCTGCGTGCGCAGTTCGCCGCCGGCTTTCTCGTCCTGCAGCTTGTCATGATTCGTCGCCGCGCGCATGGCTTCCATGGCGCGATCCAGCGCCGAGACGTCGGCACCTTGTTTTGCGAGATCTGCGCGCAGCGCTTCGGCATCGCGGAGACGCTGTTGGATCTCGTTCGAGAATTGGCTAGCGTCGTTGGCTGAGAGACGATTGGCGCCGGGACCGCCCTGCGCGACGGTGCCGTTGCCCAGGCCGCCGCGACCGCCGCGTCCTCCTCGCCCACCGTTGCCCTGCGCCGACTGCTGACCTTGGCCTTGCTGCTGTTGCCGCACGCGGTCATCGAGCGTTTCCATGCCGCGCACCAGATCGCGCATACGATCGAGCGCCTGCTGCTGCCGCTGTCCACTCGACGCCTGCGACGACGCCTCGCCCGCCTTCTGTAGCCGCTGGCCGAGATCGTTCAGGCCCTCGCCGATCGAGCGCTCGAGATTGTCGAGGTATTGCTGCGACGCCGTGCCCAGCTGCTGCTGTGAAGCGCGAATGCGATCTTCGGTGCGCTTCGAACGCAGCGAGTCGGCCGCTTCGCCAAGCGCTCGAGCGGCGCCCGGCTGAGTGCGGGCCTGCTCACCCGCGAGCTGGTCGATGCGCTTCGTCAGATCCTTCAGCGTGTCCGCCATCGCGCTCTTCTCGGCCGCGAGCGAGCGCTGCAGCGCCTGCTTCCGCTGCTGGCCCTGGGGTGTCTGTGCGTCGGCGCCCTGCTCGCCGAGCTTCGCCACATCGCCTGCGACCTGCTGCTCCTGATCGGCGAGAGCGCGCGCGGTCTTCTGCGCATCGCTCAACCCGCGCTGCGCTCCGCTCGCCTTTTCCTGCTCGAGCAGCCGCCTGGCCTCCGCGAGCCGGTCGTTCGCGTTCCGCGCGTCGGCGGCCCCGTTCTTTCCGTTCGCCGCCGCCTGCTTCATCGAGTTCGCCGCATCCTGCAGCTTGCGCGCCGCGTCGGCGAGCGCCTGCGACTGCCTCTCTCTCGCGAGCCGCTCGAGCTGTCGCGCCGCCTGCTCCGTCTGCGCGGCAAGATCGCGCTGGCCTTCTCCGCCCGACGACCCACTCGCGCCCGGCTGCCGAAGGCTGTCGGCCTTGCGGCGCATGCGCTCGTCTTCCTGCTGCTGGCGCTGGGCGAGCTGTTTCAGTTTGTCGAGCGTCTCGTCGACCTGCGATGCCGCGTTCTTTTCCTGCGCCTGCTGCTCCTGTCCACGCTGCACCGCCTCGTACTGGTTGCGCATCTTGTCTTTCTGCAGCTCGAAGATGTCGGCGAGATCCTGCGCTTTCGCACCGCCGCCGCCACCACCACCACCCCCGCCGCCACCGCCGCCCATCGAGACCTGAATGTCGCGGAACACTGCCTCGGCTCGCTGCAGCTGCACGAGCGCGCGCTGTTCCGCCGGGAGCGCGCCGTGCGGTGTGCCCTTCGCAAGCAGTTTCTCGGCGCTGTCCATCTCGGCCGCGGCCTTCGGCAATAATGCGGCGATCTTCTTCCAGCCCGAATCGGTCGCCGCGATGCCGCGATCCACCAGCCGCTTGCCGAGCTGCTGCACTTCCTCCCGCAGCTTCTGCTGGGAAAGCCGGAGCGTGGCGAGATTCTCGTCGAGCGCCTTCTTGTCGAGCGTCGCGCTGTCGCGCGCGGTGTTGAACGACGCCGCGATCACCTGCCGTTGCCGCTCCGAGAGGGGGCCCGGATCGCTCGGCTGGCCGCGGCCACCGCCGCCGCCCCCACCGCCCTGCTGCTGCCGGTAGTCCTGGCCGTACGGACGAACCTGCAGAAAGTAGATGTCGGTGGTCGCGGTTTGCGGACCACTCACGGCGTTGTTGTCCGCGGCCCGCGCATAGTACGAGACCACGTCGCCCGCCACGAGATGTTCATTCTCGAGCATGAACGTGTGTCCCGCCGAGATGTCGCGCAAAATCTTGCCGGACGCCGAGTACAGCGGCACCGATTTCTCGGCCGCGCCGTTGACCGAGTACACGAGTTCGAGCTTGGCCACCCCGTAATCGTCCGTCGCGCGCGCCTCGGTGAACACCTCGTCCACGGAGAGCACCTTCAGGTCGCGTCCCGGCTTCACAAAGCTCACCGTGGGCGGGCGATCGGGGAGCGCATCGATCGTATAGTCGAGCGATCCCGTGACCATCCGGCCGTCGGGTCCCTGCAGCTCCACCTTGTAGAATCCTTCGCGTTCGACGCGAATCATCGCGATCAGCGCGCCGTCGGCGGTGCGCGCGAGCTGTAGCGTGTCCCCGCCCTGCACGATCACCCGGCCTCCCGACGTCGGGCGCGTGGGAGTGACGCTCACGCGGACCAGCGTCCCCTTCAGCGCGGCGATGTCGCCGGTGCTGTCCACGTGCTGGGTGGGGAGCTGCGTGTACGCCGGATAGCGGTATTCGAGGTCCAGCCGCTTCACGTACGCGAGGTCGGCAATGTCGAGACGGTACACCGGCGAGCGCACACCGCTGGCCTCGACCGAGTACTCGGTGACTTTCGCGAGGTCGAACAGGCGATAGTTGTATCGCCCCGCGCTGTCGCCGGACATCGTCACGCGCGTCCACTCCGAAGAATCGGCGGAACGCACGAGCAGGTCGACGCGATCCGCGTTGAAGCCCCGCAGCGTGGCCGTCACGAGCTGGTCGCCGCCCTTCGCGATCGTCGCATTCCCCGGCTTCACGGCGATCGCGAACACACCAGCCGGATTCGCGTCGCCCCATGGGACGAGCATCAGGCCGAGCCCGTGCCTCAGCACGGTCGGACCAAACAGCGCGATGCCCAGCGCGGCGGCGCTCACGGCCGCGAACACGATCGACGAGCGCTGGAGATCGCTCGCGTCCACGCCGCGGCCGTCGTCCACCCGGCGCATGCGGTCGAGCGCGAAACGCAGAAGCCTGGCGGCGAGCGCGGGAGAACGCGCGGCGGCCGATGCGTGCACGTCCACCGCCGTGATCATCGCGCCGTCGAGCGAGCGTTCGTGCTCCTCGATGTACAGCGCGACCTGCGCGTCGCGCGGCGTCATGCGGATCGGCGTCACGATGAACCGGAACACGCTGGCGATGATGACCGCGAGCGAGAGCAGCCGGAAAACCCACAGGGATGAGTCGCTGTAATGCAGCGCGCGGGTCGCGTATGCCGACGCCGCGAGGACGATGAAACCCACGGCGACCGTGATGGTCGCGCCGCGCAGCGCGCGCTTGAGGCGCCAGCGATTGCGCACCCCGCTCACCACGCCGGCGAGCTGCCCCTGGTCGGCCATGAAGCCGTGTACGCTGTCCATCGCCTACTCCCTCCGTTCTTGCGCGCCGCTCATACTCTGCCTGCGCTCTCAGTCTTGGAAAGGCGATTCGACAGAATCGTCTCCGCGGCCAGCAACAGCAGAGCGACTACCAGAAGATACCACCACATGGTCTGTCCGCGTTCCAGTTCCTCTGGTGCGGCGGACGATCCGGAACCCGACGGCCCCGCCCCGGGCGTCGCCATGACCGCCGCCACCAGCTCCCGCGGGTCGAAGCGGGACAGGTCTGATTCCTTCGGATCGACGTTCACCGCGATGGGCCGGCCGCTGCCGGCAGCCGTCCCGAGGCCGCGCAACTCGTAGAACCCCTGCTCGCTCAGCGTCGCCAAGTGCTCGGCGCCCGACGCCGTCAGCGGCGTCCGATGACCGGATGGCGACTCGAGCACGAGCGGCGACGCGCCCGCGCCGGCCCCGGCGTCCGCGACGAACGGCGCCGTCAGCTCGCCGTGCCGCGAAAGATCGAGGACGTCACCCGCCTGGAACCACGCCCGCGCGTCGCCGTAGCGGCCGGCATACTTCGCGAGTTCGTGCACGAACGGGAGAAACACGGGCTGCAGCGGCAGGTCGGTCCAGTATTCGTCGAGCGACGACGCCCACATCAGCACCTTGCCGCCGCCGACTGATTTTTCAACGAGCGCCGGAGCGCCGTCGTCGAGTCTGGCAATCACGCCGCTGTCGCCCGGCGCCACGAGTAGCCGGTACCGGAACAGGTGTGCGGTGGAGAAGTCGCCACTGCGAGGCGCCGAGAACAGCTCGAACACCGGATGGCCGTAGTCCACCGTCGCCACCGTGCCGCCCGCATCGCGCGTGCGGTCCACGACCGACCCCAAACGAGCGGGCATGAGTGCGCGCCACTCGTTGCTCCAGCGCGCAGCCGCAAGATCGCCGGGCACCACCAGCAGGCCGGTTCCCGCGACGATCGCCTCGCGCAGCCGCGTGCCGACCGCTCCGTTCGGCGGAGGTACCTCGTCGAGAATCACGAGCGAACGCGAAACCAGATCGCCGGCGCGCAGCGCGTCCTCCGCCTTCACATCGACGCGGAAGGCGGGCCGGTCGCCGATCGCCAGCGCGCGGCTCAGGTAGAGGCCCTGGTTCGTGCGCGGCTTCGACGGCAGCACGATCAGCACCGACACCGCCTCGCCGGGCGCGAGCGTGAAGTTGAATGCGTCGTTCGCCGGGAGAGAATCGCGAGTGATGCGCACCGTGCCCCGCGTGGCCGACGCGGGGACCACGTTCGGCGCGAAGCGCGCCTGCGCCACTCCTTTGGGCGGCACCGTGAGCTTCTTCGTCTCGATCGCGCGTCCGCCGAGCTCCAGCGTGGCATCGATGGTGCGCGCCGCCGCGCCGGTGTTGGTAACGCGCGCCGTGACGGTCACGCGGTCGCGATCTCCGACGCGGTCGCGATCCGTCGAGGCCTGCGTCACCGCGAGGTCGGCGCCTTGCGCGCCGCCGACGTCCACCGTCCGCATGGCCGCGCCCGGGGGCAACCGCACGTCGTCGCGCCGTCCCCATGCGATGCGCTGGAAATCGCTGATCATCACGACTTCCTTCCGCGGCAGGTTCGACGCCGAGAGGATCTGTGCCGCGAGCTTCAGCGCGGGCTCGTACCGTGTGCCCTCCGAACTGAGCTTCGCGCCGGCGATCGCGCGGTCGAGACGCGGCTGACTGGCGGTCGGCTCCGTGGCCGCCGCGGGATCGTTCGCGAAGAACACGATCGTGGCGCGATCGTTGCCGGCGAGGTCTCTCGTCTCCACACGCGTGGCATCGAGCGCGCGCTTCCAGTGGTCCGCATACCCCATGCTGTACGAGCGGTCCACGAGCACCACGCGCTCGCGCGCGCCGAGCAGCGACGACGACGTGGCGTTGCGGCGCTGGAGGAACGGGCGCGAGAACGCGGCCACGAGCAGTGCGAGCGCGAGGCAGCGCATCGCGAGCAGCAGCAGGTGCCGCAGTTTCTGCCGCCGGACCGAGCGATACGGAATCTTCTGCAGAAACATCAGTGACGGGAACTGCACGACCGCCCGCCGCTCGCGGTTGATCAGGTGGATCGCGATCGGGATCCCGATCGCGAACAGGCCGGCGAGGAACGCGGGAGCGAGGAGTCCCATCAGCGCGCCGTGCTGAAGCGCTCGCGCGCCAGCAGGTATGCGAAAAGCGCCTTGTCGAGCGGTTTCGACGTGTCGAACAGCGCGTAGTCGATTCGCTGCTCCTGCATGCGGCGCGCAAGCGTCGCGGTGTGCTCGGCGACCACGCCGCGGTACTGCGCGCGCAGGTAAGCCGGGATGACCGGCATCCGCTCGCCGGTCTCGAGATCGACGAAGTTCGTCGCGTCGGCAAACGGGAACTCGATTTCCACCCGGTCGAGTAGATGGAAGACGATCAGGTCGTTGCCGCGACCGCGCACGTTCGCGAGCGCGGAGAGCACGGCGTCAGGCTCCTCGTAGAGATCGGAGATCAGCAGTACGATGCTGCGGCGGCGCAACGACTCGGACAGCTTGCGCAGCGGCGCATCGAGCGTCGACGCGCGCGACGGGGCTCCACGCGCGCGCTCGGGCGCCGCGGCGGCGGCACTCCGGGTCGTGCGCTCCAGCGCGTGCAGCACGAGCCGCAGGTGCTTGGCCGAGGGCGGCACGTACTCGACGATGTCGTCGTCGAACGTCGCCAGCCCGACGCGATCGCGCTGCGTGCTCGAAAAGTAGGCCAGCGCCGCCGTCAGATAGCACGCGTAGTCGAGCTTGCTCACGCTGCCCGTACCTTCCGTCGCGCCGCGATAGCGCATCGACGGCGACACGTCGAGCAGGACCATGAAGTTCGTGTTCGTGTCCGCCTCGAACTGCTTCACGTAGTAGCGGTCGCTGCGCGCGAAGAGCCGCCAGTCGATGCCGCGGATGTCGTCGCCGGGCATGTACGATCGGTGCTCCGCGAAGTCGGTGGACGACCCGAGGTGCGGCGAGCGATGCAGGCCGTTCACGAAACCCTCCACCACGGTGCGCGCCAGCAGCTCCAGGTTCCCGATCCTGGCGAGGACGGCGGGATCGAGCAGCGTTGCCGTGTCGGCTGTCACATCCCGGACCGCGGCACGGGAACGGCCTCGAGCAGTTTGTCGATCACCTGGTCCGACGTCACGCGCTCCGACTCGGCGTGGAAGTTCAGCAGCACGCGATGGCGCAGCACGGGCTTTGCCAGCGCGCGAATGTCGTCGAAGCTCACGTGGTAGCGGCCCTGCATCAGGGCGCGCGCCTTCCCGCCGAGCACCAGGTGCTGCGGCGCGCGTACGCTGGCGCCGTACGACACCCACTGCTTCACGAAGTCGGGCGCGCCCGGGCCCGGCCTGCTCGTGCGCGCGATATTCACGGCGTAGCGTGCGACGGCGTCGGCGACCGGCACGCGTCGAACGAGCTGCTGGAATCCGACGATGTCCGCGCCGGTGACGGCGTGCCGGAACTCGTGCTTCTGCACGGACGTGGTCGAGAGCACCACGTCCACTTCCTGATTTTCGTTCAGGTAGTCGATCACGATCTCGAACATGAAGCGATCGAGCTGCGCCTCGGGCAGTGTATACGTACCCTCGAGCTCGATCGGGTTCTGTGTCGCGAAGACGAAGAACGGCTCGTTCAGCGTGTAGGTCTGCCCCTGAACGGTCACGCGGTGTTCCTGCATCGCTTCGAGCAGCGCGGCCTGTGTCTTCGGTGGAGTTCTGTTGATTTCGTCGGCCAGCACGATGTTCGCGAATATCGGACCGGGCACGAACACCATGTGCCGGCGGCCGGTGTCCGGATCGTCCTGGATGATCTCGGTTCCCGTGATGTCGCTCGGCATCAGGTCGGGCGTGAATTGGATGCGCGAGAACTTCAGGTCGAGTGCCTTCGCGAAGGTGTTGATCAGAAGGGTCTTCGCGAGACCGGGCACGCCGATCACGAGGCTGTTGCCGCCCGTGAGGATCGAGAGCAGGATCAGCTCGACCACGCCGTCCTGGCCGACGATCACCTTGCGCAGCTCCGCACGAATCTGGTCGCATCCGGCCTTGAGCCGGTCTGCGTGCGCAATGTCGTCGGAGGATTCGAGAGCTGGGCTCGTAACGTTCGCGGCCACGGGGATTTCCGGTTAGGGTTTCTTTCCATCGACGATGGTCAGCAGCAGTTCCTGCGCCTTCACATAGTTCGGCGCCTCTTCGAGCGAGCGCAGCAGGGCCTTCCGCGCACTCACGTCGTCATCGGCCTCGTGGTACGCGAGCGCGAGCTGGTAGTACGCTTCCGACTTGTCCGCGGGGACGAGCGCGACCACCGCGCGGCGCTCGCGCAGCGTCCCGGCCTTGTCGCCCAGCCCGTGATACAGGCCGGCGAGCTGCTGGTGAACCGCGACATCGTACGGGTCGATGTAGAGCGCGCGATCGAGCGCGTCGGCGGCGCCGGCGTTGTCGCCCGACGCCGTCCTGAGCCGCGCGAGCTCGAGGTGCGACGCGTAGTCCGTCTCGTTGTGCAGCACGTACTGCGAGAGCGCGTCGGCGGCTCGTTTCGAGTCGCCCTTCGACGCATACAGCTGCGCGAGCCCGGCGTACGGACCGTCGCCGCCGCCGTATTCCGGAAACAGCGCACGCGCCCGTTCGAGCAGGGTGATCGCGGTGTCTGTCTGCCCCGCCTTCGCGAGGGTGACGGCCGCAAGCAGCTGGATGCGATAACTGCGCGGCGAGGCATTGGCCGCAGCGAGAAACTCCGCCGGAGCTGTCTCGGTTCCCGCCCTCAACGAGTCCTTGAGCGCGGCGAGTGGCCCCGCGTATCGCTCGCGCATGTACGCGTCGAACTTCCTGTCGAAAGCCTTCGGATCCATCCCCAGCACCCTCTGGAACACCTCGGCGGTCGTGCGTCCCGCCTTGTACTCGATCAGCATCTGCAGGAGGGCCTTCTCGCCGTAGTCGCGCGCGATGAGATCGCAGACGACCGATGCCTGGTGATACGAGAGGATCACCTGCTCAGGATACGCCGGCCGCATGAAGCCGTCGTTCATCCGGCTCACGGGCACCAGCTTGCCTGCGGCAAATGCATCGAGGAATTCGACCGTGACGTTCGAGCCCCAGCCGGGACGCGCGTGGTGCTCCTCGTACACCGAAAGTCCCTCCGACAGCCAGCGCGGCACGTGCTGATCCGTCAGCCCGAGCGTGAACGTGTGCGCGAGCTCGTGCCAGACCGTCGAGCCCCAGTTGAACGGGCCCGCGTCCTTGGCCGCCGGCGAGTCGAACGCGAGCGTGGTGCCGAAGCTCACGCCGAGCGCGCCGAGACCGGCGAGCCCCACGGTGCGCACGGAGAAATCGGCGTGGCTCTTGTAGACCTCGATCCGGATCGGCGGCGTGGGCGTGAACTGGTACCGTTGCTGGAACGTCGCGTACGCACGTTCGGCAAGATCGCGCAGGTAGATCGAGAAGAGCGAGGATTCGCTCTTCTCGATCATCGTCGTGAACTTGCCGTCGGTGGTCTCGTCATAGTTGCCGAACGTGTCGAGCAGGTCGAGCGTGTTCTTGATCCAGACGTTGTACGGGTCGCCGGTGAACGACACCTCAAGACTCTGCCGTCCCTCCTTCATCCGGCCGAGGCGCAGCATGTTCATGCCGAGCAGGCCGTGCGCCTCCCAGCTCTTGGGATCCGCGGCGATGCCCTGGAGCGCGAACGAAGCCGCCACCGCATAGAGGCGGATCCGGCTCGCGGCCGACGACATTGTCACGAAGAACTCGGCGTTCGCCGGGTTGAGCGCGAGCGCGCGCTGCCGGGTTTCCTCGTATCCCTTCGTGTCACCCGTCACGTATCGGATGGCCGCGAGCACCGCGAGCGCCTCCGACGACGACGGATTCACGGCGAGCGCGCGTTCGACCTCCTTCTGCGCGAGCGCGTATTCCTCGCTCTCCAACAGCAGCTGCGCCCGTTGTACGCGGGCCTCGGTGAAGTTCGGGTTGATCTCGAGCGCACGGTTCAGCAGCGAGTCCACACCGGGCTGCGAGTCGAAGATGCGCCGTTTGGCCTCGCCGAGCAGCGCGCGCGGTTCCGACGGGTTCGAGGCGAGCGCCTCCTCGAACGCGGTCTGGGCATCCGCGCTGTTGTACTTCTCGAGAAACAATTCGCCGACCGCGATCTTGGCATCGATGTTCTTTTCGTCGCGCAGGATCGCGCGATCGAACGCCTTGAGCGCGTCCTTGAACAGGTCGGGACGGTCGCGCCCGAGGTATTGGCATGCGATGCCGACGGCGGTCAGCTCCGTGCTCGTGAGCGTTCCGGCGCTGTTGTTGAAGACGTCGATGAAGCGATCGAACTCCTTCATCGCGCGCTCCCGCTCTCCGCGATTGTAGTGCAGCCGCGCGAGATTGACCGAGGCCATCAGGCTGTCCGGCGCGTGCTCGGCGATCGCCCGAACGAACGCACTCTCCGCGGCGGCGATCTTTCCGCGCCCGATCAACGCCTCGCCGAGCGCGTTCTGCGCACGAAGCGCGGGCGCGCAGACGAGCACCGTGCAAGCGGCCACGAGCAGGCGCGCCCTCACTGGCGTCCTTCCAGCGCGCGAATCTCACGCGCCTTGCGAGCAAGCGCGATGAGCAGCGGCTCGAGCGCCGCATCGTACGCGTCCGCGGTCAGCTGTCCCTTCTTCGACCGCAGCTGGTCGACCTGCTTCTGCAACGTGAACTCCTCGGCGTAGAGCGTCGCGAGCCGCGGGTCGCCGCTCGCGGCGAGCGTCGCGACGTTGCCGCCGTCGAGGAAGAAGCGCCGCGCGAGCGCGCCGTCGCCGGCGCGCCCCGTCGGCTCCCCGCTCCCCTCTTTCGCGCCGCCGTCGGCGAGCTGGGCGTGTTCGGTCTGCAGGAGGCTGCCCTTGTCGTAGAACCGCTTCGTCTCGAGCGCCGCGTAGCGGAACGCCTCGAGCAGCGAGACGCGCCCGTCCTTGTCCATGTCGGCGCCGTCCTTCGCGAACGCATCGACGAAGTACCGCCCGAAGTGCGACTCGTTGCGCTCGTACGCGGTCTTCGCCGCAGTGATGATCACGCGATTCGCGCCGGCGACCGTGGGAATCATGTCGCCGCTCGCGCTCGTGAGATTGATGAACGCGACCCGCTGCACCGGGAACGCGGCGAGCAGTCGCGCGAAGTCTTTCGCGTCGAGATCGGGACCGGGGATGTCGATGCGGGTCTCCGGACCCTCGCCCGCGCCGTGCCCGATCAACACGAGCACGAACTGCGATGACGGCTCGGCGCGCGCGGCGATCGCCATGATCGCCCGCTCGACATTCGGCTTGGTGGACTGGCCGCGAAAGCGGGGCGAGCGGCCGACGCTGTCTTCACCGAACCAGAAGATGCTCGAGTCCGCGAGGCCGAAGCGGTCGTGCAACGCGGCCGCGAGCCCTTCGGCCTGGGCGGCGAACGCGGCGCTGTATTTGGCTTCGCCGCCGAGTCCGCTGACAATCAACACCCGCGTTTGAGACGGCAGACGACAGACGGCAGGCGGCAGCAACAACAGCGCACCGAACAACATGCGGGAGACCCTCATGCGAGGCCTCGGAGCTTCCGGTATCCCCATTCCGCGGAGAGCAGCGTCACGAGCAGCAGGAAATTCACCGGCATGTCCCACAGGTCCATTTCGTTCGCGACGGTCACACCGCGCTTGCTCATCGCGACGTCTGCCGCGAGCGTGGAGACGGTCGCCGGGGTGTAGAAACGGCCGCCGGTTTCGCGCGCCAAGCGC
>Ga0208716_1000570_pt1 | contig 15056 bp, 14 predicted proteins | sample NGESurdeep092012_8_FD_184482 | JGI IMG/M metagenome (GOLD analysis project Ga0208716, IMG submission 184482) | Arctic peat soil microbial communities from Barrow, Alaska - NGEE Surface sample 415-3 deep-092012 (SPAdes) | ecosystem: Environmental > Terrestrial > Soil > Wetlands > Peat ...
GGTCGGGCGCGGGTTCCATGTGCGCCTACGTCATGGAGATCACCGACCTCGACCCGCTGAAGCACGGGCTGATCTTCGAGCGGTTCCTCAACCCCGAGCGTGCCTCGCTGCCCGACTTCGACATCGACTTCGACGAGCGCCGCCGTGGTGAGGTGATCCACTACGTCACCGAGAAGTATGGCGAGGAGCGGGTGGCCCAGATCGTCACCTACGGCACGATCAAGGCCAAGCAGGCGGTCAAGGACGCCTCGCGGGTGATGGGCTTCCCCTTCTCGATGGGTGAGAAGCTGACCAAGGCGATGCCGCCGGCGATCATGGGCAAGGACGTGCCGCTGTCGGGGATCTTCGACCCCAAGCACAAGCGTTATGCCGAGGCTGCGGCGTTCCGTCAGGTCCACGACGAGGACCCGCAGGCTCAGGAGGTCGTCAAGGCGGCGTTGGGCCTGGAGGGCCTGAAACGCCAGTGGGGCGTGCATGCGGCGGGCGTGATCATGTCGAGCGAACCGCTCCTGGACCTGATCCCGATCATGCGCCGCGAGCAGGACGGCCAGATCATCACCCAGTTCGACTATCCGAGCTGCGAGGCTCTCGGCCTGGTCAAGATGGACTTCCTCGGCCTGCGGAACCTGACCATCCTGGACGATGCGCTGATCAACGTCCGGAGCAACCGCGGCGACGAGATCGACCTCGACGCGCTGAGCAAGACCCTGGACGACCCGGTCACCTACGAGCTGCTCGGCCGGGGGGACACCCTGGGTGTCTTCCAGTTCGACGGCGGCCCGATGCGCGCCCTGTTGCGGCTGATGAAGCCGGACAACTTCGAGGACATATCGGCGGTCGGCGCCCTCTACCGTCCCGGACCGATGGGCGCCAACTCGCACACCAACTACGCCCTGCGCAAGAACCACCTGCAGGAGATCTCCTACCCGCACGTGGACCTCGCGCGGGCGCTCGAGCCGCTGCTGGGCACGACCTACGGCCTGATCGTCTATCAGGAGCAGGTCATGGAGATTGCCCAGAAGCTGGCCGGCTACACGCTCGGCAAGGCCGACCTGCTTCGTCGAGCCATGGGCAAGAAGAAGCGCTCGGTGCTGGACGCTGAGTACCGCGGCTTCGAGGCGGGCATGGTGGCCAACGGCTTCAGCCCGGCCGCCATCAAGGCCCTGTGGGACGTCCTGGTCCCCTTCTCGGACTACGCGTTCAACAAGGCGCACAGCGCGGCATACGGCCTGGTCTCGTACTGGACCGCCTACCTGAAGGCCAACTACCCGGCCGAGTACATGGCCGCCGTGCTGACCAGCGTGCGCGACGACAAGGACAAGTCGGCCCTCTATCTCAACGAGTGCCGTCGAATGGGCATCAAGGTCCTGCCGCCGGACGTGAACGAGAGCTCGGCCAACTTCACCGCGGTTGGCACCGATATCCGGTTCGGGCTGGCGGCGATCCGCAACGTCGGCCACAACGTGGTCGAGGCGATCGTGGCCGCGCGCCAGGACAAAGGGCGGTTCGTCTCGTTCGAGGACTTCGTGCGCAAGTCACCGGCCGTCGTGTGCAACAAGCGCACCATCGAGTCGCTGATCAAGGGCGGCTCCTTTGACTCGTTGCAGCACACCCGACAGGGGCTGGTTCGGGTCCACGAGGCGTACATCGACGCCCTGTCGGATGAGAAGCGACAGGAGGCCATCGGCCAGGACTCGCTCTTCGCGGGCTTCGAGGATGACGAGGGGACTGGGACCAGGACCGCAACGTCCTTGCTGGCCATGCCCCCGATTCCGACGATCGAGTGGGACAAGGCGACCCTGCTGGCCTTCGAGCGCGAGATGCTCGGCCTCTACGTCTCCGATCACCCGCTGTTCGGCATCGAGCATGTCCTGGCCCAGCACGCCGACACCTCGATCGCGTCACTGACCGGTGACGACAGCAAGCCCGACGGGGCCAATGTCACCATCGCCGGGCTGATCACCGGGCTGCAGATCAAGCGCACCAAGAAGGGTGACCTCTGGGCGATCGCCACGGTGGAGGACCTCGATGGCGCTATCGAGTGCCTCTTCTTCCCGTCGGCGTACATGACCGTCTCGACCATGCTCGGCCATGACGTCGTGTGCGTGGTGCGCGGGCGGCTGAACCGCCGCGATGAGACGCCGACGATCTTCGCCCAGGAGCTCACGCTGCCCGACATCAAGGACGGGCCGCGGGGGCCGGTGGTGGTGACCCTTCCGTTGGCCAGGGCCACCAATGGCGTGGCGGAGCGGATCAAGAGAGTGCTGGGTGAGCACCCTGGGGTGACCGAGGTCCACCTCAAGCTGACCCAGCCCGGGCGTTCCGTGCTCATGCGGCTCGACGACTCGCTGCGGGTCACCGCATCTCCGGCGCTTTTCGGCGACCTGAAGGCTCTCCTCGGGCCGTCCTGCCTGACCTGAGCTGGAGTCGGCGCGTGCCTGCAACCCTCACCGCGGCCTCGGTGGGCGCACCAGACCGGATCGGGTTGTCGGCTACCGTTCCGTTGTGAACACCGCCAAGCCTGTCGTCACAAAACACATCGAGCACGAGCGCGTGCACCACGGCGACCGGGTCATCGACCCGTTCGAGTGGCTGCGGGACAAGGACGACCCGGAGGTCATCGAGCACCTCGAGAGCGAGAACGCCTACGCCGAGGCGATGACGAGTCATCTCGAGCCGTTGCGAGCGCGGATCTTCGATGAGATCAAGTCACGGACGCAGGAGACCGACCTGTCGGTGCCTGAGGCGTACCGCGGCTGGTGGTACTACTCGCGCACGTTCGAGGGCAAGCAGTACCCGGCGCAGTGCCGGGTTCGCAAGGTGGTGGGCCGGGGGCGGCCACAGCTCGAGCCGGGGGTCACCCCCGAGGGTGAACAGCTGCTGCTGGACGGCAATGTCGAGGCGCAGGGGCACGAGTTCTTCTCGCTGGGAGCCTTCGAGGTGAGCATCGACGGGCGCCGGATCGCGTATGCCGTGGATTTTGAGGGTGACGAGCGTTTCGCTCTTCGTTTCAGAGACATCGAGACCGGCGCGCTGATCGACGAGGCAGTCACGGAAATCGGCTATGGCGCGGTGTGGTCGCTGGACGGGCGGCATCTCTTCTACACCAGGATGGATGAGTCGTGGCGTCCTCATCAGGTCTGGCGTCACGAGGTCGGTACTGCGGCCAGCGACGACGTCTTGGTGTTCGAGGAGCCGGACGAGCGGTTCTGGATGGGGATCGGGTCCTCACGTGACGACGACTGGGTCATCATCCAGGTGGGTTCCAAGCTGACCTCCGAAGTGTTGTTGCTCGACGCCGCGGCGCCTCTGAGCGATCCCCGGGTGGTGGCGCCTCGTCGGCACGGGGTCGAGTACGACGTCGAGCCGGCGGGGGATCGTCTGCTGATCGTGCACAACGCGAACCACCCCGATTTTGAGCTGGCCCAGGCTCCGCTGGAGGCCACGGGTCACGAGCAGTGGTCGTCGCTGGCCGAGACCGTGGCCGGGGAGCGGCTACTCGGTGTCGAGGCCTTCGCCGACCATGCCGTGGTGTCCTTGCGTCGCGATGGACTGACCGCACTGAGGGTGATGCCCCGGGATGTGTCGGCCCCTTCCGGTTTTGGCCATGCAGACGACCTCGTATTCGACGAGCCGCTGTACTCCGTCGGTACCGGCAACAACCCGGAGTACGAGACCTCGGCTCTGCAGGTCGTGTTCGAGTCATTGGTCACTCCCAAGACCATTTCGGACTACGACCTCGTCACCGGCGAATACACCCTGCTCAAGGCTCAGCCGGTGCTGGGTGGCTATGACCCCGCCGACTACGAGCAACGTCGCGAGTGGGCGACCGCCCCGGATGGGACGCTGGTGCCGATCTCGCTCGTCCATCGTCGCGACGTGACCCCGGATGGCACGGCTCCCGGGCTGCTCTACGGCTACGGCGCCTACGAGATCTGTATTGACCCCTATTTCTCGGTGACCCGTCTTTCCCTGCTGGATCGGGGATTCGTCTATGCCATCGCCCATGTCCGCGGGGGCGGCGAGATGGGGCGTCAGTGGTACGACTCCGGCAAGATGGAGCACAAGACCAACACCTTCACCGACTTCCTTGCCTGCGCGGACTATCTGGTCAGCTCCGGACTGGTGGCGCCGGATCGTCTCGTCGCGGAGGGTGGTTCGGCTGGTGGCTTGCTCATGGGTGCGGTCGCCAACCTTGCGCCCGGACGATTCAGGGCGATCCACGCAGCGGTTCCGTTCGTCGATGCGCTTACCACGATCCTCGACCCGTCACTGCCCCTGACTGTCCCGGAATGGGAGGAGTGGGGCGACCCCCTGCACAACGAGGAGATCTACAGGTACATGAAGAGCTACACGCCGTACGAGAACGTTGCGGCGCTGGACTACCCGGCCATCCTGGCCACGACGAGCCTGAATGACACCCGCGTCTACTTCGTTGAGCCTGCCAAGTGGGTGGCCCGCTTGCGTGAGACGGTGACCAGCGACCCGGTGCAGCGGCCGATCCTTTTCAAGATCGAGATGGTGGCGGGCCATGGCGGCAAGAGTGGCCGGTATGACGCGTGGAAGCAGTATGCCTGGGAGCTCGCGTTCCTGATGGATCAGGTTGGCGTCAGCTAGAGGGGGTGTCAGCTGGAGGGACGCAAACGCTGACGGGGCTCGGAGCCGATGATCCAAGAACCCGTCATGCGCGTTTCCGGGCGTAGACTTGGTGTAAGCATGTGGCGCCCGAGCGGTGACACACGATCCTTATGGTTTCGGTCCCGCGCTGCGGTGAGGCGTCGAGCCGATGGCGTAGACCGAAGGGCGCCCGGAATGTACGACCAGCCACTTTTTCTCAAGACGTTATCAAGATTCGCCGTGGTTCTGCCGGCCCGCTACGACCTTGAGGTAGCCCTGAGCGAACTCACCGAGAGCGTCACCGCAGTGCTGGGCCTGTCCGGCAGCGGGGTCACGATGGCCGAGGAGGGGCGGCTGCGTTTCGTGACTGCGGTGAGCGAGGCTTCGGGGGAGCTGGAACGTAATCAGGAGCGGCAGCAGGCCGGCCCGTGCCGCGATGCCTACGACACCGGTGAGGTGGTTCGGGTGACCGACGTGCGGGAGGAGTCCGCCCGCTGGCCGGAGTTCTCGGAAACCGCCACCCGCCTTGCCGTGGCCGGCGTCGCCGGGATCCCGATGCGGCTTGCCGACCAGATCATTGGCGCCCTCAACCTTTACGCTTGCGAGCCGCGGGAGTGGTCGGATGAGGACATCGCGGTGGCCGGGGTGCTGGCCGACGTGGCGACCAGTTACGTGGTCAACGCCTCCAAGCTGCGCCAGCAGGAGCAGCTGAGCGAGCAGCTGCAGCATGCACTGGAGTCACGGATCGTCATCGAACAGGCCAAGGGGATCACGGCCGAGCAGAACTCGGTGACCGTGGATCAGGCCTACCAGCTGATGCGCAGCCACGCCCGCAACAACAACGCCAGCCTGCGGCTCGTAGCCGAGGCGATCGTTGCCGTGGGGCTTCAGGTCTGAGCGCTGTGGCGGTCAGCACGACTTGGCCGTCCGCACGATTTGTAGGCCCGGAAGTTGCTCGGGTGTAACGTCTTGTTGCTACGTCCTTCCGGACCATGGGGGCGTCGTCTTCTCCCCGTGCTGCTCCCGAACCTCGGTGGCCCGTGTCCTTGCATTCCGGGACCACCGAAACGAGTTAGCCATGGTCCAGCCACCGAGCAAGTTGCCCGACCTTCCCATAGACCGTCAGCTGGGCCTTACCCCGATCCGGTTTCCAGCTCAGGTCGCGGGCGACCCATCGGCCGTGGTGTTCGCGAGGTCACCTGGCCGTCATGCCGCAGGTGGGCAGGTTCGGGCCAGGACACGCGCCATACGCCAGGTCGTCGTCGTTGAGGTTGCGGGCCCCCTCAGTGAAGTGGTCGCGGAGCTGGACCGGGCGGTCCAGCTGGCTCTGGCCGACGGGCCCCGTGGCGTGGTCTGCGACCTGTCGAACGTGCTCGAGGGTGCGGATCCGGTCGCGGTTGAGGTCCTCGCGACGGCAGGGCGCCATGTTCGCGACTGGCCCGGGATCCCGGTGGCTGTGGCCTGCCCGGACCCGCGGGTCCGCGAGGCGCTGCGCGCCCATCCCCTGGGTGGTCACCTGATCCTGACCGCGTCATTGTTCTCAGCGGTATCCGAGGTGCTGGCGACCCCCGCCCTTGCCGTTGAAAGGCTAAAGCTTGCCCCGCACCCGACTGCGCCTCGCGTTTCGCGGGACTTCGTCACGCGCACCCTGCTGGACTGGCGGTTGGGCCGGGTCATTCCTTTCGCGAGCCTGGTGGTCAGCGAGCTCGTGGCCAGCTCAACGGTGTATGCCGGTACTGACATTGAGCTGTCTGTCGTCTGGAACCTTGGTGCCCTGCGTCTGACGGTTCGAGACAACGGCCCTGCCCTGCCGCGTCAGCGTCACCAGGTCTTTGACCTGCATGGGCGAGGGCTGACCGTGGTCGCCGGCCTCTCACGCACCTTCGGCGTTCTGCCTACCTCCGACGGCGGGAAGGTTGTCTGGGCGGTGCTCGAAGCCCCCCGGCCACGACCGTCGACGAAACGAATCCGGTCGGCGCTCGCCAAAGCAACCCAGGAGTCGCCAGTATTCACCGATGGCCGTGGTCTGGCAGAGCTGCCATTCTGTGCGGGCTCCAGTCCGATGCCAAACGGAAGATCGATCCCCCCAAGACCTGGTGGAGATCCCGAGCTGGTCCTGGACTGACTGGCAGCTCAAGCTTCATCGTGACGGACTTCCGTGATACCTATCGTTGGTGCGGGTGACCCGCAGTCGGAGCTTCTGGCAAGTTTTGGCCGGACTTCGCTGTGGACCCCCAACCACGCGGCTCTTGCGAGTTTCTCGGCAGCCTTCGGCTCCGGTGACGTCGACGCGATCATGGCGCGGATGACCGACGACTGTGTCTTCGAGTCGACGGGCCCGGGACCCGACGGGCAACGCAGCCTTGGCCAGGACGCCGTGCGAGCGGTGTGGGAGCAGTTCTTCGGTGAGACCAAGGACCCGAAGTTCACTGACGAAGATACCTTCTTGTCCGGTGACCGAGCCTGTGTCCGATGGCGGTTCACCTGGACCAACGACGACGGATCCGAAGGTCACGTTCGTGGAGTTGACGTCCTACGGCTCCGCGATGGGCTTGTCGCGGAGAAGCTCTCCTACGTCAAGGGCTGAGCGACCTTTGGCGGAGTCGCCAGATCTGCAGGATCGGTCACCGGCGCGGGCTGAAGTATCCGCGTGCCACCAGCTCGACTGTTGCCAGGACCGCGATGGCCTGAACCAGTAGCAGAGCCACCAGGACCACCAGCTGGACGGCTGCTGCCTGCAGGGGTGAGGCGCCGCCCAGGAGCATCCCGACAAAGGCGCCGGGAAGGGTCACCAGCCCCACGGTCCGGGTCTGGTCCAGGCCAGGGACCAGAGCCAGTGACGCGTCTTCACGGGCGATGAGCAGCGCCGAGTCGCGAGGCAGGAGGCCGATCGAGAGGGCAGCCTCGTACTCTCCGTGGCGAGTGCGCAGTGCGTCGAGGGCACGCTTGCCGGCGAGGGTCGTTGCCGTCATGGCCCCGCCGATCAGGATGCCGACGATCGGCACCACGGCGATGGTCTGGCGGGGGATCAGGCCGCTGAGCATGAGGCCGCCGGCGACGGGGACGGCGGCCAGGACGACCGGAGCGGCGGCGAACCACCACCCTCCTCTCGGTGCCAGTCGCCTGCCCGCAGTCAGCGAGGCCACTGACAGCATCAGGATGATGAACCCCAGCGTCAGCCACCACGAACCCAGCACCGCGGCAATCAGCAGGCCCACTGCGACGAGCTGGATGCTGGCTCGCAGTGCGGCCAGAAGGTCGTCCCGACCGTGCCCCAGCTGTCCCCAGCGGTTGATGAGCGCGGCGAGCCCGGCGCAGACGACCACCACGAGGGCAAGGCGTACCAGCCCACCGGCCCCTTGCACGCTGACCAGCGCGGCGGCGGGTGGGGTCAGGGTGGGGATCACGGACTGCATTATCCGCCGGACGCTGGACACATGATGGATCTACGCACGAATCACCCTAAACTGAGAGGGTGATTTCCCGGATCGACCTGCGTGGTCGTGTGCTCGATGCCCACTCCCTTCGTGAGGTGCTGCCCCGAGCCGAGTTCGACGTCGAGGCGGCGCTGTCGGCGGTTCGACCGATCTGCGAGGACGTGCGCCATCGTGGAGCCGAGGCGTTGCGTGACCTTGGGGAGCAGTTCGACGGGGTCAGACCGGGCCGGTTGCGGGTGCCGGCAGAGGTCCTGAAGACGGCTTTGGAGGCGCTCGACCCGGACGTGCGGACGGCCCTCGAAGAGGCCATCCGACGGGTTCGCATCGTCCACGAGGACCAGCGCCGCACTGACAAGACCACCCAGGTCGCGAACGGCGGAACCGTCGTCGAGCGCTGGGTGCCGGTCGACCGGGTTGGCCTATACGTCCCCGGCGGGGTCGCGGTCTACCCCAGCAGCGTCGTCATGAACGTGGTCCCGGCACAGATCGCCGGCGTCGCCTCGGTCGCGGTCACCAGCCCGCCTCAGCGGGATAACGCCGGAGTGTTCGCAGGCTACCCCGCCCCGACCATCCTGGCCGCCTGTGAGCTGCTCGGCATCGACGAGGTGTACGCGGTGGGCGGCGCTCAGGCGATCGCCATGTTCGCCTACGGCGCCAACGAGTCCGGCGTCGACGGCACCCCGAACACCGGCGGCGTGGTCTGTGAACCGGTGACCCTGGTCACCGGCCCGGGCAACATCTACGTCGCCGCAGCCAAGCGCCTTTTGAAGGGTCTGATCGGCATCGACGCCGAGGCCGGACCCACCGAGATCGCCGTGCTGGCCGACGACAGCGCCGATCCCGAGCACGTCGCGGCCGACCTGATCAGTCAGGCTGAGCATGACACCCTCGCCGCATCGGTTCTCGTCACCGACAGCGAGGACCTTGCTGCGGGCGTCGAAGCTGCGCTGGTACGCCGGGTGGCCGTGACCAAGCACACCGAGCGGGTCTCCGCCGCGCTTGCCGGCCGGCAGTCCGGCATCGTCCTGGTCGACGACCTCGAAGCCGGCATCACGGTGGTCAACGCGTACGCCGCGGAGCACCTTGAGATCCAGACCCGCGATGCGCGCGGCGTGGCCCTGCGGATCCGTAACGCCGGCGCGATCTTCGTGGGAGCGTATGCGCCGGTGAGCCTGGGCGACTACTGCGCCGGTTCCAACCACGTACTGCCCACCGGCGGATCCGCCGGTCACAGCAGCGGGCTGTCGGTGCAGTCGTTCCTGCGCGGCATTCATGTTGTCGAGTACACCGAAGCCGCCCTGCGCGATGTCGCCCGCCACGTGGCCACGCTGGCAGGGGCCGAGGACCTCCCTGCCCACGGCGAGGCTGTTGCAGCACGTTTCAGAGACGATGCCCGTCCCGGAGACCCGGCGCGCTCCGGGGACGTGGGCTGAGCATGAGCCCCTCCCTGAGCGATCTGTTACGCCCTGATCTCCGGGGACAAACGCCCTACGGCGCACCTCAGCTGGAGGTGGCCGTTGCTCTGAACACCAACGAGAACTCGTACGCCGTTCCACAGGATGTCGTCGACGCGATCGTGGCCGCGGTGGCCGCGGTGGCTTCAGGCCTGAACCGCTACCCGGACCGCGAGTTCGTCCGGCTGCGCGAGGACCTGGCGGCCTACCTGACCGGGACCACCGGTGTTGCCGTCACCGCTGCCCAGGTGTGGGCGGGCAACGGCTCCAACGAGGTGCTGCTTCACCTTCTCCAGGCGTTCGGTGGCCCTGACAGGGTCGCGCTCGGTTTCACGCCCGCGTACTCGATGCACCCGATCATCACCAGGACGACCGGCACCAGATGGGTCGATGGGCGTCGCGGTGTCGAGGGCGCAGGCGTCTTCGATCTGGATGTCGCCTCTGCCGTGGCACAGGTGAGGCGACACGACCCGGACATCGTCTTCCTCTGCTCGCCGAACAACCCGACGGGCACGGCTTTGGGGCTGGACGTCGTCGAGGCGATCTATGCCGCTGCGCCGCGGGCGATCGTGGTGGTGGATGAGGCGTACGCCGAGTTCGCCCGCCCGGGCACTCCGAGCGCGTTGACCCTGATCGAGGGCCGCGGGCGGATGGTGGTCACCCGGACCATGAGCAAGGCGTTCGCGTTGGCCGGGGGACGCCTGGGCTACCTGGCTGCTGACGCCGAGCTCACCGAGGCACTGCGCCTGGTTCGGCTGCCTTATCACCTTTCGGCCCCCACCCAGGCGGTTGCCTGCGCGGCCCTCGAACATGCGGACGGCCTTCTGGCCACCGTCGAGCTCCTCAAGGCCCAGCGTGACCGGATCGTTGGCGACCTCGCCGAGATGGGCCTGAACCCGGTGCCGAGTGACGCCAACTTCGTTCTCTTCGGTGGGCTCGTGGACGAGCGTGCCACTTGGCAGGCACTGCTGGATCAGGGCATTCTGATTCGTGACGTCGGGCTGGCCCACTATCTTCGTGTCACAGCAGGGACGCCGCAGGAAACAGGGGCATTCTTGGAAGCGATGCGCCGTCTCGCCCCGACCCACCGCCAGGAGCAGCCACGATGACCGAAGATACCGGACAGGCCAGCAGCCAGGATCAGCACGAAGATGACTACGTCGAGCCGCGCACCGCACGCGTCAAGCGGTCGACGCACGAGAGCACTGTCGAGGTCGAGCTCAACCTCGACGGAGCCGGCGACTCCGAGATCAGCACCGGCGTGCGTTTCTACGATCACATGCTGGCCAGTCTGGCCAAGCACTCACTGATCGATCTGCGCATCCAGGCCACCGGCGATGTGGACGTCGATGCCCACCACACGGTGGAGGACGTCGCCATCGTGCTTGGTGAAGCGTTCAAGGAGGCCCTGGGTGACAAACGCGGCATCTCGCGCTTCGGTGATGCGACGGTCCCTCTGGATGAGGCTCTCGTCCACGCGGTGGTTGATGTGGCCGGCCGCCCATACTTCGTCCACACCGGTGAGCCCGACGGCCAGGCGTACGTGATGATCGGCGGCAACTATGTGGGGTCGCTCACCAGCCACGTGCTCGAGAGCTTCGCCCATCATGGCGGCATTGCCCTGCATGTGCGCGTGCTGTCCGGCCGCGACCCGCACCACCTCGTTGAGGCACAGTTCAAGGCCGTGGCCCGTGCCCTGCGCGCCGCTGTCGCCCTTGACCCTCGGGTCAAGGGAGTTCCCAGCGCGAAGGGGAGTCTCTGATTCCGTGGCTGAGCTGGCGCAGCCGCCCTGGCAAGGGCGGGGGATGCTTCTCCTGCAGGGCGAGCCGGACCCGGTGGCGTCTTGGGCGCAGCGTGGTCTGATGCCCGTTCATGTCGTGCCTCTCGAGGGTTGGACCGCGGTTCTGCCCGCCGGTCCATCCCACGCAAAGCCGCCGTACGACGACACGCTGAAGACGCTTGCCGGGCGCCCCGTCCCCTCTCGCCTGCGTTCGGCGATAGGTCTGTTCGCGGTCGACGGCAACGCGGTGATCAGCGCCCATAGTTCCGGTTGGCGCGCTACCCAGAGATGGTTCGTGTGGTCCCCCGGGGAGGGCGTGGTGCAGCCCCGGCAGCTGGTAGCCGGGCGGCCAGCTGACCTCATTGCCGCCGCAGGTACTCACGAAAGGGGCGCCCGCAGCCTTGTCCGGGACATTCTGATCGATGGTGGTGGCGACGCCCCGGGTCTCCTCAGTGACCTGCTGGATCTGCTCGCCTTGCCGGGGTCCGATCTGCTTGACGGAGGCCAGGACCCCGTTGCGCTTCCGGGCTCCGCCCTGGTCGAGCCCGGCGAGCAGCACGTCGCCAGGTTCGAGAGGATCATCAGTGACGAGGCTCGGCACCGGGCCGAGCTGGAGGAGGACTAGATGGTCGCCCGTGTGGTGGTGCTGGACTACGGCAGCGGCAATGTCCGCTCGGCGGTCCGCATGCTCGAACGGGTCGGCGCCAGCGTCGAGCTGAGCTCAGACCATCGGTTGGTCCAGGAGGCTGACGCCCTCTTCGTGCCCGGGGTCGGCAACTTCCACGCCTGCATGCGAGGGTTGCGCGCCGTGGACGGACCTCGCATGATCGACGTCCGGCTCTCTGGCGGCCGACCTGTGATGGGCATCTGCGTGGGGATGCAGGTGATGTTCGATGGGTCCGCCGAGCTGAGTGTGGACGGCCAGGAGAGGGGCCTGGGGGAGTGGCCGGGAATCGTAGAACGGCTGGTGGCCCCTGTCGTCCCGCATATGGGCTGGTCGACGGTGAAGGCTGCGGAAGGCTCACGGCTCTTTGCCGGTGTCGAAGATGAGCGTTTCTACTTCGTGCACTCCTACGCGGCTCTGCGGTGGGAGCTCGAGCCTGAGAGAAGCATGGCTGCCGTGGCCCCACAGGTGAGCTGGTCCGAGCATGGGTCACCGTTCGTGGCGGCCGTCGAGAACGGGCCGTTGGTGGCCACTCAGTTCCACCCGGAGAAGTCCGGGGATGCCGGGGCCCATCTGCTGGAGAACTGGGTGGCGACATTGTGAGAACCGCCATGCATCCGGCCAAACGGGCCGGTTCAACATCCGATGACTACCAACAGCTGATGACCTTCAACAGCCTGATGACCTTCAACAGCAAGGAACCTCACTCATCGTGACCACAGAAGCACGCCTCCAGCTCCTGCCAGCCGTCGATGTCTCAGGCGGGCAGGCGGTCCAGCTCGTCCAGGGGGTTGCCGGAACCGGTGGCCAGTTCGGCGACCCGTGGGAGGCTGCCAAGGCATGGCAGGACCAGGGTGCTGAGTGGATCCACCTGGTCGACCTCGACGCCGCTTTCGGGCGTGGCTCCAACAGTGAGCTGCTCGCCGATATCGTCGGTCGCCTCGACATCAAGGTCGAGATGTCGGGTGGCATCCGGGACGCCGAGAGCCTGGCGGCCGCGCTGTCGAACGGCTGCCGTCGCGTCAACCTCGGTACGGCAGCGCTGGAGGATCCTGAGTGGACCGCCGCGGCCATTGCCGAGTATGGCGACCGGGTCGCCGTCGGGCTTGACGTTCGCGGCACCACGCTCGCCGCGCGCGGCTGGACGAAGCAGGGCGGTGATCTCTGGGAGACCCTCGAACGTCTCGACCGAGAGGGCTGCGCTCGCTATGTCGTCACCGACGTCAACAAGGACGGGATGCTCAAGGGCCCCAATCTCGAGCTGCTTCAGCAGGTCTGTGAGCGCACGACTCGCCCCGTGGTCGCCTCCGGCGGGGTGTCGACGCTGGCCGACATTGAGGCGATCCGTGGCCTTGTCGCCGCGGGGGTGGAAGGGGCGATCGTCGGATCGGCCCTCTACCGGCACGCCTTCACCTTGTCGGACGCGCTCGACGTGGCGGGCCGGTGATGACCGGCGCCTCGCCGCTTCGCCGGCTCTACCGGAGTGGTGGTTCGTGGGAGGACGCCTTCGGGTACTCTCGCGCGATCCGGACCGGCGACCGCATCATCGTCTCCGGCTGCACGTCAGCCGTGGATGGCGCGGTCCAGCACGCAGGTGACGCGGGCGGGCAGATGAGGGTGGCCCTCGAGCATGTGCTCGAAGCAATCACGGCTCTTGGCGGCACGCTTGGCGACGTCATTCAGACTCGTATCTACGTGGTCAACCGGGCTGATTGCGATGCCATCGGCAGGGTGCACGGCGAGCGGTTCGCCGACGTTCACCCGGCGGCGACCATGGTTCTGGTGGCCGGGCTACTCGATGAGGAGATGCTCGTCGAGGTGGAGGTCGAAGCACGGATCCGGTCAGCCAAGCCCTATGACCACCGGGGCTGACCGTCGTGACTGACCCAGCCCGACTCAGCAAGGCAGCGCCACCCGACGACACAGTGCCGCCTGGAAACGGGTTGACACCCGACAGCGCAGCACCGCATGAGGCATCCGGAACCGACTCAGGAGGGGCGCCCTGGTCCGGTCGCGAGCTGACGAGCGCCGGATTCGACGGTGACCTGGGCGCGGCCGACCCCCATCTGTTTGCAGCGCTGGACGATCCGCAGGACGAGACGGCATTGATGCGCGCCGTGGCGCACGCCCGGTTGCTGGTCCCTATCGTCGCGGTGCCCCGCGAGGTGGACGACTCAGGCCAGCCGATGGTCGAACAGTCCGCCGGCATCACATCCAAGGGGGCCGGTTCCACCGACACGGCCGTGGTGACGCTGACCGCGCAGAACGGCCAGCGCGCGTTCCCGGTATTCAGCAGCCTTGCCACGCTCTCAGCCTGGGATGCCACCGCGCGCCCGTCCCCGGTCACCAGCTCGCGGGCCGCTCAGGGCGCGGTGACCGAGCGATGCGACGTGATGTTGCTTGACTGTGGTTCGGCCAGCGAGCGTGTCCTTCGACCCAGCATGGTGTGGGCGCTGGCGCAGCAGCGCGACTGGCTGCCGGCTCATGCCGATCCCTTTGTGGCTCAGGCTCTTTCGCGAGCCATCGCCGATGAGGAAGACGTGATCGAGTGCGTCGGGGAGGGCGACCCTGAAGGAGCCGGCGTCCTCCGGGTCGTGCTGAGTCTGCGCGCGGGACTCGACGCAGCCGAGGTGCAGGCTCTTGCCACTCGTATCGGGGAGCGGATCGCCACCGATGGCGAGGCGCGTGCTCGCATCGACGGTCTGTCGTTCACCGTCCGCAAGGCCTGACTCGCTCGCGAACCCCGAACCGGTCCCCGAGCCGGCAATCGGCCGGGCCGGGACTTCTTCGGACTGGTGCGGCCACACGACCCGCTTCGCCCTTTGTGACCGGGACGATTCCTGAGAACCAGAAATGCCGGCCGACACACGTATGCCCCGCACTCTGCGAGTACGCGGCATACGTCCGTCTGAGGTTCAGCTTCTGACAGTCAGCCGATCAGGCGCGGTTTGCCGCGCGGACGTTGGCCTTGATCTGCTTGCCGGTGTCACCGTCGACGTTCTTCCAGTAGTCGAACGCTTTCTCGAGTACTTCGCCGCTGACCCCGCCGAGAAGATGACCAGTCACGTTGGCGACGAACTCGGCGCGCTGCGCGTCGTTCCAGA
>Ga0208716_1000571_pt1 | contig 15051 bp, 16 predicted proteins | sample NGESurdeep092012_8_FD_184482 | JGI IMG/M metagenome (GOLD analysis project Ga0208716, IMG submission 184482) | Arctic peat soil microbial communities from Barrow, Alaska - NGEE Surface sample 415-3 deep-092012 (SPAdes) | ecosystem: Environmental > Terrestrial > Soil > Wetlands > Peat ...
GGTCCCTAGGTTTGGCTTGTACGGGACCGCACGGTCCCTAGGTTTGGCTTGTACGGGACCGCACGGTCCCTAGGTTTGGCTTGTACGGGACCGCACGGTCCCTAGGTTTGTGAAGTAGACGAAAGGAGACGTCGATGGCGAGCCAAGACTGGTTCGAGAAGGACTTCTACGCGATCCTCGGCGTTCCTGCCGATGCGGACTCGGCTGCGATCAAGAAGGCCTACCGGAAGCTTGCGCGCACGCTGCACCCCGACCAGAGGCCAGGTGACAAGGCGGCCGAGAAGCGCTTCAAGGAGATCGGCGAGGCGTATGCCGTGCTGTCCGCTCCCGAGGAGCGCAAACAATACGACGCCATCCGTTCGATGAGCCACGGTGGCGCCAGGTTCACGTCCGGCGGTCCCGGTGGTGGGGGCGCCGGCTTCGAGGATGTCTTCAGCAACTTGTTCGGTGGTGGCGGCGGGGGCCGTGGTGGCGGCGGGGGCCGTGGTGGCAACGTTCGCTTCAGCACCGGCGGCGGTGGCGCCGGGCAGCCCAACCTCGAGGACCTGCTCGGCGGTATGTTCGGCCAAGGTCAGCCGGGTTACGGGGGTTACGATTCCACGGCGGGACCACGTCGGGGTGAGAACGTCGAGGCGCGCACGACACTGTCATTCCGCGACGCGGTGGAGGGGTCGACCGTGACGCTGAGCATTGCCGACGGGTCCAGGATTACGGCGCGCATCCCGGTCGGCGTCAGGGATGGTCAGAGGATCCGGCTGCGCGGCAAGGGCAACCCTGGCGACCAGGGCGCCCCGGCGGGCGATCTCATGCTCACGGTGCAGGTGGAGAAGCATCCGGTATTCGGCCGGGACGGCGACAACCTGACAGTCGACCTTCCCGTCACCTTCGCCGAAGCCGCTTTGGGGGCAACGGTTTCCGTGCCGACACTGTCCGGCGACCCGGTCAAGGTCCGGATCGCTGCCGGGACCCCTAACGGCCGGGTGCTGCGTGTCAAAGGTCGGGGCATCGCTACGAAGAACCACACCGGCGACCTGCTGGCAAAGGTGAGCGTCGCGATACCCCAGAGGTTGTCCGACAAGGCGCGCGAGGCCGTAGAGGTGCTGCGCGCCGAGGAACGCGATGCCGATCCGCGGGCGGACGTGTTCGCCAGGGCCCGGCAGGGCTGAGCCGTGGACCCCGTGCAAGGCTCCGGCGGGTTCTCACCCGATGACCAGACCCCGGTCTTCGTGATCTCGGTCGCGGCGCAGCTGGCCGGTATGCACGCCCAGACCCTGCGGCAGTACGACCGGCTGGGGCTGGTCTCACCTTCGCGAACCCGTGGCGGCGGACGTCGCTACTCGGCGCGGGACGTCACTCTGCTGCGGGAGGTTCAGCGCCTCTCGCAGGACGAGGGCATCAGCCTGGCCGGCATCCAGCGCATTCTGGATCTTAAGAACCAGGTGCAGGCACTTCGGGCTCGGGTGAGCGAGCTTCGCGGCCAGGTCGACGCCCTGAAGTCGGCGTTGGGTGCAGGTTCGAGGGTCTTCGCTGCCGGCCGGGCTGGTGAGGTCGTCGCCGTGCGGGCCGGCCAGCGACCCGCCCCCAGCGTCAGACCATCCTCGGCACTCGTCATCTGGCGCGGACGCGGCTGAGGCATGTGCCGGTTCACGGCGTTGAGTCCCGAGGTGTGCCGTGGGTGGGGTCAGCCCTCGCCGAGCGCGGCGATGAACGCCTCATGCGTGGCCGGGCTGAACAGGACGAAGCGCACCAGGTCCAGCTCACCCAGGTGCGGAGACTTCCGGACCGCGGCGACCGCGATACGGGCGACCTCGTCGGCGTCCCAGCCGTAGACACCGGCGCTGACCGCGGGGAATGCCACCGACCGGGCCCCGACCTTCACTGCCTCCTGCAGTGAGCTCTCGAAGCAGGAGGTAAGCAGAGCTGAATCCGTCTGCCCCGCATGACGATTCGGACCGACGGTGTGGATCACCCATCTCGCCGGCAGGTTCCCGGCTCCGGTGGCCACCGCCTCTCCGACGGGAAGACCGTGGGGGTATGCCGTGCGGCGAAGCTCGCGACACTCCTCCAGCAGCCGCGGCCCGGCAGCCCGGTGGATGGCCCCGTCAACCCCTCCGCCGCCGAGCAGTGACCCGTTGGCGGCGTTGACGATCGCGTCGACGAGCTCGGTGGTGATGTCGCCCTCGACGGCTTCGATCGAAGCCTTATGTTTGGCCATGTTCCAGACCGTAGACCTCCGTCGCGACATACGGCCGTGAATGATCGGCGGATCTGCTCGCGGGAGGCTGCGCGGCCGGTTCAAATCAGGGGCACGGCCCCACTTCACGGCGATCCGATCCTACGAAACACTGCCCCAGACGGGTGCTCTGACCTGGAGGTGTCAGGGCTGACGTGTCGGGCTCTCCTTCAATTGGTAGCAACGGAAGCCACGTCGTTCATAGTTGGGCAGGGCGTGCGGATGGTCGCGGATTGAGGTGTGCAGCCACACTCGCGAGACGTTTGGAGCTGTCGTCCAAGCGAGGCGAACGGCGAGCGTGAGGAAGTGACCGCCGATGCCCCGGCCGATGTGGTCGGGCAGTAACCCGAAGGTGTCCACCTCGACCTCCCCGCCAGGTGGCACGTCCAGGGAGAGCAGCCCTGCGGGGACACCTTGGACGAGGGCGACAAACTGCCGCAGGTGCGGTCCCTCCAGGTAGGTCTGCCATTGTTGGTCATCCCATACCTGACTAGGCCACTGGTGGGCACGGCCGATGCCAACCCCACGACGAAAGCGACATCGACGCTTGTCGACGGCGGACTGTCGTCCAACTTCCCCATCGACTCACTGGACCGGACCGACGGTCGGAAGCCGTGCTGGCCCACCTTCGGAGTCACCGTGCTGCCCAACCTGCCCGCCGGTGACGACAAGGTCATCCCGCTCTTGGCTTTGCCCCTGCCAGGGGGACTCCATCTGCTGGAGGAAGTGATCGCCACCACGCTGGTCGGCCGGGACCAGGCGTACCTCAACCAGCCCTGGGTCAGTGCGCGCACCATTCGCGTCGACTCGACCCAGGTCGGCGTTCTGGACTTCGGGATCACGGACGACGAAACCCAGGCGTTGTATCAGAACGGCTACCAGGCCGCGAAGACCTTCCTGTCGACGTGGGACTGGCCGGCATACGTCCAACGCTTCCGCCAGGGGATAGACACGCCGGAGTGATGATCCGCCGTCGAGACTGACCTGCTCGCGCTAGGGAAGTGCTATGCCGGGCGCGGGTCAGTCGGCCGGTGCGTCTGATTCCGGTGCGCCCGTGCGAAGCGTCTCGGTCAGCGACTGGCGAAGCCGGGTCCACTGGTGGGCCCAGCTCTCAAGTGGCGCCAGCGACTTCTCGATGACCTCCAGCTGGTGGTCGAAAGCTGTCAGCTCTGCCTGTAGCGCCTGCACCGTCAACCGCTGGGCATGGAGCTCCTCGACGAGGACGTCGAACTCGGCGGTGAACGGCGGCGCTTGGTCGATGAGCTGCTGAAGAGACTTAAGCATGCGGGTCACGGTCGTCGGGACAGGCTCGGGCATTGCGCCGAGCGCTCCGCTTCCGACCGACCCCACGAGGTTGGCCACGGCGCGGGTTCGCGCGATGAACTCGTCCATCGCGGACTGCAGCAATCCGTTTCGATGCGTCTCGCCCTGTTCAGCCATCGCCCCACCCTCGTCCGGCGTCCACTCGGCCCGTTCAGCCTCGATCCGATTATCCGCCCTGGACTCCGTCGTGGCACCTCAAGCCCGCGACCGAAACACCCGTGTTTCCTGAAGCATCCTCACTCTGGCAGTTTGCGAATCAGGACGCCTGCGCCTTCGTTCTTGACGTTGAGCGTGGTTGACATTGAGGGCAAGAGACGTGAGCGCAATACTTTGGCCCATGGACCTGAAACTGACCACCAAGGCTCAAGAAGCCCTCGAGGCGGCTGTTCGCGATGCTGCGGCTGCGGGCCACCCTCATGCCGAGCCGGCTCACATCCTGCTCGCGCTGACCCGGCAGACCGAGACCACCACGGGCCCGCTGCTCGAGGCCACCGGCTCGTCGGTGGCCGCGGCAGCTCAGGCGGCGACCGGCATACTCGCCCGTCTTCCGAAGGTCAGCGGATCGACGGTCCCCGCGCCTGGCCTGTCCCGCGCGAGCCTTGCCGTGCTCGAGCAGGCGCACAAGATCATGGAGTCGATGGGCGACGGGTTCGTGTCGACCGACCACCTCTTGCTGGCCCTGGCCCGGACCGGTGACTTCGGGATCGACGGCGAGGCCATGGCCGGTGAGATCCCCAGGCTGCGCGGCGGCGCCAAGGTCACCAGCGCAGACCCCGAGGCCACGTATGACGCTCTTGCCAAATACAGCACGGACCTGACCGCGGCGGCCCGCGAGGGCAAGCTCGACCCGGTCATCGGCCGCGACGCCGAGATCCGGCGCGTCGTTCAGGTGCTGTCGCGACGGACCAAGAACAACCCTGTCCTGATCGGTGACCCCGGCGTCGGCAAGACAGCCGTGGTCGAGGGCCTCGCGCAACGGATCGTCAACGACGACGTGCCGCAGTCCCTGAAGAACAAGCGTCTGGTCAGTCTCGACCTGGCCTCCATGGTGGCCGGCGCGAAATACCGTGGTGAGTTCGAGGAACGGCTCAAGGCCGTGCTGGAGGAGATCCGTTCGGCGGGCGGTCAGGTCATCACCTTCATCGACGAGCTGCACACGGTCGTTGGCGCTGGGGCGGCCGAGGGCTCGATGGATGCCGCCAACATGCTCAAGCCGTTGCTTGCCAGGGGTGAGCTGCGGATGGTCGGGGCCACGACGCTGGACGAGTACCGCAAGCACATCGAGAAGGATGCCGCCCTCGAGCGCCGCTTCCAGCAGGTGTTCGTCGGTGAGCCCAGTGTCGAGGACACCATCGGCATCCTGCGCGGGCTCAAGGAGCGCTACGAGGCCCACCACAAGGTCACCATCGCCGACAGCGCTCTGGTGGCCGCGGCATCGCTGTCCGACCGCTTCATCAGTGGACGTCAGCTGCCGGACAAGGCGATCGACCTCATTGATGAGGCTGCCTCCCGACTGCGGATGGAGATCGACTCCTCCCCGGTCGAGATCGACGAGCTCCAGCGTGCCGTCGACCGGCTCAAGATGGAGGAGCTTGCGCTGGCGCACGAGTCCGACGATGCGTCCAGGGAACGGCTCGAGCGATTGCGGCGCGACCTCGCCGATCGTTCCGAGCAGCTGGCCGCACTGACCGCGCGCTGGGAGCAGGAGAAGGCCGGGCTCAACCGGGTCGGAGATCTCAAAGCCGAGATCGACGACCTGCGCGGGCAGGCCGAGCGACTGCAGCGGGACGGCGACCTCGCGGGTGCGTCCAAGCTGCTCTACGGCCAGATCCCCTCTCGTGAAAAGGATCTGGCCCAGGCACAGGCCGTCGAGGCGACGTCCTCGACGGCGGGCGGAGAGGCATCGATGGTCAAGGAGGAGGTCGGTCCCGACGACATCGCCGACGTCATCAGCGCCTGGACCGGCATCCCGGCGGGCCGCCTCCTCGAGGGTGAGACCGAGAAGCTGCTGCGGATGGAGGACTTCCTCGGGCACCGCCTGGTGGGTCAGAACAGTGCGGTCAGGGCCGTTTCCGATGCGGTCCGGCGTAGCCGTGCCGGGATCGCCGACCCCGACCGACCCACCGGGTCGTTCCTGTTCCTGGGTCCCACCGGTGTCGGCAAGACCGAGCTGGCCAAGTCCCTGGCCGACTTCCTGTTCGACGACGAGCGCGCAATGGTCCGCATCGACATGAGCGAATACTCCGAGCGGCACGCGGTCGCCCGCCTGATCGGTGCGCCCCCGGGGTATGTCGGGTACGAGGAGGGCGGTCAGCTCACCGAGGCGGTGCGCCGGCGCCCGTACTCCGTCGTGCTACTCGACGAGGTGGAGAAGGCCCACGAGCAGACCTTTGATGTTCTGCTCCAGCTCCTGGACGACGGGCGGCTCACCGACGGGCAGGGTCGCACGGTCGACTTCCGCAACGTCATCCTGGTGATGACCTCCAACCTCGGCTCGGACTTCCTGATCGACCCGAACATGTCCACAGAAGCGAAGCGCGACGCCGTGATGGCCGCGGTGCACGTGACGTTCAAGCCGGAGTTCCTGAACCGCCTGGACGATGTGGTCATCTTCGACCCGCTGTCCACCGAGGACCTGGCCCGCATCGTCGAGCTGCAGGTCACCATGCTGACCAAGCGGCTCGAGGACCGCCGGATCCGCCTCGAGGTGACTCCGGCGGCGCGTGAGTGGCTGGCGATCAGCGGCTACGACCCGGCATACGGCGCACGGCCCCTGCGGCGGCTGGTGCAGCGCGAGATCGGCGACCGGCTGGCGCGTTCGCTGCTGGAGGGTGTGGTTCGAGACGGCGGCACGGCGGTCATCGACAGGGACCTGGACGGCGACACCCTGGTCTTGCGCTGAGCCGGGCACCCGCACCCGGTAACGTGCAACCCATGAGAGCGTTGCGAACTCGACCAACAACCCCGCTGGCCCGGTTAGCCCTTGCCCTGCTGATGGTGGGCGCGCTCGCGGCGTGCGGAGGCGCGGACAAGGCACAGGTCAAGGCGCCCACCGCGGCCGAACAGCTGGCGGCGGCCAAGGCCAAGGTCGACGCCGCGACGTCCATGCACCTGACCTTGCACTCGAGCGGCATCCCGGCCTCGGTCAACGGCGTCCTGAGCGGCGACGGCACCGGCACCCACGCCCCGGCGTTCAAAGGGAACCTGGGCGCACGGATCAGCGGGTTCGAGGCCACGGTCGACGTGGTGGCGATCGACAAGCTGCTCTATGTGAAGCTGCCGTTCACCACGGAGTTCGTCAAGGCTGACCCGAAGACGTACAACGCGCCGGATCCCGCCCAGCTGTTCGCCACCGAGGGAGGCATCACCTCCTTGATGACCGCCACGGTCAACCCGGTCGAAGGAGCGAAGATCCGCGTGGGGCCTGACGTCCTCAAGACCATCAAAGGCACGCTGCCCGGAGCCAGCGTGACGAAGCTGCTCAACATCGGCGACGCCACCAAGACCTTCGACGTCACCTACGGCATCACCGATCCCGGCGGCGAGCTGCGCACTGTCACCCTGACCGGCCCGTTCTTCAAGGGTGCGACATCGACCCCTGTGACATCTACCTACGTTCTCACGCTGGACAAGTACGGCGCACCGGTTGAGATCAGCAAGCCCTAGGGCTCAGCTGGCGACCGCCTCGGTCGCGGTGGCGCTGGCTTCGGCGGACACCTACGTCGTCGTCGTGGCGCTGCCGGACATGATGGCCGGGGTCGGCCTTGGCATCGACGAGCTGCACCGGGCGACGCCGATCATCTCGGGCTTCCTGCTCGGGTACATCGCGGTCCTGCCGCTGATCGGCCGGCTCTCTGATCTCGTGACGCGCCAGCGGATCCTGTTCTTCTGCCTGTCGCTCTTCGTGGTCGGTTCGGCCATCACGGCGGTCTCCGTCGAGCTGCCGGTGCTCGTGTTCGGGAGGGTGCTGCAGGGTATGGGCGGCGGGGGGCTGGTGCCGGCGACGCTGGCGCTTGTCGCCGACCTGTGGCCCGCTGATCGTCGCGGGACGCCGCTGGGCGTGGTCGGCGCCGTGCAAGAGCTCGGCAGCGTTCTCGGTCCGTTGCTCGGTGCGGCTGTGCTCGCCGTTGCCGACTGGCGCGCGATCTTCTGGCTCAATGTCGTTCTCGGCATTGTCATTGCAGCCGTCCTGGCGCTGACAGCCGGTCGCGACAAGAGGCCTCACCTGCGACCGCTGCCAACGGTTCTGGGGCTGATGGCGTTCGGTGCAGGCCTGCTCACGTTGATCGCACCCACGGCACTGGCAAGTGACGTCACCCTCGGTATTCCGTTCGTCCCCTTTGCCGGGACGAGTCGCCTCGCCACTCCCATGGGAGTGCTCACGCTCGTGCTGCTCCTGGCAACCCTGGCAGTCTCCGCCGCCATGCCGGTCGACTCGGGGTCTCGCGTTGCACTGTTACGGCGGGTCGACCTGCTGGGGGCCTTCTGTATCGCCGTCGCGCTGGGTTCGCTGGTTCTCACCTTCGCCTCGGCCAATCCCGAGCGCGAGGTGGTGGGGCCGTTGGGCTGGGCTCTGGTGCCGCTGGGACTGGTGGCTGTGGCCGCATACATCTGGAGGCATCGCACGGCGCGCGACCCGCTGGTGCCCCGGGGGCTGATGGCCAACCGGGGTGGTTTCTCGTTCGCCGCCTCTCTGCTGGTCAGTGTGCTGGTCGGGGTTGCGCTGGTGGCCATCGTGGTCGACATTCCGTTCTTGGCCCGCCTGACGGTGACCGGGTCGCAGACCACTGCCGCGTTGCTGCTCGTCCGGTTCCTGGTCGCCCTCCCGCTCGGTGCCTTTGCCGGTGGCTGGCTGCTGAGCCGGCTCGGTCCGGCAGTCGTGGCCGCAACCGGCCTCGCCCTGGCCGGGACAGCGCTCGCCCTCATGTCCGGGTGGGGACACGGTTCCCTTCAGTCATGGTCGACGACCCCGGTCCTGGCGCTTGCCGGTCTTGGCCTCGGGCTCGCCCTCGCCCCGGTCAACGCGGCGGCGCTTGCGGACGCGCCGGCCGACGCACACGGTGTCGTCAGCGCACTGGTCGTTCTCGCCCGCATGATCGGGATGGTGGTTGGGCTCGCACTGCTGACTGCTGTCGGGCTGCACCGCTACTACGCCGCGGTGGCCGCGCTGCCGGACCAGGGCAACACGGCTGCGCTGGCTGCCGCAGGTGTGGTCCAGGTGCAGACGGTGTTCCTGGGTGGGGCGGTTGCCGCGTTCTTGGCTGCCGTCGTCGCGCTGTTCCTCGGGCCCGTTCAGACAGGCCAGATCTCCTGGCGCCAAGCCGCATCCCAGAACGTCCACTCATAGCGCGAGGCCGTCGCCCACGCGTCGCGCATCCGCTCGACCATCGCCTGATCCGCTGGTGCCGCCGCGTCCTGTGAGAACGACTTCAGCTGCTCCAGATCTCGTGGAAGTGGTGAACGGGTCCGTGGCCCTTGCCCGGGTCGTGGCCGATCGCGAGCACATCGGCCGCGGCCAGCGCCGCTGTGAGCCAGCGCTTGGCATCGAACGCTGCCTCGATCCATGATTCTCGCTGGGGGCGCAGGGCTGCCGCCTCAGCGAGGTTTGGCGTGATGAGCGACGTGAGCGGCATGAGCTCACGCACGGCCTGGACTGCATCGTCATCGAGCAGCCGGTCGCCGCTGGTGGCGACCATGACCGGGTCGAGCACGACATGTTCCTGGGGGTGGCGGCGCAGGAAGTCCGCGACGGAACGGACGATGTCGGCGTTGGCAAGCATGCCGATCTTGATCACGTCGAGCCGGACATCGGCCACCAGCGTCTCGAGCTGCCGGATGACGAACTCCGTTGGTACGACGTGCACTCCGGTCACGCCCCGGGTGTTCTGGGCGGTCAGAGCCGTGATCACGGACGTGCCGTAGGCGCCCAACGCCGAGAACGTCTTGAGGTCTGCCTGGATGCCGGCCCCCCCGGACGGGTCGCTGCCTGCGATGGTCAGGGCGACCGGTGGCCTGCTCATGTGGGTGTGCCGTCCCAAGCGGCGCGCAGCTCGCGGGTGGCTGCTTCCACGTCTGGCTGGCCACAGATGGCACTGACCACTGCCGCACCGGCGGCTCCCGCCAGGCGGACCTGGGCCAGACGCTCGAGGTTGATGCCGCCGATCGCCACACACGGCCACGGGCTCGCTGACGTGATCTGGCGAAGCCGTTCCACACCGCCCGGCACGGCTGCGTCGAGCTTGGTCGCCGTCCCCCAGACGGGTCCCGCCCCGAGGTAGTCCAATGCTCCGTCAGCATGCTCCCTGGCGGCCAAGACGTGTTCGATCCTCTGCACCGAGAGCCCCAGGTATGCCGCAGGGCCGAGTAGTGCGCGGGCCTGCCCGACTCCGAGGTCGGACTGTCCCACATGCGCACCCCCGGCACCGATGGCACCAACCAGGTGGACACGGTCGTCGACGATCAGGGGCACGCCGGTGCCGCCTAGCACCGCCATGACCTCACGGCCCAGGCCCACCAGCTCGTCGTCGGTGGCGTCGACATCTCGCAGCTGCACGACGGTCACTCCCGCGCTGACCGCCGCTGAAACCGTTGCCGCAAGACCGAACTGGTGGCACATGACCGGGTCAGTCACCAGGTAGAGCGACAGATCCAGGGGCGGTCGGCGACCCATCTCAGCTGATCCTGACCCGTTCGGCCAGCTCCGCGGGCTGGAGCAGTGACAGCTCGTCCAGGAGGGCGACCGCAAAGCCGCCTGGCCCACGGGTCTCCTTCGCTGCTGAGTCGGCTGCCACCGTCAACGTCGCGGTCGCCGCCGCAGCTGCGACCACTGCGTCCGGCTCCACCGCCGCGAACGCGGCCATCAACGCACCGAGAGCACAACCGACTCCGGTCACCTGGGTCAGCCAGGGATGCCCGTTGGAGAGGCGGACGACTGAATTGCCGTCGGTGATGTGGTCGGTCGGACCGCTCACAGCCACCACCGACTTCTGCTGCTTTGCCAGTTCCTTTGCGACGGCAATGGCGGCCTCGGGCGAGTCCACTGACTCGACCCCCCGGCCACCTTCACCACCGGCCAGCGCCAGTATCTCCGAGGCGTTGCCACGAATGATGGTTGGTCGTGCCTCGTGGAGCAGCCGATGCGCCACGCTGGTCCGCCACCCCAGAGCTCCCACCGCGACAGGGTCGAGCACCCATGGGGTTCCCGACCTGCTGGCACCGGTGATGGCGAAGTGCATGGCGCGGGCGGTGTCGTCATACGGAGTGCCAAGGTTGACCAGCACGCCCCCGGCAATGCCGGCGAACTCGCGAGCCTCGCGGGGGTTGTCCACCATTGCGGGTGCTGCACCGACGGCCAGCAGGACATTGGCCGTCCACCCTGCCGCGACGATGTTGGTCAGGCACTGAACCAGCGGGGGCCGCTCGCGCAGCGCGCTGAGGGCATCGGCCAGATCCTGCGGGGTCACGCTGGAAGTCGAGCTCACTGCGTTGAAGCCTTTCGTTGGGGACAGGTGCGTGGACGGGAACACAGATGCGTGGTCGCGAACCTCGTTGAACCAGTGTCAGGCATCCACGAGGTCGACGATGACCGGCACGTGGTCACTGGCGCCCTTGCCCTTGCGTTCCTCGCGGTCGATCGAGGCGACCGCCACCCTGGAGCTCAGGGCAGGGGAGCCCAGCACGAAGTCGATCCGCATCCCGCGTCGTTTGGGGAAGCTCAGCTGCTGGTAGTCCCAGTAGGTGTAGACGCCTGGGCCCGGCGTGTGCTCGCGGGCGACGTCATCGAAGCCGGTGTCGACGATCGCCTGGAATGCCGCACGCTCCGGCGGCGAGACGTGGGTGCTCTCGGCGAAATCCGCCATGTCCCAGACGTCTTCGTCCTGCGGGGCGATGTTCCAGTCACCCATCAGGGCGATCTGGGCACCCGGATCCGCCGACAGCCAGCCGCTGCCCGCCAGGCGCAGGCGTTCGAGCCATTCCAGCTTGTAGTCGAGGTGCGGGTCGCCCAGCGCCCGTCCGTTGGGCACGTACAGCGACCAGATCCGGACACCGCCGCAGGTGGCACCGATGGCGCGGGCCTCGGGAGCCGGCGGGTCGCCCCACGAGGGCATGTCGGGGAAGCCGACCTCGATGTCAGCCAGGCCGACTCGCGAGAGGATCGCGACGCCGTTCCACTGGTTCAGCCCGTGGTGGGCCACCTCGTAGCCGAGGGCGTTGAGCCCCAGCATCGGGAACTGCGAGTCGTTGGCCTTGGTCTCCTGGATCGCGAGCACGTCGCAGTCGCTGCGTTCGAGCCATGCCTCGACTCGGTCGACCCGTGAGCGGATGGAGTTGACGTTCCAGGTAGCTATGCGCACGTCACTGATCTTAGGAGAGTCAGGGTTCTGAGGAGAGCGGCATAGAGTTCCGGTCATGAGAACCGCACTGGTCACGGGAGCGACCTCCGGAATCGGACATGCATTCTGTCGTGAGCTGGCCGAGCGAGGCAACAACCTGGTCCTCGTGGCGCGGCACCGGGCCCGCCTGGAGAACGTCTCCGACGAGCTGCGTGCGCGGCACTCGATCAATGTCGAGATCCTGGCCGCGGACCTGTCCAAACGGACTCAGCTGCGGCGCGTCGCCGACCGCGTGGCCGATCGTGAGCACCCCATCGACCTGCTGGTCAACAATGCGGGGTTCACCACCCGCAAGAGCTTCTTGAAGGGTGACCTGGCCGACGAGGAAGCCATGCTGGATGTTCTCTGCCGCGCGGTGCTGGTGCTGTCGCATGCGGGTGCCCTGTCGATGAAGGAACGTGGGCGCGGCCACATCATCAACGTGTCGTCGGTGGCCGGTTTCCTGCCGACAAGCACATATGGAGCGGCGAAAGGCTGGGTCACGGCCTTCACCGAGACCCTGGCGCACGAGCTCGCCGGGTCCGGCGTCTCTGCGACAGCGCTCTGCCCCGGGTTCACTCATACCGAGTTTCACGAGCGCGCGGACCTCGACATGTCCAGGTTGCCCAAGGTGATGTGGCTCGAGGCCGACCGGCTGGTCCGTGACTGCCTGGATGACGTCAGGGCCGGCAAGGTCATCTCCGTCCCGGGTGTCCAGTACAAGATGATCGCGGGCGCAGCCCAGATCGTGCCCAACGGACTCCTGCGCGCCGTCTCCGGCCGCGTCAACTCCCTCCGCCGACCAAAGAGATAGGACCCATAGATGTCACCACGCGACCGCCTGCTCGAGCTGATCAAGGCCAAAGCCATCGTGCACGGCCGGGTCACCTTGTCCTCCGGCCGGGAAGCGGACTACTACGTCGACCTGCGACGGATCACCCTGGATGGCGAGGCCGCACCCCTGGTCGGCCAGGTGATGAACGAGCTGACCAAAGATCTTGACTTCGACGCCGTGGGCGGGCTCACCCTTGGAGCGGATCCGGTGGCGACGGCGATGTTGCACGCGTCGGCCGCGGCCGGCCGGTGCCTGGATGCCTTCGTCGTGCGTAAGTCCGGCAAGGCTCACGGCCTCCAGCAGCGCATCGAGGGCCCGTCGATCAGGGGGCGCCGGGTGCTCATCGTCGAGGACACGACGACCACCGGGGCCTCGCCGCTGGATGCGGTGGCCGCAGCCCGCGAGGAGGGCGCCGAGGTGGTCGCCGTGGCGACCATCGCCGACCGAGCGACCGGGGCGAGGGAGAAGCTGGAGGCGCAGGGCCTGACTTACGTCACGGTATACAGCCTGCAGGAGCTCGGCCTGGCCTGAGCGGGACGTCCTAGACGTTGACCTTGCTCTGGCTGCGGTGGCGGAGGTACTCCACGCCGACGGGGACCAGGGAGAGCGCCACGATCAGGATGAGCATGACCTCGATGTGGTTGCGGACCAGCGCGACCTGCCCCAGGAAGTACCCGAGCAATGTCACGCCCGTGGCCCACAGGAGGGCACCGATGAAGCTGTAGGTGAAGAACTTACGGCGGTCCATCTTGCTGACCCCCGCCACGGCCGTGATGAACGTGCGAACCACCGGCACGAAACGGGCCAGCACGATCGCCTTGCTGCCGTGCTTCTCGAAGAAGACGTGCGCCTTGTCGAAGTGCTCAGGCTTGAGCAGCCGTCCGCCGTGGGTGTACAGCGGGTGACCGATCGCCCTCCCGATCTCGTAGCCCACGACGTTGCCCAGGAAGGCGGCGGCGGTCAGCATGGCGCAGGCGGCGACGATGTTGAGGTGCAGGTCGATCAGCTGTGCCGGGTTCTGGATGGCCAGTCCGATCGTGAACAGCAACGAGTCGCCGGGCATGAAGAAGGTGAACAGCCCGCATTCGGCGAAGATGACCGCCAGGCTGACCGCGAAGGCCTGAGGCCCCAGGTTCCTGAGGAGCTGCTCGGCGTTGAGCCAGTCTGGTCCAAGAGTGTGCATCACAGTCAGAGGGTATGCCGAGGCACCGTCTGCCACCTACTGAACCTCATACTTGGTCTCAACGGATAGGAGCCGAGTGTTGACAGAAGTGGGAGTTGGACCCTGGGTGGGTCCGTGGCCGGCTGAGCCCGAGCTGTCCCGGTATGACGAGTCGTTGCTGGCCGACGGGGACCGCCGCAACGTCGTGGACAAGTACCGCTACTGGCGGCACGAGGCCATCGTGCGGGACCTTGACGCCCTGAGGCACGACTTCTATGTCGCGGTCGAGAACTGGGGCCACGACTTCAACATCGGGTCGGTGATCCGCACCGCGAACGCCTTCAACGCCAAGGCCTTCCACATCGTCGGGAAGCGCCGCTGGAACCGTCGCGGCGCCATGGTGACCGACCGGTACCAGCACGAGTACCACCACCCCACCGTCGGCGATCTCGTCGACTGGGCGGCCGCAGCGCCCGGCGAAGGGGGCGCGCCCGGCATACCGATCATCGGCATCGACAACCTGCCCGGCTCGCAGCCGATCGAGACCTATGACCTGCCCAGGCACTGCATCCTGCTCTTCGGCCAGGAGGGTCCGGGGCTCTCGCCGCAGGCCCGGGAGGCGTCGGTGGCGATCCTGGACATCGCCCAGTTCGGTTCGACGAGGTCGATCAACGCGGGCGCGGCGGGAGCGATTGCGATGCACGCGTGGGTGCGCCGCCATGTGTTCGACCAGCACGTTGGTTCCTGACCGATCTGAACGCCGGCTGCTCTTGGTCAGGTGCTTTTCATCCCGTGGCACCGGGGTTCGATGGGCGCAGGCTGAACGTGCAAGGATGAAGGTTGGCAAGCAGCGCCGCTTGACTGCAGTCAGCGCCGCAGTGTGAGCGGCTGACCAACGATTTCGAGTCTGAGGAGTCTTCAATGCCCATCGCTACCCCTGAGGTCTACGCCGACATGCTGGACCGCGCGAAGGCAGGTTCCTTCGCTTATCCGGCGATCAACGTCACGTCCTCGCAAACGCTGAACGCCGCGATCCGCGGGTTCGCCGAGGCCGGCAGCGACGGCATCGTCCAGGTCTCGACCGGTGGGGCCGACTACCTCTCCGGTTCCACGATCAAGAACATGG
>Ga0208716_1000572_pt1 | contig 15044 bp, 14 predicted proteins | sample NGESurdeep092012_8_FD_184482 | JGI IMG/M metagenome (GOLD analysis project Ga0208716, IMG submission 184482) | Arctic peat soil microbial communities from Barrow, Alaska - NGEE Surface sample 415-3 deep-092012 (SPAdes) | ecosystem: Environmental > Terrestrial > Soil > Wetlands > Peat ...
CGGCTGTCTCAAGACCGGCACCAAGTACGACGAAACCATCGCCTGGCAGTACCAAAACATCGCCGCCGCTTGACACGAAGCGCCATGGGATGTCTGAAATGGCCTGACTCGTTGATTTGATCATCCGAGGCAGCGCTGCCGATGGACCGATGAAATGTGGACTGGATTCGCAGCTGGTCGCGGCAGCACCTGTGAGGCGACGGGTATACGGCCGACCCCTTTTGCCGTGGCTCTGGCCGGCGAACTGAACCCGATGCTCCTCATCGGGCTGCTCCCCGCCGAGGAAGGGTTGTCCACATTGCGTTGAGCGCAAGTTCCCGGCTGGCGGCGACGGCTGTGTATGGTCCTCGGATTGCCCGGTGGAGGCGGAGGAGGTCGGCCGATGACACGGCGGTTGGCCGCAACTGTGACCGCCTTGGTCTTGGCCGCGCTGCTTGCTGGCTGCTCGAACGACTCCGCCGATCCAGTCACGATCTCAGCGAGTGCATCGTCAGCTGCGCCAACACCGTCGGTCGCTGCCGTGAGTACGACGATCTCCACCTCGACTGTCCCGCCCACCAGTGACACCGTCACCGCGGCGTCTTCGGACGGGTCGTCACCTCCGCCTTGGCCGTCCACCCTGGCCGCCGACGAAGTTGCGGCGGCGCAATCGGCCATCACCTCGTATCGGTCGTATTGGCGGACGATGGACCGAGCCGTCGCACAACCGGGCGACGACTGGACCGACGAGATCTCGGTGGACGCGACAGGCCCCGCGAAAACCAGTGCGTTGGAGACTCTGAGCGACTTGGCCGGTGGTAATTACCGCGTGGTTGGGTTCACAGGCACCAGTCCTCAGGTCATCAAGGTGAGCCCGGGAAACGTTGAGGTTGTCGATTGCGTAGACAAGACCGCGACGGACTACCTGGAATCGAACGGAGGTTCGGTCAAGGCGCCAGATCAAGCAGGCTCATATTTCCGTCATCCTTCGAACGTCCAGATGGTCCAGTTGCAGGACGGGCGATGGGCGGTCAGCTTCACGACCGATGATTGGTCGGAGACTTTTTGAGGCCCTTGATCCCGGTGATATTTGCCGCCTCCCTTTGCCTCTAGCGGCTCCTGAAACCTCGCCTAATGGCGAGGGGACCGGTGTCGAATGCAAAGGAGGGGCTGGCTGTCGCGCGGTGGCGAGCAGCACGGGCTCCACGGGGACCACGCCAGCCCTGGTAGCAACCACCCCGACGACAACGGGAGATGCCGACACCGATGCTGACGCGTCCACCGTCGACCCGTGCCCATGGATGACCGTTGAGGACCTTGGCGAGGAGTCTTCGTGGTGGGGCGGCAACGACCCCTTCCGCAGGTCACGTCGAACTCAACAAGTGCGCACTCGGTGACCCCAGCGTTCCTCTGGGTCTGACTCTTCAAGTCCGCTTCGTTCCGAATGCGGGTCCGGCCGGGCCGGCGGCACCTCCGCCACCCACGCCGGAACAGTTGGCGCAGCGGGCCATCGCCCAGCTGGTGGTGCCGGCACCGACCATCGGCGTCGGCCCCGACCGGGCGAAGCTGGCAGTCAACTTGTGGAACTGGTAATGGGTCGACGACGCGCCGCCGGTGTCCGTGACGGTGGCGGCCGGCAATGTGTCCGTGACGGCCACGGCGACCCTGACATCGACAACCTGGTCGCTGGGCGAGCCGGCCGCAGGAGACGTCTACGTGCCGGGCGCGCCGACGACCCTGGCCTGCCAGGGTCCGGGTGTCGCGCCGCCCGCTGACTACGACTGGCGGGCAGAGCCGCCATGCGGGCACAAGTTCGCCTGGCGTTCGCTGAAGGAACGCACCGGTGGAAGCGGAAAGTGGCCGGTGACGGCGACGACCAACTGGACCGTCGCCTGGCAGTCCAACACTGGCGTTTCGGGTGCCGATGCCTTGACCGCGACCACAGCCGACCAGTGGGACGTCGGGGAATACCGGACGGTCTTGGTACAGGGGTCAGGCGGTTGACGTCCGGCGAACCGCTCGTGCCGCCGAACCGCTCGTGCTGTCGAACCCCTCGTGCTGTCGATCCCGAGTCTGAGTGAGCCAGATCTGTGGATGGGCGGCAGGGCCGATTGGGCACTCGTCCCGCGAGGTTCGTCACGGATGGCAGCGTCAAGTCGGCAGCCGCCCAGGGCATCGGCCGGGTCCATTCGGGAGCGGTCGGGCGGCCGGCGCTACGGAAGACACCGCCCCCGGGTGATCACCGTTGCTGGCCTTTTCGCGTTGCAGGACGACCTCAAATGGCCTGACTTGTTGATCATCCCTGGCGGGCCGGCCCTCCTGCGCACGCCGAGGCCATGCTGTGACGCCGGGTGCGGGCAGCAGGCATCACGGCCGGCCCCCCCCGGGACCGCAGCGTTCGTCTGCACCGGACCGCGGGTTCGCGTGCTCGCAACGGCGTCACCTGCGCCGGAGCCCCGGCCGTCATCTCCGCCTGGCCGCGTTCCCGCGCGAGCGCTTGACGCATCCACAGACTTCCCGGGAGGATCCGTGTGTCGGGCGACGCGTCAGCTGTTGGCTGGCCGGGCCGCGATCGTGTCACCATGGCGGGCGTGAGTACCGTCCAGCCGCGCCGCACCGACCCGGCGGCGGCGACGCCCCGCTCGGAGCGGGCGACACCCCGCTCGGAGCGGGCGACAAGCGGTCGGACCCGACCGGACCGGAGAACCCGGGGAGCCGGAGCGCCCGTCATTTTCGCCGGGCTCACCGGCTCAGCTGCGCTGTTCGCCGGGCTCCTGCTGGCAGTGGCGGTGGCCGCGGCGATCGTGGCCACCGGCGCCACGCAGCCGCAGCCGGTCAGCGTTCTGGAAACCTCCGGACCCATCGTCCAGTTCGGCATCCCGGTGGCCCGCACCCTGCTCGACCTCGGTGCGGTGACGACAGTCGGGGTCGCTCTGCTCGCCCGGTTGGTCGGGTTCGACCGACCGGCGAAGACGGAGCCGGTGATGCGGCCTACCCGGTGGGTGGGGTTGTGGGCCTCGGTGCTCTGGACCGTCGCGGCCCTGATCTCGATCGTGCTGCTGACGGCCGAGCTGCAGCCAGGCGCGGTCCCGACCCCCGGCGCGATCTGGAGTTACCTGTCGAACATCCCAGCCGGCAAGGGCCTGCTGCTGTCCGCCGGCTGCGGGCTGGTCTCGGTGTGGCTGGGCTGGCTGACGATCCGGCACGGCGAGAGCGTCCCGGCCGAACTGCGCGCCGGCGTTGCGCTGTTCGGGTTGTTGCCGTTGCCGCTGACCGGTCACGCGTCGAACTGGGTCTACCACGACCTCGGCATGGTCTCCATGGAGTTGCACGTGGTGGCGGCCACCGCCTGGGCCGGGGCGCTCGGCGCCGTGATCATCTTCCTGAGCCGCCGTCCGGACCTGCTGGCGATCGCCCTGCCGAGGTACTCGAAGCTGGCCACCTGGTGCGTGTTCCTGGTCGGGACGACCGGGCTGTTCAACGGCCTGGTGGAGCTCGCGCTCTCACCCGTCACGTCGCTGCCGTCCTCGCTGTGGACCACGCGTTACGGGGTGCTGGTGCTGACCAAGGCGGTCCTGATCGTGGTGATCGCCGCGCTGGCGGTGGTGGTGCGCACGCGACTGTTGCCCCGGATTGCCGCCGGTCGCCGGACCGCCGTTGCGGTGTGGTGCGGCTGGGAATTGATCGTGCTGGCGCTGGCCTTCGCGGTCGCTGTGGTGCTCACCCGGGTGCCCGTCACCACGTTCTGAGCCCGCCACGGGACACCCACTCATCAACGGTCATTCGTTGAACGCCCGCACGATGGGCGCGAACTTCTCGATCTCAGCCGGTCCGGCGAGGTCAGGCAGGCTGACGAATACCGTCTGGACGCCGCGGTCCGCCAGCAACCGGTACCGCCCGACCTGCTGCTCCACCGTCCCCGCGTGATGGGCCGCGGCGTAAGACTTGGCCGATGTGCGGCCTCGATGCGCCTCGACGAGGCGACCCACCTGATCAGGGTCGTCACCGACGATCGGCAGGTCGAGCACGGTGACCTGCAGGTCGTCGATCGTCCGTCCGGCGCGCTGCAGGTGGCCGCGGAGCACCTCCAGCTTGTGGTCGAGCACCGGCAGCGACGAGCTGAGATTGCAGCCGTCCGCGAGCTCCGCGGCGATCCGCAAAGTGCGGCGTTCGCCACCGCCGCCGACGATGATCGGCACCCGACCGGGACGCGGATAGCACGTCGTTTCCGGCGACCGTCCATGTGGTTTGGTACCGGGACCCCAAAACGCCCGGAGGGTGCCGATGGTTGCCTCCAGCGCGTCGAGCCGGGTCCTTGCGTCGGGGAACGGCAGGTCGTAGGCGGCGTGTTCACGCTCGTACCACCCGGCGCCCAGCCCGCAGAACGCCCGGCCGCCGGACACCGCGTCCAGGCTGGCGACGATCTTGGCGAGCAACGGCGCGGATCGGAACGTCACCGGCGTGACCAGTGCGCCGAGTTCGAGTCGTTCGGTGACGCCGGCCAGGTACCCGAGGGTGACGTAGGGCTCCGGGATCGGGTCCCAGACACGGCCGACCTGCGGGATCTGCAGGAGGTGGTCCATCACGGCGATCGCGGCGAACCCGGCCTGCTCGGCGGTCCGCGCGACGTCGGCGAGCCATTGTCGTGGCCCGCTGGGATCCGCTCCCCACGGAAACGCCGAGATCTGCAGGGCGAACCGGAGGCTCGTCGGTCGGCTCCGTTGCGCAGCGGCCGCCGCCCCGCCACCGGGGGCGTGCACCGGCTCCAGGACGGACTCGGGTTCCGCGACGGTGATCAGGTCGAATCCGTCGGCAGCCAGGTCGGCCGCGCCGGCCTTGCGGAACTGTGCCGTGAGCACCGGAGCCGGGACCGGCCGGTCCCGCAGCCGGTTCCGCTGCCGGCACAGGTCGAGCTCGGTGGTGAACCGGACCGCGACGACGGGGAGGCCAGCCGCTCGGCCGATGCTCACCGCCGCGGTCCGGCGCGCCGGGTCGAGGCCGAGAGTGTCGATGACGGTGGTCAGCCCGCGTCGGGTGCGGGCGGCGACGACGGCGTCAAGTAAGGCGAAGGCGTCGTCGGAGGCGTCCAGGTCGCCCTCGCCGCTGCCGACCACCGCCCGCAGCGCGTCGGAGGAAACGATCTCGTTGGAGGCGAAGTGCTGCCGCGCCCAGGTGGTCTTGCCGGACCCGGACGGCCCGACCAGCACCACCAGAGCAGGGGTGGGGATCGCCGTCATCCGCCGAGGGTAAGGCGACACCGCCCGATCCAGCGCCCCTCGCCCGGCGCGGATCAAATACGCAGGCGCGGCTGAACCAGGCGACTTCAGTCACTCCAGTCCCATAACCGCGACGTTCGTGCGCGCCGGCGAAGTTGATCCGCGCCAGAAAGGGGGTCAGCGGGAGGGGGTGGAGGCGTCCCGGTCCGAGTCGGCCCAGCCGTCCAGGGCGCCGCGGGCGTCGCGCACCGGCTCTCTCCCGTACCGCATCGTCGGGCCGGGCGGCCGCCGAGTGTCCAGCCCGAACGCCCTGTCCGCAAGCAGGGTGACGCCGGCCCAGGTCAGCAGCAGCCCCGCGCAGGCGAGCCAGATCGACGTCCAGGCAACCGGCACCATGTGCAGCGAATCGCCGGCCTCGAAGGCCTGCCGCAGCTGCCCGATCGTCCGATCCGCCAGGTCCGTCGGCGTCGACGACACGACGGTCTGCAGCCACATCGCTCCGTAGCCGGCCACCGAAACGACAACGGCGCCGATCACCGCGCGCAGGTAGGCGTTCGCCCGGAGCAGGAACACCGCGTCGACGCACACCCCCACCAGCAGCAACCAGAACGGCACCACGCTGGGCGGGAAGATGGTGAACGTCAACAGCGGCCAGATCAGGCAGCGGTAGGCCACGTAGGCGCCGACCACAGCCGTGGCGGTCCACCGCCAGCCGACCATGATCCGGGCGAGCACCAGCAGCGGGACGCAGATCGCGATCGCCCACACCGGGTACACCCACGGCGCGATCGGCACCGCGAACGACTGGATCGCGACGTCGTCCACGGGCCGCCCGAGCTGGATGGCCGCGAACTGCAACAACTCGGGTTCGGCGTAGGGCTGGCCGCGGAACCACGATGCGACCTCGAGGATCCCGTACTCCTGCTGGCCGGTCGGGAAGAACATGTTCTCGAACATGAACGCCCAGAGCGCCACCAGCCCGAGCTGCCACTGCCGGGTGTACCCGTGATCAGCGGGAAACGAGTGGTACCAGTTTCTTATGACGCCGGCGATCATCACCGCGGTGCCGCCGTAGAGCAGCAGGTGTGACGGTGACCAAGCGGTCAGGTCCAGCCCGTTGACCCGGTGGTTGATGACGTCGATCGGCCCGGCCAGCACGAAGATCCCGGTGCCGATCTGCATGATCCGCAGCGAGCGCCGGTCCGCGCCGTAGCCGGTGAAGGTGTGGGCGAGCACCAGGCCGATGGCGATGCCGGTGCCGACCGTATTGAGCACGTGCGCAGCGGCCAGGTCGTCGCGCAGCCACTTGAAGTGCCAGGACACGTCCCAGGACGACCCCAGCAGCTTGAAGGCGAGGGCGACAAGCCACATCCGCTGCATGAACACGACCAGTGAACGCGGCGTCGCTCGGCCCGGCTCGCCCCTTGTCCAATAGGTGCGCATGAACCCTGACAGGCGATGCATGTGGTGGTCCGATCTGAGGTGATCCGGGTAGCACTGAGCGGGCAAACGGCTGGAACAAGCCTACGGGCGCTGGATCACCGCGGGGCCGCACCCACGCGTGCCGGGTTGTGCAGCCCATTCACCCCGTCGGGTACTCGGAGTTCTCTTGCTCACACTCGAGCGCCAATTGCGATGCGACGAAGTCGCGATACTCTGAACGAGTGATACAGGAGCCTGTTCAGCTCAATCGAGCCGCATATTGCCCTTCTCAGGCTTCGTTATGACGGACTGTGACGGCACCGAGCGCGAGCGGGACAGCGATCGACACGACAAGACCCCTCCAGCGCCCACAGCATCACCGCAGCGCAAGGGGGATTGGCGATGGAGAGGCCGACACGAGTGATGGTCGTCGAGGACGACCGTGATCTCGCCGAGTACGCGAGACTGGTGCTGGCAAAATATCCGGGCATCGCCGTCGACGTCGTTGCCGACGGTAGGACCGCGATCGAGACCATCCGCAAATTCGGCACGGACATCCTGATCAGCGACATCCAACTCCCGGGCATGACGGGCTTGGAAGTGGCGACCGAAGCGCGGCGCTCCGATCCGGCCATGCCGATCGCCATGATGACGGGCTACCCATCGGTGGACTACGCGGTGACCGCGCTGCGGAACCAGATCGACGAGTTCTTGATCAAGCCGGTTTCGGCGGGCCAGTTCGCCGCCACCCTGCGCAGACTCATCGACCTGCGCAACGAAAGAGATGCGGCGAACCGGAGTCAGGTGGTGCTGGCGATCGGCGCGCATCCCGACGATGTGGAGATCGGAGTGGGTGGCCTGCTCGCTGCTCACCGCGCAGCCGGAGACGCCGTGGTGATCCTGACGATGTCCCGTGGCGCCCGTGGAGGTGCCGTCGATTCCCGGCAGAACGAGTCGCTGGCCGCGGCCGAACTGATCGGTGCCAGGCTCTTTCTGGAAGACCTGCAGGACACCAAGATCGGCCCCGCAGACCCCACTGTCTCGATCATCGAGCGGGTCGTCGCCGAGGTCAATCCGACGACCGCATACACCCACTCACAATATGACCGGCACCAGGATCACCGCGCCGTCCACCAGGCGGCGTCCGTTGCGACCCGGGGGGTCCCGACCTTCGCCTGCTACCAGAGTCCCTCCGCCACAGTGGATTTCCAGCCGAACCGGTTCGTGCCGATCGATGGTTTCACCGACACCAAGCTGGCCCTGCTGGCCTGTTTCGCCAGCCAGTTCGGCATTCGTGACTACCTGGAACCAGACTTCGTGTTGGCCACCGCGCGCTACTGGTCGCGTTTCGGCGGCGGCACCAATTGCGAACCGCTCGAGGTCATCAGGGATACCCGCGGTTTGATCGCCGCGGCGGGCGGCGAATCCCTGGGCCGCGGTCGGTCGGAGGTCACGATGCTCGGCCACGACCAGCCGGTGTCCCGATGACGACCGCCGCACTCGTCACCGGCGCGGGCGGACCCGCCGGCATCGCCGTGATCCGATCACTACTGGCCCGCGGCGACGTCCGGGTCGTCGCGGCAGACATGGACCGCTTTGCTGCCGGCCTGTACCTCGTTCCTGCGGATCAGCGGGTACTGGTTCCACCCGGGTTGGCCGCGGAATTCGGTGGCGCCGTGCTGGGGCTGTGCCGGCTGCTGGGCGTCGACGTGCTCTTCCCCACCGTCGATGTCGAATTGCCGGTGCTCGCCGCCCGCCGGGCGGAGCTGGCAGCAACCGGCGTCGCGCTGGCCTGCCCCAGCCTGGCAACCGTGGAATCCTGCCTGGACAAGTTTGCCCTCGCGCGGCGATGCCGCGGCGTCCTTCCGGTCCCGCGCACAGACCTGCTCGGCCCGGCCGCCGCGGTCGGCCGCCGGTACCCAGTGATCGTCAAACCCCGCAGGGGCGCCGGTTCCCGCGGGATCAGCGTCGTCGAGTCCGAGGCCGAATTGCTCAGCCTCGGCGACGACGACACCCGGCTGGTCCAGGACCTCCTGCCCGGCGACGAGTACTCGGTCGACGTGTTCGCCGACGTGGCCGGCACGGTGGTGGCGGCTGTCCCGCGCTCCCGGCTGCGGGTCGATTCCGGGGTATCGGTCGCGGGTCAGACCTTTCACGACGAGGAGCTGGAGCAGGCGGCCCGCAGAGTGGCAACAGCGATCGGCCTGACCACGGTGGCGAACGTGCAACTGCGGCGTGACCGTGACGGGCGCGCCGCACTGCTGGAGGTCAACCCGCGCTTTCCCGGCGCGATGCCACTGACCATCGCCGCCGGCATCGACATGCCGTCGCTGACCCTCGACACCGTGCTGGGCCGACCGGTGCCAGCGTGGTTGGACTTCCGGGAGATCGCCAACGTGCGGCACCTGGAGGACGTCTTCCTGCCGATGAGCGACATCCGTGACGTGCCGGGTCCGCAACTGGACGCGCTGACGACCCTGGTCGCAGCGAGATCCGGGTGACGACCACGTCCTGGGCCGGCCTGGCAGGCGATCATCATGTGCACTCGACGTTTTCCGACGACGCCGAGAGCACCGTCATCGAGAACATCACCGCGGCGCGGGCGGCCGGGCTGACCCAGCTGCGACTGGTCGATCACGTTCGCGAGTCGACCACCTGGGTGCCGGAGTTCCTGGCCGCGGTGGCCGGATCGGTCGGCGAGCCGGCCGTGGAGGCGGCAGGCGAACGCGGTGCCGCCGATCAGCCGTGCCGTGAACAGCGACTCCGGGTGCTGACCGGGGTCGAGGCAAAGATCCTGGATGCGACGGGCCGGCTCGACCTTCCACCGGACCTGCGGACGGCTCCCGGACGTGCGGATCGGGTCGACCGGGTACTGATCGCCGACCATCAGTATCCGAGCCCGCAGGGCCCGTGGTCGCCGTCCCGTGTGCTCGCCGAACGCGCGAGCGGATTGACCGCGGCCACCCTGCTTGACACCCTGATCGAGGCGACGATCCGGTCCATGCACAGGGTCGAGCATGCGCAGTTGGCACACCCGTTCTCCCTGCTGCCCAAGGTCGGCCTCACCGAGGACGATCTGCACGACGATCATCTGGCGGCCCTGGCGGACGCCGCCCTGGTGACCGGCGCCTGGGTCGAGGTCAACGAGAAATGGGCGTGCCCGAGCGCCAGGGTGGTGTCGGCGTTGCAGATCGCCGGCGTCACCCTGGTCGCCTCGACGGACAGTCATCACTGCCGGGACGTCGGGCGGTATCGAGCGGTGGTGGACCTGACCCGCGGTTTGACGGACGAACGAGCGGCGCCCGGGGGCAGGCTCACGCCGTGAACGCCGTGAACGCCGTGAACGCCGTGAACGCCGTGAACGCCGTGACCGCGATCGGGACCTGGGTGTGCCTGGCGTTCGTCATCGTCGGAGCGATCCCGGTCGCGGTGGGGCTCTACCAATATCTGCTCGTCCCGATTCACCCATGGCGCAATCACTATCGCAAGGCCGCCCCGTACCTGCCGCGGGTGTCGGTGGTGGTGCCGGCCTGGAACGAGGGCGCCGTCGTCGGCACCTCCATCGACCGGTTGGTGAGGTTGGAGTACCCGCCGGACCGGCTGCGCGTCTATGTCGTGGACGATGCGAGCACGGACAACACTCCCGACGTCGTGCTGGAACGGGCCGCAAGGTACCCGGGCCGGGTCTTCCACCTCCGGCGGGAGAACGGCGGCCAGGGCAAGGCACACACCCTCAATCACGGCATCTCCATCCTCCTCGAGCAGGACTGGACCGAAGCGGTGCTGATCATGGACGCGGACGTGATCTACCGGCCCGACTCCCTGCGGAAGATGACCCGGCACCTGGCCGATCCGACGGTGGGGGCGGTGACCGCGTACATCAGCGAGGGCAGCGCCCGTCCCCGGTATCTCACCCGATTCATCGGCTACGAGTACGTGGCCGCCCAAACCGCGGCCCGTCGCGCCCAGAACGTCCTGGGGGTGCTGGCCTGCCTGGCCGGCGGTGCGCAACTGCATTCGCGGGAGAACCTGGAGGCGATCGGCGGGCGCATCGACACCACCACCCTGGCCGAGGACACCGTCTCCACCATCCTGACCCAACTCAACGGGCGAAGGGTGATCTTCGAGCCCTACGCGGTGGTGCTCGCCGAAGAGCCCGAGGACATCGGAGCACTGTGGAAACAGCGGCTTCGCTGGGGACGGGGGAACGTCCAAGTCACCAAGCGGTTCGCCGGGCTGTGGTTCCGGCCCTGGAAACACCGCCGGCTCGGCGGATTCTCGTTCGGGTTGATCTGGTTCTCGGTCCTGCTGTTGCCGCTCACCATGGTGTTGTCCTCGATCGGGTTGATCGGGCTGTTCCTGCTCGGCAGCGACTTGGCTGCCGACGCCTTCCGGGCGACCTGGTTCCTGGCCGCCTGCACCTACCTGTTCATCACCACCATGACGGTGCAGATCGAGCCACGGACCGGCCGGCGTAGCTGGCGGGAGGCCGTGGCGTTTCCCGGGCTGATCTCGCTACTGGTGATGGCGACGGCGCTCGCACCGGAGCTGTTCTTCCGCACCATTCCCGCGCTCTTCGGCCTCGAGCTGACCGCGATCGGTGAGGACTGCGTCACCCTCGCGCTCTACGCGTGGCTGTCGCTGTGCATGGTGGCGGCGTGGCTGACCAAACGCGTCGAGAAAACCCGATTCGGGAGGGTGCTCGCGCCGACACTGATGTACCTGGTCGGGTATGGACCCCTGTTGTGCGCCATCACGTTCGACTCGTACATCAAGGAGTTCCGTGGTGCGGCCCAGGTCTGGGACAAGACGGAGAAGGTGGGACGGGTGATGGCATGAGCAATCCGCAGCCGGTCGGTGAGACGGGACCGGTGGTCCCCGCCGGCCTGGTGGTTCCTGCCCTGCCCAGCGAACAGGAGATGGTCGACGAAATCGACCGCGACCGGCGCCATGAGCGGTACCTGGTGCGCGCCGCGCTGGTGGCCACCCTGATCATCGGGTTGGCGCTGACCGTGCGGGCGATATGGGGATGAGCGGTTCGCCCGTCGTCAGATGCCCGCCGCGGCCCGCACCAGCGGCCCGGTTCGGCGGGCGACCGGTGTGTCCAGCGCGATCACCGTGGCCGTCCGGAGCACGGCCGGATCCCGCACCACGTCGTCGATCACTCGTTGCAGGTCGGCGTTGGACCGCGCGACGACCCTGACCATGAGGTCGGCCGACCCGGTGATGGTGTGCACCTCCAGCACCTCGGGGATCGAGTCCAAGTGGCCCGTCACGGCGCCGTGCCCCCTGCCCTGAGCGATCTCCAGCGAGACGAACGCGGTGACCGGATAACCCAGCGCCGCGGGGTCGACGGTCGGCGCGACATCGGCGATCACCCCGGCGTCCCGCATCCGGTCCAACCGGGCCTGCACGGTGCTGCGCGCGACCCGCAAACGCCGCGACCCTTCGAGCACTCCGATCCTGGGTTCGACGGTGAACAGCTCCAGGATGTCGGCGTCAAGGCGATCGATCGGCACGGCGTCTCCTCAATGGCTCCGTTTCCTGAGCAAGATGTGCAGTCAAGAGGAAGACTAACTCAGCAATCTGTACAGACTGATCAGCGTAATCGTAGCCGGTTGCCCAGCCGTGGTGACGCAGCGCACGCTGCGGTCAGCCATCCCGTCACCATCGACGGCCCGTCACCGACGACGCCCCGGAGGATTCGTGACCACCACCACCCCTCGCATCAGCCCGCTACTGCCGACCCAGACCCCCGCGCCCGCCGAGCACCTTCCGCTGACCGGGCAGGAACGTGCCGCCGAGTTGGACGCCGACTCGCTCAGCCGGCTCGTCGGGTTGGTCGAGCACGACGTGAGCGCAGATCCGTTCCCGGTGAACGCCATGGACGCGGTGGTTTTCGTCTGCGGCAACGCCACCCAGACCGCGCATTATTTCCAGTCCGCCTGGGGCATGGAGCTTGTCGCCTACTCGGGTCCCGAGTTCGGCAACCGGGACCACAAGTCGTACGTACTGACCTCCGGATCCGCCCGGTTCGTGATCAACGGCGGAGTCGACCCGGGCAGTGGATTGCTGGACGAGCACCGCCGGCACGGCGACGGGGTGGTCGACCTGGCCATGGAGGTCGTCGACGTCGATCAGTGCATCCGGCACGCCCGCGCGCAGGGCGCCACCATCCTTCACGAACCGCACGACGAGTCCGACGAGCACGGCACCGTCCGGATCGCGGCGATCGCCACCTACGGGCACACCCGGCACACCCTCATCGACCGCAGCCGATACGCCGGCCCCTACCTGCCCGGCTATGTGGCCAGGCGATCGGGCTTCGTCAAGCGCGACGGCACACCGAGGCGATTGTTCCAGGCGTTGGACCACGCGGTCGGGAACGTCGAACTCGGCCGGATGAACGAGTGGGTGGAGTTTTAACAACAAGGTCATGGGCTTTGTGAACATGGCCGAATTCGTCGGTGACGACATCGCCACCGAATATTCCGCGCTGATGAGCAAGGTGGTGGCCAACGGCAACCACCGGGTGAAATTCCCGCTCAACGAGCCGGCCGCCGGCAAGCGGAAGTCGCAGATCGACGAATACCTGGAGTTCTACACCGAGCCCGGCTGCCAGCATCTGGCGCTGGCCACCAACGACATCCTGCGCACCGTCGACGCGCTGCGATCGGAGGGGGTCGAGTTCCTGGACACCCCTGACGCTTACTACGACGACCCGGCGCTACGAGAGCGGATCGGGCACGTCCGGGTGCCCGTCGACGAACTGAAGAAGCGCCGCATCCTGGTCGACCGGGACGAGGACGGGTACCTGCTGCAGATCTTCACCAAGCCGCTCGGCGACCGGCCGACGATCTTCTTCGAGCTCATCGAACGGCACGGCTCGCTCGGCTTCGGCAAGGGCAACTTCAAGGCGCTGTTCGAGTCGATCGAGCGGGAGCAGGCGGCCCGCGGCAACCTGTAGCCGGGCCCCGGGCGCAGCCGTGAACACCTCACCGGGTCTGGTGTCGGCGAGCCGACCCGGCCGCTGGTTCGGTCGTCGGTTCGATGGCCGATTCGGTGGCCGGTTCAGTAGCCGGCACAACGGTTCCGGTGACCTCGCCGAGTTCGAGCCGCCCCCCGCCGCCGCCGGGCGCGCTGGCTCGGATGGTGACGGTGTCGCCGTCCTCCAGAAAGGATCGCACCGCGCCGTCCTCCAGCACGATCGGCAGCCGACCGGCGTCGGACAGCTCGACGAACGATCCGGCCTGCCGGTCACCGGGACCGGAGACGGTGCCGGAGGGGTACAGATCGCCGGTGCGCACGCTCGCCCCGTTCGCGGTCAGATGGGCGAGCATCTGGGCGCCGGTGTAATAGGTGGACGCAAAGGGTGGATGGGAGACCACGGTGCCGTTCCACTCGATGGTCAGCGACAGGTCAAGGCCCCACGGCTCGGACGGATCATCGGCCAGGTAGGGCAGCAGCGGAACGGACCGGGCAGGCGGCGGAACCCGGGCGGACTCCAGCGCGGTGAGCGGGGTGATCCAGTGCGAGATCGAGGTGGCGAAGGACTTTCCCAGGAACGGGCCGAGCGGAACGTATTCCCAGGACTGGATGTCGCGTGCGCTCCAGTCGTTCACCAGGCAGACGCCGAACACGTGGTCGGCGAAGTCGTTGACGGACAAGCGTTGCGCTGGCTGCGATCCGCCCCCGACGACGAACCCGATCTCGGCCTCCACGTCCAACCGGCGGGACGGGCCGAAGACCGGCCCTTGCTCGGTCGCTTCCTTGTGCTGGCCGCAGGGGCGCACGATCGGGGTGCCGGACGGGACGATGGTGCCGGCCCGCCCGTGGTACCCGACGGGGAGGTGTTTCCAGTTGGGCGGCAACGGTTCCGAGCCGGGCCGGAACAGCCGGCCGAGGGCAATGGCGTGATGTTCGCTGGCATAGAAGTCCACATAGTCGGCGACCTGGAACGGCAGCCGGAGCCGGACGTCGGAGAGCCCGTGCAGATAGGGCGAGACCCTGCCCTGCCAGGACACGTCGGCCAGCGCGACCGTCAGAAACCCGCGGACCGCCGACCAGATCGCGGGCCCGGCCGCCAGCAGCGGATTCAGCGAGCCGGCATCGACAATGCTTGTCCACTGCTGCTTTTCGGCTCGAGCGATCCCGGCGACGTCCAGAACCTGGTCACCGATGCGAACACCGACCCGCGGCGCGGCGTCACCGGTGACGAACACCCCGTACGGCAGGTGGTCGACGTCGAAGCCGGATCCCGCAGCGGACGGCAGCCAACTGGTCATCGTGGGCGCCGGATCTCGTCGGTGGGACTTGACACCCTGCCGACCCTAGTGTGCTGCGCCGTTGACTCGTTGCATAAGTCTTCCGATTGAGCTCAGGATCTGCTCGGCGGTCTTGGTCCAGATGAAAGGTTTCGGGTCTTCG
>Ga0208716_1000573_pt1 | contig 15034 bp, 7 predicted proteins | sample NGESurdeep092012_8_FD_184482 | JGI IMG/M metagenome (GOLD analysis project Ga0208716, IMG submission 184482) | Arctic peat soil microbial communities from Barrow, Alaska - NGEE Surface sample 415-3 deep-092012 (SPAdes) | ecosystem: Environmental > Terrestrial > Soil > Wetlands > Peat ...
CGGCGCACGGTCGCGAGCCGCGTGGACGGGTTCGTCGAGCGGCTGGCGGTGGACTTCACCGGCCGGCCCGTGCACCGGGACGAGGTGCTCCTCGAGCTGTACAGCCCGATGCTGGTGGCGGCGCAGCAGGAGTTGCTCCTCGCGGTGCGCCTGCGGAGCGCGCTGGGCGCCGGCTCGACGGCCGACGCGGCCCGGAACGCCGACTCCCTCGTGGCGGCCGCGCGCCGGCGCCTTCAGTACTGGGACATCAGCGACGACCAGATCGCGGAGCTGGAGCGGAGCGGCACCGTCCGCCGGACGCTCACGCTGCGGTCCCCGTCGGACGGCGTGGTGCTCCAGAAGAACGTGGTGCAGGGCCAGTCGGTGGCGGCCGGCGCTCCCCTGTTCGAGATCGCCGACCTCGGCACCGTCTGGCTCGAGGCGGATGCCTTCGAGGACGACCTCGCCGCCGTGAGGGTGGGGCAGGTCGCGGACGCGTCCTTCGACGCCTATCCGGGCGAGGTGGTGCGCGGCCGCGTCGCGTACGTGTACCCGACGGTGGACCCGGCCAGCCGCACCGGCAAGGTCCGCGTGGAGCTGGCGAACGCCGGCGGCCGCATCCGGCCGGGCCTCTTCGGCACGGTGCGCATCAGCGCGCCGGGCGTCCGCGGCGTCGTGATCCCGCGGCAGGCGGCGCTGGTGACCGGCGACCGCCAGCTGGTGTTCGTGGAGGATTCGGCGAACCGCTTCCAGCCCCGGCTCGTCGAGCTGGGCGCCGAGAACGACAGTCTCGTCGTGGTGAAGGACGGCCTGCGCGCCGGCGAGCGGGTGGTGGCGACGGCCGCCTTCCTCCTCGACGCCGAGTCCAATCTCGGCGCAGCGATGGCGGGGATGGCTGGGATGGCGGGGATGACCCCGGCCCCGGCGCCGCGCGGTCCGACGAAGCGCTAGGGGCGGAGCCATGCTGCGGCGCATCATCGAGTGGTCCACCCGCAACCGATTCCTCGTGGGGCTCGCCGTGGTGTTCGTGTCGGGCGCCGGCGTCTGGGCCATCCGGACGATCCCCCTTGAGGCGCTGCCCGACCTCACCGACGTGCAGGTGATCGTCCAGACCGACTTCGCCGAGCAGGCCCCGCAGATCGTCGAGGACCAGGTCACCTACCCGATCACGACCCAGATGCTGAAGGTGCCGGGCGCGAAGACGGTGCGCGGCTACTCCTTCTTCGGCATGAGCCTGGTGTACGTGATCTTCGACGACGGGACCGATCTCTACTGGGCGCGCTCGCGGGTGATCGAGTCCCTGAACGGCCTGCGTGGCCGCCTCCCGGCGGCGGCGAACCCCACCCTCGGTCCTGACGCGACGGGACTCGGTTGGGTGTATGAATACGTCCTCACCAGCGACCGGCACTCCCTCTCCGAGCTGCGCGCCATCCAGGACTGGTACCTCCGGTACGCCCTGACGTCGGTGTCCGGCGTCTCCGAGGTGGCCTCGGTCGGCGGGTACGAGAAGCAGTATCAGGTCGAGGTGGATCCCGTTCGCCTCCAGGCGTTCGGGATCCCGATCACCCGGGTGATGGACGCGGTGCAGGGCGGCAATACGGAGACCGGAGCGCGGGTGCTGGAGGTGGCCGGCCGGGAGTACATGATCCGCGCCCTCGGGTACGCCAAGGGGATCCCCGACCTGGAGAACGCGGTCGTGGGGACGACGGCGTCGGGTACGCCGGTCCGGGTGCGCGACGTGGCGCGCGTCGCGATCGGCCCCGACATCCGCCGGGGCGCCGCCGACCTGAACGGCAAGGGCGAGGCGGTGGGCGGGATCGTGGTGATGCGCTTCGGCGAGAACGCGCTCACGACCATCGAGCGGGTGAAGGCGCGCCTCGCCGAGGTGCAGCGCGGCCTGCCGGCGGGCGTGAAGGTGGTGCCCGTCTACGACCGCTCCGACCTGATCCACCGCGCCATCACGACTCTGCGGGAGAAGCTCACCGAGGAGTCGGTGGTCGTGGCGGCCGTCTGCGCCCTCTTCCTCCTCCACTTCAGCTCGGCGTTCGTGGCGATCCTCACGCTGCCCCTGGGCGTGATGATGAGCCTGCTGGTGATGCGGTGGATGGGCCTCTCGGCCGACATCATGAGCCTGGGCGGCATCGCCATCGCCATCGGCGCGATGATCGACGCCGCCATCGTGATGATCGAGAACCTCCACAAGCACCTGGAGCGGGCCGGCGGCTCCGAGAACGTGACGGGCGAGCGGCGCTGGGAGATCGTGCGTGAGGCGGCGGGGGAGGTCGGCCCGCCCCTCTTCTTCTCGCTCCTGGTGATCACGGTGTCCTTCCTGCCGGTCTTCACCCTCGAGGCGCAGGAGGGGCGGCTCTTCAAGCCCCTGGCGTACACCAAGACCTTCGCGATGGCGGCGTCGGCGATCCTCGCGGTGACGGTCGTACCGGTGGCGATGGGGTGGTTCATCCGCGGCCGTATCCGGCCGGAGCGGGCGAACCCGGTCAACCGGTGGCTGCAGGCCCTCTACCGCCCGGTGCTGCTGCTGGTGCTCCGGCACCCGTGGAAGACCGTGGCCGCGTGCGCGCTCCTGCTCGGGGCGACGGTGGTGCCGGCCCTGCGCCTCGGCTCGGAGTTCATGCCGCCCCTCGACGAGGGCACCATCCTCTACATGCCGACCACCATCCCCGGCGCGTCCATCGGCGTGGCTCAGCGGGCGATGCAGGTGCAGGACTCGATCCTCGCGGCCTTCCCCGAGGTGGCGAGCGTGTTCGGAAAGGTGGGCCGCGCCAATACGGCCACCGACCCGGCGCAGCTCGACATGATCGAGACGACGATCGTGCTGAAGCCGCAGGAGCAGTGGCGGGCCGGGATGACGCGCGAGCGGCTGGTGAGCGAGATGGACGCCGCGGTGAAGACCGTCGGCTACGTGAACGCGTTCACCCAGCCGATCCGCGGCCGGATCGACATGCTGGCGACGGGGATCCGCACGCCCGTCGGGGTGAAGATCTTCGGCCCCGACCTGGGGGAGCTGGAGCGCATCGGCAAGGAGATCGAGGCGGCGGTGGGGATGGTGCCGGGGACGCGGAGCGTCTTCGCCGAGCGGGCCGTGTCGGGGTCCTACCTCGACATCCAGGTAGACCGGGAGCGGGCGGGGCGCTACGGCGTCAACGTGGCGGACGTCCAGCGCACCGTCGCGGCGGCGATCGGCGGGATGGAGGTGACGACCACCGTCGAGGGCCGCCAGCGCTTCAGCGTCAACGTCCGGTACCCGCGCGACCTGCGCGACTCGCCCACCGCCCTGGGTCGCATCCTCATCCCGGTGTCGCTGGGATCGGTGGGCGGTTCCGAGGCCGCCGGCGGTGCCGCGGCGCCGATGGCCCGCGGAGCGGCTCCGGCCTCGGGCGGCGGGGGAATGGGCTCGGGTGCCGCGCCGGCCGCGAGCGCTGCGTCGCCCAGCGGCATGGGCTCGGGCCCCGGACGGGTGGTCCAGATCCCGCTGGCGCAGCTCGCCACCATCCGGCTCGTGAACGCGCCGATGCAGGTCAAGACCGAGAACGCCTTCCTTACGGCGTGGGTCCAGATCGACATGACGAGCCGCGACCTGGGGAGCTACGTGCGCGACGCCAAGGCGGCCGTCGACTCGGCCGTCACCCTCCCGCCGGGCTACACGCTGACGTGGAGCGGACAGTACGAGTATATGCAGCGGGCCACGGAGAAGCTGAAGGTCGTCATCCCGCTCACCCTCCTGATCATCGTGGTCCTGCTGTACCTCAACTTCGGGAACGTGCGCGACCTCTCGATCGTGCTGATGTCGCTCCCCTTCGCGCTGATCGGCGGCATCTGGTTCCTGTGGGCGCTGGACTACGAGCTCAGCGTCGCGGTGGCGGTCGGCTTCATCGCACTCTTCGGCGTCGCAGCCGAGACGGGGGTGGTGATGCTCATCTACCTCGACCTCGCGTACGAGCGCCTCCGGAAGGGGGCGGCGATGACGCCTGCGCTCCTGCACGCGGCGATCGTCGAGGGGGCGGCCGACCGCCTGCGGCCCAAGATGATGACGGTGATGGCGATCATGGCCGGCCTGCTGCCGATCATGTGGGGGAGCGGCGCGGGCGGGAGCGTCATGCGCCGCATCGCGGCGCCGATGATCGGGGGGATGGTCAGCTCGACGGTGCTGACCTTGCTGGTGATCCCGGCGATCTACCTGATCTGGAGAAGGCGTGAGCTGATGCACGCAACGAGGAGCGCGCGATGAAAGACCCGGTCTGCGGGATGGAGATCGCCCCCGAGAAGGCGGCGGCTCGCCTCGATCACGAGGGCACGACGTACTACTTCTGCAGCGCGAAGTGCCACGACAAGTTCGTCGCGGAGCCGGGCCGCTACGTCGGAGCGCCGAAGCCCGCGGCGCCGGCGCCCGAGTCTGCCGCAGCCCCGCCCGCGCCTGCCGCCTCTGCGCCCGCCGCTGCGGTCGCGGCGCCCGTCGCTGCCGCCGCCGCCGAGTGGACCTGCCCGATGCACCCCGAGATCGTGCGGCCGGGCCCGGGCGCGTGCCCGATCTGCGGCATGGCGCTCGAGCCGCGCACCGTGACCCTCGACGCGGGCCCGGACCTCGAGCTGGTGTACATGACCCGCCGCTTCTGGGTGGCCGTCGCCCTGGCCGTTCCCCTCCTCGCGGCGATGGCGTCGGACCTGCTCCCCGCGATGCCGCTGCACCGGGTCCTGGGCGGCGCGGCGCTCAACTGGATCGAGCTCGCCATCGCGACGCCCGCGGTGCTGTGGTGCGGCTGGCCGTTCTTCGTGCGGATGGGGCACTCGTTCGTGCATCGCCACTTCAACATGTTCAGCCTGATCGGCATCGGAACCGGTGCGGCGTACGCGTACAGCGTGGTCGCGACGGCCCTGCCGGGGGTCTTCCCGGCGTCGTTCCGCGGCGCCGGGGGCGAGCTGCCGGTCTACTTCGAGGCGGCCGCCGTCATCGTCGCGCTCGTGCTCCTCGGCCAGGTGCTGGAGCTCAAGGCCCGCGGCCAGACGAGCTCCGCGATCAAGGCCCTCCTCGGCCTCGCGCCCAAGAACGCGCGACGACTCGAGGCAGACGGCCGCGAAGCGGACGTGCCCCTCGAGCAGGTGCAGGCGGGCGACCGGTTGCGCGTCCGGCCGGGGGAGAAGATCCCGGTGGACGGGGTCGTGCTGGAGGGGTCGAGCGCCCTGGACGAGTCCATGATCACCGGCGAGGCGATCCCCGTCGCGAAGGGTCCCGGTGACCGGCTGACCGGCGCCACGGTGAACGGCACCGGCTCGCTGGTGATGCGCGCCGACCGCGTTGGGAAGGACAGCTTCCTGGCGCAGATCGTCCAGACGGTGAGCGAGGCCCAGCGCAGCCGCGCGCCCATCCAGCGGCTGGCCGACGTCGTGTCGGGGTACTTCGTCCCGGCCGTCGTGGCGGCGGCGCTCATCACGTTCGCGGTGTGGGGTCTCGCGGGGCCGGCGCCGCGGCTGGCGCACGCGCTGGTCAACGCCGTCGCCGTGCTGATCATCGCCTGCCCGTGCGCGCTGGGCCTTGCGACGCCGATCTCGATCATGGTCGGCGTGGGGCGCGGCGCCACGGCGGGCATCCTCATCCGGAATGCCGAGGCGTTGGAGCGGCTCGAGAAGGTGGACACGCTCGTCGTGGACAAGACGGGCACGCTGACCGAGGGCAAGCCGCGGCTGGCGGCGGTGGTCCCGGCCGCCGGGATGGCCGAGCCGGACGTGCTGCGGCTCGCGGCGGGACTGGAGCGCGGGAGCGAGCACCCGCTCGCCGCCGCCATCGTGGCCGGTGCCGAGGAGCGCAAGGTCGCGGTCCCGGAGGCGAAGGACTTCCAGTCGCACACGGGGCAGGGCGTCACGGGCACGGTCGAGGGGAAGCGGGTCGCCCTGGGGAACCGGAAGTTCTTGGAAGAGCAGGGCGCCGACGCCGGCCCGCTTGGCGGGGAAGCCGACCGGCTCGCCGCCGACGGCCAGAGCGTGGTGTTCCTCGCCGTCGACGGCAAGGTCGCCGGCCTGCTCGGCGTGGCGGACCCGATCAAGGACTCCACGGCAGAAGCGGTCGCCATGCTCAAGAAGGAAGGCGTCCGCATCGTGATGCTCACCGGCGACAACAAGGCGACGGCGCAGGCCGTCGCCGGCAAGCTGGGCCTCGACGAGGTGGTGGCCGAGGTGCTGCCGGCGCAGAAGGCGGAGGCGGTGAAGCGGCTGCGGGGCGAGGGCCGGGTTGTGGCGATGGCGGGCGACGGCATCAACGATGCCCCGGCGCTGGCGCTCGCCGACATCGGCATCGCGATGGGGACGGGCACCGACGTGGCGATCAAGACCGCGGCGATCACGCTCGTGAAGGGCGACCTGCGGGGCATCGCGCGGGCGCGGCGCCTCTCGCGTGGCACGATGCGCAACATCCGCCAGAATCTCTTCTGGGCGTTCGCCTACAACGTGGTGGGCGTGCCGGTCGCGGCGGGCGTGCTGTACCCGTGGTTCGGGCTGCTGCTCAGCCCCGTCATCGCGGCGGCGGCGATGAGCTTCAGCTCGGTCTCGGTCATCGGGAACGCGCTGCGGCTGCGTCGCCTCGGCCTGTGAGCCGGGCGGTGGACACGCGCGACTGCGACTAGCGGAGTTACGGGCCTAGCCGGCGACCCTCTCGAGGTCCGAGATGCCGCGGATGTCGATGCGGACCACCCCGTCCGGCGACGCGGCGTCGAGGATGCTCCGGAACTTCGCGCCGAATGCCACCTCCTCCGCCTTGTACGACGAGCGGACGTGGACGGTCTGTGCCGACGTCTCGTCGTAGGCGCTGAGGAGGATCAGGAACTCGGCGTCCGAGGCGCGGAGCTGTTCGACGGTCCAGCCGAAGAGCGGGCTCGCGATGTCGATCGGGTGGACCACCGTCCACGACAGGGGGAAGAACGCCACCCGGTGCCGCTCCAGCGGCAGTTCGTCGAACTCCCGCTTCCCGTCCGGCCCCCGCCACGACATCGAGACCTTCGCCTCCACCTCCACCAACTGGCTGCTCCGCGCGTTCGCGAGGCGGAACATGAAGCCCGTGATCCCCTGATAGGGTGCGACGACCGCGAGCCGGCTGAAGATGACCTGCGGGTTCGGCCGGGCGAATCGCGCGAACCCGATCCCCGCCACCACCGCGAAGCCCAGCAACCCCACCAGCGACTCCACCGCCACCAGGACGTTCGCCGCGAGGCCGTCCGGGCTCACGCGCCCATACCCGATGGTCGCGAGGGTCTGGACGCTGAAGAAGAAGGCCTCGGCGAACCGCGCCGCGAGCGTGCCGCCGGCGTCCGGTCCGGCTAGCGCCCCGGGGCCGCACGCCACGTAAGCCGCTGCGAAGACGGAGTTGATCGCGACGTACCCCGCCGCGGCCAGCGCGAGGAAGCGGGGCCACGTGACGGTCAGCAGGAAATGGTAGAAGGAGATGGTCTCGAAGAAGCGGAGCCCCGTCCGCTCCACATTGAACGAGCCGTCGCGGTTGAGGAGCCGCCGGCGGCTCCGCGCGGCGACGACGCCGCCGAAGCCGAGGTCGGGGTTCTCCGGCGTATCGCGGGGCGGGGCGCCGAGCTGGGGTGTGTCGGGTCTGGTCATTCGTTCCCCACCGCACTGGCGGCGAGCACCACCATCTGCCCCCACATCGAGGGCTGATGCGCCGCCATGTTGCAGGTGAAGGCGTAGACTCCCGCCCGCCGCGCGACCCATGTCGCCTGGGTGATCGATTGTCCCGGTAGGCCCACCGCCAGCTCGCCGAGGACGAAGGTGTGGGCGTCGTCCTCCGGGTTCACGAACCGCAGCCGCACCGTGTCGCCCGCGACGACGGTGACGGTACTCGGCACGAACGCGTACACCTCGCGGCCTTCGAGCACGCCGCCGGGCGCGAAGTCGCGCTCGAGGAAGGGGTACGTCTGTCGCAGTTCCTTGGTGAGCAGCGGGACCGCGGTGATGGTCACGTCCCGGCTGCGGGGGACGTAGGCCGCGCCGTGGCCTGCGCCTCGGGTGCACGCCGCGAGCGCCACCACGAGGAGAGCGGCGAGTAGTCGGGATGGGTTCATGATGGCTGGAGAGTGTCCAGCGCCGGCGGGGGCGTCAAGCGGGCAGGGGCGCGGCCGCGCTGCGGCGCAAGGACCGCGGCGCTCGCCGTCGCTCCCCAGTCGCTCACATTGGCGTACACAAGTGGAATGGAGATTGCGATGCCAAAGGGAAGCGGGGCAGTCGGAATCGCCACTCCGCACGGAGATGACGTCGTCGTGACGGCGCGTCTCCAGATTCTGCCTCCTTAAATCGTGATATCGACGACCCTCTAACTCGGGATTGCCGGACTCGACTGGAGCTGCCATGAACCGGTCACGTGTCGCCGTCGTCCTCCTTGTGGGTTTGGCGCTTTCTCTCTCTCGATGCGGTGGAGACAAGGCCACAGGTCCGTCCATTCCCACCTCGCTGCTGCGCGTCGGTGGGGATGGCCAGGCCGGCTCCGTCGGACAGGCATTGCCGAGCGTGCTGAGGGTGAAAGTCACGGACGCGAACGGATCGGGCGTCGAGGGGGTGATCGTCGCGTGGGCGGTCGCAAGCGGTGGTGGGAGCTTGAGTGCATCCGCCGACACCACCGACGCCACGGGAACCGCGGTGGTGTCGCTGACTCTTGGAACCACGGCGTGCGCCCATTCGGTCACTGCGACCATAGCTGGAATCCCGTCGATCTCTCCGGTGACGTTCTCGGCGACCGCCGCCCCCGGCCCCGCCTCGAAGCTGGCCTTCGTGGTGCAGCCCTCAGACGTGACAGCGGGCGTCGCATTCAGTCCGCCCATACAGGTCGCGGTGCAGGACGCGTTCGGCAACACGGTCACGACCGCCTCCACCAGCATCACCATGTCGCTCGGCGCCAATCCGGGGAGCGGGACGCTCGCTGGCACCACCAGTGCGGCGGCCGCCGGAGGCGTGGCGACCTTCGCCAGCCTCAGCATCAACCGGCCCGGTGCCGGGTACACGCTCACTGCCGCAGCCGCCGGCCTCGCCGGCGCGACGAGTGTGACGCTGACTGTGGCGGTAGGCGCGGCATCCAAGCTCGCCTTCTCCGTACAGCCTACGAGCGCGACGGCTGGGACCGCGCTCACTCCCGCTGTGCAGGTGCTGGTGCAGGACGCTTTGGGCAACGCCGTGAGCAGCTCCACAGCGGCCGTCACCTTGGCTATCGCCAGCGGGACGGGCACTGCGGGCGCAACGCTGAGCGGGACATTGACCAAGGCAGCGGTGGGAGGCGTGGCCACGTTCAGCGATCTGAGCCTCGACAAAGTGGGGACGAGCTACGCCCTCTCTGCCAGCGCCAGCGGCTTGGCCAATAGCACCAGTGGCGTCTTCGCCGTGAGCCCGGGTCCGGCCAGCAAGCTCGTTTTCAGCGCCCAGCCAACGATCGTGAGCGCGGGGGGCGTGGTCGGCCCGGCGGTAGAAGTGAGCGTACAGGATGCGCAGGGGAACGCCGTGACCAGCTCCACCGCGGATGTCACGGTCTCTATCACCAGTGGCACCGGGGCGACGGGCGCGACGCTGAGCGGAACCCGCACAGCGGCCGCGGTGGCGGGCGTAGCGACGTTCAGCGATTTGAGCATCGACAAGGCGGGGACGGGCTATACGATCGACGCCGGCAGCAGCGGACTGTCCTCGGCAACGAGCGCGGCGTTTGATGTCTACGCGTTCTCGGCCCTCTCCGCCAGCGGCCAAACCTGCGCCATCGCCACGAACGGTGCGGCCTATTGTTGGGGTGACAATGACTATGGGGCGCTAGGAAACGGCTCCACGGTCGTGTATTCCGCGATCCCCGTGCCGGTCTCCGGCGGACTCCGCTTCGCCTCCCTGAGCGCGGGAGGCCAGACCTGCGGCCTGACCGCGGCGGGCCTCGCCTATTGCTGGGGCCTGAACCTGACGGGCGGATTGGGAGACGGCACAAAGACCAATCGTTCGACACCAGTCGCCGTGTCCGGCGGCCTCACCTTCGTGCAGGTCAGTGCCGGCGGGGGCCACTCATGCGGCGTCACTAGCGACGGCGCGGCTTGGTGCTGGGGCTTCAATGGCTACGGCGAGCTAGGCAACGGCTCTAGCGGCGCCATCTCGGGGTCCGGAGCCAACAGCACCACGCCGGTGGCCGTCCTCGGCGGTCTTAGTTTCGCCGCCGTGAGCGCCGCCTCGATGCATACCTGTGGCCTCACCACGACGGGCGCGGCCTACTGCTGGGGCGACAACTCGTTCGGGCAGCTCGGCGACGGCACGGATTCCACACGCACCACACCTGTGGCAGTGCTTGGGGGCCTCAGCTTCGCCGCTCTCAGCGCGGGTGGCGATCACACGTGCGGCCTGATGAGCACCGGCGCAGCCTACTGCTGGGGCTACGGCGCGCAAGGACAACTCGGTGATGGCGCTGGGGCCTCGAGCTGGACACCTGTCGCTGTGTCCGGCAATCACGCTTTCGCGTCCCTGAGCGCCAAGGGTTCGAGCAATTGCGGCATGACGACGGCTGGTGTCGCCTACTGCTGGGGCGAGAATGTGAGGGGTGAGCTGGGCAATGGCACGTGGTCGGGCAGCCGGACGCCCGTTGCGGTATCCGGCGGGTTGACGTTCGCGACACTGGATCTAGGCGGTGCGCACGCCTGCGGTGTAACGATCGCGGGCGTAGCCTACTGTTGGGGCTCCAATGGTCGCGGCATGCTCGGCGACGGCACGGCGGCCGACAGCCCGGTGCCCGTGAGAGTCCACTAGCGGCGGCCCAAAGCCACGCACGCTCGAACGGGGCCGAGGACCCGGAGCGATTCTCGTCCTAGGGCCTGGCCGGGGCCGCAATTGCCCACGCCGGCGACTGCGGGCAACTTAGCGGGGCGCACGACCGTCGTGCGCCCCGTTCCCCGTGACAAGGCCGAAGCCGTGTCGCCCAACCCCGACCGATCCGCTTCCGCGCCGCACGCCGGCGACATCCCGCCCGCCGAGTTCCGCGCCGCGATGCACCGCGCCGCCGACCTTGCGGCCGACTATCTCGAGCACGTCGGCGAATACCCCGTGCTCGCACGCACCCTCCCCGGCGCCGTGCGCGCGGCGCTGCCGGTCGCGCCGCCGGAGCGCGCCGAGCCGATGGACGCGATCCTCGCCGACTACAAGCGGATCGTGGAGCCGAACCTCACGCACTGGAACCACCCCGGCTTCATGGCCTACTTCGGCATCACCGGGTCGGGTCCCGGCATCGTAGGGGAGACGCTCGCGGCGGCGCTCAACGTCAACGCGATGCTGTGGCGCACGTCGCCCGCGGCGACGGAGCTGGAGGAGTTGGTTGCCGACTGGATGCGCCAGCTCGTGGGCCTCCCCGAGCCCTTCCGCGGACACATCAACGACACGGCGTCGGTCAGCAGCTTCATCGCCCTCGCCGTGGCGCGGCATCGCGTTCCCGGGCTCGAGATCCGCGCCAAGGGCCTCGCCGGCCGCCCCGAGGTGCCGGCCCTCACCGTGTATTGCAGCGACCAGGCGCACTCCTCCATCGACAAGGCGGTCATCGCCCTCGGACTCGGCCACGAGAACCTGCGGAAGATCCCCGTGGACGACGCCTTCCGGATGGACGTGGCGTCGCTCGAGGCCGCGATCGCCACGGACCGCGCGGCGGGCCGGCTCCCCATCGCCGTCGTCGCCACCGCGGGCACGACCTCCACGACCAGCGTGGACCCCCTGCCCGCCATCGCCGACGTGGCGCGGCGCGAGGGGATCTGGCTGCACGTGGACGCCGCCTACGCCGGCAACGCGGCCGTCTGCCCCGAGTACCGCGTGCTGCTCAAGGGGTGGGAGCGGGCCGACTCCATCGTGTTCAATCCCCACAAGTGGCTCTTCACGCCGGTGGATTGCTCGCTCCTCTACCTCCGGGACGTGGAGCTGCTCCGCTCGGCGTTCTCCCTCGTGCCGGAGTATCTGCGCACTCCGGAACGGGGCGTCACCAACCTGATGGACTACGGCATTCAGCTCGGCCGCCGCTTCCGTGCCCTCAAGCTGTGGATGGTGATCCGCGGATTCGGGGCGGAAGGAATACGCGAGCGGATTCGTCTTCATTGTGCGCTGGGCAGGGAATTTGCGGAGTGGGTCGCCCGCGAGCCCGGATTCGAGGTGGTGGCGCCGGTGCCCTTCAGCACCGTCTGCTTCCGCGCCACGCCGCGGGGCTCGCCGGAGAGCCAGGACGCGGCCAACGAGCGGATCCTGGCGCGGGTGAACGACTCCGGACACGTCTTCCTGTCCCACACCAAGCTGCGCGGCCGGGTGGTGCTGCGGCTCACCGTCGGCAACCTGCGCACGACTCGCGAGCACGTGGAGCGCGCATGGGCCCTGATCCGCGAGGCGGCAGCCGCCTCCTGACCACCGCATCGCTCCACGCCGCCGCGGCGGCGCGCGGCGCCCGCGCGTGCATTGCACTCCTCGCGGCAGCGGCGTTCCTGCCCGCGGCGGCCGCCGCCCAGGCGCCCGCCCCTCCCGAGGTGCGTGTGGGCCGCGCCGCCGGCCCCCTCCGACTCGACGGCGTCCCCGACGAGGCCGCCTGGCTCACCGCCGACTCCATCACCGCGTTCACCCAGCAGGATCCCGTCGAGGGGCAGCCCAGCACCGAGCGCACGGTGGTGCGCATTCTCGCCGCGCCCGACGGACTCTGGGTGGCGTTCTGGTGCTACGACCGACACCCGGAGCGCATCGTCCGGGCGCAGCTCCGCCGCGACGCCGATCTCGGCTCCGACGATCACGTCAGTCTCTTCCTCGATCCCCAGCGCGACCACCGATCCGGATACCTGTTCCGCGTCAACGCCAACGGCGCGATGCTCGACGGCGAGTTCGCGGGGAGCCACGACGCGAACACCGATTGGAACGGTGTGTGGGACGCCCGGGCCCGCGTGGGGCCGGAGGGCTGGACGGCGGAGCTCTTCATCCCCTGGCAGACGCTGCGCTACCGCCGCGACGGCGCGCCCTGGGGGATCAACGTCGGACGCTACATCCGCGACGAGAACGAGGAGACGATGTGGCGCGGGTGGTCGCGCCAGCAGGGGCTCCTCTTCCTCGACCAGGAAGGGCTCCTCACCGGCATCGGCCCGTTGCCGGCGCGGCGGCTCACCGAGTGGCGGCCCTACGTCGCCGGCAGCGCGACCGACTACGATCGCGACTACCTCCCCGACGGGACGTACACCCTCTCGGGCTCGCGCGACCAGGAGGTGAAGGTGGGGCTCGACGGCAAGGTCGCCGTCGCGCCGACGCTCACCCTTGACCTCACCGCGAACACCGACTTCGCTCAGGTCGAGGTGGACCAGCAGGTGGTGAACCTCACCCGCTTCCCCGTCTTCTTCCCGGAGAAGCGCCCCTTCTTCCTCGAAGCGAGCGGCAACTTCGATTTCGGGCAGGAGGAGCGGACGCTGGCGTTCTACAGCCGGCGGATCGGCGTCGGCGCCGACCGGGCGCCCGTGCCGATCGTGACCGGCGCCCGGCTCACCGGCCGGGTGGGCTCCGAGCGCATCGGCCTGCTGGCGGTGCGGACGGGAGCGGGAGAGGACGCGGTGGACGTCGCGTTCCGGCTCAAGCACGACGTCTTGAGCCGCGGGTACGTCGGCGGCATCCTGTCGGGGCAGGGAGGGCCGGGAGTGCGGGGTACGCGGCTCACCGCGGGCGCCGATTACGAGCTGCCGTTCGTGATCGGGGGTCAGAACCTGGTGTTCTCCGGGTTCGCCTCAGCGACCCGCGACAGCGCCGGCGCCCCGGCCGCCACGGCGTGGCGCTTCTTCGTGGACTTCCCGAACGACTGGACCGACACCTGGTTCGCCCTGAACCGCATCGAGGCGGGGTACGACCCAGCCCTCGGCTTCGTGCGGCAGACCGGGGTCTGGCGGCACACGGGCCAGTTCGAGTTCGCGCCGAGGCCGCACGTCCTCGGCATCCGTCAGCTGCGATTCAAGGTCATCGAGTGGGACGTCAGTCTCAACATCGACGGCGGCGTGAACAACGCCTTCTACGACGTCATCCCGTTCTCGGCGGAGTTCGAGACCGGGGACGAGGTGGAGCTCTCGGTCCGGCGGGACATCGACGTCCCTCTCGAGGCATTCGACATCTGGGACGTCGCGGCGCCGGGAGGCGGGCGGACGGTCGTGACCATCCCGGCCGGCCGCCACGCCTGGAATCGCGCGACCGTGCAGTTCTTCTCCTCGTCGGGGCGGCCCGTCGGCGTGAATCTCGGTGCCTCCACGGGGCAGTTCTACACCGGTACCTCCGCCTCGGTCGAAGGCGGCGTGGACGTGCGGCTCGCCCCGCACGTCATCGCGAGCGGGTCCGGGTCCACGGAGTGGGTACGCCTGCCGCAGGGCCGCTTCACGGCGCGGACCGCGGAGGTCCGGCTCGACTATGCGGCGAACCCGCGGCTCGGCGGCACCATGTGGGTGCAGTGGGACAACGAGTCGGACCGCGTCACGGTGAACGCCCGCCTGCACTGGATCCCGAAGCCGGGGAGCGACGCGTACCTGGTCTGGAACGGCGCGTGGCCCACGGGGCTGGAGCACGGCGGCATCCCGTGGCGCCGGCCGGCGCGCGGCGCGCTGGTGGGGAAGTTCGTGTATTACTTCGGCGCGTAGCGTCCAGCGAGGGGCCCGCCCGCATGACGGGGCGCCCAGCGGCGCCCCGTTCGCGTTCCCGGCGGCCGGACCGGCCGGTCGCCGCGGCTACTTCAGGTCGGCCCCGCGGAACGGCGCGCCGATGAACGGCGCGATCAGGCACACGTTGAACAACCCCGCGGCGAAGGCCGCCACCCCCACGATCCCGAGCACCACCTCCGTGATGCCGTGCGCGAAGAACATCCCGCACACGATCAGCACTAGCCCCGCGACCATGCGAAGGGCGCGGCCCGCGCCGGTGGCCATGAACCTGGCGAATCCCATCATTACCTCCGGATGGATGTCGAGCCGGCCCGCGGAGCGGGCGTGGACTTCGAGCGCAATAGTAGAGCGTTCCGGGCGCGCTGTCACGCCCGGGGCGGCGACCTTACGGGGCG
>Ga0208716_1000575_pt1 | contig 15030 bp, 18 predicted proteins | sample NGESurdeep092012_8_FD_184482 | JGI IMG/M metagenome (GOLD analysis project Ga0208716, IMG submission 184482) | Arctic peat soil microbial communities from Barrow, Alaska - NGEE Surface sample 415-3 deep-092012 (SPAdes) | ecosystem: Environmental > Terrestrial > Soil > Wetlands > Peat ...
ATTTTGGCTTTGCCTATTATGAAGCGAAGCAGAACCAACTGAAAGCGCTGGCAGTGGATAGCGGCAGAGGAGCGGTTTTACCCTCTCGTAAGGCTGTTGAAAAGAATCAGTACCAACCGCTGTCTCGCCCTCTGTTCATCTATGTGAATTATAAGTCGGTGCAAGACAAACCAGAAGTTGTCTCATTCGTTAACTTCTACCTGAGCAATGCTAAAGAGTTGGTTAGCACGATTGGATACATTCCCTTGCCCGATGAAGCCTATCTCATTCCGCAAACACAATTTGCATTCGGTAAAGTCGGGACGGTATTTGGGGGCAAATCCCAACCCAATTTGACGATCACTGAGTTGATGCGCAAGGAGAAGACGTTTTAATATGGCAACAACAAACGCTGTTAAACGACTCTCATTTTTGGATCGCTTTCTGACTCTGTGGATTTTCCTGGCAATGGCGATCGGAGTTGCATTAGGCTACTTTATTCCCAGCGTCGAGCAGTTCGTGCATCAGTTTCAAGTTGGCACAACCAACATCCCGATTGCAATTGGGCTGATTCTAATGATGTATCCACCGCTTGCCAAGGTGCGGTACGAAGAGTTAGGGGATGTCTTTCGTAATGGCAAAATTCTCGGATTATCGCTGCTGTTGAATTGGGTCATTGGTCCGGTTTTGATGTTTGTGCTGGCCATCACCTTTCTCAGAAGCTACCCCGAATATATGGTGGGTCTGATTCTAATCGGGTTAGCCCGTTGCATCGCTATGGTCGTGGTATGGAGCGATTTGGCGCGAGGCAATACTGAGTACACGGCTGGATTAGTTGCCTTTAACAGCATCTTCCAGGTAATTTTCTACAGTCCTTTTGCTTGGTTTTTTCTCACCGTGCTGCCGCCCCTGTTTGGCTTGCAGTCGAGTGTCGTTAACGTGAGCATTACCGAGATTGCCCAAAGCGTATTCATCTATTTGGGCATTCCTTTTATAGCCGGATATTTCACTCGCTTCTTCTTAGTCAAAGCCAATGGCAAAAGTTGGTATCACGAGGAATTCATCCCAAAAATTAGCCCAATTACACTGATTGCGTTGCTGTTCACAATTGTCGTGATGTTCAGTCTGCAAGGAGAAAAGATTGTCCAAATTCCGCTGGATGTCGTGCGAATTGCGATTCCGCTCGTCATCTACTTTGCCATCATGTTCTTGGTTAGCTTTTACCTGGCATGGCGGATTAAGGCAGACTATTCTCGATCCGCCAGTGTTGCGTTTACTGCCGCAGGCAATAATTTTGAACTGGCGATCGCGGTGGCCGTTGCCGTGTTTGGCATCAACTCCGGTGCTGCGTTTGCAGCGGTGGTGGGACCGTTGGTAGAAGTGCCCGTTCTGATTAGTCTCGTCAACTTAGCATTCTGGTTTGAACGGCGCTATTTCTTAGGCGCTAAATCGACCGTACTCTAATTCTAAAATTTAGGAGAACGTTAAGTATGAAGCGTGTGATGTTTGTTTGTAAGAAAAACTCTGCCCGTTCTCAAATGGCAGAGGGCTTTGCCAAGGGCTTAGGAATCGGGACGATTGAGGTGACGAGTTCAGGACTGGAGGCAAGCCAGGTCAGGCCCGAAGCGATCGCGACCATGAAAGACGCTGGCGTTGATATTAGCGATCAAACTTCAAAAGCCTTGAGCGAATTCAAGCCAGAAGATTTTGACGTAGTGATTTCTCTTTGTGGCTGTGGTGTGAATTTGCCGCCGGAGTGGGTGATGCGGGACGTGTTTGAAGACTGGCAACTCGATGACCCCGCAGAACAACCCGAAATCTTTCCCAGAGTTCGAGATCAAGTTCGAGAACGGGTAGCTCGACTGATTGAATCACTGAAAGCGTCTGGTTAGATAGGATGGGCACTAGTTTTTGAAGTTTTCTAAGCAATAGGTATTCCTACATCTATGACTCAGTTCGCTCATCCGCCCAGAATTTTGTTTTTGTATGGCTCATTGCGTGAACGCTCCTACAGTCGTTTGCTGGCAGAAGAAGCTGCCCGCATTATGCAAGAGTTTGGAGCGGAGGTAAAGTTTTTCGATCCGCGTGAGCTTCCGATCTACGGCAGTGTGCCGGACACTCACCCTAAAGTGCAGGAATTGCGCGAGTTAAGCCAGTGGTCAGAAGGGCAGGTCTGGTCTAGCCCAGAAATGCACGGACAGATCACAGGCATAATCAAAAATCAGATTGACTGGATTCCCCTTAATATTGGGGCAGTCAGGCCCACTCAAGGCAGAACGTTAGCGGTCATGCAAGTGAGTGGCGGTTCTCAATCCTTTAATGCCATTAATACCTTGCGGCTTTTAGGGCGTTGGATGCGGATGTTTACGATTCCCAACCAATCATCCGTGGCTAAAGCCTATCAGGAGTTCAATGAGGATGGCACGATGAAAGACTCACCCTACCGAGATCGGGTGATTGATGTAATGGAAGAACTCTATAAGTTCACGCTGCTGCTGCGGGACAAAGTGGATTATTTAACCGATCGCCACAGCGAACGGAAGGAGAAAGCAGCGAAGGAATTGGCTGTAGCCAAGACCATGATAAGTAAAACCTAGCGGGATGACTGGACTACTAAGTATCACTACGGGCTTTACTACCGTTACACCCTGACCAAGAACATCATGATTGAGCCTGAGGTATACATCATCACCAACCCTGGCAGCAACTCATGCTTGACAAGTCATCCCAGGATAATTTACAGGTGGGAACCCGTTAAGACTGAGTTAGAACAGGTAGAGGGAGAGATAAAAAGTAATGGCACAAACTATGAGTCCATCGAGTCCATCAAAAACTATGTCGATCGGGGGAATTGTTGCCACGCTAGCGGCAGCAGCTTCCCTTTGTTTGTTCTTCTGGAACTATCCGGTCTTCTTTCCGTTACGGATTCTAGCGGTATTCCTGCATGAAGCATCTCATGCCTTGGCAGCCATTCTCACCGGAGGCACCCCGATAGCCCTTGCTGTCAACTTAGATGAGTCTGGTCATACCTTGAGTCAGGGTGGTTTCTTCCCCTTTGTGGCAGCGGCAGGATATATCGGGACCGCAGTTATCGGAGCTATTTTAATAGCGCTTGGACGTAACCCTAGGTGGCAAGCAGCCTTTGTTACGGGACTGGGGATTTTGCTGCTCTATCTGGCCTTTACCGTTCTACGCCCTTGGCAGTGGGAATTTTGGGTGGGTTTAGTCTTTGCCGGAAGCTGGATTTGGTTGAATTTCGCCTATAGGCCAGTAGCACAATACTTCAATTTATTTATGGGCAGTTTTTTAAGTATCTATGCCCTCAGTGATTTTCGAGATTTTCAATACAACGTGGGAGCCACGGACGCAGGTATTTTGGCAAATAGTTGGGGATTACCATTTTTAGCTTGGCCGATTGCCTTAATATGGATGGCCATTATCCTAGCTATCATGGCAGGAGCTCTGCGCTATTTGCTGAAAGAATAGACGAGCAAGTTGATGAGCAAGTAGAGAACTATGAGCACAGCAGGACTCCAAATCACCCAAATGAGCAGTGGTTACGGGAAAACCGATGTCCTGCACAATATCAATCTCACCGTGAATCCAGGCGAAATCGTTACGGTGATTGGCTCCAATGGAGCCGGAAAATCCACGACCCTGCGCACGATTTCTGGTTTGGTTCGCCCTACTCAGGGACAAACGACGTTCGAGGGAATTGACTTAGCCCGTATGGAACCGGACCGGATTGTCCGATCGGGCATTGTCCATGTCCCAGAAGGAAGACGAATTTTTTCTCGGCTAACGGTGCTAGAAAATCTGGAGATGGGGGCCTATATTCGCCGCGATCCCTATCAGAAAGATTTAGAGCAGGTCTATGAATTCTTTCCGATTTTGTCTAATCGCTTGACCCAAAAGGCAGGCACCCTATCCGGTGGCGAACAGCAGATGCTGGCCATCGGTCGCGCTCTGTTGACCAAGCCGAAGCTGTTGCTTTTAGATGAACCAAGCTTGGGCTTGGCCCCTCTGGTTGTTCAAGATATTTTTCGGATCATCCACAAAATTCAAGAAGAAGGCATCATGATTCTTTTAGTAGAACAGAACGCCTTGCAAGCCCTTAAGTTAGCAAACCGTGCCTATGTGCTGGAAACGGGCCGGGTAGTCTTGGAAGGTCCAGCCGATGAACTTTTGGCATCTCCTCAAATCCAGAAAAGCTATCTTGGAGAATCGATTGGAAGAGCAGAAGAAGAGATAGCTTGAGCAGCTAGCTATCTCAACGTTGGATATTACGGGGGTCCAGCGCATCCCGTAGGCCATCACCCAGGAAGTTAAAGGCCAGACTCGTAATAATAATGAGCGATGCGGGAGCAACCACGAGCCAAGAATTGAAGAGAATTTTGGCGGTACTATTAGCGCCAACCAGCATATTTCCCCAGGAAGCATCTGGTTCTTGAATGCCTAAGCCAATCAAAGACAAAACGGACTCGGCGATGATGAAACTGGGAATAGCCAAGGTCGCAGAGATAATGATGAAGGTAGCCGTTTGAGGCAGGATATGCCGGAAGAGAATATGCATAGAAGAACCACCCATCGCCCGTGATGCTTCTACATACTCTTGCTCTTTTAAAGACAACACCTGGCCTCGAATAACCCGTGCCAAACCAGCCCAGGAAGTAAGCGAAATAATTACCGTGATCAAGGTAAACCGTTCGGCGCTGGTGAGTTGTGGGGGAAGGACTGCAGCTAGGGCGATGAATAAATAGAGGCTGGGCACCGACATCAGCACTTCCGTCAAGCGCATCATCAAATTGTCTACAATCCCACCAAAATATCCAGAAATCCCGCCTGCCAATAGACCCAAGGGAAATGAGATCGCAATCCCAATCAGCCCAATCGTGAGGCTAATTTTGCCGCCTGATAAGAGTCGGGAAAACTGGTCACGACCTTGCTCATCGGTGCCAAGCAGGAAAAGATAGCCTTGCTTTTCAGGATTTTCAGTAGTTTTTGTGCCAAAAAGGTGGAGATTACTGGAAATCAATCCCATAAAGCGATAGGGGTAACCCTGGACAAAAAATTGAACCTCCGTCGGGTTAGCCCGGTCTTCCACATATTTTGGAATCCCCGTATTCAAGTCGGGCGGGCCTTTACGAGAAGGGTAGACTACCAACTTCCCATCGGTGATGTGCAAAGGCGTAGGCGGGAGGAGCGCTTGCCTGCGGTACTGTTCATCCGGGGCATAGGGGGACAAGAAATCGGCAAAAAATACAGCGAGGTAGAGGATAACAAGGACTACAAAGCCTACCTGAGCTAGGGGATTACGTCGTAGTTTGGCCCACCAATTCATGTCAGTCTATCCACTTATTATTCCTTACTTATCGACTAGCACTGTCTTAGGGAGTGCGGAATCCTTAGAATCAACTGCAGGCCTAGAGTTTCCTCCGACTCTAGGAGACGAGAATTTATCGGGGTATAGAACTTCCAGAATACTCTTAACCACGCCAGTCAACGGGATCGCCAAAATCACGCCTAGCAGACCACCGATTTTGCCCCCCAGCAGCAGAGCCGCAAAGATCAAGACAGGATTGAGCCCTGTAAAATTCCCTAAAATTCGGGGAGATAAAACATTATCTTTAATCTGCTGGATGACTACACAGGCGATCAAAACTTTGAAAGCCAGTAACGAATTCTGCAAAACCAACAGGAGAACCACCGCTCCGATACCCAGACTGGCTCCGATGAATGGAATCAATTCCATCACACCTATAGACAGACTAAATAAAAGTGCATAGGGGACTCCTAGAATCAAAAAGATAGGCAGCAGAACCCCTGCCATGAAGGCTCCCAGCACCAATTGGCCGGAGAAAAAGCCCCGCAGGTTGAACTGAAGGGATTCCGTCAGGCGAGTCCCTACCTGGGCAGGCAGTAGCCCAATCAATCCATTCCAGAAACGGTCCCCTTCCAACAACATGTAGAACGAGATAACCACCACCAAAATCAGCTCAATCAAGCCAAAAACGGTCCCCAACGTCAGGCTCACTGCTTGCTGTGCAAATCCTTGGATCTGAGCTTCTACTTGCGTAAACAAAGCCTCTTGCAACGCAGCGACCTTAACGGGCAGACCAAGCTGAATCAGCCAAGTTTGTAGACCTAACAGTTGTCCCTGGGCAGAGTTGAAAAATTCTGGTAGCCGGCTACCTAGCTGACTCGCCTGTTCAAGGATACTAGGCCCCAAAGTCAGCGTTAACAGGGTACCGCCCAGGGCAAAAACAGAATAGACCATCAGCGCAGCCAACGCTCTAGGAACGTAGCGCTGTAAGAGTTTGACCGGATAATTCAGCAAAAAAGCAATAATCCCTGCACTCGAAAAGACTAGGACAAATTCTTTAAAGAATTCCAGGGTTTGCAAAAGAGCCCAGCCTGCAAGAAAAACTAGCAATCCCGTAAGGAGCTGCTGCTGGAATGGACTAAAGATACGAGTCATAGCGATAACAGCAGGAACAAGAGCTACCCTAATGATAACGAACCTAGTTTTGAGAATAACGAGTGGAGGGCCAGGTTGTCCTTTCTTCCTGAGAATAATTTGGCTTTAAAACGGGAAAGCGCAATAATAGTTAACTAAACGTCACATGTTTACTCTTCTGTAGAGAGGTCCACCATGGAACAGATTGAATTCATTTTGCATCCAGATGGTCGGGTGGAAGAACGAGTACTTGGGGTGGTCGGAAATTCCTGTAGTGAGCTAACCCGCTCTGTAGAAGAGAAGTTGGGTACTGTGCAAGACCAGACCTTAACCTCGGCATACTACCAGCAGAACGCTCAGGAATGGGCCCAAACTGAAGAGCCCAATCCACAATGGACGTAAATTTTTTTAAACTTTTACGGCTCTATTCAGATTTCTCAACGTACACTGCAAACCATATTTGGAGCGGCTCTCCTCATGTCTCACTTCACCCAAATCAAGACCAAGATTCGTGACCTCGACTGTCTGACCCTGGCGTTGGATGACCTAGGCATGCCTTATGAACGAGGCCAGGTATTCATCCGTGGGTACAAGGGCAATACCTGTAGCGCACACCTGGTAGTTCGTCAGGGAAATAGCCATGATTTGGGCTTTGTGTGGAATGGGCAAAATTATGAATTGGTCACCGACCTGCAGTATTGGCAGCAGCCTCTCACCGTAGAACGTTTCTTGGGTAAAGTCTCCCAGCGTTATGCCTATCACCGCATCCTGGCTGAAGCGACGGCAAAAGGATTCAACTTGGCAAAGGCCGAGCAGAAAGAAGATGGCACCCTCTGCCTAACCGTCCAGCGCTGGAATCGTTAAGCAATCAAGGGTTAAGCGATCGTAGGCAAGAGACCCTTAAAGGTCTAGCCGACCTAGCCCGAAGTACCAAATCTGGGGAGAGTGCTGTGCTGGATGACCAACAAAAGCAATCGCAGCGTTCTAGATTAGAGCCTGAACTAGGCGGTTTACTCCGCAATACAGCCCAGCGCTCTGGGTTGGAACCTGAACTAGGAGGAGGGGTTCGCCAAAAAGGCCTCTATGTGGATGAAGTAAGCTGCATCGGCTGTGGTCTTTGTGCCTGGGCCGCCCGCAACACATTTTATTTGGAACCAGAACATGGTCGCTCACGGGTCATCAATCAGCAGGGTGATGATGAAGTCCTTCTTGAAGAAGCGGTTCAATCCTGCCCCGTAGACTGCATTCATTGGGTAGATATGAATGCACTTCCTACGTTAGAGGAAGCCCGTCAATATCAAGTAATCACCACCATTGGACTTCCTCCCACCTCACGCAAAGTCCGTTCCAGAAAGAATTTGAGACATTCCACAAAACCTTAAGATGCTCATAAACAATTTACAAACTTAGAAATGCTATGATCTCCCCATTATTCTGGAGTAAAGAGGCCAAAGATGCGGTTTTCAAGCAACATCGCACCCGTTGTGCTTATTATTCTGGACGGCTGGGGTTATAGGCCAGAGGCTGATGGAAATGCCATCGCCCATGCTAAAACTCCTGTAATGACTGCATTGCAAGCGGCCTATCCCCTTACCTATATTGAGACCTCCGGCAAAGCCGTTGGGCTTCCTGCGGGACAGATGGGCAACTCTGAAGTGGGACACCTCACGATTGGGGCCGGGCGACTGGTTCCTCAGGAGTTAGTCCGTATTTCTGACGCTTTTGAGAGTGGAACTATTGCTCAAAATCCGGTCATCCGCGATATATTCACCAAGTTAAAAGAGACGGGTAAAGCCCTACATCTGATGGGTCTATGCTCTGATGGGGGTGTGCACGCGAGTGTGGATCATTTATTTGGCTTACTCAAACTGGCCAAATCTCATGGCATTACGGAAGCTTATATTCACGCCTTTACCGACGGGAGAGATACCTCACCGGACTCCGGGATAGAGCACTTGGCTCTGATTGAAGAAAGGATAGCCCAAATCGGCTTGGGAATTATTTCTACCGTAAGCGGTCGCTACTATGCCATGGATCGCGATAAGCGCTGGGAACGAACCGAAGAAGCCTACCGCGTCTTAACAGAGGATCACTCTGACGGAAAAGTGCGTAGTTCCGTGGAGGTTCTGCGCAGGTTTTATTCTGAAGGACTCACCGATGAGTTCATTCCTCCGAGCAGAGTCGGTCCGGGAGTGATTAAACCTGGAGACGGCGTAATCTTTTTCAATTTCAGGCCGGATCGTTCCCGACAGCTTACCCACGCTTTTGTTAAACCTGATTTTGCAGGATTTGAACGGACACTGATCGAGCCGCTATATTTTGTCACGCTCACTCAGTACGAAGTAGGGCTACCTGTTCACGTAGCCTTTGAGCCAATTTCCTTTGATAACATTCTCGGTCAGGTTATTTCAGACCATGGACTTAAGCAGTACCGTTGTGCTGAAACGGAGAAGTATGCCCATGTCACCTATTTCTTTAATGGAGGGCAGGAAAAACCCTATCCTGGCGAAGACCGGGACATGATACCTAGTCCAAGAGTGGCGACCTACGACCAGCAGCCAGAGATGTCGGCCAAGGTTGTCACAGAGCATATAGTCAAAGCCATTCAATCAGGCGAGTACAGTCTGATTGTAGTGAACTATGCCAATCCAGATATGGTGGGCCATACAGGCAATTTTGAAGCCACCATCAAAGCCATTGAAACGGTAGACGCCTGTGTCGGAAAAGTCCTAGAGGCCACAGTCAAGCAAGGGGGGGCCTTGTTGATCACCGCAGACCACGGCAATAGTGAACTGATGTGGGATGCACAGAAACGTCCCTGGACAGCACACACCACGAACAAGGTGCCTTTTATCTTGGTAGAAGGCGAAGGGCGCAAAATCCCCGGTTCAGGGGCTGATGCTAAACTGCGGGACGGCGGACGACTCGCAGACATTGCCCCGACCATCCTACATATCTTGGGCATTCCCCAACCTGTGGAAATGAATGGCCAAAGCCTCCTAGTCGGAGCCGACTACGACGTGCGTCAAAATCGTACTCCTGTTCGGGTTGGCCTATAAAACCCAAACCGGCAGACTCAAAATAAAACCCCCTCGGGGAGGGGGTTTTGTACATACTTAGGACCTGAGCAACTCTTCTAGCTTGCGGCGATCTAATTCCGTTGGGTTGAACTGCTGGAGTTCTTCTACGAAATCAGCAATCCCTGTGAACTTACGGTAGACCGAGGCGAAACGCACGTAAGCCACTTCGTTCAGGACTTTCAAACGTTTCAAAACCATTTCCCCGATTTCGGTGCTGGTCACTTCACGACCGGCTTTCTGCTGGAGTTCAGCTTCCACATCGTCGACTAAGATCTCCACCTGATTGGCGGTAACTGTGGATTTCTCTACAGCAATCGTGACTCCACGCAGGACCTTAGAGCGATCGAAGGGATCTCGTCGGCCACTACGCTTGATCACCGTGAGTGGAACGAACTCGATACGTTCATAGGTTGTAAAGCGTCGAACGCACTTGAGGCACTCTCGACGACGACGGATAGACGCGGATTCCTCGGCAGAGCGGGATTCTAAGACGCGGCTATTACTGTGCTGGCAGAAAGGACAAATCATAGTAGACGTATATTGACGTAATTCTTCAATCTTGGCAAGTATTAATCTCGAAAAAACGCAAAAGAGCCCCTCACGCCGTCTTTTTTATCTTTATCTGTGGATAAGATCCAAGTTATACACAGGTTTGGCGAGTTATCCACAGATTTTAGAGTCTGGGTTGTTGAATACTCAATACAACTCGTTACTCTGTTTACAAGCTGGACATTAATGACTATTTTACTCCATTCCTATCGTGACCGATAAAAATTAACCGCCTACTCTTTTAACCCCATAACCTTTAGTTTTTAAATATTCCATGACCTTATCGCGGTGTTCCCCTTGAATCTCAACGACCCCCTCTTTATAGGTTCCACCGCTCCCACAATGAGCTTTGAGTGCTTTGGTTAAGTTTTTCAGGGCCTGATCATCCAGGACTAAACCACTGATCAGGGTCACTGTTTTGCCACCCCGCCCCTTACGGTCTTGACTGACACTCGCTATCTGCTGTTGCGGAGGTAGGTTTACAGATTTAGACGTCGGCCTTTCCGGTTCCGCCGAATCTCCAAATTCTCTCCAGACCACACGTTCTTTAGGCATAGCGATCAGCGGGTGAGATAACTAAGACCAACCATAATCGCCATAAAGCCGGCAAAGGTCAGGAAAAAGTGAAAAATGGAAAGATTTTTCTTCTTGACCATATTTCGCATGGCCAACTTGGTATAGCTCGGTTTTTCTTCAGGAGGAGCCGTAACCGCATCAGGTGCAGGGATATTTTCTTGCATGGGATTATTTTGCAAAAGGACTCTTCTTCAGAATAGCTTTATCCCTCCCATTCACCCAGTCCAGGGTTGTACAGTGGAGGATGACATGTATCGCGAGAACAAGATCAACCTCTATGGCTACTACCCTAGACAATATTGACCGAGGCCTTCCTGTCACCATCATTACAGGCTTTTTGGGCAGTGGTAAGACTACGCTGGTTAACCATATCCTCACCAACAATCAGGGGGTTAAGACGGCTGTGATCGTCAATGAGTTCGGAGATATTGGCATCGATTCTTCTTTGATCGTCTCTACAGAAGAGAACATGATTGAGCTGGATAATGGCTGCCTATGCTGCACGGTCCGAGAAGATTTGGTTCAAGCTACCCTCCAGATCATGGAACGGTCCGACAAAATCGAACACTTAATCGTTGAGACCACTGGGCTAGCAGACCCCTTGCCCGTAGCCATGACCTTTATGAGTCCTGAGCTACGTCCTTTAACCCGTTTAGACGCCATTGTCGGCATGGTAGATGCGGAAAATTTTGTTTTAGACCTCTTTAATTCTGATACGGCCACCAACCAAATCAGCTACTCCGACATCATTTTGCTGAATAAAACCGACTGTGTAAGTCCAGAAAAACTCCAGCAGTTAGAGCGTCAAATCCGAGAGCTGAAAGCCGAAGCCCCTATCTTGCATACCAAGAACGCTCAGGTGGATCTGCGGCTGATTTTGGATGTGGGTGCCTTTAAACCAGAAAAGTATGACGACGAAGCTGTAGAAGAGGCTAAACATGAACATCACGATCACACAGACCACAGCGCCCATGACCACGATGAGCAGGGCAACTGTATTCAGGACCATCACGACCATGACGAACATCATGCTCCTGTAGATCACAGCACCCACGACCATGATGAACACGGGCACTGTATTGATGACCATGACCACCACAACCACATTGAGAACGAAGGATTTACTTCTGTCTCCATGACCATTGCTGATGCACCTCTTTCGGCCACGGCGCTAGAAGATTTCCTGAAAGACCTGCCAGAAGGAGTATTTCGGGGCAAAGGCATTCTCTGGCTCAAGGAAAGCCCAGAAAAAGTGATTTTCCACTTAGTAGGCGCTCGTATTCGCTTAGACCCTGAACCGTGGGGAAACGCGAAACCGATCAGTCAAGTGGTCTTTATCGGTAAAGACTTCGATAAGGAAGAGATTAAAGCTGGTTTGCTCAAGTGCATTTCTAAGGCTAAAGTGAAACCCCGTGGTTTTGGCTCCTAGAGAACGTGACTGACAGTAAAGCATGGGGTTTCCCTAAGTTTAACGACTTACTGGGTACGGCCTATGGTAGTACCCAGCAAGAGGTGGCTTTGGCAGGGGCTGGGATTACCTTCATCGACCCTTACCTCATTGCGGGGATGGCACTCCTCCAAGATGTTTTGGAGGAAGAGGGCCGTTCGCTGATTCTTCAGGATTGCGAACCGACGGTGGCGAGCTACCTGCGCCGGATGAATTTTCCCTATCGTGGTAATCGGGAATTATTACCGCCTGAATCCTATGAAGAAAGTCCGGTTCTCTTGGAACTATTTCGTATCTGTAACAAGCAAGATGGCGACACCGTAGCCCGTCATGTGCTCCACTCCTTGCAAGACCGCTTAGGTTATCCACGGGTCCTAGCGCACAACGTTTTTAATGCCCTCAGTGAAGCCTTTCAGAATTCTCTAGAACATGCTCAAAGCTCCCCGTTTGTGATTATGCAAATCTTCAAGCGCCAAGACCCATCCCAACAGCGTTTGGTCCTCTGCGTTTTGGACCGAGGCCAGGGCGTTCTTGCTAGCCTCAAAAAGAACCCTAAGTACAGCCATTTAACGGAAGACCGCCAGGCTGTGGAGTTAGCCCTCCAAAAAGGTGTTTCTGGAGTTTTTACCGACCACACACGAGGTCAGGGTCTATGGCGTCTTCAGGATATTTGCAAGCGCTACGGTGGCCGATTTATCCTGCATTCAGGGTCATCCCAGGTCTATATCAAAGCAGGAGAACCTTTCTATTGGTATTCCTCTCCTTTCATTCCAGGAACCCAACTACGGCTGGAACTACATCCCATTTGAGGTAGCTTAAGGATGAAATTCGAGAATATGAAGGTGATCAATCATGAAACCAAAATATGACTTCTCTAAGGCAGAACGAGGCATTATTAGACGGGTTTCAGCAAATTCCCAATTTTCATTGCCATAGGCACAATACCAGCAGCCAGAATCATCATGCGACGCATACTCAAACCGCACCACAATGCGTTGATAGGCGTGTAGGTCAGCGGTCAAGTTATGGGGTGCATACAGCGGATGCCACAATGGGGCATAACAGCGAGAAGCTAGGTAGGTTTTATGGTGCGCGGTTACCTTCACGAAAAAAAATCAATTTTACAGGTGGGTGGGAAGGACGCCCGTGACTTTCTCCATCGGCTTATTTCCTGCAATGTACGGACCCTTCAGGTAGGACAAGTCATTCCCGGTGCGCTCCTAAAAGCCAGTGGCAAGTTAATCGCCTACTTCCATATCTACGGATTGGACGAAACAACCTTTGCCTTAGTCACTCCCCAGTCCTGCATTGATGAACTGTATGCCACCCTAGACCGCTTAGTTTTCGCCGAGAAACTGACCTTTACCAAAGATGACCTGACCAGCCTCTTGATGGTGGTAGATAGTTCTCCGGAAGCTTTGTTTAGCCTGGAAGCCCTACGACACCAAGAGCAAGAACTAGGCAGTTGTACCGCACGGGTAGGAGCACTCGGTCAGCATCGATTCCAGGTGTGGGTAAAAGCAGAAGATATCACGGCAGTAGAATCCACCTTGCAACAGGCGGGAATTCAGGAGATGGAACCTGTGGAGTATGCTGCTTTCCGTATCCAACAAGGCTTACCCGAATGGGACCAGGAACTAGACCCGACGGTGATACCCGTTGGTCTTCGCCTAGACCAAGCCTTAGACCCCGATAAAGGTTGCTACACCGGACAGGAAATCGTCTCCAAGATGAGTTTTGTCGGCCATCCTCCCCATGTACTCTTGGGATTGAAAGTCCAGGGAACGCCTGCCGTTGGCAGTAAAGCCCTAAAAGGGGAAACCATTGTCGGGACGGTAACTTCTGCTGCTCCTGGCTTGGCCCTCCTCTGCGCTCGTTGGCAACGGACAACCCCAGGCGAGCAGGTAATCGTTGAAAGTGAAGGGCGGACCCTACAGGCTGAAGTTGTGGCGCTGCCCATGCTCACTATTTAAATGATAGGAGGGGCCTATAAACTATCGATGACCGCTTTTAATGATACAAAATATTAATGTATGCTTGCACAATGTATTTTTGACTACTAACAGTTAGTTTTGATTTATCATTCAAGCATTAATTTAGATTAATTTCACCGTAATGTCTTTACACCGGAATAGCTCAGAATTGCCTCATCCGCAGTTAAGAGGGAACATCTAAGAACCCTTGCTGTCGCTACAATGATTTGGTCTGCTGGGTCTTTATGAAATCCTGGTAGGTTACTTGACTCAAGCACAATGGGAACAGACAAATCCAACAAACGGACACCTGGATATGTCAACGCAAGGTTGAGCCATTGCTCTACAGGAAAGGGCAAAATGATTCTTCCTTTCTCTACCAGCTTGGTAACTTCCCAGCAAGAAAAAATGCTCACTCCTAAACCTTCAACCTGATACTTCTGCAACCACGCTTGATGTTTTTCAGTCAGACGCGGATCACCTTGAACCCACCAAATCCAGATATGGGTATCAAGAATGATCATTTCAGGGCATCCCAATCCTCTAGAGGTACTGCCGGACTGAAGGGGTCATCGTACTGATAGGGCTGCTTACCGCGCAGTGGATATTCATCTGTTGACGCTTGCTGGACAGGAGATTCTTTTACGTCTGCTGATTCATCTAGGACAATCACTTCTACGCGGGCTCCTGCCTGAAAAGGCAATCCCTGAAGCAACAACTTTCCATCTTCGGTGACGATCGCTTGAACCTTATGAGCAATCATGTGGGCTTGTCTCCCTTTTCCCATAGCTCCTTCCAATGGTAATTCACGCTGCCCACCCCAACCTCAGGTTCCCGCTGAAAAGGTTGATGAACATATAGCGGTTCTCATTCGGATGAAATACAGTAAGGGGGTAGTCCAAGACCCCCTATCCGAATCACCCATTATGAAAGCCTACTCACTTGACTTGCGCCAAAAAGTAATCGATG
>Ga0208716_1000579_pt1 | contig 14985 bp, 10 predicted proteins | sample NGESurdeep092012_8_FD_184482 | JGI IMG/M metagenome (GOLD analysis project Ga0208716, IMG submission 184482) | Arctic peat soil microbial communities from Barrow, Alaska - NGEE Surface sample 415-3 deep-092012 (SPAdes) | ecosystem: Environmental > Terrestrial > Soil > Wetlands > Peat ...
TAGCCGATGTCGTAGGCCCAGCCGTCGCCCCCCACGATCCACACGCTCCTTTTCACGAGCGAATCGGCCACGAGGAGGAGGCGCCGCGATTCCGACGTGTTCACGTCCTCGAGGGCGTCGCGCAGCGCGAGAACCCTCTCGCGCTGCGCCGCGATGTCCGCCTCCGTGTCCTGCGCAGCCGCGAGGAGCGCCTCGGCGAGGGTCCCGCCGATGCGAGCGGAGAGCGCCTTCACGAGCGTACGCGCCTGGTTGTTCAGCGAGTCGACGGCGAGGCGGAATCCGAGGCCGAACTCAGCGTTGTCCTCGAAGAGCGAATTCGACCACGCCGGGCCGCGGCCGTCCGCGTTCGTCCGGTAGGGGGTGGTCGGGAGGTTGCCGCCGTAGATCGAGGAGCAGCCCGTCGCGTTCGCGATGAGCGCGCGGTCGCCGAAGAGCTGCGTGAGGAGCTTCACGTACGGCGTCTCGCCGCACCCGGAGCAGGCGCCTGAAAACTCGAAGAGCGGCTGGAGGAATTGCGCGCCCTTCACGTCGAGGCGAACCGTTCTGCGGTCCGCTTCCGGGAGGTCGAGGAAGAAGGCGAAGTTGTCGCGCTCGGCGTCGCGCAGGGGCTTCTGAGGCGCCATGTCGAGCGACTTGTGCTTCGGGTTCGCCTTGTCCTTCGCGGGGCACACGGCGACGCACAGCGTGCAGCCCGTGCAGTCCTCCGGCGCGATCTGGATCGTGTAGGCCTGCCCTTGGTACTCGGTGCCCTTGAACGGGACGGACTTGTACGTGGCGGGCGCGCCCTCGAGCTTTGCCGAATCGAAGACTTTCGCGCGGATCGCGGCGTGCGGGCACACCATCGCGCACTTGTTGCACTGGATGCAGATCTTCTCGTCCCACACGGGAATCTCGAGCGCGATGTTCCGCTTCTCCCATTGGGCCGTGGAGAGGGGCCACGTGCCGTCGGGCGGGAACGCGCTCACGGGCAGAAGGTCGCCCTTGCCCGCGAGCATGACGCCCGACACGCGCTTCACGAAGTCCGGCGCTGCATCGGAGACGATGGGCGGGCGGCGCCGCGTCGCCGTGATCTTCGTCGGAACCACCATCTTCGCGAGGTTCGTGAGCGTCCCGTCCACGGCCGCGAAGTTGCGGCGCACGGTTTCCTCGCCCTTCTTGCCATACGTCTTCTCGATCGCTTTCTTGATCTGGGCGATCGCCTCCTCGCGAGGCAGGACGCCCGAGATCGCGAAGAAACAGGTCTGCATGATCGTGTTGATTCGGCCGCCCATTCCGAGGGCCTTCGCGACCTTGTAGGCGTCGATGACCCAGACCTCGAGGCGCTTTTCCAGGATCTGCTCCTGCATCTCGAGGGGGAGGCTGTCCCACGCTTCGGCCGGCCCGTACGGGGTGTTCAGGAGGAAGACCGCGCCCGGCACGGCGGCCTCGAGCATGTCGTAGCGGTCCAGGAACTGCTCCTGGTGGCACGCGATGAAGTTCGCCCGCATGATGAGATAGGCCGAGCGGATGGGCTTCGGCCCGAAGCGGAGGTGGGAGACGGTGACGGCACCCGACTTCTTCGAGTCGTACACGAAGTAGCCCTGCGCGAAGTTGTCCGTCTCTTCGCCGATGATCTTGATCGAGTTCTTGTTCGCGCCCACGGTGCCGTCGGCGCCGAGGCCGTAGAAGAGGGCGCGCACCGTGCTCGCCGGCTCGATGTCGAACGTGGCGTCCCAGGGGAGCGACGTGTGCGACACGTCGTCCACGATGCCGATCGTGAAGTGGTTCTTCGGCTTCGGCTTCGCGAGCTCGTCGAACACCGCCTTCACCATGCCCGGCGTGAACTCCTTGGACGAGAGCCCGTAGCGTCCGCCCACGACGAGCGGTTCGGCCGCGAAGGGAAGCGCGCCCTCGCGCCGCGCCTCGACGAGCGAGGTCACGACGTCGAGGTACAGCGGATCGCCGATAGCGCCCGGCTCTTTCGTGCGGTCGAGGACGGCGAGCGCCTTCACGGTCTTCGGGAGCGCCGCAAGGAACGCCGGAATGTCGAATGGCCGATAGAGGCGGACCTTCAGGACGCCGACCTTCTCGCCCTTTTCGACGAGCCAGTCGACGGTCTCGTGGACCGTTTCGGCTCCCGAGCCCATTTGGACGATGACGCGCGTCGCCTCCTTGTGGCCCACGTAGTCGAAGAGGTGGTACGCGCGCCCCGTCCGCTTGGCGAAGCGGTCCATCTCCTTCTGGACGTGGCCCGCGCACGCCAGGGTGTAGACGTTTCCAGCCTCGCGCGCCTGGAAGAAGGCGTCGGGGTTCTGCGCGCTGCCGCGGAGAACCGGGTGGTCGGGCGTGAGGCCCCGCTGCCGGTACTGGGCGATCGCTTCCTCGTCGAGCATCGCGAGGAGGTCGTCGTTCGTCAGTTCTTCGATCTTCGCGACCTCGTGCGACGTGCGAAAACCGTCGAAGAAGTGGAGAAAGGGGATCCGCGACTTCAGGCTCGCGGCCTGCGAGATGATCGCGAAATCGTGCGCTTCCTGGACCGAGTTCGAGGAGAGGAGCGCGAACCCCGTCTGCCGGCAGGCCATGACGTCGGAGTGGTCGCCGAAGATGGAGAGCGCGTGCGTCGCGACCGTCCGCGCCGCCACGTGCATCACGAACGGCGTCAGCTCGCCCGCGATCGTGTACATGTTCGGAATCATGAGGAGGAGGCCCTGTGACGAGGTGAACGTCGTCGCGAGGGCGCCCGCCTGGATCGCCCCGTGCACGGCGCCCGCGGCGCCCCCCTCGGACTGCATCTCGACGACCTCGGGCACGTTACCCCACACGTTCTTCTGGCCCTTCGAGGACCACTCGTCAGCCCACTCGCCCATGTTGGACGAGGGCGTGATGGGGTAGATCGCGATGACGTCGTTCGTGCGATGCGCGACGGAGGCCACGGCCTCGTTGGCATCCAGCGTGAGAAGTCGGCGCGACATGAGAGCCTCCCTTTTTCGACCCGGCCGGCCGGGATGCCATCATTGAATTCGGGGGCGAATCCCCGGAATGATGCCGATGTACTGTACCGGGAGGGGTGTGGTACCGCGTACGGGATTTGAACCCGTGATCTCCGCCTTGAGAGGGCGGCGTCCTAACCGCTAGACGAACGCGGCACGTCTCCCTGGCGGGGCTTTTCGGCCCGCGGGGACGCGGAATTTAGCATGCCGGAGCGAACGGCCACAACTGACCGGTCGGGAGGAGAATCCCCCCATGGAATTCGGCATCCTCGGCCTCGAGCTCTCCGGCAAGACGACCATCTTCTCTCTCCTGACCGGCCACCAGGCGGCCGCGGCCCCGCACAAGCGCGAGGCGCAGGTCGGCGTCGCGCACGTCCCCGATGCCCGGCTCGACACGCTCACGGCGATGTTCAAGCCGAAGAAACACACGCCGGCGACGGTGAAATTCGTCGACGTCCCGGGCGTCACGAAGGGCGGCTCGCAGAGCCTCAACCTCCCCGAGCTGCGGCAGATGGACGGCCTCGCGGTCGTCGTCCGCGGCTTCGCGTCCGACGCGGTGCCGCACCCCGAGGGCTCGGTCAACCCGGCGCGCGACCTCGAGCTTCTCGAGACCGAGATGCTCCTCGCGGACCTCTCGGTCGTCACGAACCGGCTCGAGCGCGTCGAGAAGGACCTCGCGAAAAAGAAGACGCCGGAGCTCCAGACGGAGAAGGACCTCCTCGTGCGCTTCAAGGCCGCGCTCGAGAAGGGCGAGCCTCTGCGCGGCTTCGATGTCCACGTCGAGGAGGAGAAGCTCGTGAAGGGCTTCGGCCTCCTGATGCGCAAGCCCATGCTCGTGATCCTGAACGCGGGCGAAGGCGACGCGGCCGACCTCGCGGGGGCGATCCAACGAGCGAAGTTCGACAGCTGGAAGGGTCAGCCGCAGGTCGCGTTCAGCGCCGTCTCGGCTCCGATCGAGCAGGAGATTGCCGCGATGTCACCGGAGGACCAGGGAGAGTTCCTCAAGGGGCTCGGCCTGCCGGACCGCGCGCTGGACCGCCTCCTGCGCGCCGCCTACGACCTCCTCGGCCTCATGTCGTTCCTGACGGCGGGCGAGGACGAGTGCCGCGCGTGGTCCATCCCGAAGGGGACGCACGCCGTGAAGGCGGCCGCCGCGATCCACACGGACTTCGAGAAGCACTTCATAAGGGCCGAGGTCGTGCCGTTCCAGACTCTCGTCGAGGCGGGGTCCTTCGCGCACTGCAAGACGCACGGCACTCTGCGCGTCGAAGGCCGCGACTACGTCGTCCAGGACGGCGACGTCATCAACTTCCGGGTCAGCGCGTAAGGAGCTTCGAGCGTCCGCCCGGCACGCCGCATGACGCAAATGCCTCATGCCCGCGAGTGGTCCTAGGCCCACGTTGAAAGCGGAGGGAATCGAGACCATGGAAACTTTTGCGCTCAGATACGAATCCAAGGGCACGACTGCCTCTGAGGTGCCCTACCGCGGCACGCGGCTCCTCCGGCATCCCATGTACACGAAGGGGACGGCCTTCAACGCTCAGGAACGGAAGGACTTCGGGCTGGAAGGGCTCCTGCCGAACGCCGTGAGCACTATGGAGCAGCAGGAACGGCGGATTTACGCCAATATCTCGCGGAAGCCGGACCCGCTCGAGAAGTACATCGGCCTGGCGGCACTGCAGGACCGGAACGAACACCTCTTTTTCCGGCTCCTGGTCGACCACGTGGAGGAGTTCCTGCCCATCGTCTATACGCCCACGGTGGGGCGGGCGTGCCAGGAGTTCAGCCACATCTTCCGGCGGGCCCGTGGGCTCTGGATCACTCCCGCGCACCGCGGGCGGATCTACGAGATCCTCGGCAACGCCCCGTTCGACGGCGTCCGTCTCATCGTCGTGACCGACAACGAGCGCATCCTCGGTCTCGGCGACCAGGGTGCGGGAGGCATGGGGATTCCCATCGGCAAGCTCGCGCTCTACACGGCAGCCGCGGGCATCCACCCGTCGCACACGCTTCCCATCAGTCTCGACGTCGGCACGGACAACGAATCGCTCCTGAAGGATGAGCTCTACCTCGGCTGGCGGCTTCCACGCCTGCGCGGCCCCGAGTACGACTCGTTGGTCGAGGAATTCGTCCAGGCCGTGAAGAAGCGCTTCCCGAAGGCGCTCCTCCAATGGGAGGACTTCAAGAAGGTCAACGCCTTCCGCCTGCTGGATCGCTATCGGAAGGTCATCACCTGCTTCAACGACGACATCCAGGGAACCGCGGCCGTGGCCACGGCCGGAATGATGGCCGGCTGCCGGGCGACGGGAATTCCTCTCAAGGACCAGCGTGTCGTCATCCTGGGAGCGGGTGCCGCCGGGGTGGGCATCGCCCGGCTGCTGCGCGACACGTTCCGGCGCGCGGGCCTCGAGGGCGAGAACCTGATTCGCGCCATCGCGAACCTCGACAGTCAGGGGCTCGTCGTGGACGACGGGGAGATCAAGGACGTCCACAAGCGCGACTTCGCATGGCCGGCGGCTCTCGCGGAGAAGATGGGCCTCAAGAAGGGCTCGCCGCGGGATCTCCTGGCCGTCGTCCGGGCGGTGAAGCCCACGGTCCTGATCGGCACTTCCGCCCAGCCGGGCACGTTCACGGAAGCGATCGTGCGTGAGATGGCGAAGCACGTCGAACGCCCCGTCATCTTCCCAATGTCGAACCCGACGAGCAAATGCGAAGCGAAGCCCGTGGATCTCGTGGCCTGGACGAACGGACGCGCGCTCATCGCCACCGGAAGTCCGTTCGACCCGGTGCCTTATCAGGGCCGCATGATCACGATCGGCCAGGGGAACAACGTCTTCATCTTCCCCGGCGTCGGCCTCGGGGCCCTCGTGGCCGAGGCGAAGGAGGTCACCGACGGGATGTTCGCCGTCGCCGCCCAGCGGCTCGCCGACGAGGTGAAAGCCTCGGATCTCGCTTCCGGAAGCCTCTTCCCGTCCGCGCACGAGATCCGGCGCATCAGCGCGCGAATCGCCGAGGATGTCGTGGCCGAGGCGCGAAACTCGGGCGTCGGGCGGCAGATCCCCGACGCGGAGATCCCGAAGGCCGTCGCCGCCATGATCTGGGACCCGGCCTATCTCCCGATGGTCCCGGTCCCGACGCGAGCGGAGATGCCGGCGCTTCAGTCCGTCTGAAACGCCCAGCGGAAGATCTCGGGCAGCGTGGGCTTCTTGCCATACATGAGGATGCCCACGCGATAGACGCGGCCCGCGAACCATGCGACGGCCCAGATCGTGACGAGGAGGATGGCGACGGAGAGGCCGATCTGCCAGAGCGGCGGCGTCTGCACGGAGATCCGCATGAACATCATGAGCGGCGCCGTGAACGGGAAGAAGGACAGCGCCGTCGCGAGCGCGCCGTTCGGTTGGTTGAACGCGAAGAACCACGTCGTGGACGTGAGGATGAGCATCATGCCGGGGATCATCACGAACTGCTGCGCCTCCTGCTCCGTGTTGAACGGGGCGGAGAGCGCGGCGTAGAGCGACGCATAGAGGAAGTAGCCGAGCAGGAAGAAGAGGACGAAGGCCCCGATCGTGGCGGCCGGGATGTGGGGGAGGCCCTCGCCCATCCCGGCGACGGCCGCGACGCCTGGCAGCGCGATCGCGAGCGCGAGGCAGGCCCACACCGAGTATTGCGTGAGGCCCACGGCGCCGATTCCGAGGATCTTGCCGAGCATGAGCGTCGTCGGGCGCACGGACGAGACGATGACCTCGACGATCCGGTTGTTCTTTTCCTCGAGGACGCCGCGCATGATGTACGCGCCGTAGATGAAGATCGACAGGTAGATGAGGAAGAAGAAGACGGCCGAGATCGCGAGGTTCATCCCGACGTTCTTGCCGCTCTCGCCGCTCTCGACCTCCTTCGCCTCGTGCGCCTCGAGGTCGACGCGCACGCGCGCGGCCTCGTAGACGGCCGGGTCGACGCCCTTGTCCTTGAGGCGCTCCTTCGTCGCGGCGCGCGAGAGGTAGTTCGCGATCTGCTCGCGCATGACGACCTCGGCCTTCACGCTCTGCGCGCGCCACTCGGCCGCGCCAGTCTCGAGCGTCTTCGGCGTGAGGACGATGTAGGCCTTGATGCGCTCCTTCTGCACGTCCTCGTTGAGCTTCTTTCGGACGGCCGGGAGCGTCTCGGGCGTCGCGTCTACCTTGAAGAGGTCGAGCTGCGTCGTGATCTTCGTGTTGCGGCTCTCGGACATCTTCTCCGTGACGGACTTCTCGTCGACCTTCGCGGCCTTCGCTTCGTCTGCCTTCTTCGGCTTCTCTGCCTCGTCGTCGGTCGGCCGCGCCTTGTACTCCGCGACAAGCGGCTCGTAGAGGCGGCCCGAAAGGTCCACGACGCCGATCTTGCCCTTCGCGACGAGATTCCTGGCGAGCGCGACCTGGATGAAGATGAGGCCGAGGCCGAGGGCCGGAATGAGGAACGTCGAGATCCAGAAGGCCTTCCCCTGCACCTGCTGGAGATACTCGCGCTTGATGATGGCGAGCAGCTTGGCGTTCATGATTACTTGAGCTCCTCGGCGGTGGGGGCCTCGAGGCCCGATTCCTGGACCGCCTTGATGAAGATTTTTTCCAGCTCGGGCTCGGGTTCGACGGGCGGCGGCAGCGGCACCCTGCCGAGATACGCGTGCTTGATGTCTTTCAACGTGCCGTCGAGGATCTTCTTGCCGCGGAAAAGGAGCGCGATGCTGCCGCACATCCTCTCGGCCTGCTCGAGGACGTGGGTCGAGAAGATGACGGTCTTGCCCTGCCTCTTGAACTCCGCGAGGAAGTCCTTCACGAGGATGACGTTGATCGGATCGAGGCCGGCGAATGGCTCGTCGAGGATGAGCACTTCCGGGTCGTGCACGAGCGTGCCGAGGAACTGCACCTTCTGCTGCATGCCCTTGCTCAGCTCCTCGGTCTTCTTCAGGAGCCACGGGCGGAGATCCATCGAATCGATCCACGGCGAGAGGCGCTTCATGGCCGTGTCCTTGTCGACCCCCTTGATCGCGGCGAAGAAGAGGAGCTGGTCGACGACCTTCATCTTCCGGTAGAGGCCGCGCTCTTCGGGCAGGTAGCCGATGCGCTCCTGCAGCTTGTCGTTCATCTTCTCGCCGAGGACGCGGATCTCGCCCGAGTCCGGCTTCGTGATGTTCATGATCATCCGGATGGTCGTCGTCTTGCCGGCGCCGTTCGGGCCGAGCAGGCCGAATGTCGTGCCGTGCGGGATCTCGAGGTCGAGATGATCGACCGCCGCGAACTTGCCGAAGCGCTTCACGACACCCTTGAGAGAGATCGCGGCCGTCATGCGACGTTTCCTCCTCGATGGTTCCTGGGGGGATATACGGACGGGTGGGGACGAAGTTTAGCGGACGCGGGACGAGGCCCGCTAACAGGCCTCGAACGCAGGGACTTGCGCCGGGACGTGGGTTCCGTTATGGTCCGCCTCCTCGCGGTCCTCGCGTGCGCCCATAGCTCAACTGGATCAGAGCGTTTGACTACGGATCAAAAGGTTGCGGGTTCGACTCCTGCTGGGCGCACCAATATCCATGGGGGTTTCGTGAGCGTTGCCCTGCCCGAGGCCTACGGGTCTCGGGGCATATGCGACCGTGCCGAGACCGAACCGCGCACCTCTCACTCGTGACGAGCGAAGTTGACTCGACGGTCGAATCGGCATATACGCACCGCACTGAACGCCGAGAATCGTGAGGAACATGGAAGTGAAAGCACGTCGCATCGCCATTACAGTTCTTTCTTTCATCGGCCTCGTCCTCCTCGCGAGGACTTCCGTTGCGCCGGCCATGCCATTACTTCCTTCTCTGACACTTGATGGCCAGGCCATTGCCGGTGCCCCGGTGTCCTTTTCGGCAGCGGCGTTTCCGAATTCGTCGGTCCGGATCGTGGTGGTCCCTGTCGTCCTCCCCGGCGTTCGCGCCGTGCCGTCCGCGCAGGTTGTCGCCGGGTGCTACTTCGGCACGCCGACCGCTCTCGGCACGGCCGATGCGACGACGGACAATTCAGGGAACGTCGGTCCGACGGTGGTATGGGCCGCTGCAACGCCCGGTTCGTACAGGGCCCTCCTCCTCCAGGGGTCTTGTGCCACGAGCCGCAGCGGGGGCCGGACCACGGAGGCCGCCTCGGATCAGATGATCGTGGCCTCGCAGGATTTCACCGTCGGCGACCCGACCTCGATTCCCGCTCTGTCCACATGGGGCTTCGCCGCATTGGGTCTCGCCCTCTCGGTTGCCGGCTGGATCTTCCTGTCCCGCACCCGCTCCTAGAAGTCCCTCCACCCGGCCATCTGGGCGCACCAGTCCGAAGCCCGGCTGACGCCGGGGCTCACCGGCGGCGGCGAACGCGCGCGGGATCTTCCGGGTTGACGAGCGTCTCCGGCGGTTTCTTGACGTCCACGTTGTGGAACGCCGCGACCATCCAGTTGGTCCCCGTCTTCGCCATCACCTGTTGAAGCCGCGTCCGGAGCACCTTTTCCGCGTCCACGTACACGACCGGAGGAAGCTTCCGGAAGCCGGACACTTCCGTGTCGATCTCCACGATCGCGACGTCCGGACGAAGGAAGCGGACTTTTCGCACCTTGAGGGCCAACCGGCTGCCCTTGAAGAGGGACGTGAAGAACTCGACCTGGCGCTTCTCCAGCTCGGCGCGGGTGTGGGAGACCGCACCGAAGACGTCGGTGAAGGCGCCGTCCTCCTGGAAGCGGGCCGCGAACGCCTTCGCGTCGCCTCGGTTCCACGCGTCTTCCTCCGCGTCGACGACCTTGCGGATGCGCGCCTCTTCCGCGGCGGTCTCCGCAGCACGCAGCGCGACCCTCAAAGACCTCATCGCCAAGGCTGTATAGAGTCGTCGCGCCCCGCGATGAATCTGGGCAGTAGTAGCTCAGCCCAAGACCTTGGCGACGACAGCCGTGATGTCGTCCTGCTGCACCCCACCAGCGGCGAAGTCGCTGGCCGCCGAGAACAGAGCGGTCACGATCTCGGAAGCCGACCGGTGGCGGTTGGCCTGCGCCACCTCCAGGATCCTCCCGCGGCCCAGCTCGCAGCCGTCGGGCGACACCGTCTCCTCCATCCCGTCGGTCACCATCAGCAGCAGGTCGCCAGGCTGAAGCCACAGCTCGGGAGCGGCGGGTATCGGACGGGGCATGATGCCGAGGGGGATGCCCGTCGCGACGAGGATCTCAACGCGCCCGCCGGCTCGCAGCAGGTAGGACTGGTGGCCCCCGCTCGCGTAGATCATTTTGCGCTCTTGTGGGTCAACGCGGGCGAGGAACAGAGTCACGAAGCGCTCCGCACCGCAGTCCGCGGCGAGGAAAGCGTTGAGGCGGGTGAGCAGGTCACTGACGTCTTGAGAAAGCAGGAGCAAGGTCCGCAGACAGGCCCGCGTCTGAGACATCAACAGCGCCGGCCCGAGCCCGTGCCCGCTCACGTCACCAATCACCAGCGCCAGCTGTCCGTCGGTCATCGAGAGGTAGTCGAAATAGTCGCCGCTGGCCTGAACCGCTGCGCGGGAAGCACCGGCAATGTCGAAGCCAGGAACCGCAGGCGCTACGGTGGGGAAAAAGCGCTGCTGGATTTCGTGGGCCAGGCGGAGTTCCTCGTTGGTGCTGAGTAGGGCGCGCTCGGCGTTAAGCCGGGCGTGCCGCTCGGTGGCGTCGCGGATGAAGCCTGCGAACAGACGCCGACCCTCGAGCAACAGCTCATTGAGCATGAGGTCCATGCGAAACGTCGTCCCGTCCCGCCGCCGGCCGACGAGCTCCCTGACGACTCCAAGCGGCAGTCTGACCTCCCCCAGTTGTAGCCCCTCCTGTAAACCTGAGGCGTCGTAACCTTGAGATGGTGGTAGCAGCGTCGTGACCGGGCGACCCACCAGCTCCCCGATCGCGTTACCGAAGATCGCCTCCACCGCCGCGTTCGCCGACTCGATCAATCCCTCCTCGTCAACAACGATGATCCCGTCGGCGGCCGACTCGAAGATCGTCCGCAGGCGGCTCTCGCTGTTTCGCAGCGCCCTCTCGGCGTTCCTCTGTAAGGTGACATCCCGGGTCACGGCAACATACCCGGCGAGGCTGCCGCCGGCCTCGTGGATCGGGGCTATGGTGCTGTCCACGTCGTAGAGAGTCGAGTCCTTCTTGCGGTCGACGAAAGACCCGCGCCAGAGGCCGCCATGCGAGATGGTCTCCCAGAGCTGTCGGTAGAAGCCGGCGTCGTGCTTGCCGCTCTTCAGCAGGCGGGGGTTCTTGCCTACCACGTCGTGCCGTGAGTAGCCGGTCATGAGCTCGAAGGCCGGGTTCACATGGGTGATTGTGCCGTCGGCGTCGGTGATCATGATCCCCTCGCCGGCTGAGTTGAACGCGGTTGCCAGGCGCAGCCGTTCCATCTCCTGGAGCCGCGTACGCTCTGCAACCTCGCGGCGCAGCGCGCGGTTGGCGTTCAGCAGGTCTGCGGTCCTGTCACTCACCACCCTTGCCAAGCGGTGACGCGAACTCAGCAGCACACTCTCAACCCGCCGCCGCCGGTTCACCGTGGCCACCACGGCCAGACCGGTCAAGGCGTAGCTGATCATGAGAACCTGCAGGTGGAGCAACGACTCGGGGACCGCTCTGCCACCGTACGCACCGACCTCGCGGGAGGTCCCCCAGACGGCGGTGACCGCCAGCAGGAGGGTGGCCGTCGTGACCCCGCGGAGTTCGAAGCGCAGCGCGAGCCAGATCAGAAGGAAGAGGGGAAGGTAGAGGAGGGCCCTGGCCGACGCCCCCTCGAGGAAACCACCGAAGAGTGACTGGCTCACCACCACCAGCGCCAGGGTTGCGAGCCCGGCCTCGAGCCATCGCGCTCTTGAGGAAGAAAAGCGCGGAGCGCCCCGGAGCGCGATCAGGAACGGGGTCACGATGACCATGCCTGCGATGTCCCCCAGCGACCACGTGACCCAGTTCAGCGCTAGCGACGGCCACGGCAGGTGGCCGGCAGCCTTGAGAGCGAGCACGCCGACGGTCGCGGCAGAAGTGCTCGCAACCACGGCAACGGTCGCGAAGACGAATACCCCTTTTGCGTTTCGGAAGTGGGCGGACGCGGTCCGTCCCTTACGTCGGAGCAACCAGGCACCGATCAAAGCCTCCAGGGTGTTGCCCAGACCGATTGCCGCTGCAGTGGGGAAGGTGACCGTCGTGGTCAGGTTCGCCAGCGTGGCTCCCAGCCAGATGCCAGGCCAAGCCCAGGGGCCGAGGAGCAAGACACCGGCCAGGGCGATACCGGACGGCGGCCAGATGACGGTGGCGTTGCCCGGAGGGATGGCGAACCTGAGACCGACGAAGGCGGCGAGCAGGTAGCAGACCGCCAGCCCCACCATCTCTAGGAGGGCTCGCCAGGTCTGCCGAGGTTCGGCCGCAGCTCTGCCGCTCTTCACTCGCAACAAGGGATAGTAACTTTGATTCTCGTCCAAGGCGCGGCTGAAGGTCGGGACGGGGTGCGAGAGGCCTGGGGGGTAGCGCCGCCCCCCAGGGCGAAGGGAAGGCTGACGGGGGGCCCCGTCGTGGTCTTCCCCTTCATGAGCTCTCCTTTCGTAAGTCTATGGAGAACTAACCCCCCGTGGACCAGTTTTCAGGGGCAAGGTCGGGCGCACCACTCTGACCTGAGGAGTAAGGAGGCGGGTTACCGGCCCCGCCCCCGCCCTCGCGTACGGCCCTCCTCCGGAGCGACGAGCGTCTCCGGCGGCGTCTTGACGTCGACGCCGTGGAACGACGCGATCGTCCAATCGCTTCCGGACTTCACCATCACCTGGAGGAGGCGCGTCCGGATGACCTTCTCGGCGTCGACGAAGACCGCCGGGGGCGCCTTGTGGAAACGCGACACTTCCGTGTCGATCTCCACGATCGCGACGTCCGGCTTGAGGAAGCGAATCTTCCTCACCTTGAGGGCGAGCAGGCTGCCTTTGAAGTAGGCGGAGAAAAGCTCGGACTGGCGGCGTTCGATCTCCGCGCGGCCGCGAGAGACGGCGCCCAGCACGTCCGTCATCGAGCCCTCTTCCTGGAACCGTGCCGCGAAGGCTTTTGCGTCGGCGCGGTTCCACGCGTCTTCTTCCGCGTCGATCACCTTCCGGATCGAAGCCTCCTCCGCGGCGGCGACGGGATCCGTCACGGGGACGACGCCGGGGGGAAGGGCCGCAGGCGGCGTTCCTTCCAGCGTCGCCGGCACGGCGGGAGCCGTGGTCTCCGGCGCCGGTCCACCCGTCGTCCCACTCGCAGCCCCAGCCGCCGGAGGTTCGTACTCGGACGACAGAATCTTCCCGTCCCCCGCGTCGACCATGACTTCCTGAACGCCGCCCTTGTTGGCGAAGCGCAGATCGAATGGATAGGCGAGGCAGCCGTTCACGACCTCGACTTCCGAGGACATGATGGCGTTGACCTTGTCTGGCGCGACGGAGAGCACAGCTCGCGCCTCGGCGTCCTTCGAGCTGATCTTCGCGAGGCTCCGGAGCTCGGACTGGCCCGTGCCCCGAGGGGGACGGATCGAGCAGTCGGGCTTCTGGGCACTCGCGAGGGGGGCGGCGAGGAAAAGAGAAAAACAGATCGCGGTGGTCGGCGTGTGGCGCATGGTCTTCCCCGCGGCATTATGCGCGGCGGGCGGCCCCATGCCGTAACCTTGGCCGGTGAAAACGGCCGGGAAAGCGCTCCCCGACGAGCGCTACATGCGAGATGCCCTCGCCTCGGCTCGCCGCGCGCTCGCGCACGGCGACGTCCCCGTGGGGGCGGCCGTCGTGAAAGACGGAGTCGTGATCGCGCGCGGGCAGAATGCCCGGGAGAGGGACAGCGACCCCACGGCGCACGCCGAGATCGTGGCCATAAGGCGCGCCGCCCGCCGGCTGGGATCGTGGCGGCTTTCCGGCTGCACGCTCTACGTGACCCTGGAACCGTGCGCCATGTGCGCCGGGGCGATGGTGCTCGCGCGCCTTCCGCGCCTCGTCTACGGGGCGACGGACCCGAAGGCGGGTTTCACCGGTTCCCTGGGGGATCTGGTTCGCCATCCCCGCCTCAACCACCGGGTCGACGTGACGAAAGGCGTCCTTGCCGCAGAATGCGGGAGAATACTCGTGGAGTTTTTCCGTGAACGACGAGCCGAAAAGACCCACCCCCCGCGCTGAGGCGCCGTTCGACGCCCCCGAGGCGCCTGCACTCCGCTGCCCGTCGTGCGGCGCGGCGGCCACCGAAGGCGACCGGGCGTGCGGCCACTGCGGATCGCTTCTCGCCACGCGCCGGTGCACGACGTGCTTCGCCCTCTCGCCGCGGGATGCCGAGAGGTGTGTGAGGTGCGGTGCGCTGCTTCCGGCCGAGGCGCTCCAAGCGGCCGCCGGGAGCTGCCCGGACTGCCGGCAGGCGCTCGTCTCGCGGCTCACGGGTGTCGTCGGGTTCTCCGAGTGCGCCCGGTGCGGTGGGCTCTTTCTCGGGCAGGAGGCGTTCGATGCCGTGGCGAAGGACGCCGGCACGCGCGAGCGAGCGCGAGCGTTCGACGCGATCCCTCGAGGGGCGCCCGTGCCCGAGCCCGGATTCCATTACCGGCCTTGTCCCGTGTGCCGGAAGCTCATGAACCGGTCGAATTACGGCGGGGGCTCGGGCGTCATCGTGGACGTGTGCGGGCCGCACGGCGTCTTTCTGGACCGGGGCGAGCTGACGAAGATCGTGGACTTCCTCGAAAAGGGCGGCTGGGAGCGCGTGAAGAAGCGCGAGAAACAGAGGATGGAAGAGGAGATTTCTGCTTTAGAGAGCAGGAAGTGGGGAGCGCTCGACCTCGAGGCGCGTCCCGGTGGCGGGCTGTCTCAGGTGATTGGGTTTCTCGGCTCGATCTGGAGGCCCTGAGCTCCCCGGACCTCCCGGCCTGTCAAGACTCCTTAGAAATGGGATCTTGCTCCGGTTTAATTGACACTCGGTTGGATGAGTGTAGTGGATTCGAAAGTGGCCGGCGAAGAGTAATCGAGGGACGAGTGAAGGCGGACCC
>Ga0208716_1000581_pt1 | contig 14947 bp, 17 predicted proteins | sample NGESurdeep092012_8_FD_184482 | JGI IMG/M metagenome (GOLD analysis project Ga0208716, IMG submission 184482) | Arctic peat soil microbial communities from Barrow, Alaska - NGEE Surface sample 415-3 deep-092012 (SPAdes) | ecosystem: Environmental > Terrestrial > Soil > Wetlands > Peat ...
TAGCGATACGGCTGCGTCGTCCTTCTTGAGCTGCTCCGTGAACGCCTTGTAGCCTGAGTAGACCTTCTTCGCTGCGCTGCCGCCGAGAGAATCGAGATTCTTGACGATCTTGGCGTCCACTGACTCGGTCAGATTGCGAAGGGCCACCAGCTCGTCTGTGTTCATCCCCTTGACCTTGTAGGCGACGTGGCTCAGGTCGCTCTTGATCTCCATGAGGGCGTCAAGGGGCTGCTTGTCGAGGGCGCCGCCACCAGCCTTAGCTAGTTTGGCGAAAAGGGGTTTCGAGGCTTCTTTGAATGCTTTCGATGTGCCGGTAGCCCGTTCCCCGATGGCGTCAAAGAAGGTCTTCAGGTCGCCCCCAACGTCCACAAGCGGGGTGCCCTTCGACCTGACGAAGTCCCGGAGCTGGCTGAACGAGTCCTGCTGGAGCGTGACGAGCTTCTGTTGCCCTGCCTCTGCCTTCGCCGCAGACCGCATAATGAGACTTGGGATCTCTTCTTTCCCGAGGTACTTGAGGCTCTGCCCGATGGCCCTCGCGCCGCCCTCTCCGGCTGCGCTCAGGACAGTCTCTAGGCCGAGCCTACCTGCGAGAGCCTTAGGACTCTTCGGGACATCCTCAGAGCCGAAGCCGCCCTTGAGCATCTCCCCGATAGCCCCGCCCCCTAGCCCCGCCGTCCCCATCGCGGCCATAGCGGGGCCAGTGGCGAGGCCGCCGGTTGCGAGCGTGGCCCCGCCGAGGACGACGCCCTGTGCTATGTCGCCAGCAGCCTTCCCCTTCGCGGTTCCGATCTCGGATTCCATCGTGGCGGCGGCCTGCTCGACGCCAATACCGGCCTTACGAGAGGCGGCCTGCTGCTGGAACGCAGTTTTAGGCTTGGAAAAGCCTTTCCGGCCGATGATGTCTTCGAGGGTCATGCCCCCCTGGCCGACGATCTCTTCGAGTGTAGGCACTACTTGACCTCGACAAAGTCGTTGTCACCGCGCTTTTTGTACCGCTTTCCCATGATTGTCAGCGTATCGCCGATCTTCGCGGACTTAGCCGCAGCCACCCCATCGTTCCCTGTTACCTTCTGGTGAGGCCCCCCGGCGTCTTTCGCGCCAGCGGCCGGACCCGATGTCGTGCCGAGGTCTAGCCCGACTTTGGCCGCTCCGGCGATGGCCTCTTCTCCGAACGGGTTTTCGATGTCCTGCTTCATTACCCGTTTGTAGCGCTGGTTCATCTCGGTGTACCGGTCTTTTGCCGTCTTACCCATCTGGTTTAGAGCGGTCATAATCTGAGCCGGGGAGCTGTTACCGTTCATCAACACGTCGATTCGCTTCCTGTCGTCCACGTACAGGGCGCGCTGGTTGAGGAGGAAGCTCTCGAATTCCTTCCCGACGGGCTCGATAGCCACGAGAAGCCTCTGATATTCGGGGTTTCCTTCCGCATTCTTTCGTATCCAGTTGATCGGCTTGTTGAGCGCGGGGCTGCTGCTCTGGGCTACGCCATCTAGGGCTTTCGAGAGTTCTCCGGCGTGCTCCAGGAAGGTGCCGAACGACTGTAAGTTCTGGCCGTCCTTACCGACCGTGAAGGACTGCTCCATATCAATCTTGCGCTTCGTTTCGGCAACGCTGAAGTTCGGGTTGATCTCCTTAGCGCGGGCATAGATTCTGGTCCGCTCAGAGCCACGGAACGACGAGATGTCTTTGATGGACGAGAGATCACCTGCGGCAATCGACTGAGCGGTCGTCTCGATGGCTTTGTCAGAATCCGACTGCGCGGATGTTTTCAGAGCCAAGCCCTTCAGCATTACGGCCATCCGCTTATCCGACTCTGCCGCTCTCGCATTCAATGCATCCTGGGTCTTCTTGTCGGTCGCCGCTGCGGCCGCGTCAATCAGGGACTTCTTTTCCCTAGAGACGCCCACGAGCAACCTTGCCTGAGCGTCGGCATGGTCCTTCGGGTGCCCTGCGTCCTGAAGAACCTGCGACGTGAGAGTAATGTCCGTCAGCTCGCCCTTCTGGGCGGATGTCGAAAGCTCATGGAACGCCTTCGCGGACTGTGCGGTCTGGGCCTGCTCGGCGACCCTAGCCTCTTTCTTTCGGGCGTCTTCGCGGGCCATCCCCGACATCTCTAGGTTCGCGGATTTCCCGGCGAGGTCAGCCTGTTCGCCCATCAAGCCCATCCGCTGCGCGGCGAGCTGCTCCGGCCTCGGGTTCATCTGAGCAGCCGTCTGCCCGAGCCCCTTGACCCACCCCGGCATGTCCTTCTGCTGTGCCATATTGGCAGAGAGCGCGGTCGCTAGCTGGACCCACGCGGGCTGAGCACGGGCCTGCTGCTCCTGTTGCTTAAGCCTCTCGACCTGCTGCTGCATCCCGCCCATGGCCTGCTGGTAGAACTGACCGGCCTTGCCGTAATACTCGGCAAGCTCGGCAGGCCCCTCGATGGAGATGTGCTTCTTGCCGTCCGGGTCGGTCCTCATCGTCGTCTTCGTTGGCTGCGGCGGGACAGCAGCGGCGGCACTTGAAACCGCTAGCTGCTTACCCAGTTTTCCGAGGTCTTCTACTGGGGCCGGATTCACGGCGGAATCGCCCCCGCTCAGGGGCGGGGCTCCGGGGTTGAGGTCGCTAAGCTCGCTCATCGTAGGCAACCTCGCAGTAGACCGGGCCTTCGTGGATTGCGGTGCTCAGCCAGTCGGTGAAGTACCCGAGCGCCTTCTGGGAGTGGCTCAGGACGCCCCCAAGAGATCCCATGCCGAGAAGGATGCACCCCTCCGTGTCGGCCGTCGTATTCCCTCCGTGGATTCTGATAGAAGCCCTGCCGGGAACGTTCAGAAGCTCCGGCATGAGTTTCTTCCACCTCGCTGACATCGAGAAGATGCAGCGGTACTTCCCGACGGGGATACAGGAGACGCCGACCGCATTGTTCGCCCACGGCAATTCCAACGTGAATAGGTTCAGGGCTGGCGGGCAGGTGAGCGACCCCGTGGTAGGGGTCAGATCCATGTGATCCCTGACGACGCGGAAGTCGCTCATACGGACGCCAAGGTTTTAGTTTTCCACTGGTCATAGGCTCCGTAGAGCGATGCTCCACCAGCCGCAGCTCCGGCGACGTTGGCGAGCGTGGAGTTGTAGTTCGGCATGTAGCCGATGGCCTGTAGCTGCTGCTGCGAGGCTCCGACGGCGGCGTTCCCGGCCGTGCCGGACCCGCCGAGGCCCATAGACATGAGGTTGAACTGCTGATTGATATTCGCCTGCCCTTCCTGGAACTTCGATCCGTAGAGGGCGTTCGCTAGCTGAGCCCCCACGTCGGTAGGGTTCATCGAGGCGAACTGGTTCCCGCCAGACATAGCGGCCTTGCTGCCACGCATCTGCTGGGCCTGCGCTGCCCCTCCCTGAGCGGAGAGCCCTTCCGTGAGCCCGGCCCGCTGCTGCTGGTAGGCGTCCTTCAGGTATCCCGGTTCGCCCTGAGCGAGAGACTGGTTGATAGAGCCCATCTGGGCAGAGAGGCCGGGAATAGCGACGCCGTAGTAGTTCTGCGCCAGACTCTTGTCCTGCCGCATGGCGGATTCTGCGGCTACGCTGCTATCGCTACTCACTTAACCGCTCCCCAGGTATCCGGCCACGCCGCCAGCAACACCGCCTATGGCCGCACCCCACGGGCCGCCGACCGTAAAGCCGAGACCCGCCCCGCTTGACGCACCACCGAGGACACCACCCATTTGGCTCTGATTCGACAGCCCGCCGACGGCAGACCCAGCCGCTCCGCTGAATCCCTGCGCCAGGCCCATCGAGGTCTTCGTGCCCTGCCCGAGTAGCTGGAGCACCTGATTGTAGTCGGACATGCTGCTCGACGCGGACTGGAATTGAAGGTTCTGGAGCGCCGACTGCCTATCCCGGTCGAGGCTCGTAGCGGCCGACATAGTCGCCGATCCCATAGCGCCGGGGCTCGTTCGTCCCTCGCCAGAGCGGAGGCCGCCGTAGGCGATAGCCTCGCGGCTCCCGTTCTTGGCCTGACCGTAGCTCTGATTGAGCTGCGAGGTAGCGCCCGCGAGGTTGGCCGCGTCCTGGGGGAGCCTACCGCTGGAGTCCCTCCCGGCGAGCATCCCGCCGAGCCCGCTTGAGCCCATGAGCTGCTGGAGTTCCGGCAAAGCGACACCGGAGAGCTGTTGCGCTAGCTGTGACTGCCAGAGGCTCTGCTGGCCTGCGGCGGCGGCCTGTGGGCTGGAGGTACTCATAGACAGCCCTCAGTCCTCGTCGTTGTCATCATCTTCCACGGGTTCACAGCACTCGCAGTCGTAACCGTCGGAGCCGGAGAGTTCTGGGGAGGCTTCGATGTGATCTCCCGAGAAGTCGTCAAATCCGGGCTGCATAGTCTATCTTTCGGCACTTTTCGCAGCGCCGGAATGGTCTCCCGTTCCCCCGATATGATACCGAATCGTAAGGATGCCCGCGCTTGCACGTCGTCTTGGACCGATTCAGGTTGTGCCCTCTGGCTAAGTTCTCCCGGTGAGAGACCGACTCTAGATGCCGGGGGTTTACGCACCTCGGGTTCCGGCACAAGTGGTCTAGCTCCGGCGGGTTCGTCCCGTGAACCCCGAGATATGCCAGACGATGACAGAGGCGCGCCTTCCCGTTTACGCGAAACCGTGGGTAGAGAATCTTTGTCGTCCACGTCCAGCACGCTTCCGGCTGGTCCTTCGGGGTGTTGACGTGGGACCAGAACGTTAACCACCTCACGTCGTTCGGGTTTATCTGGACCCTCTGCACCGTGCTCATGTTTTCTCCCGACCATCGCCCGATCTATTACGCCGAACTCGCGCCCCGCGATCTCGATTAGTCTACTCCTTACCTCTTCGTTCGGGTAGTTACGGGCGACTAGGGCGACAAATCTCTGACAGGTTCGTTCGTCAAAAGCACCTAACCAGAAATGACATGAAAACGAGGTCTTCGCGCCCCAGAGGTCACAGCCCTCGAACCGAAGCGCGCCCTTCCCCACCTCCCTGAAATCGAGGTTGGAGCCGTGGAGATTGCAGTCGATGAAGAGGAGCCCCTCGCCCTTGCAGGTGGCGTCCTGGAACATCGTGTCCCCGTAGGCCATCCGGCAGCCATAGAACGTGACTTCCGTGAGGTGGCTCCCTAGAAATGACGCCTGCTCCAGATTACACTGGTTGAACCCGGTGCTCTCGAAAACGCACGTGGCGAAGTTCACGAGCGGCAGGGAGCACCTGACGAACAAGCATCCCTCGAACTTCGAGGCCCGCCAGTCCGTAAGGTCCATCTGGCAGTCCCGGAACGTGCAGTCCTTCCACGTCGAGCCGAACGCCTTCATGGAGCGGAGGTCCATCTTCTCGAACGTCTCGCCCTCGAAATGGACCCCTTCGGCGCGGCGTTTGTAGTTCAGCAGCGACATAAAACACCGTCTGCCACGAAGCTCTTGCCGTGGTCAAGCTCGAACCCTACAAGCCTGACCTCCTTCTTCGGATAGGAGAGGAGCCCGGTGACGATAACCGTTGTCTGCATCCCCGCCACCTCTCCACTGAGTCTGTCCCCGAGGGTAATGTCCGCGAGTTCCCTGAACCGAATGGACTTCTTGCAATACACCGCTACCTTCTGGTCCGGCGAGCCGCAGAGCGTCTGGCCGTTGGATAGCATCAAGCCGATCACGTCTGGCTTACTCTCTACCTTCCGGTCTACGACACGGGCGTTCACCCACCGCTGCCTCAAGCCGAACGACAGGAGCCCTTCCCGGCCGGGGTAGACCTCCATCGCAGGGAGATGCGCCCCGTCACTCATGGAAATCTTAGAGCAGTCCGCGATCATGGCGCTGCGACCATGTGTTCGGGAGGAGCCTCTACCCCTACCCGGTTGACCGCCGTGCAGTAGTAGTACCCGACTCTCTTGGAGGCCGAGATGTCCGTCACAGGGAGAGCGTCTCCGCGCCCGGTCGAGCTGACCTCCGCGACGAGGCTAGCGACCTTCTGACCCGACACCCGGTTCAGGGTAGCGAGGTTCGGAGCAAACTCACCCGGCAGGAAGTAGACCCGGTAAGAGGCCGTGGGATTGCGGTCGGGAACGGCTTGCCGGTCCTGGATCACGAAGTTGTTGGTGCCCGTGCCCGCCGTCACGGTGAACTCGATGGGAGGCAAGGCGCTCTTGGCGTCGGTCGTCTGCTTGTCAGAGTTGTCTGCCGGAACCTTAACATCTCGCAGGCTCATGCCGCACCCTCTCCAGCCTCTTCATACTCTACGTAGCCGATGTCTAGGGCGTAGACCTTCGCGGGGTTCGAGTCGGCATTCTTCTGGACGACGAAGCCGAACCTGTACCCGACGACCGGGGCCGGATTCGAGAACTGAGCGGCCTGAACGGTGATGTCCTGTGCCCCTGGGTCTACCGGGGCCGCCACGGGCGCATAGATAGAGTCCAGCGGGTCAGGGTACGTCCCAAAGGTTGCCGTGACCGGAACCGTGGCTTCGTTCACGTAGACGCTGGCGGCCCACGTCCCGGCCGTAGCGTGGAGATTCAGGGCGACGATCTGTTTGCGGGTTTTCTTCCCATCGAAGTTCATCGGGAAGGTCGAGAAGACCATCGGTCCCGTTGCCGTCGTCACGTCGTCTCTGATCCAGCTTCGCACCACGACCAGGCCCGCAGCACCGGACCACACTGCATAGAGTTCGTTCACGGGAGGATCGAGGCCGTAGACCGTCGTCATCGGGAAGATGTTGTTCGTGTTGTTCGGATTTCCGTCTCCGTAGAGCGAAGACGACCACGCTTGATTGTCGATGTCGTAAATGAACGACGGTATGCCTCCCGCGCTGTACTGCATGACATACGGCGCGACTATGACGAGCCGTCTGCCGTATGCGGACACACAATGTAGGCGCGTGCCCAAATACTCCGCCAACGGCTGCAACGGCGGCCCGGAGAACGGGACACCGGCTAGGCTTACGTCGAGCTGGTCCTGAATCTGCCGGGAGATCGGCGTGACGGGTCCGCCTACGGTCCACTGGTAGACGATCCTGTCCCTGCCAAGATAGAACAGCGTCGTTGGCTCGCCCTCTGCCCCGGTGTACGTCGGGAACTCGTCCATCTGGTACGTGCCGACACCAGGCATCGAGGAGGAAGCCTTCATCAGTCTGTAGTTCGATTCGTTGTTCCCGGCAATGATGTAAGCCCACCGCTCCGTCGTTATGAGGAGCATGTCCCCGACCGTCCGCATCCCGATGACCCGCCCGTCCACAGAGGGCAGCCGCAGGAAGTTCGTCGGCGGAAAGGACTCCGTCGGGATACCGAGCGGGCACTGAGCGTCGTCGCAGGAGAACGCGATCTTGTCGGGCTCCTGCGTGTCCACTATCCAGAGGCGACGGTCCCAGTAGGACATCGCATAAGGGTATCCGGGCTGTGTGATCCCGCCACGAAGGAGGGCCATCGGTTTCTCGTTCGTAAACTGGGGAGCCCTGAACCCCCCAGAAAGGAGGAGGTCCGAGTCGGACGACCAGTCGTACCAGTAGTTCGGGGCCGCGACGAGCGGAGGCGCTGCCGTGTAATTGCTCGGCAGGCCCATCCATCCGCTAAACGTAGAAGGATTCCACGAGCCACGGGTTGACGCCGCGCCCGGATGCACCTTCCCGACGAATGGCTGGAGCGACCCTATTGGATAAAGCGTAGAACTTCCGACGGTCGAAAGTGTTCTGAAGAACATGATGTGGGAGAACCGCAAAGCGTCTGTTCCGCTCGGGTAAGAAATAGACCCCGAGTCGATCTGGAAGACCGGCGTAACGTTGGAAAAGTCGGTGAACGAGCCGATGTCGGTTGGGCGCGGGATCTGATAGAGCGGCGAGACGTTCGACATGTGCCCCGTCTCCGGGTCGTACCACGCATAGGCGTAGGTCGGCCCCTCGTGTACCTCTACCGAGATGCCCCTCCACCAGACATTCTTGCCGCTTACCCCAATAACGCTAGGTGCAGCCAAGGTCACGTTTCCCGGTCCAACGTAGGCCGAAATCGTCGTTATCAGGGCAGTCGCGCCGAAGGCGGCACCATCAACCACTATCACTTGTCCAACGTCTCCGGTAACGAATGGATTTGAAGCGGACGTAAGAGTCGTGGAACCAATGGTCATGGCACCGTCTGAGATCGTCGGACCGCCGCCCCACCACGCATTTGCAGCCGCTATCGGGCCGCCAGAGATATTGTTGGTAGCGAGCCTGACACTTCCAGAAGTCACGTACGTGGCGATAGTAGTGATGAGGGTGATCCCGCCAGCACCAGCCCCATCCACGGCAATCGGGACACCCTCGTCGGTAGAGGCAAACGGGTTCGAGGCGGACGTGAGGAGTTTCTTGCCGTCGGCCATCGTGGCATCAGTTATCGTCTGGATGCTGCCACCCGACGCCGAATCCGCAGCAGGAGGCCCCATAGAGATATTCCCGAGGTTTCGGGAGTAGCCGCCTACCCTGTCGGCGGTCAATTTGATCTGTACGAGATTCGAGGCGGTCATCTGACCGTAGCCCTGGGCCACGCCCGGAGGCGTAGCCGCGATGTTCGTATTGACAGTGGATAGCCCATTGTAGTTCGTCATCGTCACTTGGCAGCCGGTGATCGTGTACGGGATGGCCGTGACGGTGGGACCGTCATAGACCCCAAGGACGAGAAGTTGGACGTTAGAAAGAGCTATGGCATTACCCTGAAGATCCAGCCCGTTTGTAGCCCCGATGGCGCCGTGCATCAAAATAACGAACGAATAGCCATTGAAGTTGATGGCGAGACCGACGTACTTGAAGTTCGCGGGCCAAGTGGCCCCGGCGAGCGTTACGAGAGATGTCCCGTTCGTTATCGAGATCGTGCCGGTTGCGGTGAATGGCGTAGTGTTCGACGTGACGGCATCGACGGCTGGTGACGCATCGACCATCGGTGCAATCGTCCCCGAATAAATCGCCGTCCAGTTAGGGTCGATAATCCGGGGCCTCACGGTATCCGTGGCGAGGATTGTCCCTATCATGTTGTCCGGGTTCGGATGGTTGATGTAGGGGCTAAGCGTGGCGCCAGTAGGGAAGCCACAGACATACCCGGTCCCCGCAGGGGATAGATTCCCGCCGGTATTCGACATCGGCTGGTGCGGAGTCCCGATCCCTAGGAGCTGGTTCTTCTGGGCGTGGATCGCCGGGGTCCGGTCGTCCATAATGAGACCCTCCGCCTTGCCGTCCCCAAAGAAACACCGCCCGCTGATGTTCTGAAAGATCCCCGTCCCGATGTTAAAGCCGCTTGTCGGACGGCTGGAGCGGACGGTCCCGGTGTTGTAGTCCCAGACACGGGCCGTTCCGACTCCCATGTTCAGGTGATGGGTGAGGACCGTGAGACCGGGCTGCGCTGCCGGGTCCGTCAGGGAAGGATAGACATAGCCGTGGACAGCCGTAACAAAAGCAGACGTGGCGTCGGAGGACTGAGGATTCGGATAGTTAATCGCATCATAGTCACGTGTCCAGGCCCCTTGATAGATATGCCCCCCGGTGAGGGACCGAACGTCGTTTACGGGTTCTTGCTGGAAAGTGTGGATGCCCGTCTTAGTCCCGCCGCGCCCCGGCCTATCGGGGGTGAGCCGGAGCCACTTGATATTCTGGAACATCCTACCTATCCCTCTCGGCCTGTTTCTCTGTGCTCTGGGCTACAACGTCCGAGATGCCCGCGAGGTCGTAGCGGTCGGTCCTGTAGGTGTCGATCAGTTCCGAACTGCTCTGCGTGGCCTGAGCCGCGAGCTTGTCCCACCCGGCAGCCGAATACTCCCGCCTAGCCTCGGCCTCGGCAAAGTCCATGATTAGCCCGTCGAACTGGTCGGGCGTCGGGAAGTAGACGTTAGCTGCTGCCGTGAATGCGGGGAGGTTGACCGCGTGGTAGTAGAGCCTGAGCGTCACGCCGCCAGCCGCCAGCGGGAAGGCTGTATCTGGGGCAAGTTTCATCGTCCAGCCGTAGGACGTAGGAGGGCCGAGCGTGAAGTTCGGGTAGAACGTCCACGAGGAGAACATCGCTATCGCGGTCGTCTCGTAGTGCTGCTCGTTCACGAACTCGCTAGGCGTGTGGTACGGGATCAGCGTCGCGGTCGGGGTGACTGCCGTCGCCCCGTAGAGGAACGCGCTCTTGCCGGGGTCGAAGTCTGCCGGGAGGGCGTTCGCCACCTGAGCGCCCGCCGGGAGGACGATGTTCGAGTTCTTGAGCTGCCAGATGAACCCGCCCTTGGAAGCCTGGTCGATCTTCCTGAAGGCTTCGTTCAGGAAGTCGAGCCACTGCGGGACACCGATGCCGATGGGAAACTTCTGTTGCAGCTTTGCGATCATCGCAGTCGTCGAGAGGGTAGTGCTCACCTACATTCTCCCGATCATCATGCCCCACTGGCTGATCGAGGAGTCTGCTACCTCGTAAGCCGCGTCGGGCACGTCGTCTATGGTCTGGGTCGCTACCTGACGCTTCAGGAGCCTGATCTTCCCGAGGGCGAGCGCCTTAGCTGCCTCCGACTCTCCGGGCATCTTGTGGAGGTCGTAGAGCTTCGCCGCTGCCGTGAGGGATATCAGTTCGTCGTATCCCTCTGGGAAGGTCGTCATTTGCGACGGGACGAGGTCAGGAGCCATCTGGTGATAGCAGAGCCTCAGTTCGGCAGGCCCGCCCGGCGGTGGTCCCATACGGAACCTGTAGAGACGGGAAGTGGTAGTCCCCGAGGTCAGATCCTCCCCGTGGTCGCAGTAGAACATCTGGATGTTCGTGGAGAACGAGCGCAGCCCAGAGTTCATAATCATCTCGAACTTGTAGCGCGGTATTTTCGGGATTCGGCCCCTGACGACCGGCTGGAGCATCGCCACATCCGACCCGAGAATGTAGTCCGTCGGGTAGGTGTAGGTGTCCTGATAAAGCGTGTAAGTCCCGCCCGCGATACTCGCGCCGATGTTAACCGGCTGCGCTAGGAGGATCTGTGTAGGACTTACAATCGTCTGGACGATGTAGTCGAGGTTCGAGTTCGAGAACCTGATCCTTCGTCCGTACCAGGTTACGTCCCAGACCGGGAGAGACCCGATAGTGCCCGTGATGACGTTCGTCCCGTTGGTGACATCTATGAGCCCCGTCGTGTAGGCGGGTGGGACGAGGATGTTTGTCTCGGCGTAGTTCCACGGCCACGGCTGGTTTCCGAGGTCTTTCGCGGCGGTGGCGATCTTGTCGATGATCTCCCCGAGCGAAATCCGACCAAGGCCCGGCATACGCTGGACCTCTGCGATGACCTGTTGAAACGTGATCCGGGCCATGATTCTCCTACTTCAGCGGGGGAGCCGCTGGTGCCTTCGCTTTCCAGTCGTACTCGGGGAAAAGCTGCTTTAGAGCGCCGATAGCTACCTCCGGGGATCGGTTCCCCGCCTTCGCACGGCTTTCTTCCTGAATTATGACGCAGAGGCCCCTCCACCTCTCAAGCTGGCGGGCGTCGAAGTCTTTCTCGTGCTCGGGGAGGCGTCCCTCGCGCTCGTCGCCCTTGAACCGGGCGATGTAGCCGAAAGCGTCCCTCACGAGTCGTTTCCTCTCCTCGATGGGGTAGGTGAGCCAGTTACGGACCATGCTCTCTACGTGGGAGGCGCGGGCGAACTCCTTGATGGGGTCCACAAACGGCTTGACGGCAGTGGGCTTGACGGACTGCTCCTTGATCTTCTCCATCATGTCGTCGTTGATCTTCTGGCCGACCGAGTGTAGATGCATCTGTCCTCCGGGGGTAAAACCGGGGGGCCTCACAAACCCCCCGGCGGTTGAAACTAGGGCGAGATCGTCGGCGCAGCGGTCCCGTAGAGGGCGTCCAGTACCTTGCTGACCTCGGCCAGCACGTCTGTCCTCTTGGCCGCTTCTCCGGCTACTCCGGCGGCGATCATCACGGCCCTGATTTTACAGGAATCTACCGTGAGTATCGTTCTGAGTTCGTCGTCTATTTCGGTTACTTCAAGCGTGCTGAGTGCCATTTGTGCCTCCTTACTGCCGCATGAAGTTGACGAAGCATGGGATGAGAAGGCTCGCCGCAGCCGTAGCAAACTGCGGGAGAATGAGAGACGCACCCGTGTAGACATTGTCGGCCTGGGCGGCCGAGCCCGCGATCTGTCCACCGGCCGCCGGGACGGCAGGCTGGTTGACGACGAGGGCTGTGCCGGTGCCGATAGCCGAGATCATTGCGAGACCCCCCACCTGAATGATGGTGTAATTGCCCGCCGTCACCGTACCGAGAGCCACGCCGATAGGGACCGTCGTGTCGGTGTTCAGAATGACGTTCCACGGCCTGATGACCGTGACGGGGTCGGCGTTGGTGGGGGTCGTGTCCAGAACGTCCTTGTCGAACGGGCTGTTGGGCCGCATCCAGTCCATCTGAGACACGGTGAAGTTGCCGGTCACGGCCGAGGTGTTCGCCTTAATCCGGCGTAGCTGTGGAAGGGTAGCTGCCGTGATGTTCCCGAAAAGCCAGTTGTCCACCTCGCCGTTCGTACCGGCAGTCGAGTTGTCGATGTTGGTCGTAACTACGGCGGTGGAAGTAACCGGGACTCCGGGGACGGTGATCGTGCCCGCTGTCGGGGTCGCGGGCGTGACGAGCTGGCCGAGCGCAAGGGGCTCTGCCGCCGAGGTGCATTTGACGAACATGAAGGAGTTCCCGGCGGCTGAGCCAGCCCATCCGCCGAGAGTCCAGACATCGCCGAGAGTCAGCCCACACCCCTCCGAGACGGTCTGAAACACGGCAGCCGTCATGTTGAGGTAGGGCGTCCCGACGTACCACGTCACCGACTTCGACAGGCTGGGGCCACCCCACGCTCCCGCCGGAGAGGTGTAGTCGGTTTTCTTGTAGCGATACTGCACGGTTCACCTCCCGCCGACGAGCATCAGTTTTCTCTTGACGAGAAGCCGATGCGGACATTCGGAGTCGGTGCGCTTGGCGCAGTTGCAGTTGTAGCACAGCACTTGGAAACCAGCCGGATAGTCCTGCTGATACAGTCGAAACGCCTGTGACCCACCGTCCCTACGAATCCCTGACTTTAACGGGATGATGTGGTCGAGGGTCAGAAAGGCCATCTCGTCTTCGCCACAACAGGCACAGGCGCCGCCATAGTGTTCGATAGCCTCGGTCTTGTAACGCCTAGCGCGGTCTCGACTTACGCGGCGGTGTCTCTCCTTATTCTGCGCTACCCATTTACGGTTCGCTTCTAGTGCTTTCAACGGTGTCTTGAGCGGTTTGCGGTATTGCATTGGGCTACCGCCTTACTGCCCGGTAAAGTTTACATAACAGGGGATGATGACCGGACCAGCGGCAGTCTGGGCGATCTGCGGAAGGATGAGGGACGCTCCGGTGTAGAGGTTGGCTGCTGCGGTGCCGATGATGACCCCAGCGGCCGAGCCGACGGCCGGGACGTTGACGACAAGGTTCGCGGCGTTACCGACCGAGGAGACGGCAGCAAGGCCCGCAACCTGTATCACCGTGTAGTTACCTGCCGTGACGGTGCCGAGGGCGACGCCCACCGGAACGGTCGTAGCGGTATTCACGATGAGGTTCCACGGACGGATGATGCAGAGCGGGTCGGCGTTCGTAGCAATCGTGTCGAACACGTCGGCGTCGGTCGGACTGGTCGGACGGAGATAGTCCGGCAGAGCAACCTTGTAGAACGACGTGGCCGAGGACGAGCTGTACTTGATGCGCCGAAGCTGCGGGAGCGTGGCCCCCGTAGCATTCACGTAGATCCAGTTGTCCACGTCGGCGTTTACGGCAAGCGTGGCGTTATTGATGTTCGTCGTGATAGACGCTGTGGTCGTGAGCGGTGACGCCGCCGTACCCGCGCCGGGGACGGTAGCGGTGCCGGTCGTCGGGAGGGCGACGGCGACGAGCTGCCCGATGGTCAGCCCAACCGTGGCCTTGGCGAAGACGAAGGCGTTCCCGCCCATCGCAGGAGCCTGCCCGCCGAGCCACCAGAGATCACCGACCGTGGCCCCGATGGCCTGAGAGACCCCGCTGAAGACAGCGGAGGTCATGTCGATGTAGGGAGTCCCGACGTAAGGCGTGACCTGCTTGGAGATTCCGGGTCCGCCAGACGCGCCAGCCGGAGAGCTGTAGTCGATCTTTTTCGGACGAAATTGCATGTGCTTTCCTTTTGCTGTACTCCCACTACAGGAGCCTCGGCTGTTGCTAATTACGGCTTCGGAGCCGACGGAAAGGTGGCCGCGTGGATGGCCGCGAGCTGCGAACCGGCCGAGGCGTATCCCTCGTAGTACGTGCGGATGAGGGTCTCAAGATGCGTGACGCGGGTGTCCAGCCCGGCGAGGGTCGGGATGATGGGCTGCGCCGGGGCAGGCGCGACCTGGTGCGGGACCACAATCGGGTCGGTGAAGACCTGAGCCTTCCACACGGACGAGGAGGTGTCCGGCTGATTCCCGAGGTTACTCGCGCTCGTGGAAACGTACCTCTTGCCGTTGTAGATCACGGCGTCGTTCAGGACGTAGGTGGCGGAAGAGTTGTAGTTGGGCGAGGGAGCTGGGTTTACCACGGTATCTCCTTTAGGCGCCTGTGACGGGGGGAGCGGCAACCGGAGTTGTGACACCGGCCGTGAGGGCCGCGTTCACAGAGCTGGCATTGGCGGTCGCGGCAGTGAAGATCGCATCGACCTTAGCCTGATCGGCGGCGCTGAGCCCACCGGCCTGGATCTGGGCCTGAAGGCCCTGAAGCAGAGCGATGATCGAGTTGTCTGCGGTCGTTTCGGAGTTGACGGCGGCGAGGGTTTCATCGAGTGAGGCCATGATTTTCTCCAATAGTTCCATGATGCGGATGAAGTACTCGTCCGCGTGGGTTGTGTCGTGGACGTGGAAAACGTCGATTCTCATTTTAGCTCGTGGCAGTTACGAGTTTCAGATAGAGACGCTTGTGGGGGCATTCGGCTTTCGTCCCCTTCGCGTTGTTGCAGTTGAAGCATAGGAT
>Ga0208716_1000582_pt1 | contig 14938 bp, 16 predicted proteins | sample NGESurdeep092012_8_FD_184482 | JGI IMG/M metagenome (GOLD analysis project Ga0208716, IMG submission 184482) | Arctic peat soil microbial communities from Barrow, Alaska - NGEE Surface sample 415-3 deep-092012 (SPAdes) | ecosystem: Environmental > Terrestrial > Soil > Wetlands > Peat ...
CCCGACGTTTTCGAGGGACCTGGCGGGCGCCGTCCGTAACCTGCTCGGCGTGCGCGCGCGGGGGACGGTTCACTTCTCGAGCGAAGGGGAGACGAGCTGGTTCGGCCTCGCCCGGTACGTGCTGGAGCGATGCGGGTTGCCTGCCGCCCTGCTGTCCCCGGCGCGAACACGGGACTTGCCGTACCCGGCGCCAAGGCCGGCGTATGGCGTTTTGAGCAAGGAGAAGTATCGCGCGGTCACGGGGGTCTCCCCGAGGCCGTGGGAGGAAGCGGTGGGGGAGTACCTTGAGATGATCGATCTGGAAGGGGGCACGCGCTGATGCGGGTTCTCGTCGCGGGCGGGGCCGGTTTCATCGGCTCGAACTTCATACGGTACATCCTCGGGGCCCACGGCGATTGGTCCGTGGTGAACGTGGACAAGCTGACCTACGCGGGGAACCTCGCGAACCTGGCGGATATGGCCGGGAATCCCCGGTACCGCTTCCATCGGGCCGACATCTGCGACGCGGCCGGGATCGCGCGGATCTTCGCGGAGGAGAAGCCCGAGGCGGTCGTGAATTTCGCCGCCGAGACGCACGTGGACCGCAGCATCGACGACCCGGCGCTCTTCCTGCGGACGAACATCCTGGGGACGCAGGTGCTGCTCGACGCGGCGCGCAAGGCGAAGGTCGCCCGGTACCTGCAGATCTCGACCGACGAGGTGTACGGCTCGCTGGGGGCGACGGGGCAATTCTCCGAGGAGTCGCCTCTTTCGCCCAACTCTCCCTACGCCGCCAGCAAGACGTCGGCGGACCTGCTGGTGCGGGCGTACGGGAAGACGTTCGGCCTGCCCGTGGTCGTCACCCGCTGCTCGAACAATTACGGCCCGTACCAGTTTCCCGAGAAGCTCATCCCGTTCTTCGTGACGCTGCTGCACGAGGGGAAGCCGGTGCCGGTGTACGGCGACGGGATGAACGTGCGCGACTGGATCCACGTGGAGGACCATTCGCGGGCGGTGGATGCGGCGCTGCAGCGCGGGCGCCCCGGCGAGATCTACAACGTGGGCGGGGGAAACGAGCGGACGAACATCGAGATCACGAAGCTGCTGATCGCCGCGATGGGGAAGGACGAACGGGCGATGAAGTTCGTCCCAGACCGGCCCGGCCACGACCGGCGGTACGCCATCGACGATGCGAAGATCCGGGCGGAGCTGGGCGTCGTCCCGCAGGTCCCGTTCGAGGAGGGACTGCGCGCCACGGTGCGCTGGTACATCGACAACGAGCCGTGGTGGCGGGCGGTCCAGTCCGGCGAGTACCAGTCGTTCTACGACCGCTGGTACGTCCGCAAGGACCGCGCCTGACCCCAAAACCGGGACGTTCACAGAACTCCCACAGAAAAGGGACAGAGATGAGGGGAAAAGTACTTTATGTGTGTCCCGGATTTGAGGGAGTTCTGTGAACGTCCCGGTTTTGGGGTAGGTAGGAGGGTAGATTGACGCGCGGGCGGCTGTATCTTGTGATGCTGGCGGCGTGGATGGCGTTCACCTTCACGCTGACGTCGATCCCGAACCCGGAGTTCGGCCTCTCGTTCCCGGGGGCGGACAAGGTCGCCCACTTCGGCTTCTATGGCATCATGGGGTTCCTGTTCGTATTGTGGCGGAGGGAGATCGGCACGGGAGCGGTGGCGGCAGTCGTTTGGGCGGCGATCTTCGTGGCCGTCCTGGGAGCCGTCGACGAGGTCCACCAGCAGTGGATCCCGGGCCGGTCGATGGACATCCTCGACTGGGCGGCCGACTTCGCGGGCGGGACGGCGGGTGGCTTCTGCTCGGCCGCGGCGGCTTCGATGCTCCCGTTTCTCCTCACGCCGAAGGTTCCGCCCTCTTCCCTCGCCGCCAAGGATTGAATCATCATTCATTCTTGCGTTTAATATGCGTTTCCGATATGTTGTGGCGTTCAAAGCCTTGAATCCCCTGGGAGGTGCGGCGTGAAGATCCTTGTCGCCATCAAGCCGGTCCCGAACCCCGACGAGAAGGTGAAGATCAAGGGGGACGGGAGCGGGATCGTTCTGGACAACATCAAGATGGTGGTGAACCCGTTCTGCGAGATCGCGGTGGAGGAGGCGCTTCGGATCCGGGAGAAGCTGACCGGCGAAGTGGTGGTGGTGACCGTGGGTCCGAAGGAGAGCGAGCAGCAGGTGCGCACGGCGCTGGCGATGGGTGCGGACCGCGCGGTGCTGGTGGAGGCGGGGACGGACCTCGATTCCCTGGCGGTGGCGAAGGTACTGGCGAAGGTGGTCGCCGACGAACAGGCCGAGCTGGTTCTGATGGGGAAGCAGTCGGTGGACGACGACAACAACCAGGTGGGGCAGATCCTGGCGGCGGTGCTCGGGTGGCCGCAGGCGACCTTCGCGTCGAAGATCGAGTTCGCCGCGGACAATAAGAAGGCGAACGTGACGCGGGAGGTGGACGGCGGGCTGGAGACGATCGAGGTGGCGCTCCCGGCGGTGGTGACCACGGACCTGCGGCTGAACGAGCCTCGGTACGCGTCGTTGCCGGGGATCATGAAGGCGAAGAAGAAGGAGTTGAAGGTCGTTCCGCTGGCGTCGCTGGGCGTGGACACGGCGCCGCGGGTCAAGATTCTCTCGTACGCCGCTCCGAAGCAGCGCGCGGGCGGGGGCCGTGTGGCGGATGTCGCGGAGCTGGTGTCGAAGCTGAAGAACGAAGCGAAAGTCCTATAGGGAGATGACGATGGCGGACATACTGGTGGTCGTCGAGCATCACGAAGGGGTCTTCAAGAAGAACACGCTGTCGGTCGTGTCGGCGGCGAAGGCCCTGGCGGGATTGACGGGGGACGAGGTGGACGCGCTGGTGCTGGGCGACGGCGTCGGTGCGGTGGCCGACGTGGCGGCCGGCACGGGCGTGCGGAAGGTCCTCCTGGGCGAGGGGGCGGCGTTTTCGAAATACCTCGCGGTGACGACCGCGGGCGCCGTGGCGCAGGTGGTGAAGGCGAAGGGGTACGGCGCGGTGTTCGCGCCGGCGTCGACGTTCGGGAAGGATTTCATGCCGCGGCTGTCCGGGCTGCTGGACGCTCCGCTGGCGAGCGACATCGTCGGGCTGGAGAAGGCCGGGGAGGCGCTGCGGGTGAAGCGGCCGATGTACGCGGGGAACGCGATCGGGACGGTGGAGCTTGCGGGGAGCCCGCTCCTGTTCACGGTGCGGCAGACGGCGTTCGACCCCGCGGCGATGGGAGGGGCGAAGGCCCCCGTGGAGAAGGTGTCGGTCACGGCGGAGGCGGTGGGGACGGCGTTCGTCTCGCGGCAGGAGACGAAATCGGAGCGGCCGGAGCTGACGGAGGCGCGCGTGATCGTCTCCGCGGGGCGCGGGATCAAGGCGCAGGAGAACTTTAAATTGGTGGAGGAGCTCTCGGACCAGCTGAACGCTGCGATCGGCGCGTCGCGGGCGGCGGTGGACGCGGGGTGGGCTCCGAACGACTGGCAGGTGGGTCAGACCGGGAAGATCGTCGCGCCGGAGCTCTACATCGCGCTGGGGATCAGCGGAGCGATCCAGCACCTTGCGGGGATGAAGGACAGCAAGGTGATCGTGGCGATCAACAAGGACGAGGAGGCCCCCATCTTCCAGGTGGCGGATTACGGGCTGGTGGCAGACCTCTTCAAGGCGGTGCCGGAGATGATCGCGGAGCTGAAGAAACTGAAAACGGCCTGATCTTTTTCCGGATTCGTTCCGATAAAGGTACGAGGTGACGCCCGGCCGGGGATACGGCGGGCACGAGGGAGGGATCGCAAGGAACATGACCGGCACCCGGAAAGAGAAGGATCTGCTGTCCCGCATCAAGGGGAAGAACTTCACCGCGGCGATCGTGGGCATGGGGTATGTCGGGCTTCCGCTGGCGATGGAGTACGCCGACGCGGGAATCCCGGTCATCGGCATCGACATCGACGGGTCCAAGGTCCGCGCGCTGCGGGCCGGGAAGTCGTACATCGGGGACGTCCCGTCCGAGTCGGTGAAAAAGGCGGTCAACGCGGGTCTGTTCACGGCGACCACCGACTACTCGGCGGTCGGAATGGCGGACACGGTCAACATCTGCGTCCCCACCCCGCTGCGCAAGACGAAGGATCCGGACCTTTCCTACATCGTCGGCGCGATGGAACACCTGGTGGAGTATCTCCACAAGGACATGCTGATCGTCCTCGAGAGCACCACGTACCCCGGAACGACGCGGGAGGTCCTCGGCCCGATGGTGGAGGCGAAGGGGTTCAAGGTGGGAAAGGACATCTTCCTCGCCTTCTCGCCCGAGCGGGTCGATCCCGGGAACCCGAAGTTCACGACGAAGAACATCCCGAAAGTGGTGGGCGGCGTGACGCCCGCGTGCACGAAGGTGGCGGTGGCGCTCTACAGCGGGGTGCTTGAAAACGTCCACCCGGTGTCGACCGCGGCGGTGGCCGAGATGGTGAAGCTGCTCGAGAACACGTTCCGGTCGGTGAACATCGCGCTGGTGAACGAGATCGCGCTCATGTCGAACCGGATGGGGATCGACGTGTGGGAGGTGATCGACGCGGCCGGGACGAAACCGTTCGGCTTCATGCCCTTCTACCCGGGGCCGGGGATCGGCGGGCACTGCATCCCGCTGGACCCGTTCTACCTGTCGTGGAAGGCGAAGCAGTACGGGTTCGAGTCGCGTTTCATCGAGCTGGCGGGCGTGGTGAACGGCCAGATGCCGCACTACACGGTGGAAAAGGTGGCCGAGGCGCTCAACCGGAGCCGGAAGGCGGTCAACGGGGCGAAGGTGCTGGTGCTGGGCGTGGCGTACAAGAAGGACATCAGCGATGTGCGGGAGTCGCCGGCCCTCGACATCCTGCAGCTCCTGGCGAAAAAGGGGGCGCACCTGTCGTACTGCGACCCGTACGTGCCCGAGGTGCGGGAGGCGGGGATGACGCTCGCCGCGTCGCCGTTTTCCGCCGCGACGCTCCGGAAGGCCGACTGCGTGGTGATCGTGACGAACCACGCCGCGTTCGACTATAAAATGGTTGCCCGCGAGGCGAAGGTGATCGTCGACACCCGCAACGCGCTGAAGGGGCACAACGCCCGCAAGATCATCAAGCTCTGAACCTCGGAGACCACCCCCAAAACCGGGACGTTCACAGAACTTCCCCAAAAGTGGGACACTCTTGGTTTTCAAGGAATTGAATCGAATGATATTAGTAGTTGTTAAGGCATGTTCATGACTGTCCCGGTTTTGGGGTACTTTTGTGAACGTCCCGGTTTTGGGGGGAGGGATCGGCGATGCGGTACCTGGTGACGGGCGGGGCGGGGTTCATCGGGTCAAACCTGACGCGGGCGCTCCTTGCCTCCGGGCAGAACGTGCGGGTCCTCGACAACTTCCTCACGGGGAAACGGGAAAACCTCGCCGGGCTGGCGGAGGTCCACGCCGGCGCGTTCGAGCTGATCGAGGGGGACCTGCGGGACCTCGACACGGTCCGCAAGGCGGCGGCGGGCGTCGAGTTCGTCCTCCACCAGGGGGCGCTCCCCTCGGTTCCGCGCTCCGTGGCCGATCCGGTCCTCTCCAACGGGATCAACGTAACGGGGACGGTGAACCTGCTCGTCGCCGCGCGCGACGCCGGCGTCCGGCGCGTGGTCTTCGCCGCGTCCTCCTCCGCCTACGGCGACACCCCCCAGCTTCCCAAGCGGGAGGCGATGCCCCCCAACCCGAAGTCCCCCTATGCGGCGCAGAAGCTGATGGGGGAATATTACATGCGCATCTTCCACGAGATCTACGGGCTCGAGACCGTCTCCCTGCGCTACTTCAACGTGTTCGGCCCGCGGCAGGACCCGACGTCGACGTACGCCGCCGTCATCCCCCGGTTCATCACCTCCGTCCTGCGCGGCGTCCCCCCCACCGTCTACGGCGACGGCCTCCAGACGCGCGACTTCACCTACATCGACAACGTGATCCAGGCCAACCTCGCGGCCTGCATCGCCCCGAAGTCCGCGTGCGGAAAGGTCGTCAACATCGCCTGCGGGGAGCGGGTGTCGCTCCTCGACATCCTCGAGATCGTCTACGGGCTGGCGGGGAAGCGCGTACCGCCGGACTTCGAGCCGGGCCGGATGGGGGACGTGCGCGACTCGCTGGCCGACATCTCCCTCGCCCGGGACCTCATCGGGTACAACCCGAAGGTCGCCTTCTCCGAAGGCCTCGCGAAGACGTTCGACTGGCTCCGATCCGCCTGACCCCAAAACCGGGACGTTCACAGAACTCCCCCAATAAAGGGACACTCTTCATCCGTTCACGCTTTCTTGTGGGTCGATTTACCCCCCCCAACCGAGCTAGTTGATGATATCGGGTCGTTCCTTGCCGTAAAGACCGGGCCCGGTTCTTGAATCCACCTGATACATGCCAAGGGGACCGAGAATCGACTTTCCCGGGGCGATACACCACGTTTATGCCCGCGGGATCGAGAAGAGGAACATTTTTCTCGATGATTCCGACAGAGTTTTCTTTCTGGGAAAAGTCGGGGCGAATCTCTCCAGATGGGGGATTCAGTGCCACGCCTGGGCGCTCATGCCAAACCATTTTCACCTTTTATTGCGGAGCACCGAGGGTCTGTTGCCATCCTTCATGCGCTGCCTCCTTACGGTGTATTCGAAATATTTCAACGAAAAACATAACCGTGTCGGCCATTTCTTCCAGAACCGATACAAATCTCCGATTGTTGGAAAGACCGCGTATTTCCGGGAAGTCGTCCGATATATCCACCTCAACCCGTTGCGTTCGGGAATCGTACGCTCGGTCGGGGAACTGGAGGATTATTTATGGACGGGCCACCGGAAAATTGTTGCAGGAGGATACCCAGGATGGCAGGAAACGGAATTGTTGCGGGAGGAATTTGGTGGGGAATCCGCCGGGCCGGGATGGGTTCAGGCATACAAGGAATTTCTCGAGAGGCCGGTGGAAGCGCCCGTGTTGAACCAAATAGCCGATCCATTGGGAGCGGATGCAAGCAAGGATGATTTCAAGTTGGTTCCCCGGAATTATTCCTACGAACAGTTCCTCTATATCCTCCGGCGTCATTCGATGCAAAGTGGCATTTCTGTGGAGGACGTTCTCGGCGGCGTCCGAAGATTTGAAGTCGTCGATGTCCGGAGGGAGGTCTTGAAGGAGTGCCGTGAAAAGATGGACGTGACCTTGTCGCTCCTGTCCCGTTGGTTAGGGATGAAAGATAACACTGCCGCGTATCTCTTGAAATCGTCCTCCCGAATCCGACGGTAAGACCTGCAAACCAAGTCAAGACCAAGACTGTCCCGGATTTGAATGAGTTTTGTGAACGTCCCGGTTTTGGGGTTCGGTTCTGGGTTCAGGTGGTGATCTTCCGCGTCACCACCAGGAAGGCGGAGTGGGAGAACATCCACTGGACGGGGCGGACGGAGTTCCCTTTCACGTGCCAGGGGCGCAGGATCACCTCGAACGTCTCCGGCTCTGCGAATCCGCCTTCCTCCAGGTATCGGTCGCACAACTGCTTCACCTGGATCGCGGAGGGGAGGTAGGAAAGGACGATTCCTCCCGGGGCGAGCGCCTCCCGCGCGTGGGGGACGGCCTGCCACGGCTCCGGCAGGTCGAGGACGATCCGGTCCACCTCCCGCTCGTCGATCCCGAGGTAGATGTCCCGCAGCTTCACTTCGTGGTTTTCGCACGCGCCGAGGTAGCGCCGGACGGTTCCCGCGCCGCTCACCGCGAAATCTTCCCGGATCTCGTACGAGACCACCTTTCCCGTCGGGCCGACCGCCTCCAGCAGCTTGATGGTGAGGGCCCCCCACCCGATCCCCGCCTCGATCACCGTTGCCCCGGGGAAGACGTCCGCCCACATCAGGATCGTCCCCGTGTCCTTCGGGTAGATGATCTGCGCGTGGCGCTTCTGGTTCATGATGAACTGCATGTAGGTGGGGCGGAAGGCGCGGTACTCGCTCCCCATCGCGGTCCACGCGCGGCCGCCGTCCTCCTTGCCGATCAGGTCGTCGTGCGGCAGATTCCCCTTGTGTGTGCCGAAGGCCTTCCCGGGCGTGAGCGTGATGAGGTGCTCCTCCCCCTTGGGGGAGATCAGCAGGATGTCCTCTCCCTCCCGGAACGGTCCCCTGCGAACGCGCTTCCCTTCCGTCATCGGGAAACCTTCGCCGCCCGCAGCGAACGCGCTTTCCGGACGCGCTCCTTCATCCGGCAGTAGGAGCACGTCTCGGCATACGTCGGGGCGCCGCACGATGCGCACGTCCGCGGTGTTCCCCCGTCCTCTTCCGCGTCGACATCCGTCACCCGCAGGGCATCCATAACCGGCGCGTCTTCCGGCATCGGGACGGCATCGGTCGGCGCAGTGGTCTCCGACCCTTTCCGCAGCGGGTTCGACGGGTCGAGGAACCCCTGGTAGAAGACGATCCGCGTCCCCGGCATCCGGTCCTCGATGCGCGACAGCGCCTCCTTGTACACGAGGGACGTCGCGTCCTCGCTCATCGGGCACTCCTCGGTCACGTAGTCGATCCCCTTCAGGAACCCGTACGCCGCGGTTTCAACCTCGCTCACTCGCCATAGCGGCTTCACCTTGCGCACGAGCCCTCCACCCTCGCCAGGCAACAATGGATGCTGCCGTGCGAGGTGGTCGCGCTGCCAGTGGAGCAGGTTCCCCAGCAGCCGGGCCGTCTCGTCGTCGAGATTGTGCCCGGTCGCCACCACGGTGAACTTTCCCTCGGCGGCGACGCGGTTGAAGAAGTACCGCTTCACGGTCCCGCAGACGGAGCACTCCTGCATCCGCACGCAGCGGGCCGCCTCGGGGATCGGGATCCCCTCCTTCGCGAGCTCGACGACGATCGGCGTCTTCCCGCGCGACGCCGCGTAGGCGAGGACCTTCTCTCTCGACCGGTCGGAGTACCCGTCGATCCCGAGGTCGATGTAGAGCCCCTCCGTCTCGTATCCCTCGTCGATCAGGACGTCCCAGAGGACCAGGCTGTCCTTGCCGCCCGACACGCACACGAGGACACGGTCCCCCGGGGCGAGGAGCCGCAGCTTGCGGATCCCCTCCGTCACCTGGCGCCGGAAGAAGAGGAAGAAGCAGTCGGGGCAGAACGCGGCGTGGTGGCTCGGCAGGTCGACCGCGGCCTCGGCCCGCCGGCATCGCTTGCATTTCATGAGGTTGGTCAGCCGCCGGAGACGACGGAGATGACGTCGATCGTCGCCCCGTCCTCCACCCGGTGGTCCTTCGTGAGGAGCTTCTTCCCCTGGGTGACGATCACCGTGGTCGGGCGCACTCCCGCGTCGGCGAGCAGGTCCATCACCCGCCGGGGGCCGGGGATTTCGAGCTCTTTTTTCTTCTGGGGAAGGCGAACGGTGATCATCGATGCATTATACATGGTGTCCCCAAGGAACAGTTGAGTCTCCCCCGGGCGCGGGGTAAGATAACCCCAAATCGTTCCCCAAAGGAGGATTCGAAATGCGCGTTCGCTCCGTGGTGCTGATTGTCCTGTCCGTGATGCTTCTCGCCTTCGCCATCGGCTGTGCCAAGCAGGAAAACCCCCCGCCCGCGGCTACCGGGGCTCCCGGCGCTCCCGGTGCTCCCGGCGCTACCGGGGCTACCGGGTCTCCCGGGGATAACGCGGCTCCCGGCGCACCCGGTGCTCCTGGCGCTCCTGGCGCTCCCGGCGCTCCTGGCGCTCCCGGCGCTCCCGGGGCAAGATAATCGCAAATCGCTCCCCGAAGGAGGAATTTCAACATGCGCGTTCGCTCCGTGGTGCTGATTGTCTTATCCGTGATGCTGCTCGCCTTCGCCATCGGCTGCTCCAAGCAGGAACCTCCCCCTCCTGCGGCTCCCGCGGCTCCCGCGGCGGTGGCCCCGGCGGCTCCCGCGGCTCCTGCCGCAGACGGCAAGTCCCTCTTCGAAGCGAAGTGCAGCGTCTGCCACGGTCTTGACCGGCCGACGTCTCGCAAGGAGACGAAGGAGAAGTGGGCGAGCCTCGTCAAGGAGATGCAGGGGAAGAAGGCGGACTGGATCTCCGACGCCGAAGCGTCGAAGATCGTCGACTACCTCGCCGAGAAGTACGGCAAGAAGTAATCCGGTCGGCGTGGGACGGGCGGCTCGAACGCCCTTCCCGGCGTAGCAGAAACGGGCGGTCTCAGGCGAAGGGGACCGCCCGATTTTTCTTCGGGGGGCACATCTGGACATCCTGCAGTCGGTCATCCCGGTTTTCCTCGTGGTGGCGGCGGGGGTTGTCCTGCGCCGCTACCGGTTTCTCGACGGCGGGTTCATCGACGTGGCGAACTCCCTCGTCTACTACATCCTGCTCCCCGCGCTCCTCTTCCACGAGATCGGCGGGACCGATTTCCGGAAGGAGTTCAGCGGCCCCCTCGTCGTCGGAGGGTACGCCGCCACGCTCGCGACCTTCCTGCTCGCCTTCCTCGCCTCCCGCGCCCTTGGGCTCTGCCCCTCCGAAACGGGAGCGTTCGTCCAGGGATCGTTCCGCGCGAACCTCGCCTACGTCGGGCTGCCGATCGTCTTCAACGCGGTGGGGCCCGCGGGACTGCGGAAGGCGGGAATCTTCCTTGGCCTGATCGTTCCGCTGCTGAACGGACTGTCGATCGTGGCGTTGATGACGCCCCACGGCGCCGGGAAAGGGGAGGGGATCTCGACCACGGCATCGCGCATCGCGCGGGAGATCGCGACGAACCCCATCATCCTCGCGTGCCTCGCGGGAATCGCGTGGAGCGTGCTGAAACTTCCCCTTCCCGGGATGGTCGACCGGACCTTCCGGCTGCTCACGCCGGCCACCTTGCCTCTGTCGCTGTTGTGCCTCGGGGGATCCTTCTCGTTCGAGCGCGCACGGAAAGGGTTCGCGGTCGCGGCGCTCGCGGCGTTCCTGAAGGGGGTCGTCCTGACGGGGATCGGGATCGTCCTTTACCGGTGGATGGGGGTGTCGGGGGACGACATGCGGATCGGGGCGATCATGCTCGGGTGCCCCACCGCGGTGGTCACCTACGTGATGGCGGCGCGCCTGCAGGGCGACACGGACCTCGCCGGGACGATCGTCATCGTCTCGACCGTCGCCTCCGCCGTCACCATAACAGGCTGGCTGTTCGCGCTGCGCGCATTCGGGTGGTAAGAGGAGCGCGCAGCTTCGGAACCGAAGAGGGAGCTCTAAGGTGCAAGCGCTTTCGAGGGACATTCCTGCCAAGGGGGGACATTCCTGGCAGTGGGGGACACTCCTGTTTCATTCGACGAAAAAATCAGGAGTGTCCCCCCTCATGGGAAGGAGTGTCCTCCCACTGCGGTTGGAGGAGTGTCCCTCGCCCACAGCCATCCTCTGTCCGCGGGACGCTTACCCCAGCAGCAGCGCGATCGCCTTCTTCGGCCCGTGGGCGCCGACGGTGAGGGTCTGCTCGATGTCGGCGGTCTTGCTCGGGCCCGAGAGGAACGAGATGTTCCGGGGCGGGTCGGCGGTGAAAGCCGCCAGCGCCTCCTCCATCCGGGCGACCACCGAGGCGACGGGCACGATCGACACGTGGACGTCCGCGATCAGGCCCGGGAGGAGCGTTTTCCCGCCCGCGCTGGTCTCGATGATCGTCCCCGTTTCGGCGATCGCGGCCTCCGCCGCGCGAAAACCGGCGGTGACCGCAGTGCTTCCCCCGCGGACCTCCGCCCCGGTCGTGAGGTTGAACGGCCCGAACGGGACGAGCGCCTCCGCGATCTCCCGCGCCGCCGCGTCGTCTTCCGGGAAGAAGAGGGCGGTCACTCCCTCCGAGCGCAGCATTTCCCCCAGGTCGGACAACGCCTTTTCCACCGGCCCGCGGAGGAGAACCCCGCCGGCGGCGGTGAACGTTTTCGCGAACAGCGCGACGCGGTCGCCTTCCGGCGCCGTGGGCGCTCCCCCGGGAAGCGGCTCCTCGACGGCGGCGCCGCGCTCCCCGCACGCCGCGGAGAGGCGGCGGAACAGCGACTCCCGCTCGTTCACCGCGTCACCCCCCGCTTGATCTTCCACTGCTTGCGAAACGGCTGCGCGGCCGGCGCGGGGAAGTCGCGGCGCTCCGTCCACCCGGAGAAGGGGTACGGCAGCCCCGAGATCCCCTTCCCCTTCGTGAAGAACTGCCCCAGCACCCCGGCGATCCGCTCGATCGCTTCGAGCAGCCCGGCCCGCTTCATCACCCCCGCGTAGCCTTTCATCGCGGCGATCTCGCCGGGGGTCTTCAATCCCTGATCCCGCGCGTCGGACCGCAGCTCGAGCAGGAAGTCCGGCAGGGGGATCTTCACCGGGCACACGTCCGCGCACGCGCCGCACAGCGTGCTCGCGTCGGGCAGCGCGGCCGCCTCGGGCAGGCCGACCAGCAGCGGGGTCAGGACCGCGCCGATCGGACCGGAGTAGACCCACCCGTAGGCGTGCCCCCCCACGCTCTGGTAGACGGGACAGGAGTTCAGGCACGCGGCGCAGCGGATGCATTTGAGGATCTCCCGGTACTTTCCCTCGAGGATCGCGCTGCGGCCGCAATCGAGCAGGAGGAGATGCATCCGCTCCGGCCCCTCGGGGTCGCCCGCGCGCCTCGTCCCCGTCACGATCGAAACGTACGAAGAGATCACCTGGCCGGAGGCGCTGCGTGGCAGGAGGCGAAGGAAGGTCGGCAGGTCCGCCATGCGCGGAATGACCTTCTCGATCCCGACGACGGCGAGGTGGACGCGCGGCAGGACCGTCCCCATCCGCCCGTTCCCCTCGTTGGTGACGAGCACGACGGAGCCGGTGTCGGCCACCAGGAAGTTTCCGCCGGAGACGCCCATTCCCGCGGAGAGGAATTTCGCCCGCAGGTGCTTGCGGGCCATCCCGACCAGCTCGGGGATGCTGTCGGTCCGCGGCTCCCCGAGGTGGCGCTCGAAGAGGAGGGAGATCTCTTCGCGCGTCTTGTGGACGGCGGGGGCGATGATGTGGGAAGGCGCCTCCCCCGCGAGCTGGATGATGAACTCCCCGAGGTCGGACTCGACGACCGTGACGCCCGCTCCCTGCAGCGCCTCGTTGAAGGAGACCTCCTCGGACGCCATCGATTTCGACTTCACGGCGAGGGTGATCCCCTCTTCCCACGCGATCCGCGCGGCGATCTCCCGCGCCTGGGCCGCGTCCCGGGCCACATGGACGATCGTGCCCCGCTTTTCCGCCTCCTCGATGAAGCGCGCGAGGTACGTGTCCAGATGGTCGAGAACGTCCCCCTTGATCCGCGATGCGCGCTCGCGGGTCGCCTCGAACTCCGGGAGGGCGGCGACGGCCGCGTCGCGGTGGGCCTGGAACCGCCCCGTGGTCCGCCCGAGCGCTTCCTGCAGCGTCTTGTCGAGGAGCGCCTTCCTGGCGTTTCGCCCGAACGCGTTGGCGTTGAGCTCCATCAGCCGGCGTCCTCTTTCCCGACGGTTTTCCCCGCGAGGATTTCGGCGAGATGGATCGTCTTCACCGGGTATCCGATCCGCGAGATCAACCCGCCGATGTTCAGCAGGCACCCGAGGTCCCCGGAGGTGACGTACGACGCGCCGGTCGCGAGGATCCGCTCGACCTTGCGCTCCGTCATCTTGCAGGAGATCTGCGGGTACTTGAGGGAGAAGACGCCCCCGAAACCGCAGCACCGGTCGCTTTCCTCCATCTCGACGAACTCGATTCCGGGGACGGCGCGAAGCAGCTTCCGCGGGGCCTCGATCACCCCCAGCCCCCGCCGCAGGTGGCACGAGTCGTGGTACGTCACCTTTCCGGAAAAATCCGATTTCGGGTCGGTCACGCCGAGCACGTCGACCAGGAACTGGGAGAGTTCGAAAATCCGCTCACCGACCGCCCGGGCGCGGGCAAGCATGCGGGGCTCGTCCCGGAACAGGACGGGGTAGCCGTGCTTCACCATCGCCGCGCACGACCCCGACGGGGTGACGATGAACCCGTCGTCGGGAAAGGAGAGGAGGAATTTCCGCGCCATCGCGCGGGCCTCCTTCCGATTTCCGGAATTGAAGGCGGGCTGGCCGCAGCACGTCTGGGAGAGGGGGACGCGCACTGTGGCCCCGAACCGTTCCAGCACCTCCACGGTCGCGGTGCAGACACCGGGGGAGAAGGCGTCGGCAAGGCAGGTGAAGAAAAGGGAAACGGGGATGGGCCCCTTCGGATCCATCCCCGTAGTATACGTCATGCGACGCTTCCGGCGATTACAAGGCTTCCTTCCCCCGCTCGCCTGTCCGGATGCGGATCACCTCCTCGAGGTCGAAGACGAAGATCTTCCCGTCGCCGATCTTCCCCGTGCGCGCGGCGGTCAGGATCCGTTCGACCAGTACGGGCACCAGCTCATCGTTCACTGCCGCCTCGATCTTGACCTTGGGGATGAAGTCGACCATGTACTCCGCCCCCCGGTACACCTCGGAGTGCCCCTTCTGCCGCCCGAACCCCTTCACCTCGGAGACGGTCATGCCGGTAACCCCGACCTCGTTGAGCGCCTTCTTCACCTCGTCCAGCTTGAACGGCTTGATGATCGCTTCGATCTTTTTCATCGGATGTCTCCCGGTTCCTGTATCCCCGTTTAAAGGGAAGTTTTCCTGGTGTTGAAGTCGGGGTATGCCTCCACCGCCACTTCGTGCTGGTCGAGCCCGACCATTTCCACTTCCTCGCTCACGCGCATGCCGATGATGAGGTCGATGATCTTGAAGGTGATGAACGAGGCGATCGCGACGAAGACGATGTTCGTCACCGTGCCGATCACCTGGGCGAGGAACTGCGAGGCGTCACCGTAGAGGAGGCCGGTGACGGTTCCTTTCACGCCGTTGAAGCCGTCGCCGTATTTGCCGTCGGCGAACAGCCCGAGGGCGAGGACGCCCCAGGCGCCGTTCGCGCCGTGCACCGCCACCGCGCCGACCGGGTCGTCGACCCGGATCTTCCGGTCGAGGAAGAAGACCGTGAAGCAGCAGAGGGC